>Ga0070731_10002902_pt1 | contig 15851 bp, 9 predicted proteins | sample Coa_R1_2_FD_66448 | JGI IMG/M metagenome (GOLD analysis project Ga0070731, IMG submission 66448) | Surface soil microbial communities from Centralia Pennsylvania, which are recovering from an underground coalmine fire - Coalmine... | ecosystem: Environmental > Terrestrial > Soil > Unclassified ...
CCTGCCGCCTCGGGGCGGCATCCTCAGGATCGGCGGCGTCACCACCGACAAGACGTGGTGGCCGGCACGCGGCGTCCCCCACTCGGCGGGGGTGAATTACTGGCTGTCTCCCGCGCGCCTCGACGTCGCCCGGGCCGTGGCGACGGCGACGCGATCACGCCTGATCATGGGCATCAACCTGGAGCAGGACAGCCGGGCGCTGGCGGCTGCCGAGGGCCGGGCGATGGTCGCCCACATCGGCCGCAGCCGTCTGCTCGCCTTCGAGCTCGGCAACGAGCCTGAGCTTTTCGGCAACCCCAACTTCGCCTGGTACCGCCGGCGCGGGCACGCGGTGACCGGCCGCGCGCCGGGCTACGACCTGGGCGCCTTCACCCAGGAGTTCACGAAGATCGGCAACGGCTTGCCGGCGGGCGTCCCTCTGGCGGGACCCTCGAGCACGATCAGCGCGTGGATCGGGAATCTGGACCCGTTTCTGACCCGGGCGCCCCGGCTCGCGCTGGTGACCCTGCACGGCTATCCGTTCGCGGCGTGCTTCGCCTCGCCGAGCTCGCCGCAGTACCCGACGCTTCAGCGGCTCCTCTCGCCCCTGGCGTCCTCGGGGCAGGCCAGCAGCCTCGCCCCGTTCGTGGCCATCGTCCACGCCCACCACCTTCCGCTGGCGGTCGATGAGATGAACTCGATCTCGTGCGGCAACCCGCCCGGGCTGCCCAACAGCTTCGCGATGGCGCTCTGGGTCGTCGACGTTCTCTTCGCCGATGCCGCCGCCGGCGTGGACAGCGTCAACGTCCATACCTGGCCGGGCGCGGTCTATCAGCTCTTCCGGTTCACGCACCCGCGCGGGGGCTGGAGTGGGTCGGTGTTTCCCGAGTTCTACGGTCTGCTCCTGTTCGCGCGGGCAGCCCCTCCGGGCTCGCGCCTGCTCACGGCCTCGACCAGCAACCCGCTGGTCCGTGCCTGGGCCACGCGCGGCGCCGACGGGCGGATCAGGGTCACGCTGATCAACGACGACACCTCGGATTCCCAGCCTGTGTCGCTGACCTTCGCCAACACCAACCCGGCCAGCCTTCACGGAGCGACGCTCGAGCTCCTGCGCGCGCCGGGCCCGCTGGCCAAGGGCGGGGTCAGCCTGGCCGGGCAGAGTTTCGGGACGCGGACGAGCGACGGCGCCCTCAGGGGCAAGCCGCAGCTCACCGCGGTGCCGGCGAATAACGGCACCCTCTCACTCCAGCTCCCACCCGCCAGCGCCGGTCTCCTGACGGTGCAGTAGCGCGCTGCGCTCAGCACCCGGAAGCGGCTGGCGTCCGCAACGTTGACCAGGATCCTTCGTTAACGCGCTGTGTACTCAGGAGGGAGAAAGCTCAGCCCTGTGCGCCGTAGCACGCTTGCGCTGACGCTGGCCCTGAGCGCGGCGGCGGTGACCCTCAGCGCCGGCTGGTCGGCCGAGGCCAAGTCAGGCGCGGCGGCGCAGACGGTGACCGTCAGCCTCAAGCGGTCGTCCAACGGGCGCCGCGTACCCCCCGGCTTTCTCGGGCTCTCGATCGAGTACTGGGCCACCGAGGCGTACGCGGGCAAGGACCCATCGGGGGTGAACCCGGTGCTGGTCCAGCTGATCCGCAACCTGTTCGCCGGCCAGCCGGGCGTGCTCCGGATCGGGGGTGTGACAACCGACAAGACCTGGTGGCCGGTCGCACACCTCAAACGGCCGGCGGGAGTCAGTTACAACCTCTCCGCCCGACGCCTCGCGGTGATCAAGGCGCTGGCCCACGCGGTTGACGCGCGGCTGATTATGGGCGTCAACCTCGAGGCCGACAGTACGAAGGTCGCAAGTGCCGAGGCCCGCGCCATGCTCCGGGACATAGGGTCGCGGAACCTTGAGGCCCTGGAGCTCGGAAACGAACCCGAGCTCTACTCCAACCCCAACTTCGGGTGGTACTGGCAGAACGGGCATCCGGTGCCGGGCCGCTCGCCCGGCTACGACCTGGCCGCCTTCACGCGTGACTTCTCCCGCATCGGCGGGGCGCTGCCTTCGGCGCCGCTGGCCGGCCCCTCGAGCGGCGCACACAAGTGGTTCGACCAGCTGGGCGAGTTCGCCGCCCCGCAGCATCACCTGCGCCTGATGACGGTTCATCGCTATGCGATGCAGGCCTGCTTCAACCCCACCACCTCATCGACGTACCCGACGGTTGCGCGGCTTCTCTCGCTCACGGCTTCACGTGCCCCCGCCGACACCGTCGCCCCGGCCGTCCGGGCCGCGCACCACCTTCATCTCCCGCTCCGCATCGATGAGATGAACACGATCTCGTGCGGGACCCCGGCCGGCGTCCCCAACACGTTCGCCATGGCGCTGTGGGCGCTCGACACCCTGTTTGCCGAGGTTCAGGCCGGCGTCGACGGGGTGAACATCCACACCTATCCGGGCTCGGTCTATCAGCTGTTCCGCTTCACCCGTACGAGCTCCGGGTGGCAGGCCCTGGTCGAACCCGAGTACTACGGGCTGCTCCTGTTCGCCCAGGCCGCCCCCCCAGGCTCAAGGCTGCTGGCGACCAGGGGCGGCGGCGACGCCGTCAGAGTCTGGGCGACGCGGGATTCCCGGGGCACCACCCGCGTCCTGGTCATCAACGACGATCCGGGTCAGGCGCACAACGTCACGCTCCACCTCGCCGGAGCGCATGCGGTCGGGAGCCTCGAGCGCCTCACGGCGCCGAGCGCCGGATCGACCAGCCAGGTCACGCTGGGCGGCGAGGGCTACGGCTCGGCCACGCCCACCGGTGTCCTTCCGGCGCCGCGCACGACGCCGGTGCCGGCAAGCTCGGCCGGCTATCGGGTCCGGCTTCCGCCCGCCAGCGCCGCGCTGCTCACGATCGCCTGAGGCGCGAACGCCTCCGGCGGCCTGCCAGCTGCAACCCTCCGGCGACCAGCGGTTTTCAGCCGGCCGCGCCGACGAACACGAGCATCGCGCCCATCACGAGCAACACGCCCCCGGCAAACGACGGCGTTGTTTGGAGTGTGTCTGGGAACCGGGAGTCCGCGCGCGCCCACGCATCGCAGGCCCCGAATAGATCGTGCAGGAGAAGGTGCCCCCACCCCGCGACTCCTAGCCCCAGGAGCATCACGAGCATCTGACTTATCACTGCAGTGTTTCTTCGGCCTCCTGACCGACTGGCTTGAATCGGACCGCCCCGGTCCGCCCCTCCCGTTGATCATCGCGCATCCGGCCGCGGATGGGAAGCCCGGCCGGGGGCATGCGCTGTACCCGCCATCGCCGTGGGAGGTTTTTGTCAGCGTGCATACATGGGCCCGCCGCGGGAAAGCATTAAGCCAACCAACCACGGAGGTGGAGGATGCTTCTGACCATAGCTGTAATCCTGCTGATCCTCGCGATCGTCGGCGGGATCGCAATTCATCCGCTGCTGTTCCTGATCGCGATCCTGGCGCTGATCGCCTTCGTTGGCGGGCGGCGGTCGCTCGCCTGAGACAGCAGGCTCAATCTGAGCCTCGCGGCGCGGCAATAGCCCGGGCCGCGAGCTCCGCGCCACGAGGCGCATTCGCCGCGCCCCGTGACTAGCTGAGCGATTTTGCTCAGTTAGTCACGCCCGCGGCGCGTGTGTACCCCAGCCCGGCGGCGCCGACGCCGACGACGTGGAATTCCAACCCGCCCGTCAGAGCAGCGACTCTGCCGGGGCGAACGTCGCCTCCGGCGTGACCGTCTCGATCTGATCGCCGGCCACGAGCCGGCGTTCACCGAAGAACCTCGGCGCCCTCGCACGGGTCACGAGCATCGCGACGATCCCGCTCCCGATCCCGAGGATCCCGATCCAGTCCGGCACGCCGAGCCCGAGTAGAGGCTTGCTGTAGTCGTTGGCCGCGTGCCCGTAGAAGATCATGCCCTTGACGAAGATCAGCCCCAGCACCGCCGCCCCGATCAGCGGCAGGATCCCGAGCACCAGCGCGTTGCTGAGCGATCGGCCGAGTTCGCGCCGGTGGAAGATGGCCGACGAGACACCGGTGAAGCCGTAGTAGAAGCAGACGAGGAAGCCGAGGCCGGCCACGCAGTCGCCGAGCACGTTGGTCGAGACGTACTCGATGAACACGAACCAGACCAGCGACAGCGCCCCGGCCACGAGGGTGGCGAACGCGGGCACGAGGTTGCGCGCGTGGATCTCGGCAAACCGCGCCGGCAGCGCCCCGCGCCGGCCCATCGAGAGCGCCACCCGGGCCGCGGGCAGGATCGTCGTCTGGGTTGCCGCCGTGGCTGACGTCAGCACGGCGACGATGAGCAGGATGTGCAGCGAGCCGAGCACGGCGCGGGACAGCCCGCCGGCAAAGATGTCGTTGGGGTTGTGGGCCAGGTAGCTGGTTCCGGCGTAGGCCTGCGAGGCGACCGACACGAGCAGGAAGATGCAGATGAGCACGACCGTCGAGGCGATCGCGCTGCGGCCGGGTCCCGAGCGCGGGTTCTCGGACTCCTCGTTGACCGCCACGCCGGTGTCCCAGCCCCAGAACAGGAAGACGCCGAAGAGCATCCCCTGGAGCAGGGGACCGGCACCCACGGTGAACGGGTTGAACCAGTCAACCTGAACCCCGCTCGAATGCGCGGGGTGCTTGACGTACACCTTCACGAGCGCCACCACGGCGAAGATCACGAGCGTCGCCATCTCGAAGAACAGCAGCAGCCGCTGCGTGCGCGCCGAGATCTCGATGCCCTTCCAGCAGATGAAGGTCAGCGTGACGATGAACACTCCCCCGATGATCACCGTCTCCGTGGTCGTCGGCGTGCCGCCGAACAGCTGGACCCCGTAGCTGCCGGCGATCTGAGCCTGGTTCGCGTTGACCACGATGGCGGAGATGAGAAGCGTCCAGCCCCCGAGAAATCCCCACCCCGCGCCGAGCGCGCGCGTCATCCAGGAGAACGCCGTCCCGCAGTCGGGATCGGCGCGGTTCATGTTCCGATAGGCCAGCGCGATGAACAGCATCGGCACGAACGAGACGACGATCACGGCCGGGGTGTGGGTGCCGAGCCCCGAGATGAGCGCGATGAACCCGATCGTCGCGGCGAGGCTGTATCCCGGAGCCGTCGAGGCGACACCGATGACGACGTTGCTCAGATAGCCGAGCGCTCCGTGCTTGAGCTGCGGAGGGTCGGTTGAGTTCGCCAAGGCGCTTTCAGGACCGGCGGAGGCGATCGAAGTTCCTTCCATCGTGGCCTCCAGATATCACGGACGCGGCAATCGTGTCGCGAGGGCTACAGGCGCTCCTCAGGTGTGAGCGCCTGGGTCAGCCGCAGCGCGCGGACCGCCAGATGCAGCGCGAGCAGGGCATCGGGCTCCTCCAGGTCGACCTCCAGGAGGCGCTCGAGCCGCTCGAGGCGCAGATACAGAGACTGGCGCGTGAGATGAAGCGCCCGGGCGGCGTCGGCCTTGCGCCCGGAGTTGGCCAGGTATGCCTCGAGCGTGCGGAGCTGCTCGAGACTGCGGGGGTCGGCGGCGTCGAACAGCGGCCCCAGCTGGTCCCGCGCGAAGGCCAGGAGCTCCGGCGAGCGACGAAGCGAATAGAGCAGGTCGACCACCGAGCCGTGGCCGGCGTCACGCCACGGCGCGGGCGGGGTGGCGCGCGCTGAGAGGACAGCGTTCGCCGCCCTTTCGAGGCCTCGGGCGGCGCCCGCCCAGCCCGAGTTGCTTCCCCCGAAGGCCAGCGCCACGTCGGCGTCGCCAAGTCCTCGGTGACGAAGCGGAGTTCGGAGCTCGGTGGCCAGCGCGTCGAGCTGCTCACGCGTGGGTTCTCCGTCGGGCAGCCGGCAGATCATCAGCACCATCCCGCTGTGCAGGCCGAGGAGCACCGGGCGCGGAGCGGCGGAGGCCCGCAAGCCCGGGATCAGGCTCCCCCACGCCGCGTCGGGAGTCGTCGCCAACTCCTTCCAGCGTTCAGAGCGCCAGCCGAGCGCGCCCGCCAGCAGCCTCCCGCCGCTGCCCGGGAAGGCGAGCGCCGCCGCGCGGCGGTCGGCATCCGGGTGGCTGATCCGACCGTGCATGAGGTCGACCAGGAACGTCCCGCGGGCCCGGTCGCGCAGGTGCTCGCCGTGCTCGGTATCGAGCAGACGCAGGGCCACGGCCTGGGCCCCCCGCTCGAGCACGCTCCGGTCGTCGGGATGCAGCGGCGAATCGAGCTCGAGTGCCATCACCTGCCCCCACAGGTGCCCCCCGGACTGGATCTCGACCGCCATCCAGCCCCGTCCCTCGAGCACCCCCGGCTTGAGCCCCCGCCGGTACTCGGCGTGCGCCTCGAGCAGCTCCTGCTCGCCGGATTCGTACGTGGCGTAGCCCACGAGCTGGCCCACGATGTTCTCGAGCGTGACTGGGTTCTGAAGGGCTCGCGCAAGCTCCCGGAGCAGATCGTTCAGCTCCCGCCGCTCCAGCACGAGCTGGGTGAGCCGCTCGCCGGCCTCGTGAGCGCGCCGCAGCTGAGCCAGCCGTCGGTCAACCAGGGCCCCGTGGATCGCCTCGGTGATGTCGACAAAGCGCGTGGCGCGATGGGTGGCGATCAGCGGCAGCTGCCGCTCATCCGCCTCATCTATCAGCGCCGCGGGCAGCGCGTCCTTGTAGCTATATCCGAGCTCGATCAGGAGCCCCGCCGCCTCCTGGTCGGCCAGCGACTTGACAAACCGCCGCTGCGAGCGCGCCTCGACGCCCGCCCCGGCGCCCGTCGAGAGCACCAGCTCACCTCCCCGCAACAGGTCATCGGGCCGGGCGATGTCCATCACATGCACCCAGCGAACCGTGCGCTCGAGCCCCTCCCGCCCCGCCACCACCTCGGGCAGCGCGCGGCGCAGCACCGGCAGGGCCAGCGCCGCCGCGACGCTGAGCGGACCGATGGTCGGGGACAGATTGGCCTTGGTTATGCGGTCAGGCTAGCCCGGCCCCAGGCCATCGTGAGTTTGGGGCGCAGCGGCATCGTGGGGCGCCCCCTCCCCCGACTCCATGACAAAAACGTGACCCGGACCGGGATCCGCGCGGTTCGGGTCGCTTCTTGGTCGTGAGAGAGCAACAAGGTGACTCGAATCGCGCCAGGCGACTTTCGGGTCACGTTATGACAAGGAGCGGCCGCAGCCACCCCGAGCAGCGGCCAGCCCCCCGAGCAGGCCAGGGCCTCGAGCAGCGGCCGGCCACCCTTTCGTTCGGGCGGCCGGCCGCGGGCCGCGAGGACTATGCGGCGGCCGGGGTGGGCGCCCCGCGGCCCATCCGCTCGCCCGCCTCCGTGAGCACGTCGCCCAGGATGGCGGTGATCCGATCGAACTCGGCCTGGCGAGCGACCAGCGGCGGTGAGATCTGCACCACCGGGTCGCCGCGATCGTCGGCCCGGCAGATCAGTCCCGCCTCGAACAGGCGCTGCGACAAGAAGCCGCGGAGCAGAACCTCGCACTCCTCGTGGCTGAACGACTCACGCGTGTCCTTGTCCTTGACCAGCTCGATGGCCCAGAAGTAGCCGACGCCGCGAACGTCGCCGACGATCGGAAGATCGAGCAGCGACGAGAGCGACTCGTGGAAGTCGTGCTCGTGCTCCCGGACGCCCTCGACGATCCGCTCCCGGCGCATGATCTCGAGGTTGGCCAGCGCGATCGCTGCCTGCACGGGATGGCCGCCGAACGTGATGCCGTGCGTGTAGCTCGCGCGCGGGGCGTAGAACGGCTCGGCCACCCGCTCGGAGGCGATCACGCCCCCGATCGAGGCATACGCCGACGAGAGCCCCTTGGCGCACGTGATCAGGTCAGGCCGGATGTCGTAGCGCTCCGAGCCGAACCACGCCCCGACACGCCCGAAGCCGGTGATCACCTCATCGGCACAGAGAAGGATTCCGTAGCGGTCGCACAGCTCACGCACGCCGGCCCAGTAGCCCTCGGGCGCGACGAACGAGCCGCCGGCGTTCTGCACCGGCTCCATGATCACCATCGCGATCGTCGAGGGGTCCTCGGCCTCGATCGTCCGCTCGAGCTCATCGATGAGCCAGGCGGTGAACTCGGCGTCGGACTCGCCGGCCGGGCGGTGATAGCGATTGGTGTTCGAGACGTGGAACACGCCGGGGACGAGCGGCTCGAACGGCGTGCGCAGAGACGCCACGCCGTTGATCGAGAGCGCTCCCATGGTCGTGCCGTGATAGGCAACGTTGCGGGAGATGGCCTTCCAGCGACGCTCACCGCGGAGCGCGTGGTACTGGCGCGCGAGCTTCCACGCCGACTCGACCGACTCCGATCCGCCCGAGGTGAAGAACACCCGCTCGAGGCCGGCCGGCGCCAGCTCGGCCACCTGCGCGGCCAGCTCGATCGCGCGCGGGTGGGCGTAGCTCCAGTTGGTGTAGAACGGCAGCTCGCGCATCTGCGCCGCCGCCGCCTCGCCGATCTCCTCGCCGTACGAATAGCCGATCTGGACCGCGAAGAGCCCAGCCAGAGCGTCGAGATAGCGGCGCCCCTTCGTGTCTTCGAGGTAGCACCCCTCGCCGCGGACGATCACCGGGATCTCCTCGCCGTCCTTGTAGGCACCCATCCGGCTGAAGTGCAGCCAGAGATGCTCCGCCGCCATCTGCTGGAGCGACTGGTGGTCGGACTGCATGGTCACTCTCCCAACTCGTTTATGTATTTGGCAATTGTGAAGTTCGGTCTCACGCCGGTACCGCCACCTCGGAGCTCTCAAAGGCAACAGCGACGGCGGGGTTGACGATCTCGCCCGCCCGCACGTTCACGCCGGCGGCCAGGCCGGCGTCCGACGCCAACGCGTCCTCGACTCCGCCGGCGAGGCGCAGGACGTAGGGCAAGGTGGCGTTGGTCAGCGCCTGCGTCGAGGTGACGGGCACCGCCCCTGGCATGTTGGACACGCAGTAATGGACGACGCCGTCCACCTCGTACACCGGTTCCGCGTGCGTTGTCGGGCGGGAGGTTTCGGCGAACCCGCCCTGGTCGATGGCCACATCGACCAGGACCGCGCCGCGGCGCATGAGCCCCAGTGACTCACGGGTCACGAGGCGCGGCGCCCGAGCGCCCGGGATCAGGACGGCGCCGATGAGCACGTCCGCACCCGGAAGCAGGGAGTCGAGCGTGAGCGGGTCTGACATGAGTACGGTCGCGCGGCCGTCGAAGAACTCCTCGAGCTCACGGATGCGCTCCGGCGAGCGTTCCAGGACCGTTACGCGCGCGCCCATTCCGCAGGCCACGCGGGCCGCCGCCTTGCCGACGGCGCCGCCCCCGACGATAACCACGTGCGCCGGAGCCACACCCGGCGCACCGCCGATCAGCGTGCCGCTGCCGCCGAGCGGGCTCTGAAGGAAGTACGCGCCGGCCTGGGTGGCGAGCCGCCCGGCGATCTCGCTCATCGGCGTGAGTAGCGGCAGACCGCCGTGCGCGTCGGTCACGGTCTCATAGCCGATCGCCAGACCACCGCTCTGCAGGAGTGCTTCGGTTAGGGGCCGGTCGGCCGCGAGGTGCAGGTAGGTGAAGAGCGTTTGCTGGTCGCGTAGCAGCTCGTACTCGGCCGCGATCGGCTCCTTGACCTTGAGGATCAGATCGGCTCGCTCCCAGATTTCGGCGGCGGCGTCGAGCACCAGGGCGCCGGCCTGGGCGTATTGCACGTCGTCAAAGCCGGATCCGGTGCCCGCATCGCGCTCGATGAGGACATCCACTCCCTGCTCCACCAGCTGGTGCGCCCCCGCGGGCGTGAGCGCCACCCGCCGCTCGGCGGGCTTGATCTCCTTGGGAACTCCGACTACCACACCCTCACCATCTTTCTCGCGCGTGTATATGTGGAGCGCGTTGTCTAGAGCGCGCGTCGGCTACCGCGCGCGTTGCGTTGCCCTGCGGCTAACACAGGATCGAGCCCCGACCCGGGCCACACAACACCCGCAACGTCATGTCATGACCCCTCAATTTGACACTTTGTCAAGAGGACTCGTAGGCCTTTGCAGGGCAATTGGCTCGGCGTGGGAGGAAACTTCGAAATAGCCAAAGAAATCGCCCACACCGCGGACGCTCAGCCGCGGCGTCAGCGAACTCAGGCGCTGAGGCCGGTGACGGCGTTCTCAGACGCAACGCCGGTGTCAGCGATCTCAGGCGCTCAGGCCGGTGATCGTGGCGACCCCAACCGAGATCACAGCCACGCCGATCAGCTGGGTGCGCCGGAGACGCTCCCCGAACACGACGCGCCCGATGCCGGCTCCGATCGCTCCTCCGAGTGTCGACAGCACCGCCGCGACCGCGACTCCATGGCGGGCGCCCAGCGCGTAGGAGACAAAACCGCCGACCTCGCAGATCCCCGCGATCACGAGCAGGCGCACGGTGCCCGTGGGAACCCCGACGCGGCCGCGGAGCGCGAGAGGGATCGTGATCACCGCCACGCCGAGGACACGCGGCGGGAGTACGGCCCAGGCCACGGGGAGGATCGCACCGGCGCGACCGGTGGCGAACAGGCTGCCTCCGAAGGACAGAGCGCACATGACCGCCCACACCGCGGCGCGCCGGTCCCCGTGCCCACTGGGAAGCTCGGCCTCAGGGTGGCGAGCCCAGCGGCCGAGCGCGGTCGCAGACGGCTCGGCGGACCGCGGCTCCGTCCGCCGGCGGGTGACCGCGGTCATCACCACGCCGATCACCGTCACGACCAGCGCAACGCCCCGTATCGCGCCGATCGCCTGGCCGGCCAGCACGGCGATCAGCGCCGCCAGACCGCCCTCGGTGGCCACGATCGGGATCACCACCCCGAGTCGGCCGCCGCGGAGCGCCCGGTACAGGAGCAGCAGCCCGGCCACGTTCCCCGCTCCCCCGAGGGCGAGCCACAGCGCGGCCTTGCTCGAGATGTGCGGGGCGGGCGAGAGCAACAGAGGGATGGCCAACAACAGGAGCCCGACGAGCATCACCCAAGCGAGGGTCCGGGGCGGGCCGAGGATCCTGGCGGCCTGCGAGGCGAAGATGTTGCCGATCGACCAGATCACGGCGGCACCTAGGCCGCCCAATACCGCTGCCATCGACCGAGTCGGTTGCTAGCTCGCCGTCGCGGACAGGGCCATGCCGGAGATCATCCCAACAGGAACCATGGCCGCTGCCCTGACTCGCGGTGTCGCGTCCAATCAGCACAGGCACCGGTCCACTAGGGGCACGTCCAAAGGCACGTCTCGGGACGGCCCGCTCCGGGTAGTCTGGCGACGTGGCACAAGGGCCTGACGCCGCAACCGTAGACGCGCTTCCGCTGGTCTTCACGATCCTCATCTTCGGCTTTGCGCTCTTCGTGCCCGCGGTGATCAGCCGGTTTGTCAACTCCGACCCACCCAGCGGCCCTGAGGAGGGCGGCGAGGGTGGCGGCGGAGGAGGAGGCCCGCCGCGGCGTCCGGCGCCGCCTGATCCACCGCTCGGCGGATTGCCGCTCGACTTCTCCCGGCCGGCCCGGGTCAGGTTGCGGGACGCTCGCCGCCTCGCCGAGCGGCTTCCGCGGCCGGAGCGCCGACGCGCCCGTGAGCCCACGCGCACGCCCGTACGCGCCGGCGAACTCCGCTAGGTCGTGTGGGGGAGATAGTCGTGTGGAGATAAGTTCCTCATAGCGAGAATTATCTCCCAAGCGCCGACTATGAGATCGGCGTCGCGTGACCGAGCACGTGAGCCGGAGCTGCGCCGTCCGCAGACACAGCGTGCCGCCCCTCGATCGCTCGTACGCCCGGGATGAACAGCGCGCCGAGGGTGACTAGAGCCCCGATGACACCCGCCCCGACCAGCGTGGCCCGCACTCCGACGGCACTGCTGATCGGGCCGGTGAGGGCAAACGAGGCCGGGAGCAGGCCGATCGAGATCAGCCAATCGAGGCTCGAGACACGGCCCAGAAGCGCCGACGGCACGTGACGTTGCTTCGCCGTGGCCCAGATGATCGTCCCCGCGGTCTCCAGGGTGTTGAAGGCGAGGCTGGCCAACATCAGCCCCCACACGGCATGGGCCAGGCCGTACCCGGCCACGGCCAGGGTCGCGAGCGTCCAGAACACATACATGAGCGTGATGTCGCGCTTCGGGATCCCGCGCTGACCGAGCACGACGGCGCACCCCAGCGACCCGACGCCGCCCGCGGCGAACACGAGCCCGAGGTCGGCCGCGCTGCCGTGCAACTCGTTCTTCACTGCAAACGGCACGAGGACCTCCGTGGGGCCCATGAACAGCAAATAGGCGATGGCCGCGCTGACCAGCGTGGCCCAGATCCAGGCGTGACGGCGCACGTAGGCGAAGCCGGCCCCGATGTCCCGGACCACGCCGGCGCTCGCGGCGTGGGGCGCCCGTGGGCGGCTCGTCATGCTGAGCAGCGCGGCCGCCGAGACGGCGAAGCTGGCCGCGTCCACACCAAACGCGCTCCAGATGCCAAACGCGGCGATCAGAAGCCCGCCGGCAGCCGGCCCGACCAGGCGAAGCGCGAGCGGCCGGACGAACTGGTCCAGCGAGTTCGCCTGCGCGAGTGAATCCGACGGGAGGATGTCCGGGACGATCGCGTCGAAGGCCGGATCGAAGAAGGCGGTGGCGGCGCCGTAGAGCGCGGCCAGCCCGGCGATCTCCCACAGCGTCAGAACGCCGAGGGCTGACAGCACCGCAATCGCGCCCAGGGTGAGGCAGCGGGTGCCATCGGCGGCGAGCATCACCCGCCGGCGGTCGAAGCGGTCGCTGATCACGCCGCCGAGGAGCAGCAGGGCGATCGTCGCCACCGCCATCACAACCCCGACCACGGCGAGGGCGCTGGGGACGTTCGAGATCCTGTAGACCTGCCACGGCAGAGCCACGAAGAAGATTCCGTCCCCCAGGAGGGAGACGCACATCCCGGTCCACAGCAGCCGGAAGTCCCGGTGCCGCAGCGGAGCTAGGAGGCGGACCCTGGTGAAGCCGCCGACTCGGTCAAGGCCCTCGTAGCTATGTTGCATCGACCCAATTTGGGTCCCGCTCCGCGTCCTGCGCAGTTGAATCGGGTTCGGGGTGCTCGCGCAGGTAGGCGACGGCCGCGCCGGCCTCCATGGGCTTGGCGAAGTAGAAGCCCTGCCCGAGCTCGCAGCCGAGATCTCGGAGCGTTGACCACTGCTCTGGGAACTCGATTCCCTCGGCGACGACGTCGAGCTCGAACGTCTTGCCGAGCCCGATGACCGCCGTGGCCAGCCCCGAGCTGACGGGCAGGCTGCCCTCGACGAGGAAGGACCGATCCATCTTGATCACGTCGACCGGGAAGCGGGCCAGATAGCCGAGGGACGAGTAGCCGGTCCCGAAGTCATCCAGGGCGATCTGCACCCCGAGCTGCTTCAACTCTCTGAGTCGCTGCTCGGCCAGATCGGCGTTGCTCATCATCACCGTCTCGGTGATCTCGAGCGTCAGGCTCTTCGGGTCGAGGCCTGAGTCGGCGAGCGCGTCGCGGACGTCGGCCACGATGTCGCTGTTGTGCAGCTGGTTGACCGAGATGTTGATGCTCATCGTCAGCGGCGGGTCGATCGGCACCTCCCGCTGCATTGCGGTCGCCTGGCGACACCCCTCACGGAGGACCCACCGACCGATGGGCACGATCAGCCCGGTGGCTTCGGCGAAGGGGATGAAGTCGTTCGGCGCGAGCAGCCCACGCTCCGGGTGACGCCAGCGAACGAGCGCCTCGACTCCCTTGATCGTGGCATCGCTGAGGCGGATCACCGGCTGGTAGTGCAGCTCGAACTCGTCGTTGACGAGCGCGCGCTGAAGGTCGGCGCGCAGCTCCAGGCGCGCCAGGACCTCGGCGTGCATCTCGGGCTCGAACAGCCGGTAGCTGCCCTTCCCGTCACGCTTGGCTATGTACATCGCGGCATCGGCGTTCCGGATCAGCTCGTCCGCGTCGGGTGCCGACGCGTGGTCGATCATCGCGATGCCGAGGCTGGCCTGGACCAGGATCTCCTTCCCGTCGAGGTGAAGCGGCTTCTTCAGGGATTCGACGATGCGTTCGGCGATGTCGGCCGCCTCCTCGGGCCCGGCTGTCTCCTCGAGCAGAATCGCGAACTCATCTCCGCCGAAGCGGGCGGCCGTATCGGCGGCGCGGATGCTCGTGGCCAGTCGCTTCCCAACCTCGAGCAGCACCTCGTCTCCGGCCGCATGCCCGAGGCTGTCGTTGATCGTCTTGAAGTCGTCAAGATCGAGGAAGACGACGGCGACGTTGGCGTGCTCACGCCGGGCGCGGACGAGTGCGTGGCGGACGCGTTCGTTGAAGAGTGCCCGATTGGCGAGGTTGGTCACGGGATCGTGAAAGGCCTGGCGCTCGAGCTGCTCCTCGAAGGCCTTGCGCTCGCTGATGTCGCGGCCGTTGAGCACGATTCCCCCGACTGCCTCGTCGTCGAGGAGGTTCGTGTGGAGGATCTCGAAGTGACGCGTGCTCCCGTCACGGTGACGCAGCGAGCACTCGATCACCTCCGAATCGCTGCCGGCGTACGTGCGCCCGTCCGCGAGGAGATGCAGGACACGGTTGTTCTCCCCCGGCACGAGGAGCTGGTCGAAGCGGGTCCCAAGCACCTCCTCGGGGGCGTAACCGAGGGCTCGCTCGATCGAGGGGCTTTGGTAGATCACGGTGGCGTCGTCGTCGAGCACGGTGATCAGATCGTGAGCGTGCTGGACCAGCGAGCGGAAGCGGGCCTCGCCCGCTCGCCGGTGAAGCTCGGCGGTCAGTGTGTTGCTCTCGAGGGCGAGCGAGGCCTGCGTGACGAGGGCCACGAGCGAGCTTCTGGCGGCGCGCGACGCCGCGGCTTCCCCGGTCGCAACCAGGAACCCCCGCGAGGTTTGGTCGCCGCGGGGCGGCAGCTCGACGACGAACGCCTCGGCCACGTTGGCCGGAAGCTGGAGGGCGGCGCGGGCTTCATCGCTCAGCGAAGCGTCGACCCCGGCATAGGAGTCGTGTCCGAGCAGGAGCTCGGCCAGCGCCTCGCCTGGTGTGGACCACCTTGCGGTTCCCTGCCCGGGCTCAAGATCCACCCCGGCGACGTGCACCTCCTGGTCGCCGACGAAGCACAGCCTGGCGGCGACGTCTCCGCCCACGAGCGATGGGACAGCGCGCAACGCCGCCTCGCAGATTTCCTCGACCGAAGTCGCGACGAGGATGTCGGCCGCCGCGGCAGCGAGCGTCCGGTCACGGGCGATATAGCGCTCGCGTTGGCGGACCAGGCCGGCCATGCGCGCGACGACAAGCGCGAAGAGAAGCGCCGAGACGGCGATCGTCGTGATCAGGTCGAGGCTGTTATGCCGGACGACGTTGTCGAGCTCGAGGACGGGAGCGATCAGCGTGGCGCCGGTCAGCAGAATCAGCCGCAGCGGCGTGAGACGCGGCTCTCGGTCAGGACCCGGGTGCTCGAGGGCGCGCATTGTCGGGTGTAGAGCGGCGGCGCCCCAGAAGAGGTAGAAGCTGATCCAGCCCACATCGAGAATCAGCTGGTGGGTGAACGCGTTCTGGAGAGTGAGGACGCCATAGGCGAAGTCCGTGATGAGCATCGCCACGCTGCTCAGGAGCAGCAGATAGAAGGCCGGCTGTCGCTTGCCGGTGTCCACAGCCAGGCGAATCGCCGCAGCGAGGAGAATGATGTCTCCCATCGGGTAGGCGACCGAGACCGCCTTGGGGAGGAAGGACAGGGTGTGGTCTCGCACATAGGGCGAGATCAGAACCACCCACGAGATGAGCGCCAGCCCGAGGGTCATGATCAGCGAGTCGATGACCCCGGCGCGGTCGCCACCGGGGTTGCGGCGACGGACGAGCAGGAGCAGTCCCGCCATCAGGACCGGGTACATGGTCAGGTAGATCGCGTCGCCCGGTGACGGGAACGGGACGTTCACGCCGAACTCCTGGGGCAGGAGATAGGTGTAG
>Ga0070731_10002903_pt1 | contig 15839 bp, 12 predicted proteins | sample Coa_R1_2_FD_66448 | JGI IMG/M metagenome (GOLD analysis project Ga0070731, IMG submission 66448) | Surface soil microbial communities from Centralia Pennsylvania, which are recovering from an underground coalmine fire - Coalmine... | ecosystem: Environmental > Terrestrial > Soil > Unclassified ...
AATCGGCGCATCAACCACCGTGCGCCATATACAATGTCGGCAATGCTCGACCCGTCGAAATCAGCGACTTAGCGGACTTTCTGGAAAAGATCATCGGCAGGCCGGCTAAACGAGAGTTGCTGCCGATGCGTCCAATCGACGTCTTGGAGACTTTTGCCGACAGCTCCGACCTCGAACGCGCCACGGGTTTCGCGCCGCGCACGTTGATCGAGGACGGCCTGCGCTCGTTCGTCGAGTGGTTTTATGAATATCATCGACATCCACTTTGACGAGTTAGTAAACGAAGTAGATTGAGGCCATCTCATCGCAGTCCATGACGAGCACGATCGTCCCCAGCGGGGCGGCCGATGTATGCGTCGCGCCCAGGCCGGCGCTCGTGAACCCCATCAGGCGAACCTGTCCGACTGGCAAATGAAACGTTCACAAGGGCGCGGCATGAACGCCGTCGTCCACGAGCGATTACGTCGTCTGAAGTTATTCTGTCGCCCCTATGCCGATGCGTTTTCCTTAACCTCCCCATTGGCTGCAATTCATTCAGATATTTCGCGCTAAAATGTAGCCAACACGGTAGTTTGGCGGCCGGCGAGCCGAGAGGGCGTAACATGGCCACTCCTATCATTCCCCTGATCATGTGCGGCGGCGCCGGCACGCGGCTGTGGCCTGCCTCGCGCGAGAACAGGCCCAAGCAGTTCCTGCCGCTCCTTGGTTCCCATTCGACCTTTCAGGAAACCATTCGCCGCGTCTCCGACCCAGCATTATTCGCTCGGCCAATCATTGTTACCAACGGTCAGTATCGTTTTCTCGTCGGCCAAGAGCTCGCCGCGATTTCGGTGGAGGCCGATATTTTGCTTGAGCCAATGCGGCGTGACTCCGGGCCAGCGATCGTTGCTGGCGCGCTGTTCGCTTACAATCGTGACAAAGACGCCATCGTTGTCGCTCTCGCAGCCGATCACGTCGTCACCGACCCCGGCGCTTTCGCCAAAGCATGCGCCGCGGCATCGCGGGCTGCCGCGGACAGACGCATTGTAACGTTTGGTGTGCGCCCCACTCGCCCAGCGACCGAGTACGGCTACATTCGTGCCGGTGCGGCCGTCGGCCCCGACATCTTCGCCATCGATCAGTTCGTGGAAAAGCCGGACAAGGAGAAGGCGAAACATTATGTGGCCGAGGGCTATCTGTGGAACTCCGGCAACTTCTTGTTCCGCGCCGATTTGCTTCTGGAAGAGTACCGCAGTTTCGAGCCTGAGAGCGCGACTGCGATAGCAAAGGCCGTCGAAGCTGCTGGGCGCGATCTCGGCTTTGTCACTCTGGAGCGTGACGCGTTCGCGCGCGCGACGGCGAAGTCGATCGACTACGCGGTGATGGAACGTACCAAACATGCCGCCGTGATGCCGGTCTCATTCGGCTGGTCGGATGTCGGCTCGTGGCACGCGGTGTGGGAATTGTCGGCGCGCGACGCGTCCGAAAACGCTGCGCGCGGTTCCGCATTTTTCGTCGATGCGAAAGGCTGCTACGTCGACTCCGAAAAGCAGCTTGTTGCCGTGCTCGGGCTGGAAAACGTCGTGGTGGTGGCTACCGCCGATGCTGTCTTGGTGGCGCGTCGTGAAGATGCCGACGGCCTGAAAAAAGTGGTGGCCAAGCTCAAGAATGCGGCTCCGGCGGTGACGCAGGACCACCTAAAGGTGCACCGCCCCTGGGGTTCGTATCAATCGCTCGATCAAGCCGAGCGGTTCCAAGTCAAGCGCATCGTGGTCAAACAAGGCGGGCGGTTGTCGCTTCAGCTGCATCATCATCGAGCGGAGCATTGGGTTATCGTGCGCGGCACGGCACGCGTGACAATCGGCGACGAAGTCAAGATCCTGCATGAGAACGAATCAATCTACGTTCCGATCGGGGCGCGTCACCGTTTGGAAAATCCGGGCAAGATCGATCTCGAATTGATCGAAGTTCAAACCGGCTCCTACCTGGGTGAAGACGATATCGTGCGAGTTGAGGACGACTATCACCGATCCTGAGTTGCCGGTTGCAAAGCTTGCCGGCCTCAACTCGAACATTTCGTCCCCCTAATTAGCGGCTGACTTTCCACCGCGCTGAAAACGGGCCGCTTTCTGCCCGCCGAGGTTGAGTTACCGCTTTATTAACGGAAATTTTCGGCCCTCCGGTCGACCGTAAGCTTTGGAATCAAAACGTGTTGCCGGTTCCTGCACAGCCCCGGTCGCCACGCGGCCCGGAGCGTGCTAGGGGAGAAATTGGGGTTGATGGCGCCTGCGGGCGCAGGGGTGAGGGTCTCGACGTGGCGGGGACGGGTAATTTGCGGATCGGGGTAGTTGGCGTCGGCGTAATGGGGAGTAACCACGCGCGCGTGCTCTCCGATATGGCGGGCGTGGAACTCGTCGGAGTTGCCGATCCTGACAGCAATCAGCGGAATTTCGTTGCTGATGCGTTGAACTGCGCCGCCTTCAACGAAGTCGACGCATTGCTCCGGCGCGGGGTCGACGCGATCATCATTGCGGCGCCGACCCATCTGCATCACGACATCGCGCTCAAGTGCATCTCTCAGGGCGTCCATGTTTTGGTTGAGAAGCCGATTGCCTCCACGGTCGAGGAGGGACGCGAAATCGTCACGGCGGCTCGGCATGCGGGCGTCACGCTCATGGTCGGGCATGTGGAGCGCTTTAATCCGGCGGTCGAAACGATCAAGCGAGCGATCAAGGACCAGAATATCCTCTCGATCGCCATAACCCGGGTGGGACCGTTTCCGCCACGCATGTCGAACGTCGGCGTCGTCATCGATCTCGGCGTGCACGATATCGATCTGATCCGCTGGTTTACTGAATCGGAGATCGTCGAAATCCAGCCGCAGACGTCGAGCGCTGTCGCCGAGCGCGAAGACATCGCACTGTTGCAGTTCCGCACAGCATCTGGTGTGCTGGCTCACATCAACACCAATTGGCTTACTCCGTTCAAAGCCCGCAACATCCACATCGCCACGCGCGACAAGTATGTGATCGGCGATCTGCTGACACTCCAAGTTACCGAGTGCTTCGGCTTTCAGCCTGACGGCAGCTATTCGATGCGGCACCTGTCGGTCGGCTACGCAGAGCCTCTACGCTCCGAGCTTGTGGCTTTTGTCGATGCGATCCGCAGCGGGGAACGACCGGCCGTAACCGGCGAAGAAGCGGTCGCCAGTCTGGAAATAGCCATTCGCTGCCTTGATGCGCGGGCCGTACCGGCAGCCGTGGCGCAGCGCAAAGGACCGCGCCGCGTTGCCGGATGAATGTCCGCTGATCGAGCGTGGACGACGCAATGAATCAACACGCGCGGCTTGAAACCGGTCCGATTCCGTTCATCGACGTGTTAGCGCAACGGCGCCGTTTGGGCCGCGCCATCGACGATGCCGTTGCTCGCGTTCTTACTCACTGCCAGTTCATTCAGGGCCCAGAGGTGCGTGCGCTCGAAGCCGAGCTTGCCGCGTTCTGCGGCGCGCGCCACGTCATCGCCTGTGCGAGCGGCACCGACGCGCTTCTTCTGGTCCTCATGGCATGGGAGGTGGGACCGGGCGACGCGGTGATTTGCCCGACTTTTACTTTTCACGCGACGGCCGAGATGGTGGCGCTTCTTGGCGCCACGCCAGTGCTTGCCGACGTGCAGTCGGACACATTCAATCTCGACCCCGAAAGCTTGCAGCGCGCCATAGCGACTGCAGAGCGCCGCGGCCTCAAACCCCGCGCCCTCATTCCGGTCGATCTGTTCGGTCTGCCGGCCGATCACGATGCGATTGCCGCCATTGCCGCCGAGCACGGGCTTTTGGTGCTCGACGATGCGGCGCAAGCTTTCGGCGCCAACTATCGGGGCCGCAAGCTTGGCGCCTTGGCGACAGCGACGGCCACGAGTTTCTTTCCGGCAAAGCCGCTCGGCTGCTACGGCGACGGTGGGGCGGTGTTCACTGACGACGATGCGCTCGCGGCACGGATCAAGAGCTTACGCGTCCATGGCGAAGGTGTGGACAAATATGATCCCGTGCGTATTGGCATCAACGGGCGGCTCGATACGATCCAGGCTGCGGTCCTCATCGAAAAGCTCAAGATATTTCCAGAGGAAATCGTCGAGCGAGACAAAATTGCGGCGCGGTATTCGGCCGCTCTGGCCGAAGTCGCGACGGTGCCCCGCGTCGGCAATGAATCGACTTCGGTTTGGGCACAATACACCATTCGCCTGGCGCCCGGACGGCGCGACGCCCTGGCCGCGGCGCTTAAGGCGCAGGGGATTCCCACGGCGATTTATTACGCCAAGCCGCTGCATCGCCAGCAGGCGTACAGCGATTGCCCCGTGGCGGACGGCGGCGCGCCGGTGAGCGACCGGCTGGCCGAGGAAGTCATCAGCCTCCCAATGCACGCCTATTTGGAGCCGTCGGTTCAGGACCGTATCGTCGCCGCGGTCAAACGGGCGCTCGCGGGCTAGGGCGCTCCCCCTCCCGCACTTCATGAGGGAGGGTTAAAAGGCGGCGCATGATCGAGAAGATTCTCACCGTCGGTGGCTACACGCTACTCTCACGCCTGACCGGGTTCGTGCGTGACATCATGCTGGCGGCCATCATCGGCGCCGGCCCGGTTGCCGACGCTTTTTTTGTTGCCTTTCGCCTGCCCAATCATTTCCGCGCTATTTTTGCCGAGGGTGCATTCAACGCTGCCTTCATTCCGGCCTACGCGCGTGTCCGAACCCAGGGTGGAGCGGCAGCGGCCAAAACATTTGGCGACCGGATTTTCACGCTCTTACTTGAAACGCAGGCGGTTCTGCTGGTGCTTGCGCTTTTTTTTACGCCCCAGGTGATCGAGGTCTTGGCGCCCGGCTTTTCGCGCGAGCCGGAGCAGTTTGCGCTGGCGGTCTCGCTCTCGCGCATCACCTTTCCGTATCTTCTGCTCATCACTTTGGTGACGTTGTGGAGCGGCATCCTCAATGCGCTGCATCGCTTTGCCGCCGCCGCCGCCGCTCCGATCCTACTCAACGTGACGATGATGTTGACGCTCGCGCTCGTCGCTTACTTTCCTGGTGCGGGCTACGCGGCGGCATGGGGAGTTCTCATCTCGGGCGTGCTGCAAGCGTTACTGGTCGGCGGTGCCACTCTGCGCAGCGGCGTCATGACGTCGTTTCATGCGCTTGCTTGGGATGACGACGTGCGTCGCTTCTTCAAGGCGCTTGTTCCGGCGACGGTCGGTTCGGCCGGCACCCAGCTTGCCCTTTTCGCTGACACCATCATCGCAAGCTTTCTCACCGCGGGCGCATTGTCCGCCCTTTATTACGCGGATCGCATCGACCAGCTTCCGATCGGGGTGATCGGCATTGCGGTCGGCACCGTATTGGTGCCGGAGATGACCAGCCGCGTGTCTTCGGGCGATCATGCCGGCGCGCGCTCGGCGCAGAACCGTGCGATCGAATTCGCGCTCCTGTTGGCGCTCCCCTGCGTCATTGCTTTCTTAGTCATTCCCGACATCATCATGCGTGGCTTGTTCATGCGCGGCGCGTTCACCGCGGAGGACGCGCACGCTGCCGCCATGACGCTGGTCGCCTATACGGTCGGGCTGATCCCGTTCGTGCTGATCCGCAGTGTCGTTGCCCCGTTCCTGGCGCGCGGTGATACGCTGACGCCGGTGAAGGCGGCGCTGACCGGAACGGCGGTCAATATCGTGTGCAAGATCGCGCTCATGGGCACTTTGGCGCAGGTCGGGCTTGCGCTCGCCACGTCGATTGGCGCGTGGATCAATTTCGTCATGGTGCTCTGGTTTGCCAAGCGAACTGGTCTTATCGCCTCCGATGAGAGGCTGAAATCGTCACTTACTAGGCTCGCAATAGCGGGATTTTGCTTCTTTCTGTTTCTGCTAATCGCGAGACCCGCTGTCACACATCTGTTATCGTCACTGCCCAGGTTCCAGGTTGAGTCGGAACTCGTTGTACTGACCTTGCTCGGCGCCGCGTTCTATGGTGCGTTCGTCGTTGGCTTATTCGGGCGGCGCTGGCTTTCGTCGACAAGGCAGCGCGCGCACTCCGCGCCGGCGGCGACGCTCGATGAATTCGAAGGCACCTCCGCGCCGCCGGCTGGTCCAGACGAGATCTGAGCCGAAACGGAGATCGTAATGCGTGTTGCCATGATCGGCGCTGGTTATGTCGGGCTCGTCTCCGGCGCTTGCTTCGCGGATTTCGGCCATCAGGTCACGTGCATCGACAAAGATGTCAGCCGCATCGCCGCACTCAAGGATGGCGAAATCCCGATCTTCGAGCCGGGACTTGCCGAGATGGTCGAGGCCAATGTCCGGCAAGGCCGGTTGGAGTTCACCGATGAGGCGTCGGGCGTTGCGAAGGCCGATGTCATCTTCATCGCCGTTGGGACGCCGTCTCGCCGCGGCGATGGGTACGCCGATTTGAGTTTCGCCTATGCGGCGATACGCGAGATTGCCGCGCACCTTACTACGACAGCCGTTGTGGTCACCAAATCGACCGTGCCCGTCGGCACCGGTGATGAGATCGAACGAATCTTGCGCGAAATGCGCCCTGACGCCGAGCTGCCGGTTGTCTCCAACCCTGAGTTTTTGCGTGAGGGCGCGGCCATTCAGGATTTCAAGCACCCCGATCGCATCGTCGTCGGTACTGATGACCCGCGCGCGCGCGAGGTGCTCGCGGAGATTTACCGGCCGCTTTATCTGAATGCCGCCCCGATCTTTTATGTGAGCCGGCGCACGGCGGAGCTGATCAAATATGCTGCCAATACTTTCCTCGCGACAAAGATCACCTTCATCAACGAGATCGCAGACCTCTGCGAGCAGGTCGGCGCCGACGTGCAGGACATCGCGCGCGGCATGGGACTCGATGCCCGAATCGGCTCCAAGTTCCTGCATCCCGGTCCAGGTTTCGGAGGATCCTGCTTTCCCAAGGACGCGACCGCCCTGTTGAAGACCGCCCAGGATCACGGCGTTGCCTTGCGCATCGTCGAGGCAGTCTCCTCCGTAAACGAGCAGCGCAAGCGTGCCATGGCGCGCAAGGTGGTCGCGGCGCTCGGCGGCTCAGTGCGTGGCAAGACTGTCGCCGTGCTCGGCCTCGCCTTCAAACCGAATACCGACGACACGCGCGATTCGCCGGCCATCCCGCTGATCACCGCGCTGCAGGATCTCGGCGCGACTGTGCGTGCGTACGACCCGGCTGGGATGGAACAGGCAAAACCGGCGCTGCCCGCAGTGCATTACTGCGGGAGTGCCTATGTCGCAGCCGAAGGTGCCAACGCGCTGGTGATCGCCACCGAATGGGAGCAGTTCCGCGCGCTCGATCTGGCCCAGCTCAAGAGGGTCATGGCGCAGCCAGTGATCGTCGACCTGCGCAATATCTATCGCGCCGACGAAATGAAGCGCGCGGCCTTCCGTTATGTCGCCGTAGGTAGGGCCGGGGTTGAATAAAATCTCCTCGGTCACCGGGTAGGGGGATTTTCGACCTGATCGGTCGTTGCTACGCCCCACATCGGGGGTGCTCTGAATTCACCATTAAGACTGGAGGCGGGCGCTCCGAATTGCTGCCGAAGGACCCGCCGAGTAAATTGCCCGCAAAGGAGAACAGCATGACTGTTCGAGGGGGCCGGGAACTCTTGGCGAGTCCCGGACCAACAAACATACCCGACGAGGTGCTGCAGGCGATGCACCGGCCAGCGGTCGAGATTTACTCGAAGCCCCTGATCGCGATGACCGATGGCCTGCTGCGTGATCTCAGCCAGGTGTTCCGGACGGCGGGGCGCTCCTACATCTATATCGCCAACGGTCATGGCGCCTGGGAAGCCGCGCTCACCAACGTCCTTTCGAAGGGCGACAAAGTGCTGGTGCTGGAAAGCGGCAAGTTTGCGCTCGATTGGGGAGATGCGGCGGCCGGACTCGGCATCGAGGTCGAAGTCGTACCTGGCGATTGGCGTCACGCTATCCGCCCCGAGGAGATCGAGCGCCGTCTGCGTGCCGATAAAGGCAACTCCATCAAGGCCGTTCTCGCCGTCCACATCGATACCAGTTCCAGTCTGCTCAGCGACATTGCGGGAATCGGCCAGGCGATCAAATCCGCTCAGCATAATGCCTTGTTGATCGTTGATGCCGTCGCGTCGCTGGGCTGCGTGCCGTTCGAGATGGACGCCTGGGGCGTGGACGTTACGATGTCTGGGTCCCAGAAAGGCCTTATGGCGCCGCCTGGGCTCAGCTTCGTGGCTGCCAACGAGCGCGCCCGAGACGCGCATCGCAACGCCGGTTTGCGAACGCCCTATTGGGATTGGACGACGCGTGACGGCGATTTGCATTACGTCAAATACGCGGGCACGCCGCCCATGCAGATGATGTATGCGATGCGCCAGGCGCTCGACATGCTGTTTGCCGAAGGCATCGATAATGTTCTCCTTCGTCATAGGCTGTTGGCGCAAGCGGTTCGCTCGGCAGTCGCGGTGTGGAGCAAGCGAAAGACGCTCGACTTTTTCATCGTCGAGCCGGGCCAACGATCCGACGCGGTCACAGCTTTGCTGACGGATGGATGGAATCCCGAGGCGCTGCGCGATTACTGCGACACCAAATGCGGCGTTGTGCTTGGTCGCGGCCTCGGAAAGCTTAACGGCAAAGCTTTTCGCATCGCCCATATGGGCCATATCAATGCGCCCATGGTGCTGGGCGCACTTGGCGTCGTCGAGACGGGCCTACGCGCGCTTGGAATTGCCCACGGCGCGGGAGGAGTTCAGGCCGCAGTCGAGTACTTGGGCGACAGCGTCAAGCCGTGAGCGCGGGAGGCGAATTCGGCGTCGGCGCCCGACTTCCGCGGCTCGAAGACGCGCGTTTCCTGGAAGGACGCGGCCAATTCTGCGCCGATATCGTTTTGCCGGGCATGCTGCACGCCGCTTTTGTGCGCAGTCCTCACGCCCATGCGCGCATTGTCACGGTTCGCAAGCCACAAGGCTATGAGAAGCGCGTGTTCTGCGCTGGCGATCTGCGCGGTGTCGGTCGCATGCGCTCAACGGCGAAATTGCCTGGCTTCAAACCGTCGGATTGGCCGATTCTCGCGGCCAACAAAGTGCGCCACGTTGGCGAGCCGATCGCTATGGCGGTCGCCGCCACAGCGGCAGAAGCCGAGGACCTCGCGGCGCTCGTGGCAGTGGATTTCGAGCCACTCCCGCCGGTAGTCACCGTGGCGGACGCTTTGAAGAGAACGCCGCCATTCGTTCACGACGAATGGGGTGATAACGTTCTGGTCGACATCAAGCTCGAAGCTGGCGACCTTAATGCCGCGAAGTCCGCGGCGGTCCATGTAATCGAGCGCAGCTTTCGCATGAACCGGATGCATCCGCTGCCGCTCGAGGGCCGCGCCTGCCTCGCGGCCTACGACAGCAGGCTCAACGAGCTCGTCGTCTATGTGGCGCACCAACTGCCGGTTCCGCTGCAGATCGGATTGGCGCAAGTGCTGGGCATCAGCCAGCGGCGGCTGAGGGTAGTGGTGCCGGACGTGGGTGCTTCGTTCGGGCTGAAGACATACGTCGAAAGCGAAACTGTATGCGTGGCGTTCGCGGCGATGCAGCTTCGCCGTCCAGTGCGCTGGATTCAGGATCGGCACGAGTCGCTCATTTGCGACGCCACCTGCCGCGATTATCAGTGCAAGATTACCGGCTACGCCGATGCGAACGGCCGAGTGCTGGCACTCGATTGCGACGTAGTCGTCGACTCGGGTGCGTACTCGCCGTGGCCGTGGCCTGCCGGCATCGAAGGCGGTCTCGCGGTGGGCAACATGCAAGGCTGCTACGACATTCGCGCGTTTCGCGGCCGCGCCATAAACGTGGTGAGCAACAAGCCGGCCGGCCAGCCGTTCCGTGGCGTCGCGCGCCCTTTGTCGTGCATTGGCCACGAGATCGTCATGGACGGCATCGCCCAGGCTGCCGGTATCGATCCGCTCGAAGTGCGTCTGCGCAACTTCGTCAAGCCGGAGCAGATGCCCTACGTGTCGATCACCAAAAAGACGCTCGATAGCGGCGATTACGCGGCGGCGCTCAAGCGTGCCGCTGAACTGGTGGATATGCCCGCCGTGCGCGCACGACAAAAAAAGGCCGAAATGGATGGCCGCCTGATCGGTATTGGCTTTGCGTCCTTCTATGAGCAGACCGCTTATGGAACAGGGCCGTTCGGTTATTCGGCGTGGGGCATCGAACTGGTGCCGGGCATGGAGCCGGCTGTGGCGCGGCTCACCGGCGACGGCGAGCTGGTTCTTGAGGTCGGTTCGCACTCCCACGGCCAGGGACACGAGACTGTGTTTGCGCAAGTTGCGCACGAGGTGCTGGGCATTGACCCGCGCAAGGTATCCGTGCGGTTCGGCGATACGTCGGTATCGACCGCCGGTACCGGTACCTACACGTCACGGTCCATGGTCACGACCGGTGGCGCCATTGCGGAGGCCTGCCGATTGCTGATGAAGCCGATCGCCAAAATCGGCGCCCATCTTCTGCAATGCAGAGAAGATGACGTAAGGGTCGAGGATGGCCGCGTCCGCGGCCCGCAAGGCAGCGTGGAATTTTCCGAGATCGGCCGCGCCTGGTACCACCATCCCGAAGATTTGCCGGCCGACGCTGATCCTGGCGGGCTGACTGTCACGGCCGGCTACAAGCCGCACGATCCAGGCGTCTTTTCCTATTCGGCGCACGCGGCCGTGGTCGCCGTCGACCCCGAGACCGGCGCCATCGAGTTATTGGACTACGCGATCGTTGCGGATTGCGGCACGCGGGTTAATCCCCTGCTGGTCGAGGGCCAGATCCTAGGCGGGTTTTCCAACGGACTCGGCAACGCGCTTTATGAGGAATCGAGCTACGACAGCTCAGGCCAGCCAACCGCTACGACGCTCGCGGATTACACGGCGCCCACCGCGCCATCTATCCCTGAGGTCAAGCTCGACTTCATTGAGACGCCCTCGCCATTCTCCGTGTTCGGCATGAAGGGCATAGGCGAGAACGGTGCGATTGGTCCGCCAGCAGCGATCGTCAACGCGGTCAACGATGCGTTGCGCCCGCTTGGCGTTGCCGTGTTCGAGACGCCGGTGACAGCAAGCCGCGTTCGCGCCGCGATTGCGCGGACGAGCACCTCAGGGTGACGGAGCGCGGGCCTTCAGCTTCAGCAACCGGTCCGCGTTGCCATGCGTGAACTTTTCCAGATCGGCGCCCTTGAGCGGAATGTTGTCTAGGAACTTCCGGCCCTCGGCGTTGCTGGCATACGGATAGTCGACCGAGAACATCAGCCGGTCGATGCCGAAAGTCGAAAGCGCCGCGACAAACGGCGGATTGGTGAAGAAGCCCGCCGACGTGATATAGACCTGATCCGTGATGATCTTGGATAACGGCCGCGACAGATATGAAACGTCGGTCGAGAATTCATGCTCGCAGCGCGCCAGCATGACCGGCAGGCCCTCGCCCATGTGGCCGATAATGACGTTCAGCCGCGGAAACTTGTCGAATATTCCGGCGACCGCCAACCGCATGACGTGCAGTGCGGTCTCGTAGTGCCAGCCCCAGGCAAAGGCGGCGAGGGCGAAATTGATCTTCGGCGGAAACCCTTCGTAGTACGCCTTGCGCACATTCTCGGGAGGCATGCCCGGGTGCAGATATAGCGGCACATCGAGTTTTTCCGCACGCGCGAACAGCGGCACAAACTTGGCATCGTCGAGGAATTGGCCGCGGATCATACCATTGATGAGCGCGCCCTTGAATCCGTACTGCGTGACGGTGCGCTCAAGCTCATCCGCCGCGGCCTCAGGAATGCTGACGGCGAGATGCGCGAAGGCCGCAAACCGGTCCGGCCGCTCTGCGATCTTCTTGGCGAACGCGTCGTTGAACTGTCGTGAATAGGCCGTTGCCTCTTTGCCCTCGAACGCGTCCGCGTTCGGGCCCATGTGGGCGCCCGCTTTCGACAGGACCTGCACGGTGATGCCGTTGCGGTCCATGTCGGCGATCCGCTCCGCGCCAAGATCGGCGATCTTTCCGCCGACATTCCTGATAACGGTGGGCAAATCTTCGTTGCTGCTGACCGGCGCGGTGGTCCCGGCTTGCACCATCGGAATAGCGAAATGTTCTTCGAGCGTGACGACGCGCATGAGGTCCTTCTTCCCGGAAAAGTTGGCGTTTCCGGCCGGCATGCTATGACAGGCCCGTTGCCGTTGTCAGGAGGAATCGATGCGACAGCTGGCGATGGCAGTGGCCGTGATTGCACTCGCGATGCCCGCGGCCTCGGAAGCGCAGGCGCAGGAGCGGTTTCCGGCTCGCCCAATTCAGATGATCGTGCCGGCGACACCGGGCGGTCCGGTGGATACCGCCGCGCGCATGATCGAACCCGCGTTGTCGTCGGCTTTAGGCACCTCGGTTGTCCTTATCAATCGGCCGGGCGCTAGCGGGACGCTGGGCATGCAGGAAGTCGCGACGGCGGACCCGAATGGCTACACGATCGGGCAGGGGATCAATTCGATTTTCACCGTCACCCGAATTTCGGGGACTAGCGTACCGTTTACGCTCGATAACTTTACTCTTCTGGGCAACTACGCGACCGATGTCAGCGTGCTCGCCGTCAACGTCGATGCTCCGTGGAAGACGCTCGACGATGTCGCCGCGTATGCGCACGACAACCCAGGCAAGCTTAATTATGCCTCCGCAGGGCATCGGCACCGTGTCATCGCTGAGCATGCAGGCGCTGGCCCATCATTTCAAACTCGATATGGTCGCCGTTCCGTTTCCGGGCGGTGCGCAACTGACGACCGCCATTTTGAGCGAGCAAATCGATATCGGCATGGTGCCCTACACGACGGGCGCAGGAATGTTCACGAGCAACAAGCTTCGCCCCTGATAACGACTGCGCCCATCCGGCTGTCGCGATTGGCTGATGTCCCGACCTTTATTGAGCGGGGAATTGCCGAAAACGGCCTGAACCTCGTCATGGGACTCTACGGACCGAAAGGATTGGTGGACCGTGTCCGCAACGTTCTGGTCGACGCCGTCGCGAAATCGGCGCACGACACATCGTTCACCGCTAAGGTCGAGGCGGTGGGCCTGCTGGCTCGTTATGAGGATCCGGCGGCGGCGCGCAAGCACCTCGAGGCCGAATACGCGGACATTCCTGCGCTGAGCCGTAAGCTGGAAAAGTGATCTAAAGCTTCAACAACAATATCCTCACGGTTTAGTGCGGTTTTGAGAAACGTCGTTATTACTTTAGTCATAGTGCGATATAGGCGCATTTACCATCGGGCGCATCGACATTGTTTCGGTGCGTTGGACGCATTTTTGATAGCGCGATGTGCAGCCCTGTATTGCAACACTAAACGGCCGCACGTTTGTTGATACTTGCTGCGTCATAATAGCGCTTAACGAGATGCTCTGCTGGCGTTTAACGCGATAGCAATCGCGGTATTGGAACTTTGCGCCATGGGCGAAGGGAATCCATTTGGGGCAAAGGCAGGCCGCCTGACAGTCGCGCTCGTGATCGCGCTGGGCGTCGGTGCGTCTGTTTCCAGCACTCCGCTGACAGGTGGGCTCGCGTGGCATGAGAAGTACAAGCGGCCCAGCGAAATTCCGTATCCGAAGGACAATCCTTATTCGGAAGCGAAGTTCAAGCTTGGCCGCACGCTGTTCTTCGATCCCATTCTGTCCGGATCAAAAAGCCGCTCATGCGAGACTTGCCATAACCCCGGATTGTCGTGGGGCGACGGGCAGCCTCGGGCGATCGGCGAAGATCAAAAGCCGCTGCCGGCGCGTGCCCCGACGCTGCTCAACGTCGCATGGACGCCGAAGCTCGGATGGGACGGCCACTTCCGCGATCTGGAGGCCGTCGGCATTGCCGCGATCACGTCTCCCGGAAACATGAATCTCTCCGATAAGGCTTTGCCTGAACGCCTCTCGGCGATTCCAGGCTATCTCAACTCCTTCGACGCCGCCTTCGGGGAAGGAGACGTCACGGTGCACAAGGTCGAGATGGCGCTGGCGACATTCGAGCGCTCGATTGTCTCAAGCGAAGCGCCCATCGATCGCTGGCTCAACGGTGACGATGCTGCGATCAGTGAAGAAGCCAAGCGCGGCTTTACCCTCTTCAACGGCAAGGCGAATTGCGCGGCCTGTCACACCGGTTGGGCTTTTACCGACTCGTCGTTTCACGACATCGGGACCGCGCATGATGACGACATAGGGCGCGGCAGGTTGTTTCCGAGCTCCACAGCGCTCAAGTATGCGTTCAAGACGCCGACGCTGCGCGACGTTGCCCATCGCGCGCCCTATATGCACAACGGCTCTGTGCCGACCCTGGAAGCCGTCATCGATCTCTACGATCGCGGCGGCATCGACCGGCCCAGCCGCGACGCGGAGATACATCCGCTGGGATTGAGCGCCGAAGAAAAGGCCGACCTTATCGCCTTCTTGCGGACGCTCACGGGTGCGGCTCAGCCTGTTTCAATTCCCACGCTGCCGCGCTGACGCGGTTCGCTTATTCAGATCATTGCCGGCAGCGCGCAGCCCATAAGGGCGAAGCCGCCTAGCAGCAGGAATCCTGCGGCAGTCTCGACGGCCTCCATATAGGCCGGGAACCGCCTCGCCAGGCACGCGGCAATGGTGCCGATCGTTGCAATGAACAAGCCAGCCGCGCCAGCCATGGCAATCTCCAGGGTTCGCCAAACGCAGCCAAACTCTTAGCGATTAGCGATTGCCGTCGGACTAGGCCGGAACTCGCAATTTTCTCTTTATTGGCAAGACCTTCTAAAGGTTAACCAAAGCCTGAATTCCCCGGTAAATCGTTACCGGCTTCCTATAATTTGTGGTAAAGGAAACCTTAACAGGCTCAGTAAACCGCGTGCGGCGGCGCTTCTGGTGTCTGTGGTTCGATGCCTGGAGGCCCTCTGAAGTGAGTAGGCTGGCCAAGTGGCTGCCGCGTTCGGCAGCCGCAGTTCCGTTTTCTTGTCTCATCAACACGCTGCTTGCCGGATCGGCTAGCGCCCACGTCAAGTGGTTCTGTGCCTTTGATGTCGCCGAACAGCCCGTCGTGCTGGAGCACGTCCTCAACTCCGCCTTCGAGTCGCTCACCGGCCTGTCCATTCTTGGTCTCATGACGGGCGCCATTCTGGAGCAGCCTCCGGTTGGGCCTGCTTTACTCCGCGCCCTTGACTTGGCGACCGCCTGGATACGCGACCATATCGAAATCATCGCGCGTGCCGCCACCGCGTTCTTCTTTATCTCGATTTGGGCACTCGGCGGTGTGCTGCTTACGCCGGAGCTCAAGACCAACTCAACGCTGGTGGGTGCGATTCAGCTCGGCATCGCGGCGGGCATGGTGTCGCGCAAGACCATGCCGCTGTCGGCGTTGGGGATCTTTGTCCTTTACGACATCGCCATCTGGCAGGACGGCGTGTTTCATCTGGCCGACTATCCTGTCTTTCTTGGAGTAGCTGCCTATCTGGCGCTGCTCGGCGGTCAAACCAACTTTTTCGGGATACGCCCGATCGACGTATTGCGCTGGGCCGCGGGGATCACGCTGATGTGGGCCTCGATCGAGAAGTGGGCCTATCCGGAATGGACCTACCCGCTGTTCATCATTCATCCCGATATGTCGATGGGATTCACGCCGGACTTCTACATGCGGGCGGCGGGCGCCGTCGAATTCGCCCTAGCGTTTTCTTTGATCTGGACGCCGCTCGTACGCCGCGTCGGCGCCATCATGCTCGCCGCTATGTTCGTCAGTGCAGTTTTTCCGTTCGGCAAGATCGATTTGATCGGGCATACGCTGATCGTGGTCGCCCTTCTCGCGATCATCGCCGACGACGGCGGCAAGCCG
>Ga0070731_10002904_pt1 | contig 15838 bp, 11 predicted proteins | sample Coa_R1_2_FD_66448 | JGI IMG/M metagenome (GOLD analysis project Ga0070731, IMG submission 66448) | Surface soil microbial communities from Centralia Pennsylvania, which are recovering from an underground coalmine fire - Coalmine... | ecosystem: Environmental > Terrestrial > Soil > Unclassified ...
GGTTCGCCGGATTCGATGATGAGGGCCACCTGCGTGCGAGTTTTCTCGCGCACCAGATGGTTGTGGACGGCGGTGAGGGCCAGCAGGCTGGGAATGGGCGCGTATTCTTCGTCGAGGCCGCGGTCGGAGAGGATGAGCAGGGTGTAGCCCGACTTAATGGCCAGCGATGCGCGGCGGCAAAGCTGATCGAGGGCGCGCTCCAGGTTGACGGCGCAATCATCGGGCGTAGGCGATTGGCCCGGCCGGGGGTTGGCGGCGCCGACCGGGAACAGGGCCGGCAGCGTGGTGGCCAGAAAGTCGCCATGCGAGACGCGGCGCAGTTTTTCCAGATCGCGGTTGGTGAGGATGGGATGCGGCAGTTTGAGCGTGTGGCAGTGCTGCGGCGTTTCATCGAGGATGTTGCGCTCGGTGCCGATGTAGCTGATGAGCGACATCACCATGTCCTCGCGGATGGGGTCGATGGGGGGATTGGTGACCTGCGCGAAAAGCTGCTTGAAATAGTTGAACAGCGGCTGGGGGCGGTCGGAAAGGCAGGCCAGCGGCGTATCGGTGCCCATGGAGCCGACGGGCTCTTCGCCCTTTTCGGCCATGGGAGCCAGGATCATCTTCAGATCTTCGTCGGTGTAGCCGAAGGCGCGCTGGCGGCACAGGATGGTGTCGTGGTCGGTGTGGTGTTCGCGGGAAGGCTCGGCCAACTGGTCGAGCGTCACCTGATTTTCCGCGAGCCACTGAGCGTACGGCTGGCGCGAATACAGGCGCTGCTTGGTTTCTTTGTCGGAGACGATGCGGCCGGCGACGGTGTCGACCAGGAACATCTTGCCGGGTTGGAGGCGGCCTTTGCGCTTGACGTTGCCGGGGGCCACGGGGAGCACCCCGGTTTCCGAGGACATCACCACCAGGTCGTCATGCGTGACGATGTAGCGTGCGGGGCGCAGGCCGTTGCGATCGAGCGTGGCGCCGATCAGACGGCCGTCGGTGAAGGCGATGGCGGCGGGACCGTCCCAAGGCTCCATGAGCGACGCGTGGTATTCGTAGAAGGCGCGCTTCAGGGGGTTCATGTGCGGGTTGCCGGCCCAGGCCTCGGGGATGAGCATGGCCATGGCATGGGGCATATCCCGGCCGGCCATATAGAGCAGCTCGAGCGCGTTATCGAAGTTGGCTGAATCGCTGCCGCTGGGCGCGATGATGGGGAACAGCTTCTGGATGTCCCCGCCGAACAGGGGCGAGCGCAGGATGGACTGGCGGGCGTGCATCCAGTTGACGTTGCCGCGCAGCGTATTGATCTCGCCGTTGTGGGCAACGTAGCGGTACGGGTGCGCGAGCTGCCAGGTGGGGAAAGTGTTGGTGGAGAAGCGCTGGTGCACCAGGCAGAGGGCGCTCATCACGTCGGGATCGGAAAGCTCGCCGTAGAAATTCTTCATCTGGGGGGCGAGCAGGAGACCTTTATAAACGATGGTGCGGGCGGAGAGCGAAGGCAGGTAGAAATCGCCCTTGTTGGGAAGCGTAGTGGCGGCGACTTCGTTCTCGGCGCGCTTGCGCACGATGTAGAGCTTGCGCTCGAAGGTATCGGGATCGGGGCACTGGGGGCATCCGACGAAGATTTGCTGGATGTAAGGCTGGGAAGCGCGCGCCACGCGGCCGATGGCATCGCCATCCACGGGCGTATCGCGCCAGCCCAGCACGGTGAGGCCTTCCTCGCGGATGATGCGCTCGAGGATGCCTTCGCAGGACAGGCGTTGATGCGGCTCGACGGGGAGAAAGGTCATACCAACGCCGTACTGGCCTTCCGGGGGAAGCTCGAAGCCCAGGGTGGCGCATTCGCGGGCGAAGAATTTGTGCGGGATCTGGATGAGGATGCCGGCGCCGTCGCCGGTTTCCGGGTCGCATCCGCAGGCTCCGCGGTGCGTGAGATTGATGAGGACCTGGATGCCCTTCTCGATGATGTCGTGGGATTTATGGCCTTTGATGCTGGCTACGAAACCGATGCCGCAGGCATCGTGCTCCAGGCGCGGATCATAGAGGCCCTGGGGAGCGGGGAGACCGGAGATACACGTAGATTCGCTCATTTTTTCAACGTGGAAGCTTCAGTGTAACAGCCCTCATAAGTATCATGCAATGGGAATTTGCAATTTATGTAGTATAAGTGACACTTATTCGATAGCGGAGTGCTGTGGGCGGTTAAGTAATAGATTCAGCGGCTAGTTGGACGGGTAGAGTTGACTGCGGTAAAGATGCAAGCGTTTTAGGTGCAATCGATTGCGGTGAGCAGCACCAGGGGGAGGTGGCTAGCGGCGTTTCACGAAACTGGTTTCGGGTCCGTAGAAGGTCGGGAAAGTCTTCGAGATATGGTCGTGCCAGGCGAGACTTTCCTCATCAAGCAGAGCCCAGAGCAGGCCGAGACCGCCGGCGCAATAACCGAGGCAGGCGCCCATGAAGCGCAGCCAGCGCGAGGCGGCGTCCGGGGGGTACCCGTCGAAATTGATCACGGTCAGGCGGAGAGCTCGCATGCCGGGTGTCTGGCCACCGGCGCACACCCACACGAAGCCATAAAACATGCCGATCAGAACCGCGGCAGAGATTAAAGTCAGCAGCACGGGTTTACTGCCAGATAGCGAGCCGCCGAAGAAATGAAAGATGGTGAGAAACAGGCCGTAGCCGATTACGATCATGCTGCCATCGATGGCGGCGGCGCAGGCCCGGTGCATGGGAGCGGCGACCGGGGCATCGCATTCGATAACGGCCTCGACCGTAGTGGTGAGCTTGCGCGGCGCGGGTGGAGCGGGCTGGAGGAACTCCAGCATGGGCTGCGCGTCGTTGGGGGCGCCGGGGCGGCGCACCTGCACGCGGCTGGACGTGCGGGTAACGGTTTTGGCTTTCGGCGCCGTGGGCGGCTCGAATCCGCCGTCGAACGGAATCACTTTACTGTAGGGCCGGTCCTGGAACAGCATGGCCTGGCGCGGCTGAGGAGCGTGACGCAGCGACGGTTGCGCAGCAGGCTGCTGCGGAGCGGTCACGGGCGGAGCCGTAACTACAGCGGGCGCGGCAGCGGCGGCGCGCATGGGCTGGGGCACGGCGGCCAGAGAACCGGTCGTCGGTATGGCATAGGTATCGTGCAAAGGGCGACCGCAACGCCGGCAGCGCCTGTCTTCGTCGGAATTAAGGTAACGACAATAACTGCAAGTCATGATCATGCGTCAATGGTGCAAGAGACGGCTTCTATGTGGTACGTTTGCCGGTTGAATCCTCTCAGCTCTACTGGCCTCCTCATTGGTGGTAACATAATCGGCGATTTTTGTCACGAACTTTCTTCGAGTATTACGTACAATTCGATCCTCAGGGTGTTGGCGACGCTGGTTTTGGTCGTCGCGGCGGCGGCTCAGATACCACCTCCCCAGGTGTTAGTACCGCCGCCCTCGGCGCCGCCCGCGTCGCAACCCGATAAACACATCTATAAGCCGCGCGCCAACGCGCCGGCGGCGGGCTGGTGGAACCTGAATGCTCTCAGCCAGACAAAAGACGAAGATGGCACGATGCATCTGCGGGGCCACGCGGAAATGGAGAGCATCTCGATGCTGTTCCGCGCCGATGAACTGGACTACAACGAAGAAACCGGCGAGGCGGTGGCGCGCGGGAACGTGTACTTCGAGCAGTTCGAGCGCAACGAAAAAATCTGGTGCGACCACCTGGAGTACAACACCAAAACAGAGGCAGGCAAGTTTTACGAAGTGCGCGGCACTACGGCGCCGCGCATCGACACGCGGCCGTATATTCTTACGAGTACGAATCCTTATTATTTCGAGGGCAAGTGGGCGGAGCGGCTGAACGGCCATTACATTCTCTATAACGGGTTCCTCACGAACTGCCGCATCCCGCATCCGTGGTGGCGGCTGAAGGGGCCGCGCTTCGACGTGATACCCGGCGAATCGGCCAAAGCGTACCGCTCGGTCTTCCTGCTGCGAAAGTTCCCGCTGTTCTATACGCCGTTTTTTTATAAGTCGCTCGAAAAGCGGCCGCGGCGGTCGGGGCTGCTGATGCCCAACATCGGGCACAGTTCGGTGCGCGGCTTCATGATCGGCGGCGGGGCATTCTGGGCCATCAACCGCAGTTACGACGCTACGTATCACGTGCAGGACTACACCGCGCGGGGATTCGCGCATCACCTGGAACTGCGGGGGAAGCCTACAGAGCATTCGGATTTCGACGCTATTCTGTTTGGAGTGCAGGACCGCGGCCTGCAGCAGGAAAACGGGCCGCCCATCAAGCAAGGCGGCTACACATTCTCGATCGCGGGCAAGGCGGACCTGGGGGACGGCTGGACGGCCAGGGGATCCATCAATTACCTGAGCTCGTTCACCTTCCGGGAGGCCTTTTCGGATTCATTCAACGAGGCGGTTTTTACGGAAGTGAATTCCACGGCGTTTCTGAACAAGGACTGGTCCACGTTCACGTTCGACACGGTGGTGGAGCGCAAGCAGGATTTCACCAGCCTGGAGGTGACTACCACCGATCCGGTGACGGGGAAAACGAATACTTACACCAACGCGGTAGTGATCAAGAAACTGCCGGAATTAGATCTATCGAGCCGCGACCACGAGATAGCCCCAAACATCCCGGTGTGGTACTCATTCGATTCGAGCGCCGGCCTGATGTCGCGCAGCCAGCCGGATTTTATCGATAACAACAGCGTGCTGTTGAGCCGCTACCAGACCAGCCTGCTGGACAGCCGCGCGGACTTCGCGCCGCAGATCACGACGGTGCTGCACCTGGGCGACTTTCATCTGGTTCCGAGCTTCACCGTGGACGAGACGTTTTACCGCGAAACGCAGGCGCCCTTCGAGGACGGATTCCAGCAGATACTGGAGTCCGGCTTTCTGCCCAGCGCGCGCGAGATCAAGGTGGACCTGGTGGCGCCGACTTTCGAGCGGGTGTTCAATCGCAAGACCTGGCTGGGGGAAAAAATCAAGCATGTGATCGAGCCGCGGGCGACTTATGAATACGTCACGGGCATCGGACAGGATTTCAACAAGACTGTAAGATTCGATCAACTGGATCTGCTTTCGAACACCAACGAACTGGTGCTATCGCTGACCAACCGGTTGTATGCCAAGCGCGGCAAGGAAGTCTCGGAAATCTTCAGTTGGGAATTATCGCAGGCGCGGTACTTCGACCCGACGTTCGGCGGGGCGGTGGTGGCGGGGCAGCAAAACGTGGTGATGAGCCAACTGGAACTGACGCCGCTGAGCTTTCTGGACGGGCCCCGCAATTACTCCCCGATCGTGTCGGCGCTGCGCGCTCATCCGCTGTGGAACATCGGCTTCGAATGGATGGTGGATTACGATCCGCTGCACCACAATATCGTCGTGAGCACGGCCAGCGCGGACTATTCGAAGAACAAGTACCGCATCTCGATCGGGCACAACACCACGCGCAGCGAGTCCTACACGGTGCCCTATACGTACACGCTGCTGAGCCAGAATCAGATGCGCGCCAGTTTCGCGGTGGGCAACCAGACGCGGCGCGGCTGGAATGCCGGGGTTATCGCCATATACGATTACCGCGCGGCGATCCTGCAATACGCCATCCTGCAAACCACTTACAACACGGATTGCTGCGGATTCAGCGTGCAACTGGCGCGGCTGAATTTCGGGACGCGCGACGAGACGCAATACCGGTTTGCATTCGCGGTGGCGAACCTGGGCTCGTTTGGAACGCTGCGGCGGCAGGACAGGTTGTACTAGCCATGCGCGACGGAAATATCGGCCTGATGATCCACGCCAGCGCGGGACTGGGAGTGCTGCACGAGCTGACGGGCGTGATCGCGCGGCACCGGGGCGATATCACGTCGGTCGAGATCATCGACCAGGCGTCGGGCGAGGCGCGCATTTATTTCGAGATTGCGCTGCCGGGTAATGCGGCGGAGCTGGCGGCCGATCTGGGCGCGCTGCCCATGGTGCGCACAGTGGAAGTGGTGGAGACGCTGCAGAAGATTTACGGCAAGCGCATCATCATCATGGGCGGCGGCGCGCAGGTGGGGCAGGTGGCCATCGGGGCGGTATCGGAAGCGGACCGGCACAACATCCGCGGGGAGCACATCTCGGTGGACACCATTCCGCTGGTGGGCGAGCAGGCGCTGGCGGATGCGGTGCGGGCGGTGGCCAGGCTGCCGAGAGCCAAGGCGCTGGTGCTGGCGGGATCGCTGATGGGCGGAGAGATCGAGCAGGCGGTGCGGGAGGTGCGCCAGGAAGGGCTGCTGGTGATCAGTCTGAACATGGCGGGCAGCGTCCCGGAGGCGGCGGACCTGGTGGTGAGCGATCCGGTGCAAGCGGGCGTGATGGCGGTGATGGCGGTGGCGGAAACGGCCAAGTTCAATCTGGAGAGGCTGAAGCGCCGGGTGTTCTGAAGAGATGCGCAGAGGCCTTCACTCGATACCCAGCGCAATCAGGATGGCTTCCACGTCGGCGGCGCGCACGCGCACGTCTTGGCGCATGGCGGCGGGATCGGGGCGCTCGTCGAATGCCTGGAAGAGCGCCATTTTGGCGATGGCATAGCGCTCGCTCGAGTAGAGCGTGCGGCCATGGCGGCCCTCCCAATCGTCGATGGCGGTGTCGCTCACCAGAACATTCACCGGCATGGATGTTTTACGGTCGGCGGAGACGTCGAAGACGTGTTCGGTGCCGGTATCGCGATCGCGTTTGTAAGGCCGGTGGCCTTCGTAATAATACTGGTAGACGTAGCCGCTGCGCCCGGAATACGTTTTCTGGCGGCGGACGGCGGGCGCGCCAGTGAGGGGCTGTGGTTTGCGGGAAAGCCAGCGGTCGAACATGTTCAGTTTCGATTATCCAGGTACTTTGGTCCCCTTGACAAGCGCGGCCTTTGGAGTCACAATTTGGTTGGAATCAGCCGGTAATGATTCTGAAGTAAGCGTAGACCGAGCCGGCGGCTGTCGAAGCCGGCAAGGAGGTTGCAGATAGAACCGGGCCAGAACCAGGGCGGCCGCCGCCCCGGGCAGTAGACAGGCAGCACGAGGCACTCTCGAACGGCCGGATTGAGCGCCAAGCAAGGGCGCTGCGCTTCTCGCGCAATGCAGATGGCCGGCAACGGGTCCTTCAGTCTACAGTCCGCGGCAAGGCCGCCCTTCGTGTTACTACCGGTACCTTCCTTTCCCTCCCCTTCCCGGCGCATCCCGTGTACACTGAGATGTAGTCCTCTCCAGCTATGACGCCTCTTCCCCGGGAAATCGTGAGCGCCCACAGTCCCGATTCCGACGACGCATACATGTTCTATGCGTTGGCCACCAAAAAAGTGCGCTCCAGCAAGGTAAGCTTTCGCCACGTGCTGGAGGACATCGAGACGCTGAATCGGAAGGCGGTCGATGGATTGTACGAGCTTTCGGCGATTTCCTATCACGCTTATCCGTATGTGGCTGACAAGTACGTGCTGATGTCCAGCGGATCGAGCATTGGGGACGGATACGGGCCCATGCTGGTGTCGACCAAGCCGGCGGAGCCGGAAGAACTGGCCGGCAAGCGCATTGCGGTGCCGGGCAAACTGACCACGGCTTACCTGGCCCTGAAACTGTTCCAGCCGGATTTCGAAGCGGTGGTGACACCGTTCGACAAGATCATGGCCGCGGTGCGGGAACGCTCCGTGGACGCGGGCCTGATCATTCACGAAGGCCAGTTGACCTACGACCGCGAAGGTTTTCACCGTGTGCTGGATTTAGGCAAATGGTGGAAAGGGAAATACGGGCTGCCGCTGCCGCTGGGAGGCAACGCGCTACTGCGCACGTTGCCGGTGGAGTTGCAGCGGGAGTGCTGCCGCCTGATGCGGGAAAGCATCCAATATGCGCTGGACAATCGCGAGGAAGCACTCAGTTACGCGCTGCAATTCGCGCGCGACATGGAGCCCAGCCTGGCGGAGAAATTCGTCGGCATGTACGTGAACCACTTCACCCTGGATGCCGGCGATGTGGTGCCCGCCGCCGTGCAGAAATTGCTGGATTTGGGGCACGAGGCGGGGCTGATTCCGCGGCGCGTCGAGGTCGAGTTCATCCGCTGACTATAGTTGGCCGCAGATGAACACGGATAAACGCGGATAAGAACAAGCGAGGCGGGCGCGGTAAATTAGAAGTATGGCTTCCCTTCGCGCGGTTTTCTTTCTGGCGTGTTTCTGGTTCGGCCTGGCGGCGCAGGATGCGCCGCGGCCGAAAGATGTGCGCGAGATGGGGAAGGGCGGCGTGGACGCCATTCCCAAGTTGGCGGCGCTGCTGACCAGCGCGGATGTGAATATCCGCCTGGAGGCGGTGAAGCAGATCTGCGAAATCGGCACCCAGCACAGCCTGGATCCGCTGGTGCAGGCCACCAGGGACGGAGACGCCGAGATTCAGATACACGCGACGGATGGCCTGGTCAATTTTTATCTGCCCGGTTATCTGAAGACCGGGTTAGGCGCCTCGGTGCGCCGCGTGGGGACCAGCATCAAGAGCCATTTCACGGACACCAACGACCAGGTGATCGATCCTTACATCACGCCGCGGCCGGACGTAATTGCGGCGCTGGGAGCGCTGGCGCGGAGCGGCGCGAGCCGGGATTCGCGGGCCAACGCGGCGCGGGCCATCGGCATTCTGCGCGGCAAGGCCGCCCTGCCCGACCTGATCGAGGCGCTGCACTCCAAGGACACCGCCGTGATTTACGAAGCGCTGGTGGCCGTGCAGAAGATCCGCGATCCCGCGGCTGCCCCCAACATCGCGTTTTTGCTGCGCGATATCGATTCGAAAGTGCAGGTGGCGGCCATAGAGACGACCGGGCTGCTGTTGAACAAATCGGCGCTGCCGGACCTGGTGGAGGTGCTCAACCATGCGCGCGACAGCAAGGTGCGCCGCGCGGCGCTGACCGCCATCGCCATGCTGCCCGATCCGAGCAGCCGGGATATTTATGCGCGCTACCTGGGCGACAAGGACGAGAAGCTGCGCGGCGCCGCGGCCGAAGGTTTTGCGCGGCTGAAGAATCCGGCGGACCTGGCGCTGCTGGAGAAAGCGTACGAGGACGAAGCCAAGACTTCGCCGCGGCTCTCCATGGCTTTTGCGCAGGTGATGCTGGGCAAGACCGCCGTATCGGAATTCAGCCCGCTGCAATTCCTGATCGACACGCTGAACAGCGCCGCGTATCACGGGGAAGCCTTCCCGTTTCTGGTGGAGCTGGCACGAGATCCGGCGGTGCGAAAATTACTTTATCCGGCGTTATTGCAAGGGACCAGGGACGAGAAGATTTACCTGGCGCGGGTAATGGCGCGCAGCGGCGATCAAAGCGATGTGCCGCAGTTGGAGAAGTTAAGCCATGACAGCGATCCGGAAGTAGGGCAGGAAGGACTGCGGGCCTTGCGGAATTTGCAGGCCCGCACCTAAAGAACGGAAGAGAAAAAGCTACTTGGCCTTCTTCTGCTTCTGCTGGCCGACGCGCACTTTGAAGTGCTGAATCTTGGATTCCTGGTACGCCTTGTGATCGTGGCGGGCCACTACATCGGCCAGATACGCATCCACGTTGGCGTCCTTGGGCAGCACGGCCATGACAGAGAAGCTTTCTTTGCACTCCGGACAGAAGGGCCGGAAACGCTTGACATTCGGAATTGCCATAACTTTGTCAGTTTAGCACGTTTGAAACCTGTGATTTAAGCCACCACGCCCACGCCCGCGGCGACTTCCGCCAAAGCGCTCAAGGCCATCTCGCAGCCTTCCCGATCCACGTCGTAGTGCGTGACCAGGCGCATCACGGTGGTATGCACCGTGTTGATCAGCACACCGCGCTGTTTCAGGCGCGCGCTGATCTCGGCGCCGGTCATTCCGGTGCCTGCGACATCGAAGATCACGATGTTGGTCTGCACTTTGGCGGGATCGATGCTAATTCCCGGAATCCGGGCGAGGCCCCTGGCCATCAGGCGGGCATTGCGGTGGTCCTCGAGCAGGTGGCGCGGGCTATGCTCGAGGGCGACCAGTCCCGCGGCCGCCAGCACTCCGGCCTGCCGCATGCCTCCGCCCAACCGCTTACGGTAAAGGTGGGCGCGCGCGATGTCGTCCGCCGTGCCGGCCAGCAGCGAGCCTACCGGCGCTCCCAGCGCCTTCGACAGGCAGAACATCACGGTGTCGACTTTGGCGACAATCTCGCGCACCGATTTGCCGGTGGCCTCGGCGGCATTGAAAACGCGCGCGCCGTCCATGTGGACTTTGAGGCCGCGGGCATGCGCCTGATCGCAGATTTCATCGATCAGCGGCAGCGGGTAGACCGTGCCGCCGGCGATGTTGGCGGTGTTTTCGATTTCGATCAGGCCGGTAGGCGCGCGGTGCGGACCGAGCGGCACGATCTCGGGCGCAATTTGCTCCCAATGCAGAATGCCGTCGCCGGTGGGGATGGGCCGCGCGACGCAGCCGGAGAACCACGCCATCATGGAGAGCTCGTAGTTCAGCACATGCGAGCGCGAATCGCAGATCACTTCCTGTCCGTGGTGCGTGTGCAGCTTCACGGCGATGGTATTCCCCATGGTGCCGGTGGGCACGAAGATCGCGGCCTGTTTGCCGGTGATTTCGGCGGCGCGCCGTTCCAGAAGGTTGATGGTGGGGTCCTCGCCATAGACATCGTCGCCCACCTCGGCTTCCATCATGGCCCGGCGCATCTCCGGCGTGGGCTTGGTGACAGTGTCGCTGCGCAGATCGATCATGTCAGGAACTCCTGAAAGACTTCGTTGGACAACATAACGCCGCGGCCGGTCAGACGCAACATTTCGCCGTCGGTTTCGAGCAGGCCCTGCCGGATGAAGCGGCCGATGGGCTCCGCAAAGGTGTGCCATTCGTGCGGCTCGGGGCGGACACCCCGGGTGAGACGGAGGCCCACGAAGAAACGCTCTTCCAGCGGATTTCGCGCGACGCTCACCGGCCGCCATTCGCCGAGATACCCGGTCACGGATTCGGGATTCTGCCAACGCAGCCGGCCATCGAAAGAATGGGCGTCGCAGCCGAAGCCGGCGTAGGGCTCCAGCAGCCAGTATTTCATGTTGTGGCGGGATTCGTGGCCCGGAATGGCGAAGTTTGAGATTTCGTAACGGTGCAGGCCGAGGGAGGCCAGGCGCTCGGCGGCGATCTCGTAAAGATCGGCGGTGAGGTCGCCGGAGGGCCGGTCGGCCGCGCCGTAACGCGTGCCGCCCGCCAGGATCTCGCGGCCCAGGCGGCTGTCTTCGTCCACTTCGAGCATGTAGACGGAGACGTGATCGGGCGCCAGGCGGGCGATCCAGTCGAGGGAAGCTTGCCACGTGGCGGCGTTCTGGCCGGACAGGCCGGCGATGAGATCGATATTGATCTTACGCAGGCCGGTTGCGCGCAGCAGGTCCATTTCAGCGGCTACGATTTCGGCGGTGTGTTTGCGGCCCGTGCGGGCGATTTCGGGTTGCACGAACGACTGTACGCCGAGGCTCACGCGGTCGATGCCGGCGTCCGCCCAGGCGCGGGCTTTTTCCGGGGTGACACTGCCGGGGGCGGTTTCGAGGGTGGCTTCCAACCACGGGCGTCCGGGGATCAGATTTAGCAACGAGGCGAGCTCATCCGGGTCCATGGCGCTGGGCGTGCCGCCGCCCAGGTAGACAGTCTCCGGCCGCCAGGCCCATTGATGGCGTGCGATTTCGGCGCGCAAGACGTCCAAGTAGCGGCCTTCCAGCGCGCGGGGAAAAACCCCCGAGGCGAAATTGCAGTACGTGCACTTCTGCGCGCAGAAGGGGTAGGAAAGGTAGACGCCCGCCACTGTTCCTATGATAGCGTGGCGGCTTCCGCGGTTTGGTAAACTGGGAATGTTCTTTGTGGCGGCTTTAGCTCAGGTGGTAGAGCGTCGGATTGTGGTTCCGAATGTCGTGGGTTCGAATCCCACAAGCCGCCCCAACGATTATCGCCCTTCTTTTCCTGTCCGGCGGCCAACAGCAGCGTAGGGTCAAGCGCCCGCCGCGCACGGTCCATCTCGACCGGAATATCACTCTGGCCTTGATCAATTAGCGTTTCGAGGATGACGGGAACCGAGCCCGAACCAACGAACCAAGTCGCAGGCTGTCCTGCCGACGGGTTTTGGTTGTCCATGTTCTCAATAAGCAGCATGGACCCCCGGACCTCTCAGTCCTCCGGCGTCGAAATGACGTCGGGGTGAACAACTACCGGTACCGCTTGATCTACCACGGTGCGCAGCCGATGAGGAACGTGTCGCTCATGAGAGACAGGGAAACGGCTCGGCGCGTGGAAAGAAACGAACTCGAAACAACGCAGTTTGAGGGCAGGCAGGGCGTCTACCAGGTAGTCGAGTTCCTCAAGCCGAAGGGCAGAGAGTTCAACAACAGAAACGCCCAAAACCGAAGGCGCTCCTCGGCAGATCACGAATCTCGCCCCAGATTGCCGAGCTTCCCATTTCGGCTTCCGTCATTCGTCCAAGGGCCTCCCTCTTCTCCCGACCATCTAAGTCAACCGTGATTGTACGCCAGTAGCGGGTGAGGTCGTTTAGCAAGAATCGCGGTACGCATCTTGCGCTGGTGCTTCGGGTCAGACCGCGATCATCGTGAAGATAACGTTTGAGGATTTGGCGGCGAACGCGGTCGGATGCCTCGCGGTTTCCAACGGGCCGAGATTCGAGGAGCAAAACCCTTTCTTGTGGTGTTGGAGTTGGTTGTCGTCTTCGCCCCCAATCTCGTGAACGATCGGCGTGCTCCGGCTGTGCCTGGCCGTCAACCAGGAAAATCCAATCGGAATCGCTACCAGAAGTCATCTCTTCCCGAGCGACAGATCCGAATACGACGAGGCTCGTATCGGCCGCGATCTTTCCTTCAAACGCGCTCCATAGGCTGTTGCGCTTCTCCCGGGTCGTGAGGCGAGCCTTGCGAATAACAAGTCCAGTTGGCTCCGAGTTCGCGTTCAAGTCGAGCGACCCGGCCCCCATTCAGCTTGGCTGGCCATATCAGCAGTGTTCAGAATGAGTACACCTCAATTGCATCCTCGGCCCTGTCCTTTTCTCCGGACCTGGAGCGTGCATACCGCAATGGTAAGCCACCATTGCAGCTCGCATCGCGCGTTCACCAAGCTGTAACACACATTTTCCGCTTGCCCTTCCCGCCAATTCTTAGGAAACTGAAAGTTCTGGAGGTAAGAGTGGAGAGAAACGCCAGGAAGGGCTCGCTGGTCATTGAGCCGTCCGAGCGCTGGACGCCCCAGCATGCCAGCGATTTGTACGATGTCGCCAGTTGGGGAAAGGGATACTTCTCGGTGGACGCCGACGGGCATCTGAGAGTACATCCCGATAAGGACCCGCTACGCTCCATCGATCTCAAGCAACTGGTGGACACCCTGGTGCTGCGGGGCATCTCGCTGCCCGTGCTCATCCGTTTCGCCGGCATCCTGCAGCATCGCCTGGGAGAGCTCCACAGCGCATTCGAAAGCGCCATCGCCGAGCATCATTATCAAGGCAACTATTGCTGCGTTTATCCCATCAAGGTGAATCAGCAGCGGCAGGTGGTGGAAGAGGTGCTGGAATTCGGCCGGCCTTTCAAGTTCGGTCTGGAGGCCGGCTCCAAGCCCGAGCTGATGGCGGTCATGGCCATGGCGGACAATGAAACGCCCATTGTGTGCAACGGCTTCAAAGACGACGAGTACATCGAAATGGCCATGCTGGCCCAGAAGATGGGCCGCCAGATCATCCCGGTGGTGGAAAAATACACGGAGCTGAACCTGATCCTGCGGTATTCGGAGCGGGTCGGAGTGCGGCCCACCATCGGGCTGCGCGTCAAGCTGGCGAGCCGGGGTTCGGGCCGGTGGCGCTCATCGGGCGGCTATCGCTCCAAGTTCGGCCTGTCGGTCAGCGAAGCCGTGCGGGCGCTGCAGGAGCTGAAGGACGCCGGCATGGCCGACTGCCTGAACCTGCTGCACTTCCACCTCGGCAGCCAGATCACCAACATCCGCCAGATCAAGGCCGCGGTGAACGAGGCCGTGCGCGTGTATGTGGAACTGGCGCGCGCGGGCGCCGGCCTGCGCTACCTGGACGTGGGCGGCGGCCTGGGAATCGACTACGACGGCTCCCAAACCGATTTCGAGTCGAGCGTCAACTACACTTTGCAGGAGTACGCCAACGATATCGTCTATCACATCCAGAGCGTGTGCGACGAATCCGGCGTGGCGCATCCCACCATCGTCACGGAGAGCGGACGCGCGGTGGTGGCGTATCACAGCCTGCTGGTGTTCAACGTGTTGGGCGTGTCGGGCATGGGCGAATCGGCCGTACCGTCGGAAGTGCCCGCCGACGCCGAGCAGCCGCTCATCGACCTGCAGGAGACCAACCGCTCGCTCAGCAGCAAGAACATGCTGGAGAGCTACCACGATGCGCAGCAGGCGCTGGATCAATCGCTCAACCTGTTCAGCCTCGGATATCTCTCGCTCGAGCAGCGCTGCCAGTGCGAGAACCTGTATTGGGCCATCTGCCGCCGCATCCAGAGCCTGGCGCAGTCCCTCGACTATTTTCCGGAAGAGTTCGAAGGGCTGGACGCCATGCTCTCGGACACCTATTTCTGCAACTTCTCGCTGTTCCAGAGCATGCCGGATAGCTGGGCCATCAAGCAGTTGTTTCCGATTATGCCGATTCACCGGCTGGATGAAGAGCCGCGGCGCCCGGCGGTGCTGGGCGACATTACCTGCGATTCGGACGGCAAGGTGGACCAGTTCATCGACCGCCGCGACGTGAAGCGCACGCTGCTGCTGCACCCGTTCAACGGGGAGGATTATTACCTGGGTGCGTTCCTGCTGGGCGCTTACCAGGAGATCCTGGGAGACCTGCACAATCTCTTCGGCGACACCAATACGGTGCACGTGCGGCTGAGCCAGACGGGCGAGTGCATACTGGATTCGGTGATCAAGGGCGACACCGTGCGCGAGGTGCTGAACTACGTGCAGTTTTCATCCGACGCGCTGGTGAGCCGGCTGCGCCGCGACATTGAGGCGGCGCTGCGGGAAGGGCGGCTGGGATACGAGGAGTCCGGGCGGCTGTTGAGGTTCTATGAGGAGGGGCTGCACGGGTACACCTACCTGGAGGACGTGCACGAGAGGTAGGCCGGGCGCGCTTCATTCGCTGTGCGCCAGCAGCGCCAAGCGAACGCAACAGAACGGTTGCCTATAGTTTGCCTGGGATCGAAGCAAGGCCCGATCCACGGCCGTAGCACTGTTACCAGGGCGGGAGTGGTATGGATGGTCACGTTCGCGATGAGTTTATATTGGCCGTGTTTTCAGCGGTTTCCAATTAGTTGCGGCGGCCTTCCGGGCGCATGGCCGGTATCTTATAGGCGAAAGAGGGAGTTCGGTCCACCTGTTTCCCTGCCAGGAAGACCCCGCATCCTACCCCAGCATCCCATCCGCTCCCTTGTGGAGCGTTTCTTTGTCAATTGCCGGATTCCCTCTCTTCTCCCATACCGCCAGTTGCAGCGGATTCTAACACCCGCCGGCCCCGAACTGCGGTGGTTTTCCACAAAATAGCGCACGCAAAAGTTTTTTGAAGTTTCCTTAAATTAATACTGGACAAACAGATCTGAAATAAGCTATATTAAAACCAATACAGACAGCATCCCTGGTGGCGAGTCCCCTCCCGCCGCCAACCCTCTGAGTGCATGGCCCCGGATACCCAGCCGGGGCCTTTACTTTTTGGGCGCTCGCAAAAAAAACATTTCCAGAATACTAGACATTAGGGTCTGATTCTGTTATAGTGAAGTTAATACAGACAGCATCCCTGGCGGCGAGTCCCCTCCCGTCGCCAACCCTCTGAGTGCAAGGCCCCGGATACCC
>Ga0070731_10002905_pt1 | contig 15833 bp, 9 predicted proteins | sample Coa_R1_2_FD_66448 | JGI IMG/M metagenome (GOLD analysis project Ga0070731, IMG submission 66448) | Surface soil microbial communities from Centralia Pennsylvania, which are recovering from an underground coalmine fire - Coalmine... | ecosystem: Environmental > Terrestrial > Soil > Unclassified ...
AGCTTGTCCGTGGTGAAGCGGCTGAAATGCCCGTTCATCAGGCGTGACACATCGGGCTGTGCAATCCCCAGAACCCCGCAGGTGCCCCACCCTCATTGACTTTCAAAGATTCGGGGTCTAGATTCCACAACGACCGGGAATTTGGAAGTAGGAAATCCCAAAATCCCCACCCTCGCAAAAACTGCAAGGACGGGGCACCCTGCCTAGGTCTTTCGCTGTATTGCGTGGCCAAGACCTGCGTTGTATGGCTGCCCGTCATCCGGTTTCGCAAGGCTTGCTTAAGTATGCACTTGATTAGGCACCATTTTAGCTCCGGGTCACACTGCCGCCACAGTGGTGATGTGGATCACAGAATTTTTTTTGATTTGGCCGTATTAAGCCATTGAATGCAATTCCGCACTTCCAGTCGTGGAGACTCCCGTGCCCAGCGGAATTAGAAAAAGAACGCGTTCTTTGAATCGGAAGGCCAAGAGAAAGTCACGCTCGGAAAACACGGTCACGCTTTCACACCCTCCCGTTAACCTGGCCTCCCTGATCAGGGGGATTTACCGGCGGGTGGCACGTCGGCTTCATGTCGATCCCTCCTATGTGAGCCGCGTCGCCCGTCGGGAGCGCCGGTCGAAAATCGTTCAAGCTGCCCTGAGACGCGAATTGATCGGGATCCTGGAGGATATCAAGAAGCGCCGCAGGGCCCCTGCGCCAAAGAATTCCCACAAGAAAGCCGCAAAAAACCGGATCTAGTGCTCTAGATTTGAATAGAGTGAACCTACACCCTCCAAGCCAATCACTCAATCTGCGCTGTGTTCTGTCGCACCAGAACTCATTCACGGGATTGCTTCAGTGGAGGTCCCGGACGACTCAAAATGTCTGATCAAATAACCATACTAGAGCGACACATAGCTGTTAAACGATTCATAGAATTTCCTTATTAAGCCCTTATCTCTTTTGACAAGGGAATCCCTGATCCAAGAAACAGGGTTTCCCTGTTTGAATCTACGGCTCAATCCAAGTTTATTTAACAAGTGGTAATTGAATTATTGAAGGCGTAAGTTGAAGAAGAAGCGGACAAGTCGCGGGCCTCGCAAAGGGAAAGTGATTCCCCCCGAACGCATCTTCCGGAACATTGCCGGGAGGGAAATGACCCGCTCTGAACGAGTTTCCTTCGGCCTGAAGCCCAGTTCGAGAGCCAAACAACGCAAAACAAAAAAGAAGTTGTAAGATTCAGATTCAGTGTTCCATTTGATTTCACTATCTGGCCTCGTCTCCTCACACCCTCTCGTTTTTCTGCCGCCGGACGGCCGGGTGGGCCCGCGGTAGATATGTGAGTACCGGTCCTTGACAGGCAGAGGACTCAGGCAGAGAATCATCCGGCAATTCCCCAGTGGCAGTGTCCCCCGCCGCTGAACAATCGACCCAAACAAGTGAGTAGCAACGCTTGCGAGTTGAACCCTGTCAACCCAGGGTAAACGCGCTCGTCCCAGCTCTAGGATTCATTCCCAAAGGAGATTTCGCATGAACTTGGTGCCTAAGGAGATTCGGAATATGACAGGTCAAGCCAGGGCAAAAAGTCCGCGTTTGAGAAATGCGTTCACGGCGATTGCCACGGTTCTGGTTCTCGCTTTAATCAGCAATCCCGCGGTCGTACTCGCCGAACAGTCTGCCTACACTGTGGAAAGCCTGGAAGGCGATTATGCTTTCGTGGGCACGTACAGCGGAGATGTGGCACGCCTGGTGGGCACCGCTGAGTTTGACGGTAGGGGAGACCTTACAAGCGGGAGCGCGCGCGTCGTCATCGTGGGCGGCGCTGTAAAGTCAATCAGCTACTCCGGGCAGTACACGATGAACCCTGACGGAACCGGGACGATGACATTATCCATATTCGGCGTCGCGACCCCGCCCCCGACGGTGACCCTCGACTTTGTGATCTCCAAAGCCCGCATCCTCAATAACGGAATAAAGATCGCAACGGAAATCCAGGATGCGCTCGAGGGCCCCAGTGTAGTGGTGCCGGGTCAGAACAGTTTCGTGACCCACATCTTCACCAGGCGCCCAGACCGCGAACATCGCAGATGACGACGAAAGCGCCCGGCGTTTGCCCCACCCTTTGCCCCTTCCAAAGGGTGGAGGGGTTGAATTTCACAACGACCGGGAACAATGTAAAAAATCTGAAAACCACATCCTTGTCCGCCGCGCCGGAGTAAAGATGCGGCACCTGCAACTTTCAACCCACTAGTCTCTTCGCGAAACAAATATCATGAATCGCCTGAGTATCGTTGCGCGAGCCGCCTATTATTCCCATCGCCTTAACCCGGCCACCCCTTCTTCAGGGCGTTTTCAACTGCCGGCGCTGGAGCGAACGACTGATGAGGAGCATGCTTGCGGACAGGACCGAAGAAAGAAGGACTCCCTTCAAATCCTCAGGCGCTTGCGGCCCGGACTCCGGCATGTCCTTTGCATCCAGAACAACCATTCTTGGGTTACCGGGGTCGTACCGGACCGGCAATGAATCGCCGGGCGGATGATGGGAAACCCACCTGCGCATGGAGAACTCCTCCCAAAAAGCTCCGCCATAGGTGTGAGCGCTCGAAGCCAGCTCTTCACCCTCAACCGTGTAGCGCAGCCCTAATTCGATGAACCATTCGCCATGGCTACCTGCGGGGATTCTTCGCAGGCTTTCCTGTGTGATCGTCGCGACCGTGGTCGGCCATTTCGCTCGCTTGTTTTCCCGGTAAGCGTCAATGCCGGTTATTAAGATCAGGACGAGTGCCAGAAAACCGAAAAAGAACCCGAGCACGCTGAGAATCCAGGGTGACCGGCCGGCTTTTTCAAGTTTGGCTCCGATTGGCATATTCCAAAATATAATTCTGGGAGCAGCTGCCGGACGATAGGCGCGGATTCCATACGATGGATCAGGCAGGAGAAAACGTCAAGGACGCCGTCAGGCGCCCTTGACCAAGAAGAAAATTCAATCTTCGGCAGCTTCGCTTATAGAGGCGCTTAAGCGGCTGGGTTACGGGGTTGGCTTCTTTGCCGGTGCCGGAGCAGGGGTAGCTGGTTTCGGAGTTGCCGGAGCTACCGCTGCCCCGCCCTTGATCGGATAGGCCTGATCGTATAAGCGCACGATCTCCTGGGTGATGTCCGAATTTGACGAGCCGTAGACAACGGGGCTTCCCTGGGCGGATGTGTCCAGGACGGCGGTGTACCCGTTCTCCCGGGAATAGCGATCCAGCACTTCGAGCATCTTGCGGCCGATTCCGTCGACGAGTTCGCCTTGTGCCGCGTTCAGCTCCTCGTTCAGGTCGTCATTGCCCCGCTGCAGGCGCCTTGAAAGCAGTTCGCCCTCGCGCTGCATTTTCGCCTTCTCGTCGTCGCTCAGCGTGCGCGCGCCCTCCGTCAAACGGCGCTGTAGATCCTCGATCTGTTTTTGAAGGCCTTGCAGCTCGTTTTGTTTCGGTGCGAATTGCGATTGCAATTGCGCCTGCGCCTGCTTCCCCTCCGCCGTGGCCACGATGGCGTTGCGGATGTTAATTACGGCGATCTTGGAGGGTGCCGCCGCGGCGCCTGCCGCGCCCTGCGCACGGACGCCACGAACCGGGGCCAGACATAACATGGCCAACGCGGCCAGCGTACCAATGGAACGTGAATTGACGATCATCCTCACTCCTTCTTTTCCCTCTGGAAAATCACAAATCGCGGATTATAGCGGTCCCTCTTCAAGGGCGTCAATCGGAATTGCTTCCTCGACGATCCGGAGGAACCCGCGCCACTGCCTTCTCTATTTCCAGTACCCGTGCGATGCGCCGGGAAGGCCCCCGAGTTGCCGCACCCATCCTAACGCGGCAAGGGTACAAACAACACGCGTCCATTCACCGTATCCGCGATGACAGCGATATTCGTGAACGGGTGAATATCCAGCGCATACTGCAGCGAACCTTGAAATGCCAGGGTGAGCGCCAGATTGGCATTTGTCGAAAGCGCCGGCGGCAAGGTCAGCACTGCCCGTATTTTTTGGGCCAGGAAATCGGCGACCGTCACCGTATGGCTGGCGGTATTTGTGCTTACCAGTGTGCTCGTCCGGTAGTTGTAGGCGATCGCGGTCGGGTTGATGCCGATGCGGAATGTGATTTGAATGGAACTGACCGGATCAATTATGCTCACCGAATTGCCCGTGCTGGAAGCCACGATAAAGCATCCGGTGGTATTGGTCGTGGTGCCGTTGTTGTTGGAGCCGCAATCGGTCGGCACGGGATCGTAAATCACGGAAGTCGGCGAGCTGACGCCGAAGCTCTGATTCTGGCTGCCCGCTGCGCCATCGGAAATTCCCACGCTGTTGCCGCTGGACGCAGCCACGGCCACTTGATGGTTGACGAAGTTAAAACCTACCGCTAATGGCCGGTTCCCCGCCGAAATGGTGCTGGCCCCTCCGGTGACTGCATTTACGACTGTGGCGGTATTGGCCACGCTGTTCGCGATCGCCACCTCTCCCGTGGCCTCATCGGCAGCCGCACCGACCGGCCCGGAGCCCGTCGTTACGGTCTGCGTCACCGATTGCTGCAGTTCATCGACGATCGAAGCGGTTCCAGCCCCGCCGTTATTGGCAACGACGGCGACGTGCAGCCGCGGGATTACGGCGACGCCGATGGGGTTCGAGCCCACAGTGACGGTGGTTCCTGTTCCGGTCGCCAGGTTAATGAGCGCCAGCGAGTTGCAGCCAAACAATGTGACTGCGGCGAGATTTTGCTGCGGATCAATGGAGACGCCCGAAGGCAGAGGGGTTGGCGAGCAACCGGTGACGTCCACGCTTTGCTCGATAGTGAGATCCTCCGCATTCGTGACCCGGCCCCCTCCATCAGAAACGTCCAGCGCGAACCGCCGCGCCGAAGTCAGCAGATTGAACGGCACAGTGGCGGTCAGCAGGCGATCCCCACTGCCAGAGCAGGCGGTGGGCAAAGAAATGCCGTCAAGGCGAACGCTTAGATTGGTCGAGCCGTTCACGCAAGTGAGGCCCTTGCCGGTGACAGTAAGCGCTTGCGGGAACGGGCTCGGACCGGTGGTCAGGGTCGAGTTGGTTACGATCGTTTTGGGACTCGTTCCCGTGATCGAAAATGGCTGGATCGCGCCTAAGTTCAACACGCTGACGGTGTTATCCGTTTGGTTGGCAACCACTGCGATGTTCGTGCCGGGGTCAATGGCGACAGCGACGGGGCCTGGCCGGGTGTTGAATAAATTGTTGTCATTCAATCGCCGTGGCTGCGTCGGATCGATCACCGAAAGGGTGTTGGCAAAGGAATTGACCGCTACAACGGTGTTGGTCAGAGGATTATAAGCCCCGGCAATGGTGCCTACGTCCGGTGCAGTATTGGCTCTTAGAGCCAGGTTCGTGACGGATTGATCGATCAGGCTGAAAAAGGTAACGTTCCCGCCACCATTCGATGATGGATCGAGTAAAACGGCTTGCTGCGTTTCCGGATTGATGGCAATCCCTTGAATCGTCTGCGGCAAGCCGACGGTCGCCACCGCCTGGGCATAGTTTACGGCTCCCGAGGCAGCCTGGGGAACCGGCTGCGTCGCCACATTCGCAAGGGTTGCACCCGTCTGGTTATAGCTGAATTGGTTGGGACCCGGCCCGACGGACGCAACGGAGTAGAATCCATTGAAACCGGGAGCAAGCGCGGCGATCGTGGGATCAGTGCCCGCTGGAAATTGAATGTTCTGGATATAGACGGCGTCTCCCTGCTGCACCGACAATGGCGGAGACGACGGGGTAATTTGCACCGATACCGTGACGACATTGGCGCCATTCCCATTATTTGTCCGAGAGATCGCGGTAATCGCGTTCATCGACTGGTGATTCAAGTCCACGATTCCAACCGAGCCAAGCTGCCCAGGCGTTGCCAAGGCCCAATTGAGATGCGGCTCAACGGCCACCTTGGTATTTGGCCCCGTGCTGATGGATACGATGCCCGCATAAAATGGAGGATTCACCTCGTCCACCAGAATTCCATAATTAGTCTGCTGCATGGACACCAGCGCGCGGCCTGTGACCGGGTTGATGGCAATCGCCCCCGGAACGTCCGCAACCCCGGAAGTCCCAATTGGGAGAGGATTGACGGACGTGACCGCCTGCGCATTTAGGTCCACGACGGCAATCGATTTCGTCGCTGCATTTACCACCAGAGCGGTATTTCGAACGTAGTCGACCGTGACGCTCGTTGGCCCGGAAGAAGGACACGGGGGAAGGGCCCCGACGGCAGCTGTGCAAATATTGGTGATAAACGTGGGGGTGGCAGTCGTCAGGTTAATCAGACTAATGTCGTTCGACCCCTTATTGGCCACGACGGCAATGCCCGTCGCGGGATTGACGGCGACGTCGGTCGGTGCGGAGGCCGAGATCGACCCGACCGGGATGGTGGTCGCGGAGGGAGGGTTGTAAGTCGGCTGGACCGCGAGATTGGTGACCGCGAATTTCGTGGGGTCCGTGGCATTCTTCACGGTTACAGGATACAGGCCGGGCACCGTGAAATCGCTGGAGTTCGACGAGCCTCCAATCGTGACACTCAATTGCCGTGTGCTGCCAATGGCCCCACTGGCCGGCAACTGTATTGCCCGCAGTTGGCCGTTGAAGGTTGCACTCACGGCCGGCGACGCGGGATTGCTGCCCGTTCCGAAGAATCCCCCATCCACGTTGAAGGACAGAACGCCGGCGGTCCCTTGCGGAATGCTGTCAGGCGAAGGGCCAACTACCCCGGGGCGCGCGCCCGCGACTGTGACCTGGCAGAGTGACGGATCCGTCGTGCAGGTTTGAACTGTCCCGGTCTGCTCGGAAACGCCGATCTGAAGGATGCCGGACGGAGGGGGCGCGGCCAAGAGGTAGTCCGGAATGCGCGCCCGAATCAGCGAACTGGATACTTGTGAAACGAAGGTCGAGGACAGCTGTGCGTTGTTGATGAAAACGTTGTTTGTGGAGATGAAATTGGTCCCTGTAATGTAGATGTCCTGAAAGATCCCTCCCAAGGCCGTGAAGTTCGGACTTACCGAGGTCACAGTGGGCGTCGCGGCGGTCACTACATTGACTGTCGCGGTGGCCGTGACCGAAGTGTCCGACACCGAAGTGGCCGTGATGATGACTGTGCTTGGCGAGGGAACTGCCGTTGGGGCAGTGAAAACGCCGGTGCTCATACCGATCGTTCCGATGCCGGTAAGGGTGGTGGATAGCGACCAGGTCACATTGTTGCAAGTGGGAGTGGAGGTGATATTGCATCCGGGATTATTGACGGTCGCAGTGAACAGGAAGGTCTCTCCCGTTCCCACGGTCGCGCTGGTCGGTGTGATGGTAATGCTGATTCCGGTGATGATTGTCAGGGTGGCAGCGGCGGTCTTGGTCGTATCGGCTTGCGCGGTTGCCGTGATCGTGACGATGGGTGAAATCGTCGTCGTGCCGTTGGAAGTCGTTGTGGGAATAGTGGCTGGCGCGGTGTAGAGTCCGGTCGCGTCGATGCTGCCGCAACTGTTCGCCGCCACGCCCGTGGCGCAAGCCAGGGACCAGGTGATTGCCGTGTTGCTGGAACCGGTCACCAGGCCGCTGAACAGTTGCGTCCTGTTGGTAATCACGCTCGCGGTGGTCGGCGAAATCGTAATGGAAACGCCGGAGGAACTGCTCCCGCCGCAACCCAGGGCTCCCAGCACAGCTGCGAGAGTGAGTACCGTAGAAAACTTCCACCAACTCATTCCAGTCCTCCCAAGACTCCTCAACCTACGCCCACGTTACACAAGTTTTGGCCCGTGCCGCTCGACAGACCCTTCGATTTTCAAATCACCTATACTAATTTCCGCCCTGCAAGCTCCGCAATTAAAACGTTCGGCTCACCGTGAACCGGAACGTACGCACCGGATCGAAGAAATTCGTCTTCTGCGGGTTATTGAACAAATTAATGATTTGCGGCGCGACCTGCGCGTTCCAGATATCCGTCAGCGGCACCTGGGCCTTGTAGATGTTCCACGGGCACTGATTGGGATCGGTGGTGGTCTGCACGCAGGAAGTCGCGACCGTCGATACCGGTCCCGGGAATTGCGTCTGGGGCGCGGTGATCACTTCCGCCATGCGGTTGAAGTTGTACGCCCAATAAATACGGAACGGCGCCTGCACAATGGGGAGCTGTACGACCAGTTCCAGGCCCGCCGAGGTGCGCGGCTTGAAATTCGTGCCCGGCTGAAATTGAAGCGTGCGCGAAATGGTCGTTCCCGGAAACTGTTGCACGAGCGTCGAAAAATCCGTGGAGTTGAGTTGCAATTGGTTCCCCCGGAGCGCTCCGGTCGCGCCCGCATCGCCAAAGATCGACAGGGCCACGTGCGGGAATAGGGGGATGCGGTATTCCAAATTCCCGACCAGCTCGGTATCCCCGCCGGGAAATGAAGTTTGATAACTCAGCGTAGGAATGTTGACAGTACCGGCAGTGGGATTTCCGTTGGCATCCAATCTTTGCGGATTCAAATACGAAACAGAGGTAGTAGTAAGCGTCGGCACAAACACAATCGGCGATACCGTGCGAATGTCAAATCCGCGCAACGTGTCCTCGCCGCCCAGATAAAACCGGCTGAAGGGAGGGATCACTTTGCCGCTGTATCCCGTCTCGAATGCCGCCAGGACGCGCATGGCGATGACGTTGCGTTTGTGATAATTCGGGCGAAAGTATTTGCCCTCGAAAATTTCCGAAACCGTGTTCACGTTCCCGCCCAGGATGCTTCCTTCGAAGGAACTGGAAAGAAAGAGGCTCTTGCCGCCTGTTGGGTTCACCGGATTGTTCACTGTGTTATAGCTCAGTGTCGGCGTCACCTTGCTCTCATGGATGCCGCTGAGCGACGAGGGCCCCTCGAGCTGTTGAAATTGCAGGACGTTAAACAAGGCCGTAGACGCCGTGCTTAATCCGGTGATGCTTGTGTCGGTAAATCCGTACGTCAAGCCCAGGCGCGTGAAGCCGAGTTTTTTCAGGGGATAGCTGGCAAACACGGTGAAGCCGCTGCTGTTCTGAATGTAGTTTTGCACCGTATTCGGATTGAGCTGCACCTGGTAGCCCACCGCCAGCGAATATTGCTGCGCCTGGTTGAAGTTATAGCGGCTCGCGAAGACGGTGAATCCAGTGCTGATCGGCCGGTCGAACAGATAGGGTTCAGTGAACCCGAAGGAAACATTGCGCTGCAGGGTGCCGACGTTCCCGCTGAGGGTAAGGGTCTCGCCGAGCCCCAGGAAGTTGTTGGTCTGATAGGTCAGGCCGATGTAACTGCCGGCGAAACCGCTGACGCCGCCCGTCAAGCTGATGGACTGCTTGCCCTTCTCCTTGAGCTTCAGAAGGATGTCCACGGTGCCCTGCTTGACGTTGCGTTTGATTTCGGCGTTCTCCGGCTTTACCGCCTCGAAATAATCCAGTTGATTGAGGCGCAAAAGGCTCAACTCCCACAAATTGTTGCGGAACATGTCGCCTTCATTGAGCAGCAGTTCGCGGCGGATGACTTTGTCGCGCGTCCCGGTGTTGCCGGTGAAATCGATTCGCCGGACGAAGAATTGTTTTTGCTGGTCGAAGGCGAATGTCAGGTTGATGGTCTTGGTGGCGTCGTCCACTTCCGTGTCCGGCACGGCGGTGAAATCGATGAAACCGAAATTTCCGTAAAGCTTCGTGTAGTCCTCGATCGCCTTGCGGACTTTGGCCACGCTGAAAATCTCGCCCTTCTTGATTGGGAAAATGGATTCCAGATAGGGGGTCTTGAAAAAGAGGCCTTCATCGGGATTCGCGTTGCGCACATGGAGCGTGCCCATGCGGTATCGCTCGCCTTCTTCAATGGGAATCGTGATATTCACGGCGCGCCCTTCGTGGACGCCGACGAGAGGCACTTTCTTGGGCAGGACTCCCGCCTTCTCGGTCACATTCTGAAGGATCGGATCTTTGACCAGCACCTTGAAATAGCCGTTGTCCTGATACAGGCCCCGGATTCCGATTTCCATGTCTTCGTCGAGCTTGGGCCGGTCAAAGGTTTTGGACATGACCGCGATGTAATACGGAGGCACTGTCCCGAGCGGAATGGAAATGGGCCGGGAGTTGCGCATGGTGCGGATAATTTTGCGGGCGGAGAACGCCGTGTTGCCCGTGATGAGAATTTTGCCGACCTTTACCTTCGGGCCCTCGTTGATGTTGAACGTGAGTTTTACGGCGTTCGTGCCGGGGAGGCGTTCAAAAGTGGGCTTGACGGTGGCAAACTGCCGGCCGTGCTCGGCGAGCAACTCTTTCAGAACCACTTCCGCTTTCTTGATGCGCGTGGGATCGAACTGGCTCTCGATTGAGAGGCCGACTTTGCGGTCCTTGAACCGGTCAAGAATGTCGGATTCCGAAACCGATTTGTTGCCCTTGTATTCGATCCGGCGGACAATCGGGCGCTCCGTCACATAAAAAATAATGACTTTCTGATTGGGCTTGTCCGCGCTGTCCTCGATTTCGAGGCGGATATCCTCGAAATATTGCGTGTTCCACAGGGCGTGGAAATCGCGGCGCAGGGCGTCATCGTTCACCGCGTCGCCGGGCCGTGAAAAAATGCGCGCACGCAGCGTTTCGCTGCGGATCCTGCGATTACCCTGAAATTCGATGCGTTCGATGGTGGGAGTCCCCGCCGGGACCGCGGCAGCCGGCTGCTGCGCTGCCTGACCGGAAAGGGAACGAGCGGGGGTGACGGGCGCAAGACACACGGCAACGGCGGCAAGCAGACACAGCATGCTTGCGCGCAGCCTCGTGACAAAACACGAATATTTTCTTGCGGCCCGGAAAAACATCAGGGCCGCTTCCCCCGAAACAAGATTGTACGCTCCCCCCAACCGGCTCAAGAATGTGAGCCGGCCTGCGCGCGTAGGATTCGCTAGTGGGATACCGGGGTTGCTTCGACCACCGGTCGGAATCCGAGCCCGTCATTTGTTACGTAGACTTCCAGCGTGGCCGGACGCTGCAGGCCCCCCTGAATCAGCGCCTCCGACAACGGATCTTCGACGTACTTCTGCAAGGCCCGCCGCAGTGGACGCGCGCCGTAACTGCGATCCCCGCACGTTTTCTCGAGGAGCCACTGGCGCGCTTCCGGCGTCAGGACGATCTGCACCTGACGGTGGATCAAAGTGTCATTGGTCATGCCGACCAACAAATCAATGATGCGGAGCAAGTCTTCATCACCCAACGGATTGAACAGAATAATTTCATCGAGCCGGTTCAAAAACTCCGGATTGAACACGCGCTTCACTTCGCTGAGCACCAGATCGTCCATGCTCTTCGCGGTGCCTTCTTCCGCGGCCGACTGGAATCCCATCGTGGCCCGTTTCTGAAGGTGCCGGGCGCCGAGGTTCGAGGTCATGATCAGAATCGTGTTCCGGAAATCGACCGTGTTGCCCAGCCCGTCGGTCAATTGCCCGTCCTCGAAAACTTGGAGCAGGATATTGTACACATCCGGGTGGGCCTTTTCGACCTCATCCAGCAGGATCACGGAATAAGGTGTGCGCCGCACGCGTTCGGTCAACTGGCCGCCCTCTTCGTATCCCACATAGCCTGGAGGCGCGCCGATCAGCTTGGAAACGGAATGCTTCTCCATGTATTCGGACATGTCGAAGCGGATGAGCGATTTCTCGCTGCCGAACAGGAATTCGGCGAGGCGTCGCGCGACTTCCGTCTTGCCGACGCCGGTCGGGCCGAGAAACAGGAAGCATCCGACGGGGCGCCCCGGGGCCTTCAGTCCAGCGCGACTGCGGCGAATGGCGCGGGCCAGGGCGGTAATCGACTTGTCCTGGCTGATGACGCGCTTGTGCAGTTCAATCTCGATGCGCAGTAGTTTCTGCTGTTCGTCTTCCTTGATCGAGGTTACGGCAATTCCGGTCCACCGCGCTACAACGTCTTCGATGTCCTCGCGCGTGACGATGCCTGTGTGCGTGTCGTCCAGCTTGAGACGCTCGCGCACGGCGCGCAGATTTTCCTTTTCCTTCCGTTCTTCCTCGGAATAAAAGCGCGCCTTCTCGAATTCGTGATTGGCGATCGCGGTTTCCATCCGGTGCGTGATGAACTTCACGCGCTTCTGCACTTCGGCCACTTCATCGGGCAGCGTGGCCTGGCGCAGCTTGACGCGCGCGCCCGCTTCGTCGATCAGATCGATGGCCTTGTCCGGCAGGAAGCGGTCCGGAATGTAACGGCTCGAAAGATAAACAGAGTAGCGGATGGCTTCGTCGGTGTAACTGACCGCGTGAAATTTTTCGTAGCGCTCGCGCACGCCTTCGATCACCAGGATCGCTTCGTCCTCGGACGGGGCGCCCACCTTCACGGCCTGGAAACGCCGTTCGAGCGAGCGGTCTTTCTCAACCGACTTGCGGTATTCGCCCGGCGTCGTCGCTCCGATGCATTGAATCTCGCCGCGCGAAAGAGCCGGTTTCAGAATGTTGGCGGCGTCGAGGGATCCTTCCGCCGAACCGGCGCCCACGAGCGTATGCAATTCGTCGATGAACACGATCGAGTTCTGGCTCTCCATCAGTTCCTTCATGATGGTCTTGAGCCGTTCCTCGAACTGTCCGCGGTATTTTGTGCCCGCGACGATCAGGGAGAGATCCAAAGAAAGAATGCGCTTGTCCGCCAGGAACGGCGGCACGTCGCTGTCGGAAATGCGCTGCGCCAGGCCTTCGACAATGGCCGTCTTGCCAACGCCCGGCTCGCCGATCAGCACGGGATTGTTTTTCGTGCGGCGGCACAGGATCTGGATGACGCGCTCGAGTTCGCGCTCGCGGCCCACAAGAGGATCGAGCTGGCCTTCGAGAGCGGCTTGCGTCAGGTCGCGGCTGAACTCCGCGAGCAGCGAGGTTTCCTTGGGGCGAGCGGCGGGCGCTTTTTCACCGGCGCTGCGAGCCAGTTCCTCGCGCAGCGTCGAGAGGCGCAGGCCGCGTTCCTGCAAAATTTCCGCGCCGAAGCACTTCTCTTCGCGCAGGATTCCCAGGAGCAAATGCTCCGTCCCGACGTGCCGGTGCCCCAGGCGCTCGGCTTCTTCCGTGGCGAAATTCAGGATGCGCTTGGATTCCTGACTGAGCGGCACTTCCACGGACGTGGAGATGCGCTCGCGAATCGTGATGCGCTGTTCGATTTCCTTGCGGATCGACTCGATCGAGCCGTGAGAACGCAGAAAACGATTGGCCAGCGCCTTGTCCTCGCGCATCAGGCCAAGCAGAAGATGCTCGGTCTCTATGTACGGGGAACCGTACTGGCTGGCTTCGTAGCGCGCGAAAAATATGACGCGTCGTGCCTTCTCTGTATAGCGTTCAAACACGGGTCAACTCGTTTCTCCCTCAGTACAGGAACCAGGGCTTTGGTTTACGCCTCTACCGGCCGGAGCATCCCGTGCTCTAACTGCAGCACGCGATCTGCGCGCCCCGCCAGAATCGTATTGTGCGTTGCCAGGATGGAGGTCAACTGGTGCTCGCGATGCAGCCGCTGCATCAACTCAAAAACGGCCATCGCGTTTCGCTCGTCGAGGTCTCCGGTGGGTTCATCGGCCAGCAACAAGGCTGGTTTTTGCACAAGCGCGCGGGCGATTGCCACGCGCTGTTGCTCGCCTCCGGACAACTCCCCCGCCCGCTGTTTAAGCCGCGCTCCCAGGCCCACTTCCCTGAGCCAGCGTTCGGAGGTTTCGAGCGCCTCATCGTACCCTGCGCCGCGCATCAGCAGCGGCATGGCCACATTTTCGGCCGCCGTAAAATCGGCCAAAAGGTGGTGCCTCTGCCATACAAAACCTAACGATCGGTTGCGATAATTCGCAAGCTCGTTTTCCTGAAACGAATCTATCGCTTTCCCTTCGAAGTATACTGTACCGCTTGTTGGCGTGTCTAGCGCGGCCAGCAGATGCAGAAAAGTACTTTTTCCCGCTCCCGAAGGGCCGACCACCGCAATTAATTTTCCCGGCTCGACGCTCACTGAGATGCCCGAGAGCACCGTGATTTCAGCGCCGCCCGCGCCGTATGTCTTGCGCAAATCTCGCGTCTCGATCAGAGCGCCCGAATGCGTTGCGGCGCTTGCCGGAGTGTTCGCCGAAGTTGTCGACTCTGCTGTCATTTTCGTTCCGTAATTCGCGCAGGACTAACCGGATTCGGTCCCGCCACTGTCCTTAACCACGCACCGATCTAATCTACTTAGATGCCTTTTTTCGTCACGCCGTCCAATTGCCGGCCTGCCATTCTGAGGTCACTCGCTCACGGGGACAAACGATTTCACATAATTGCCCTGTGAGTGCCTGTGGAAATAGTGTCCCATTTTGGCACTTACCGCCTTGCTTCCTAAGTCATTGATACGGCGGCGATTGGACCCTGGCCCAGATGACGCTTTGCGTCTCTCTGACGCAACTTCCACGCTTGCAACGCTTACCCTGATTATAAGTGCAACCGGAACGCCAAATACGCAAAACCTGCATCGAAATTTTCTTGTCTGGGTATTTTGAAATTCTTCGGTTGGTGCTGGTGGCGGACCCGCCGTTCGACTGGCGCGCGGACAGGGAGCCGAAGTCCAAAGTGCGGGTTGTAACTTGATCTTAAATTTATCGGATATGAGATACCATCGTTGAGATGCGCACCGGAAACTCATGCCACGAGCCAGTTGCTCGTCTGCGCAAGAGGCGTCGCGCGCGCTTTGCTCTGCTTCTCTTGTTTGTCGGCGCGGCGAGCGCCGGTGAGCTTCTGGCCGGGCAATCCCAGTCGCCCTCCACGCAATCCGCGCCGCAACCGGCCACGAAATCAGCATCGGAACCTGGTGACGACTCGGACGAGCCCGAAGCCAATCCCGCACGCCCCACCATGAGTAATCCGGCCACTCTCACGCCCGTCGGTTACCTGCAATTTGAAACCGGCACGCTCGGCGCCGCGGAATCGCCCGAATTTTCCACTCGCTATGAATACAACGAGGTCATAAAGCTTGCCGTCACGCGCCGCCTCGAATTTGTCGAGTCTTCCGAACCAGCCATCCACTCAACGTTGAATGGAACATCGGCAAATGGGGTAGGAGAGGTTTTTCTCGGCGCGCAATTTGTGCTCAGGCACGGTGAAGGCGCGAAGCCCACCCTGTCTGCCAGCTATTCCCGCCGCATCTACGACGGCGGCGCCCCCGAACTCGATGTCGGCAGCCCGCGAAACTCGGTGGTCTTCTACGCCAGCGCCGACGTGAAGGGTTTCCATTACGACGCCAACGCCATTTTCAACGAACAGCTCGAAGGCCCGGTACACAGACTCCAGTTCGGCCAAACGCTCTCGATCTCCCATCCTCTTGGGAAGGGTTTCGGCCTCTCCGGCGAGATCTGGCGCTTCTCTCAACCTTTCCTGCGCGGCAACGCCATCGGCAATCTCTGGGCCATCACCTACGCCGCCCGCAAAACCCTGGTCTTCGATGCCGGCTTCGACAAAGGTTTAACCGGCACGTCCACGCATTGGGAAGCCTTCGCCGGCCTGACGTATCTACTTCCCCACCGGCTCTGGAAGAAGTAGTGGCGTATGCTTTAAGAGGCTGCGAAAAAAGTAGTTTATTTTGTCATTCTGAGCGAAGCGAAGAATCTCACTTCGATTTAAGTTCAAGAAAAGAAAGAAGGGGAGATTCTTCGCTTCGCTCAGAAAGACAATATGACTGAAGTACTTTTTCCGCAGCCTGTTTAAGGGTGTGAATTCTGATTGCGAAACGAACAATCGCGCTGCTACCAACTCCCAGAAGCTAAAGCCCGTCCCACAGAAACCCTCTTACAGTCGTTTTCTGCCTCAGACGTGAGGTGGTTTATTACTCGTACCGCAGAATATCGAC
>Ga0070731_10002906_pt1 | contig 15824 bp, 13 predicted proteins | sample Coa_R1_2_FD_66448 | JGI IMG/M metagenome (GOLD analysis project Ga0070731, IMG submission 66448) | Surface soil microbial communities from Centralia Pennsylvania, which are recovering from an underground coalmine fire - Coalmine... | ecosystem: Environmental > Terrestrial > Soil > Unclassified ...
AAACCTTCGGAGGCGCTTTTCTCGGCTAAATCGTACTTCTGCAAATGCAGATTGGCGACGCCGTTCAATAGATAGGCGCGCAGGAACGACTTCGGATAAAGCTGGATCACCTTAGCCGTGTGCTCCGCCATCCTGTCCCACTGGCTGCCCGCGTCTTCGAGCCCTGCCGATTCGATATACGGCAGCGCGAATTTGTCATCAGCGGCAATAGCCTGCGCGTACGACTGCCCGGCCGCGGCGGCGTTGCCATTGCCCGCTTGCAGGACGCCCAGGCTCAGCCATGCCGACGCGTACTTGGGATATTGCGACGTGGCTTTCTGGAATGACTCCATCGCCCCCTGCCAATTGGCTTTCGCGGCCGCATCCAATCCTTTTTCGTATTCCTTCCTGGCGTTCTTGGGAGCTTGTGCGTCGCTTGCGCTGAGCGCCGGCGCTTCTTCTTTCCCGAAGGGTTCGAGCACGATGGTTCCTAATTGTGCTTTCTGAGTGGCGCCGCTGGAAGACAGCGCGATGGTCTGCGAACGATAGCCGGAGAGGCTTGCCCGCACGATACAGCCCTCCAAGTCCTCGGGATTAATCTGTTTGGCGGCAACCTGATTGTTGCTCTGCGCTTCCTCAATGCTGCGCTGCATGAGGGTGCGATTCAGGACGCCGAGATCAAAGCTGAACCGGCCTTTGGCATCGGCGAAACCGCCGTCCTGCCTGTTTCCTTTGCAGACGCGTTCCACCATCACTAACTGGGATGGCGGCGTGCCGTCGGGCAGCGTAACCTTGCCGGAGATAACGAGGGTGTTGAAAGTCGTCATCGACAGGCGATCGGCGGGATTACCGCTGGTGGGCGAGTGCGTGACGGGCGAGGGGGCCGCAGCACCGCCGCCTCTTTGCGCCCTAGCGTGCGGTGCGGCAAGGAACAGCACGAGGCAAACTGCGATCCAGCAAGTTCCGGAGAAACGACGAACCATGGGCAGCCTCCTGCTTGCAGTCTTTGGTTAGATACTAAGCGAGCGATCGGGCGGAGTCAATCGCTGGAGCTCTGCCACGCTGCGGGCGACGGCGGCATCCTCGTCATCGCCGTAGTCGGGATGGAGGAAATCGATTTCGACGGCCAGCAAGCCTGTATAGCCGGCTGCGGCCAGCAGTTCCACCAGCTTGCGATTGTCGATCAGCCCGTCACCGACCGGCGCGGAAGAGAAAAAGTACCACTCGTCGGCGGGCACGCCTTTTTGCACTTTCAGATCCTTGATGTGGGTGGCATAGACGTAAGGCGCCAGTTTGGCCATGGCCTTGACCGGGTCATCGAGCAGGCGCAGGAAATTTCCAGTGTCGAAATTGATGCCGAGCCACGGCGAATCGACCGCAGTGAGCAGGGACAGCATTTCGTCGGCATTGAAATCGATATGGTTTTCAATGGCCATGCGGATGCCGTACTCTTCGGCCACCTTGACGGCTTCGCGGAACATGCCGGTGAGACGCTCGATCTGCGGCCCGTGCGGCTGACTGCGGAATCGCAGACTGCTGCCGACCACGCGCATGACGTTCGCGCCGATGCCGCGCGCCGCCTCGAAGCAGCCGATCATTTCGCCATAGGCATTCTGATTGGTGCCGCCTTCGAGGCCATCGGGATGGCCCCAGGCGAACACGCGTTCCAGTTTGTACGAATCCAGCAGGCTGCGGACGTGGGCAAGGTATTCCACATCCAGGCTCGGCAGAAAACACGACTCGATCGAAACGCCGCCAACGCCCAGCTCATGCGCGCGGCGGAGGAAATCTTCGAGCGTCATCAGACGTGCCGGGACTGCTTGCTGCGGATACACTTCGCCGAAGAAGCGGTGGTAGCTGTAGCTGTCGATGGCGGTTTTCATGGAGGCCGCAGGTCGTATTGTACAGCCCCGCTGCTGGGAGTGATTAGGCCGTTAAACCGGACGCTTCTGCTGCATCAGGCCAACGAGACCGGCGCCGGCCGTCAAGAGCAACACCCATGACCCAGGTTCGGGGACCGGCGTGAGAACCCAGCCGTCTCCGCTGATCACGAAATGTTCCCCGGTCGGAATTGCCGGCCCACTCCCTTGGTTGTCGAAAAGTATGTCCAACAGGGTTGTATCGCTCGGATCTATCCGGAAACCACATTCGGTAAAAACGGAACCAGAGCAACCGTAGCCTTCCTGGAGCTGCGTCGGATCAATAAGAGTCTTGATCAGGATATCGCCTATCGGATCACCGCCATTGACCGCGTCGAAATTGATATTTCCGTTGACGTCGGCCGAGAGGCTGAAGGTGCCATCTACGGTTTCGGAATGCCCGCCTAGTCTAGTCGTTATCGTGGGGTCGCATTGCGGCCCGACTGGAAAACAGGAGGCCGTGAATCCGTCGGCGCCGACGGTCAACCCCGTATTGGTCGATGCGTCAAAACCCTGGGTTTCTGTCCAGGTTCCAGGGTCGTCACTTACTTGCCCCACCCGCTGGCCATAGAAGGGCGGAGGCTGGACGCCATAACTACTCAGACGGACATCGTCAGCCGTCAGACCGTTGACATCCTCAGTAAGAATCCTTGCGATTGGGTCATCGGCAGGCCCTGCTTCGACCCAGACCCAATTAACTATTTTGCCGGAAGAATCCGTACTGATTTCCAGTGCTGATGCGGGGGTTGGAACCCCATCGACGAGGGTGACGCCACCTGATGAAATGCTGAACGAAAGGGGTGTAATCGTGGCCAGGTTCAAATTGGCGGCCAATGGCTTCGCCACAGTGAATGAACCCGATACGTTACATACGGGGGGACAGCCGACACCGGCGACCGGGAATTCATTGAAGGCATTACCGGTGTACGTGTAGATAACGTCCGCGCGGGAGGGGCGGGCGCCCGGCCCGGCTATGTACCAGAGAGTGAGCAGACAAGGCAACGCGGGAAGCCAGTGGCAACGGGCGGGCATAGTGGTCTTCGTTCCGAAACCGTTGAGCAAACCAATGTCCAAACCTTTGGATCAAAACATCCTGCTTGTCGCGTTGATCTCACGAGGTTTGGCTCACGTTGTCGTTGAATATTGGTACACAACCATGTCAAAAAAGTGGGGTGAAATTCCAAAGACTTGGATACTGATCGGCGATCTGGAGCCAGTTGGCTGAGGTAATCTGTTCAGTTACCTGCCTTGGGCTGCTCGTTAAAGTCGCGGCAACCTTTTTCTGTTAGACTGGCTCCGCGAGCATAGAAGAGGTCGGAATATTTGGTGAGATCGCAGCCACGCAGGTTAATCGGCCGCGGTCTAAGACGGTAACTGAGCGAGCTACTCAGTGGGTGACCACGGAGGATGTGATGAAGATACTCACTCGCACCGTATGTTTCTGGCTGAACCTCTGTCTTCTTCTAGCTGGAACACACCTCGCAGCAAATGCCAGCGCTGACCTGGCAATCAGCGTAACGCACAGCGGCAGCTTTGTTCAGGGACAAACCAATGCCGTGTACCTGATCCGGGTCACCAATTCCGGAACCGCGACTGAAGGACCGGTGACGGTAACCGAAACCGCACCTGCCGGGCTTACGGTGAAGGCAATGCGGGGGATGGGATGGAGTTGCGCGTCGAATAGCTGCACGTATCCAGCCTTGGTTCTGAGCGGTCAAAGCTACCCGGCAATCAGTGTGCTGGTTGCGGTGGCGTCCTCCGCACCGTCCAGCCTGACCAATCAGGTGACTGTATCCGCTCCCGCTTTTCAAGTCACGAAAACCGCAAACGACGTCACGGCGATTACACCGCCGGCGTCGGTGGTTGCTTGGGGCGACGACGGTCACGGTGAAAGCGATGTTCCGGCAGGGCTGACCAACGTAACAGCGATCGCCGCCGGGGCCTCCTATTCGCTTGCGCTGAAGGGCGATGGCACGGTGGTCGCTTGGGGTGACAATGCCCTCGGCCAGAGTAACGTTCCCTCAGGATTCAGCGGCGTTACCGCCATTTCGGCGGGATCCAACACCAGCCTCGCTCTAAAGAGCGACGGAACAGTGGTGGCATGGGGACAAGGAGGTAGTGTACCGCTTGATCTAACTGATGTGGTGGCTATCGCCGTCGGGCCAGACGGCCAAGGGGACTTGGCGTTGAAGGGCGATGGCACGGTGGTGGCTTTCGACGGCAATGTGTCTCCGCCAGTGGACCTGGCCAATGTGACCGCTATCGTCGCAAGTGCAACTACGAAACCAGTCTGTACTCTCCCTGGCCCCGTTTGTAACTATGTCCTAGCACCTTTCAACTACGCCCTTAAGAGCGACGGCACGGTGGCGGCGTGGGACTACACTGGTTCGTACTATCCATTGCCTTCTTTGCCCCGAATCGTAGCGATCACCGAACGATTCGGATTGACGACTGATGGCACCGTCATAGATCTTTTCTCTGGTGTAGAGCCTACGCCCGGCTTGACCGATGTCGTCGCGATTAGCGCGGCGGCAGGTCCAGGCGAATTTGGCATCGCCATGGCGCTGAAGAATGACGGCACAGTGATAGAGTGGGACCCCGCCGCGATCAGTGGGGTGCAAATTAGGCAAGGGTATTTGCCGCCAATAGGGCTGACGAACGTAACGGCCGTTTCCACCATTATTTACGCAGAGCATTTTCTGGCGCTAACCTATGCAACGGCAATACAGGTGAAGTTTGGAGTCGCTAGTCACTTCCCCTATGGTCTGGTGATCGCGATCGATGGAACTCCCAGGACCTTCGCCAGCGATTTACCTGCGGATTCAATCAGTTTCATGTGGGCAACCGGGACTGAGCACACGCTTGCCACCACGTCGCCGCAACTGGTTAGGGCGAACTCAAGCAGGGATGTGTTCACGAGTTGGAGCGATGGCGGAGCCATTTCTCATACCGTTGTGGCCGTCACCCCTACAACATTCACGGCGAATTTCCAGGATCAATTTTGGATAAACATGTATGCAGGGCGAGGTGGGACGATCAGCCCACCAAGCGGCTTTTACGATGACGGGGCCGTAATTCAAGTGACGGTCACTCCAGATCTTGCCGGGTGTCAATTCTATGACTTTCAGATAGACACAAACACACCGGGCTATCCCGACTACTCCACTGCGAATCCGCTGACCTACTCTGTGCCCAAGGGCGATGTTCATGCGTTTTTCACCTGCCCCCCGGACCAACCTCCCACGACTGGGTCCGTGATACCTTCCTCCCGCGCCAGTTCCGGTCAAGTCTTTACAGCGGTCTACACCGACACCGATGGGGTGAATGATCTGGCCTGGGCACAGATACTGTTCGCGCTGGCTCCAAACGGAGGGGGCCAATCCTATTGCTTCGTCACGTACGATGCGAAGGGCAATTGGCTCTGGTTGTACGGGGATCAGGGCTTCTGGATCGGTCCGATTGCCCCGGGCACCACTTCCAATGCTTTGCAGAACTCGTTGTGCGCGGTGAACACGCAAGCAACCACTGCGACGAAATCGGGGACCACGCTGACCTTCAGCGTCAGTCTGGTGTTTAAAGCGGCAGTGACGCGCAACATCTATGTGCGGACGCTCGACACGGCGGGAGCGGACACCGGGCTGATCCAAAAAGGGACATCCAACCTGACGGCCGCCCCGTTTGGAACGATGTCCGTGTCCCCCAGTTCCGGCAGTTCCACCACCGGAGTCGAGCAAACGTTTACGTTGACCTATCAGGATCCGTCCGGGTTCGCCGGGATAAATTCAGGATGGGAACAATTCCTGATCGCAACATCCTCGACCGGCGGTGGCAACCCGTACTGCCTCGTGCATTACGACCGCGCCGGCAACGCTCTCTGGATGTATTCCGACGATGCCGGATATTTCGTGGGGCCTGCGACCCTCGGCACGGCATCGAACCTGTTGGCCAGTTCGGCCTGCTCGATCGACACGGCCGGAGCCACGGCGACAAACACAAGCGGCAACCTGGTGTTGAAGGTTCCAATTACACTCAAGTTGCCGATGATAGGCGGCAACCTGCTTTTCCAGCGGACCCTGGACTTGTTGGACCGTGCGACGGCATGGGAACAGACCGGTAGTTGGATTGCGATCTTGCCGCCTCCGATCTGAGCTTGGGGCAAAATGCAAAGGACAGCTCGGTTCGCCGGCTACAAGCCTTTGAAAGTGGTGGTGGGCCCGGGGAGACTCGAACTCCAGACCTCTACCGTGTCAAGGTAGCCAACGTCTAGCACTTACAGCCCCTTCCCTACAAAACACAACAGATAGCGCGCGTGGGTTTAGGCCACATTCGGGCCATTCCGGCTTGGACTGGGCCAGTTCGGGCCAACGCACATGAGCGCCGCCACGTGTCGCATTTGCGGGCGCCCGCGGCTTGAGCGTGACGCGGTTACCTGCGGCCGTACGTGCTGCCTGCTGGCCTACCAGGCGTGGAGATTCGACAAGGCAGTTCAGCGCCGTCGGGATAACGAGCGGCGGGCACTGTTGCGCGCCCAGCACAGCGAAATGGTGGCTGCCCGAAGGATTTCAGAGAAGGTGTGAGATTTTTGCGGGGCGCCCGGTGGGGTGCCAGGCGCCCGCGGTTGCAGTACAAGGAGCAATCTTATTGCCTACGATAACACAGCAGTCTCAGGCAGATCCTAGGGCCGGTGTCGAGCTTTGGCGAATCCAGCAGCATTTCATCGATCACATCATGGCTGACTGCACTGGCGCCGAAGTGAAGGCGGCGCTCTACCTGTATCGGCGCACAGTGGGATTCAACAAGCGCTCTGACGAAGTCAGCCTCACCCAGATCTGCCACGGCATCACCCGGAAGGACGGCAGCCTGGTGAACCGCGGGACTGGGTTGGACAGGAAGAGCGCGTTAAAAGCCGCGGAAGCCATAGTCGAAAAGGGGCTCTTTACCCGTGAACGCGGAACTGGGCCGCACGGCTTCGTTTACACAATCTGCGACATTTTGACGGATGTTACTGGGGGAAAAATTCCACCAGTAGATACCCCGCCTACTAGGGGAAAAATTCCCCACTTACCGGTGGAAAAAAGCCACCAGCTACTAGGGGAAAAATTCCACCCACAAGTAATACATTCAAGAATCACTTCAAAAAGAGCGCCGGCGCCGGCCGCTTCCCCGTCGCTTGAGCCTTTGGTTTCGACTGGGAGTGAGAGCACGAAGCTGATTACTGGCGACGAATCGCAAAACCCCGCGATTCGCCCGCCAGGCCGGAGTTCGTTTGCCTTCCCACTGGGAACTGAAAACCCAAAAGCCGACACCGGAGGCGAAAACCTGTGCGCACATGCTGGGTGGACGGACCTTCAACAACTTCGCCAACGATTAGCCGCCTATATGGGGGAAGAACCGCCGGAAGGTTTCGAGATTTCGTGCCTTCTGCGAGCTCGTGGCGCCACCGTGACGGAAATCGCAAACTTACTCGACCACAGATGGGCGAAGAAAAAATTCCGGCCAGGCCACAAATGCGGGCCGCGAACCTGGAACTGGTTTCTCCAGGTTATCGGTAAAGCATTCGCGCCCACTGAGCGCGGCAGATTGGCAGAGCCGGCCGCGATCGCGCATCCGAGCCACACGGCAACGCCCGATGAAGTGGCGCGAGGTATTGAAGCTCTCGAAGCGAACGACCCGGAGGATTCGCTCGTTCGCAGCTTTCGCTGCAAATGCGGGAATGAAATCCGGCAGTACGCATCATCGCGAATCGTCGGGACGTGCACCTGTGGGGCGAAGCCGTTCGCGAACGGAAACGCCCAGATTATTGGGCAGCTACTTACGGGCCGGGAACGTCCGCCAGGCCGAGAATTGCGGCGCGCGGATGCGGAGGCCCACGGGATGAAACAGCAAATCGGTACTAGTTCAGATTTGCTCCGGAGGATAGGTTGAATGCGCGGACTATCGGAGAAAACGATCGAGCTGGCACTGTACGCGTACCTGGTGCTCAAAGAGCTGCACCCGATGACGTTGAGGCAATTGCATTACGCCATCTTTTCCAAATCTGAGATTGACTATCAGAACGATCGAGCATGCTATCGGCGACTGAGCACCGTCACTTCGATGTCGCGCCGGCTGGACAGAGCAATAGAACTGGGCGGAAGGTCCACCGAAGGAAATATTTGGCAGGACAAGGTAAAAGCCATCGGGCTGAAAGGCCTGATGATTCCCCACAATTGGATCGTGGACGAAACCCGGCAACCGCACAAAGTCAACGTCTTCGAGAATGCCGCGGAATACGTTGAAGTTGTGAAACGCGCGTATCGGCGCGATAACTGGCAAAACCAGGACAACCATTGCGAGTTGTGGTCAGAAAAAGGAACGGTACTCGGTTCCATTCGGCCGGTTGCCGATGAATTGGGAATCACCGTTCGCGTGGCGCATGGGTTTGGCTCGACGGGCATGGAAGGGCAAATCGGAGAGCTGTTCGAGGGCATCAACAAACCGATCACCGTCTTTTACATCGGCGATCACGATCCGTCCGGCCACGTCATCGAGCAGGACATTCACAGGCGCGCTGAAATAGCGTCCGGCAAGAGTTTCACAATGACCAGGCTCGCGATTCATGCGAAAGACATACGGCGCTTCAAACTGCCGCCGCAACGCATTAAGGAATTGGATAGCCGATCGCGTGGCTTCAAGGAACGGTTCGGCGAAAATGCGCAAACTGTAGAACTCGACGCACTACCTGTGGATGAGCTCCGGCGCCGGATTACAGAAGCGGTGACACTGCTGATCGACCGTGAGTTGTGGCAGCACCAGATCGAACGGCAAGAAGTCGAGTTCAAATGCATTGCCGAATTTGCGGACACGATGAAGAACCTGCCGCAATTGAGAGAGCAACCATGACGGCGGAAGTGTATCAACTCCACTGCTATTTCTGTTTCACAAAGGTCGAGCTACCAGCAGGCTCACCCGCTGAGCCAGAGCGGGTTCCATGTGTGCGGTGTGGCACCGTTCTGCGGCTGGAGTGGCGGCCGGCGGAAACAGACGCGAAACCGGCTTGACGGCAGCCGTATAATCAAATTGAGGCTGCGGAGAAATTCTTTATTCCGCAGGGAGAATCCTCAAAACCTGGATAGTCCGGCCATCCACAACCGGCGCCAGGAAGCATTTCACCTAGACCTGGATTCACCAGGCGTTTTCTAAAAAATCAGCAACTTATCATTCAGCGCTAAGGAACCGCGCGGAATCGAGGTGTCCATGACTAGCAGCGAACTACGGAAACGGCGCGTGCGTGCCGGACTGTCCGGCTCTCTTGTCTGCGCTCGCGCGGGGATCGTGCGATCGCGGCTATCCCTCATCGAAAACGGTTTTGTGGTGCCACCCCGCGAAGAGCTGGCGCGCATCGATGCCGCTCTCACCGAACTCATCCACGCCCGGCAAGAACTCACCACTGTTGCCGGCAGGCTTGGCGTCGGCGTTTCGCTGACCGCCGCGGGAGCGTGAACGATATGGCGAACTCAACGAAAGTGAATGCACATCAACGCGAAGCGGCTGAGTTGCTAGCCCTGGCGTCGGACAAACTCCTGGATTGCGGCGTCCTGAAGGTTGGGGAATCCTGCACGCTCGAATTCTCCGATCGCGTGATCGAGCTCAAGATTCAGTCGCGGGCAGCAGCGGTTCCGCATCGGCGCGAGGATTTGGCGGGCGCCCAGTTTATCGGAGGGTGCTTTCTGTGAGCCGAGAATTTTTGGGTCCTGAAACCGGTCACCATCCCGCGCGGGTTGGAAGGTCCCCGAAACACGCTAGCGACAGAGGCGAAATTTGATGCAACTCGCACATGCAACACGAGGTGCTATGCAACGCGCAACTGACGCGAAACGCATTACGCCGTCGGCCTATGCCAAGCTGCGGCGCCTGAACAAGAGCACCATCTCGCGGCAGGTCCGCGCGGGTGCAATTCCAGTGGGTGCCGACGGCCTGCTCAACGTTGAGGAAGCGGATAAGGCACGGGCTCGCAACTTGCGCCGTCCGCGCGGCGGCGGAGATAAAGAGAGGCAAGTGGCACGCCGCAAAGCTGCGATGCCATCGCCGGACGGTGTCGATGTTTACGAGTACTTCCGCTCGCGCCTGCCAGAGTTAACGCGCGTTTTGCTGAGGATGGGGATGTCAGCTTCCCACGCCGCGGCCGCGCCCGAAATTGCGGACCTGGTGCTCGGCAATTGGATCATGGCTCTAAATGGCGATCTGATCCAGATGGATCAAAAGCCGCTACCGCCGTGTCCTGAATCGCTCGACTCCGAAGTCGAGGCCATTGTTGAGCGAGCAGTCCGGATACTTGATGCGCCGCCGGAATCGAGATTGAACGCATGAGCAGCATCCAGCAGTCCGGCCAGAGCGCCTTCGTCGATGACGGTTTCGGCCCGCGCCGCGATGCGCAAGGCCGGCCCGTCGACGAGTTTTACTATGCAGTCGATCGCTTGCCACGCCGTCGGGCAAGCGGACTGAAGGCGCAAAGCACGACCACACCAGGTTTGCCGGCGGTCATTTCGACCGGCAAAAGCGGGGCCATCCACGTTCGGGATGGGAAGGGCGGTCCCGCCGGCGACTCCTCCGGAGCACCCGCCCGCGCCGGAAGTTTGCAGAATCTATTTCTGAAAGTGAAGGAGCTTTTTCATGTTATTCAAAAAACGAGTTGAGCAAGACGGCCTAGCGGCGTTGGTCAGCCGCGAAATCGAATTAACCACCCAATTGGCGCTCAAGCGGTCCGCGTTGGCACAGGCCAGGGCCGCGGCTTCGCAGCAATTCATCGACGGCAACGGATCAGGCGGGGCCGCTAATGTGACGCTGCAAAACCACGAAGTCGATGCGATATCCGATGCAATCCGTGAAATCCGCAGGATGCGCGCCGACGTCATCACGAACGGATACCGCTCCCAGGCGCGCGAATTGCGAAAGCAGTGCGCCGGCCTTCAGACCGAGATAGCTTCCTGTGAATCCCGCCGGGCCGAGCTTCTTAGTCAGCTCGCGGAGCTGGAGGGCGTCGAGTTAGCCGTTGCTCCGGCATTGGGACAGGCCGAGGGGTTGCGCTCTATGCGGCTACGCTCCGAGTTCAACGGACTCGAGCGGCGCGCGGTTGAGCTGGAATGCAAAACGCCCGAGGGTGACGGTGGTGTCGATCTCGACGATATCGCCAGCAACGACGGTATAGTCGCTGCGGCACTGAACGACCCGTCGCTCGGACCGGACGCGGAGACCATCACGGCGTGGCTTTCAGCTTGTGAAGAAGCGGCGCGGAAGAAATTCCTCATCGCTGGGTTCGAGAACCGAAAGCGGAGGGTGTTTTTGCTCTGGCGGAATGGTGCAATCGACACCGCAGCGAGCTATGTGTTCATTCCGGAGCTGGCCATGCCGATTCCGAGCATGTACAACCAAGGCAAATTGAGCGGTTTTGACGTTCCGAGCGCGAAGTTCCGCAGCGTTGCGGCAGCGTGATGCGCACGGACGCGGGGCCGCTCCGGACTCTCTCCTTGTCGCCGGCCGGCCCCGCAAAGGAGGTGAACGTATATGGTTGAAACACCCGACGGAAAATCATCGCGCCGCAAGGCCTTCGAATGGGCTCTCTATGCGCTAGCCGGGCCAGCGGGAGTGACAGTAGCCATCAAGCGCGAGGCCATTAATTGGCCGCATTCGCCGATCGCATACGCGTATCACGAGGCTGCGCACTGCCTGGCCGCCTACCTGGTCCGGTGGCAGCCTTATCAGCTAACGATCGTTCCCGAGGAAATCACAGATCGCCACGGGCGCACGGTAACAGCCGGAGGATCTTGCAGCGCTTCCCCGCGTCCCGTGAAGGACGTTTCGTCTTTCACTCACTCGAAAGATACCGACCGGCGCATTGCCGTGATGTGGTGCTCGTTGCTGACCCCGCAATGGGGCTGGCAATCCACGCGCCGCCTGGTGCGTCAGCTTGAGAAACAGGCCGAAGAAATGCTGAACGAAAAATGGGATCTGCTCGATCGCTTGGCGGAAGAACTCTTCAATAAGAAAGTGCTCGACCAGGCCGCGATCGAGGCGGTACTCACCGGCCAGGAACAGGCGTCGCCGGCGCTGCTGGAGTTTCTCGCACAGCCGCAGGGTGCAGAACAATTCGAGCGATGGGTGAATTAGGAGGAAAAAACGATGCAGAATTATGTCCAACGCGGTGAAACGCTCACGCTCACGGCGCCCTATACCGTCACGTCCGGCTCGGGCGCTCTGGTGGGTTCTATCTTCGGTGTGGCGTCGGCGGATTACCTCAGCGGCGCGCCCGGTGAATTCCGAGTAGTGGGCGTTCTTGATCTGACAAAGGCGGCCGGTGTTACCATCGCGGCGGGTTCCCTTGTCTATTGGGACGACTCGGCAAAGGCTGTCACCACCACTTCGGGCGGTAACACGCTGATCGGCGTGTCCACAGTTATCGCGGCGAGCGCAGACGCTACGGTTCGCGTCCGGTTGAACGGCAGCTTCACGCAGTAACACAGATTGCAGGGGGGCAAGTCATGAGTCAAGAAATTATCGAATTTTTTATCGATGAAAAGCCGGCGATCGAGGGCGCGCGTCGCGCGAATACCGCAGTCACCGAATACGAAATCAAGACTACGTCGAGCCTCGACCGCACGAACCAGGCGTTTCGAAAACACGGTGAAAACGTCATCGCCATCTCTGACCGCAACCGCAGATCCATTGAGCAGAATATCCGCGCGATGGAGCAGCATACCGCCAGCTTCGGCCGTGGCGTTGAGGCGATCGTGAGGGGCACCATTAAGGCCGCTGAAGCGGTAGGGGCGCTTGCACTCGCGCACAAGGCCTGGAATCTCGTCGCTGGCGAATCCGCTGTTGTCGCGTCACGGCAAGCTGCTGCATTAAACGAAACCGTCGACGCGTATCGTGCGGCGCGCCTGGCTCATGGGGCATATGCTTCCGCGGTCGCCGGATCATTGAGTCCACTTGTTTTCACTAGCATCACGCTCGCCGCGGGTGTCGCCGTCGAGGCCACTATCGAATTCATGCACGCACGCGCGAAATTGTACGAACAAGAGGCCGTGCTCGCCGCGCGAAACAAAACCAGTTTCACCGACTCCGCCACCGTGGGCGCCTTGGGCCGCATTACCGCATCGCCCGATGTTCAAAAGGTGTTCGGGAAGTTCACATCGGCCGAGATTCACGACATGGCCCAGGAGTTTAGCGAACTCGACGACCCCGCGGAGCGCGCCGCGAAGGCCGTGGGATTGTTCGGCGACAACGCGGAAAAGGCGTTACTGCTGATGAATGATCGGCTCAAAGGGAACGTCGAGAGTTCCTACGAGCTGGCCGACGCGATCAATTACAAGACTCGTGTTGCACTTCAGCACCTGCGAGACGATTTGCACACCCCGTTGGACATATTCCGCCAGCTCCGGGAAGAATTCCGCGCATTCTCCGAAGAAGCAAAGGTGGCCATCGTCGTTCGCGTCGCCGCGACCTATGAATTTCTGAGGCAACTGCCGCGGTACGAGGGCTTTGAAAACAAGGTGGCGGAGTCGCAACGCGGCCTGGCCAGCGAGGGCCCGCCCCCTCCCTCCCGTCTGGAACTTGCTGAACAGGGCGCAAAGGATTTCGCGAAAGCCGTCGCAGCAATGCGGCCGAGCGTCCCGAATGCCGGCATTCTCGAGGGGCGAGTTTTATCCGGGCCCGGTGCAGGAGAGGCCGCCGCTGCTAGGTTTACGAGTAGCGTCGAAGGCCGGCTCGAGTTGGTGCGATCGGAGCTCGCGAACAAGACGAAGCAGTTCATGAGTTTGTTGGAATTCGCGCGGGACCCTCTCGCCTCGCAGCCGCTTGCAAATCTCGATCGAGCCATCGGCAGTTTGAAGGCTCGCGAGAAATCTCTCGACGCCGCCATGGCATTGATTCACGCGATCGATGAGCTGCTGGCTCAGACAAATAAGACCATTCCGTTTTTGTTGGGCGGAAAGCTGCTGATCACATCGCCCTTTGAACAGAAGTTGTCCAAAGAGACAAGCCAAATGCTCAGCAGCAGCATGGCGATCCCTGGATGGAATCCCGCGCTACGTGCGGCCACAGAGCCTATCGGCCCATTCGAGGAAGCGAATCTCCGCGCCATACAGATGGCCAACTTTGCGAGGCCAGATTATCGCCTCGGGGCCAAAGGCCCGGGTGCCGATCTCGCAGGCATCGACACGGCCCAGATGGGCGAATTTTCGAAGGGGATGCGGGCGGATCAGGAAAAGCTGGACAGCTACACCATCAACGCGCTGCATGAAGAAGCGCGCCTGCAGGAGCAGTTAGTTACTCTCACCGCGGGAAGTGAGACCCGACGCGCAATTGAAGACGTGTATGCGATTCGAGTCGCCGCGGTCCAGAAAGAATACGACATCACGCGCCTGAACATCGGCAACGAACTCGCCGCGCTGAAAGCCAATGAAGAGTTGGGCAAGGCGCAGTCTGATCGCGTTTTGAAAATCGCGGAGCTGGAGAAGCATCAGACTGAGGAGCTCAAGAAAGCCGCCGAAGGACTAATCCACACTTTACTGGTCGATCCGAAGCGTTTCGGCAAGCAACTCGGCGACACTCTACGCAACGCGGTCCTGAAGCCCATCGAAGACAGTTTGAGTGACGTCATAGCCAAGACGTTGAAGCCCGTCATCTTCGGGCAGGACGGCCGCGGCGGCATCTCAGGTGCAATGCACGGGATCTTTGGCCAGCAGCAGAGCCCAATCAAGATATCCACGGACGTCAACACGGCGGCAACGGATTTGAACACGCTCGCAGTCGACCGTTTGACACTTGCACTATCGAGCGCAGGCGGCGGGGGAATCTCTTCTGGCGGATTTATGCCCAGCTTGATGGGTAGAGTCGCTCCGTGGGCCCTTGCGGGCGGGTTGACGCTATCAGCCTTGGCCGGCGCGCCGTCTTCCATGCCTTCGATGGGCGCGCCCGCGGGTTCCGTTTCCAGCTCAATTGATTTTGGGGAAGGCCCGACGCTCCGACAGGAGAGCATTGTCGGGGGATTGCCGGGATCTGCTGGCTCGATGGGCGGCGTTAGCAATGGAATCTCTGGCGGGTTCAGCCCGCCTGGTGGTGGCTTCGGGATGCCCGGCGGCGGTGGCGTGAACGGTGCCGGCGTTTACGGGGGAATTCTTGGTTCCGTCCAGAAGGGCGGAATATTCGGGCCTGGTGGTCTGGCCAGCCTCAAAGACACGTGGTTCAATTCCGGTTCAATCTACACTTCGACCGACATGATCGGTAGGGCTGCACCAGGCTCCCCGAGCATGTTGGCATCCGCCGATGCGACGACAGCGGCCGGCATCAGTGACGCTTACGGTAAAGCCCCCGGCCTTCTCTCGGGAATCTTAACAAGCAAGGGCGCAGCGTCCGCAGAGGTCATGGGCGGGACAATGCTCAGCCAGGCGGGTTTCTTCGGCAACAGACGAGGGACGACGGGCGGAATCCTGGAAGGAACCGCTGGCGGCGCGCTGATCGGTGCGGGAATCGGAACCATGATTCTTCCGGGCATCGGTACGGCGATCGGCGCCGGCATCGGGGCCGTAACGGGCGCCGCTGTCGGAGTGGGAGAAATGCTGGCTGGTGTGGAATCTCAGCAGAACGAAGCCATCCGACTGGTGAAGCAGCTCTATCACGTCGGCATCGACTCCAACATGGCGAAGCAAATTGTTGCTTTGGCGAATCAAAAATATGCAAAACATGTCTCGATCGCGGTCAGGGATCCGCAGGTGCGGCAAATGGTGGAGCTTTACGCCGCGTCGACGGGGCAGCACATGCCGTTATCGGCGAGTACGCCACGGGGAGGCGGTGTGTCGATGCAAGGCGGCAGGCTCTACCAGGACCCGAGCTATCAGTTCGGTGTTCCGGGAGCGTATCAATCGAATCTGCCAATCCTGGGAGCCAACA
>Ga0070731_10002907_pt1 | contig 15813 bp, 19 predicted proteins | sample Coa_R1_2_FD_66448 | JGI IMG/M metagenome (GOLD analysis project Ga0070731, IMG submission 66448) | Surface soil microbial communities from Centralia Pennsylvania, which are recovering from an underground coalmine fire - Coalmine... | ecosystem: Environmental > Terrestrial > Soil > Unclassified ...
TTCTCATTTTCCTTTGGTCGGCAGAACACGTCGAGGGAGTGAGCGTGACCGACGTGGACTAGGGCGCTTCCTCGACGCAGCTGAGCCCTCGAAGAGATATTGCTTCTCATTTTTCATTCTTTCTGCGCATTCGAATCTTTTCTTCCCTCTATGCCAGACAACTTGTCATGGTCAGTTACTGAGTAGAGTTGTACCGCGATCAACCCGTCTGCTGTGTTGGCTTAGGAGCTTCGTTCAAATCGGCACGTCCTTCGGCGGTTCGATTTTAGCCATAAATCGGTTCGTGAATAAGACCGGGATCCAAAATAGAAGGCGAACGAGATTTCTTTGAATTCGACCACAGCATCCTCATAGCTCAGATCAAGGATCTTCAGCTCACTATCCGATGTGCGTTGACCGAAATTTCGATGGTCGCGGGCGAAAAGGTTAGACAAGCCCTTGTCCGCAAAACTCAGGCGAAAGGCTCGCGCCCTGGACAGCATGGCCCAATGCTTAGTTGACTTGGGCAAGGCGCTGGCCTGTTCGAGGTTCTCCCGTTTGAGAAAGTAGTTCGGCGCGCGGGGCACCTTACTGCATGGTTTGGAATTTGCCGCTGGTCTGATTGATCGCCCGCCACGCCGAAACACTCCGAATGCTCTCAAGCTCCAGCATCTCCGCTGCTGCTCTTGCGTCCTCCAGTCCGTACGCACTTCCGATATCACGCTTGGGCGATACTGCGTCGGAAACCCACCGAGTTCTAGATCGCACGACGGCGTCCCGTCCTCGTTAAATTGTCGAGGTCGTCTTGCGCGATCACATGAGCAGCAGCCTTGCAAATGTCGTCCAGTACACATAGCGCCTCTACGACTGCCTGGTCGCGAGGTACAACGCCGGTCAGCTCGCACATTGCGTCGTGCACATCCTGGCGAAGCTTTTCGAACCCCGCCCTCGCCACCTCGGTCATTCGCTTCTCCACACCACACCTCCCGCTATAGTTTGTGTTGCGCGCCACGAGTACACCGTTGGGAGAAACCCAGGCGAGATCCCCTCCTTAAACTTCCAAACGCTGAATCTCTGGACACGATAATTTACCTCGAAGCATACGACGACTTGCCACGGCCGCGCGATAACACCAACGAAAGAGCATTTGAAGCGGATTCTATGGAAGGATTCGAAACCAAAAATAACTTCCTCGCTACCCGAGCGGTCTCCGAGTTCGCAATTTGCGGCGTGAGTAGGTGCTGGCATCTCTAACTGCTTCGCTCTCGGATGCCATTCAACTCGCCATAGTGTTTCTCGCGGTCGCTGAGCGCCGCGGCTACCTCTTGCTCGGTGACCCTTTCTGAAACACTAGCAATATACCTCGGCCCTCCTGCCTGGGTTGCCCCGATCGCCCACATCGTATCTTTACTAAGCACGAATCCGTGGCTACCTGTAGCTCTCCACTCGACCAGCTCACATGAAAGGATTTTGCCTTTAAGCAACGGTGTTAGGTTCTTGTGAAAGCGGGCCCTATCAAGAGGATGTACGAGTTCACTAAGTGACAGCTTTTCGAATTCTGAGGCGCTGAATTCGAACAATTGAGAGTATGACCGGCTCACTGAAAGAAAGTGGAGGTCGTGCTTCAACACTGAGTGCCGGACTGACTCAATGTGGCCACAGTTGTTAGGGGCGGACGGTCTCAGGCATTCATTGCCCCGAACTGTCAGAGCCTTTTTCAGGAAACGCTGCTGCTCTTCCATTGAGTCTGCAATTTCCTCCAACACTCTCATTGCGTTCGAAAAGGTATTGATTGACGGAAGCATTAGGCCCACTGCTTCGTAGATCGACGCCAGCAGACTGTTTCTGTGGGTACCCCATTCGTCGATTTTTTCTGAAGATGGAATGGACTTTTTAAACGCCTGAATTAGTGTTGAGGAACCAATATTAGGAATTTCAGCCATACATCCTCGCGTATCTACTTGAATTTTTGTAGCTTCCAAGAAACACGAATAGCCTCACCGAGCAATCGATTTGCGTTGATAGATAGATTCAAAGTCGCGCTGACTCACGGTGTTGCGTCATAAACATCGGTTTGATGAACAAACATGTCAGATCTGCGAAGAAAAAACACTACAATTTGCTTTAGAACAAGTAACGCAAAGAACGGAAAGCGTAATTAGTCAACTATCAGTCGCCAGTCTGCTCACTTATAGTTAATAGGTAGTGATTCAAAACCCAAAAACTAAGACAGCGATAAGTTGAAGCATCGGCATTTGCTGTGGTCTTCTGAGGTCCGTCAGCGTCGGCCTCGGTCGTCTCGGAAACCTCTTCCTCGCGGACACGTCGAACAACCGCGTGCTTGTATTACGACCAGCCCTTGGCGCCGCCCAACGCGACCACCGGTGCCAGCAACATCACGCGGATCGGGTCTTCGGACAAGGTCATTGCGACCAACACGCCGACAGCAACGGCAACCAGCACCCCGTTAAGCTGCACCGCACCTTGCGTCAATCAAGGTACTCCTGCGATAGGGCCGACGCTTTCATTACTCCGCAGGCCACTAGCGATGAAATTGTCGTGACAATTGGGGACTGCGGTACGTTGTGTGATACCGCTACAGTGTCCAGTTCTCCTAGTTATACTTGGAATCAAGCCGTTTTTAGCAACGAGATAGGCGAAGGTTCTGCCATTTTCTACGGCAGAAGATGGCAGCGCTACACAACGACGATTACAATTGCCACTTCTGTCAGAGGTACACCTTACGATTTGGTCGGATCGCCGACTTCTGGAACGTTCGATCAAACGGGCTCGACGGCGAGTAACATTAGTGCACCGGCACAAACAGGCACGACCGGAACGCCAGTACAAGCATTAGAGATCGCTATAGCAACCATACGAAGCGCTGGCGTGGCCGGCTCACTAAGCGCAATCGGCGGCACGGTCGGCAGTTGGACGACCACAACAGGAACCGGATCTGCTCAAAGCGAGGGTTGGGACATCGGTGATGCGATCGGAACCTATGGGCTAACAATGGGAATAAGCCCGCGAATTTTAGTGGCGTCGTAGCGTCTTTCTGGGTTGCGAGCCGCGCGACGCCCACCCCGACAGCAACCGCCATCGACACTCAAACTCCAACGGCGACTGCCACCGCGACCGGCACTCCCACCGCCACGCCGACGCATGCTGCAACCGCGACTATCACGCCGACCGCGACTCCGACCGCAACACCGGTTCCAGTCGCGCTGGTGGTCTCGCCGCATCAGATCAAGTTCGGCAAGGTCGTGTTCGGAAACGACGCTGTCAGCAAACCGCACAAGGTCACGATCAGGAACAAGAGCGAGACCACATTGATCACATTATTAAACATCGCGGCGGGCGGCGACTTCACGACGGTGAACAGATGCGGTGCGACAATCGGCCCCAAATCCAAATGCTCTGTGAGCGTAACCTTTCAGCCCGTCGCGCTCGGCAGTCGCGACGGCACTCTCACAATCGACAGCAACGCGAGCAACTCGCCGAGCCTGGTTAAGTTGACCGGCGGAGGTGTTGCGGCGAAGAAGTAGCTCCCGCGGCACCGACCTTCGTCGCACTCGCGCTTGAGAGCGAACCGGCACGAGCTTTCAGAGGAGAAAGGTCAGGTTGTCGATCACCTCATCGTTGTTAACCAGCAGTACTTTCTTGTGAGAAATTCTGAACCTGTCGCCCTCGGACCGGAGCCGATGAATCGTGCGTCCGGCAAAGACGTCCTGTTTTGAGCGCCTGAGCTCGACCAGAAGGAAGTTCGAACTCACGACCAGATCGCCATTGTCTGCTTTCTCGATTTCAATATTCGAAATGAGACGGCGCATTCGCGATTTTGGGTCCTGCGCGTATGCCACCCCGCTCTTTAGGCGATCGATGCGGACCTGCAGTCGCGCGCGGTCGTCATAGATCGCCGAGATTTCGCGCGCGGGATCGCTATCGTCGCGATTGCATGGGACCCAGTAGAGCGCGTCCTCCGTCCACAACGAAAGCCATTCATCGTAGACGTTCTCGTCCATCAGGCGCGCTTCACGATAGAGAAAACTCTCGACTTTCGATCGTTCCTCCGACACGTCCGGCCTTCCTTCAGTCGGCTGCTGCAACTTTGCGGAGATCCGCCCGACGATGCGAAAGGTCATCCTCGCCCATCATCACCTTTTTCCAATGGGACCATATACCGCGCTGTGGAACTTCATCGGTCATCTGTCCGACGATGCTGCCGTCGGCGTCGCGCCGTTCACGGTGTAAGCCGCGCGAGAACAGGAGCCAAGGATCGACTTCCGCACGCAGCCCGTCCTGCACCCGCGCGAACATCTCGATATCATCTGGAGCAACTCCGCCCGCAGGACCGTAGAATCCGTCATGGCCGCGCAGACGCGCGATGTTCATCTCCGGTGCAACGCCCTTTAGAAGCGTCGGATACAGGTAGACCTCTGTATATTCGGTGCTTACGGGTTGGACCACGCGAATCTGCACGCCAATCAGAATTAAGTTCGGGAACACCAACAGATGGGTGCCACCCGCAGTGATAATCTCCTCGGCGCGCGCGGTTCCGTAGCGCTGGACCATCGCGTCCTTATATTCAGGGCCTCGGCCGGAGATTGTTGGCAGGACCCTCGGCCCGCGAGCCGCGGCCCGATTGTACCGGCGGAAATCGAGCATCACATGACCATTGCCCAGATCGCGCGTCTCGCCGATCGAATTGCCGTTAAACACATCCATCGTGCTCCTGGTCCGCTTCCGAATGATCTCGAAAGTCGACTGATGAACCAGGTTCGGATGATAGCCGTCGATCGCGTTCTCGATCTGCAGCTTCCAGTTGCCCGTATAGCTGTATTTGTTCACGCCCGCGCGCACGTCGAGCTCGCCTTCGGGCGACAGATTGACAAACAAATCGATCTGATCCTTGGCCGCACCAAGATGTTCATCGAGCGAGATTCCGTCCGCCGCCAGACTGCCGAACACAAAGCCGCGATAGGTTCCCATTCGTGGAACGTTGGTAAGGCCCAGCTCTTCCTTACGCAACGTTCCACCATAGCCGTCCTGATAGGTGACGGCGCTGAGCTCGCCATCGTTCCGATAAGTCCAGCCGTGATACGCGCATCGGAAAAACTTGGCGTTACCCTGTGCGATCTGACATACAGTAGCGGCCCGATGGCGGCATCTGTTTAGCAATAGGCGCACCTCGCCACGATCATCGCGCACCATGATCACGGGTGCGCGTCCGATCTTCCTCAGCCTGTAGTCACCTGCCTCCGGAATCTCGCCGCCGTGCCCCACATAGACCCATCCTCGATGAAAGATCCTGGCGATCTCGTCCTCGAAGATATCGGGATCGAGATAGACCCGGCCGTGGACCCTGTCCTCGCTGACCAGCGCATCGTAGTTGATGGATTGTGGCGTCATGTAGGCCTCCGTACGTGCGATGTCGCCAGGAGATTTGCTCGAGTGATCCACTTCACCGTCTGTACTAAATTTCTAACCGGATTGAAACGGAATGGCCCTTCGACAACGATCTGCGGAGACTGTCAATTCGCCGCTGGCTTACCACTGCCCCTTTACGAGATGGTGGCCTAGTCAGCCACTGGACTTTCGCTTCGCCGCCCAGCGCTTCTTCATGGCAATCGAAATGCGCTTCCTGGCAGCGGCTGACATGCGGCGCTGAGACAATTTAATTTTTACTCTACCTGGCTTGCGTGGACTCGCCAGGGGCAGTGCCGCTCCCGCGAGAGCTTCGATGGCGCGGGCGAGCCGATCACGTTCACTCTTCAATTCCGCCACGATCCTATCAAGATTCACGAACGCACCTCCTCATAGCTTCGGTACTCAAGGTCGTCCAAGGCGACGATACCTCTTATTTGCGCTTGATCCGCAGTGTCTATCATCTAACAGAAGGGTCTACAACTTCTCACGGCCTTGCGGATCGTAGTGGTGACCTCACGTAGAGCACCTCTAATAACGCGAGTCTCTCCGCGCAAGGAACATAGGGGAAATTTTGTTTCCCCGTTTATCTAGCCGCCCTGTGACCGCATACTCGCGCTCTGTGTACAGCTCACCCGCATACAACCGGTTCATGTTCATAGCCGACGACCCTGAGCACTTTGAGGTCTCAGTTAAGTGCGTGAAGTGCGCGCTCGTCGAATTTTGCAGAGGAAATTTGTTTGCCGCATATTGCCGGCCGGCACCAAACTTCAAAACATTCGGAGACAACAAACAAAGCTCTGGCCCTTCTCGCACAGCGACTTTGATAGGGGAAATTAGTTTCCCCCTATACAAACCTTCGTACCAACCGCAGAATCGCGGTGCCGGTGAATGGTTACCGACAACATGTCCGAGGCCGAACTGATGCCCGCAGAGCGAGGAGGCAGAGTCTTGGCACGACCAACGGTAGAAGGCTCGGATGTGAGTGAGTTTGGCGCATTGGACGGTCGCGAGACTGACACGAAGCTTGAAGTTACGCTAACCCCACATGCTGAAGGAGGTCCGACTATCCGTGACAGGATCCGCGAGTTCAAGCGAGTCCCGGCCAGAGAACTGGTCGTCAACCCGAAAAATTGGCGACGCCACCCTAAGGCACAGGTCGACGCACTGCGAGGGCTGCTGGCGGAAATCGGCTACGCTGACGCGTTGCTCGCCAGAGAGTTGCAAGACGGGCGACTGATGCTGATCGACGGCCATCTTCGCAAAGACACGACCCCAGACGCACAGCTGCCGGTGCTGATACTCGACGTAAATGAGGAAGAGGCGGACAAACTCTTGCTCACCCTCGATCCGCTTGCGGCGTTGGCCGAGTCGGATGCGGAGCGAATTGGCGCACTGTTACAAACCGTAAGGACGGAGAGTCCAGCCGTCGAGGAGCTCTTTAGGCGTACTGCGGGCCAGCAGCTATGGAGCCTCATCCATCCGCAGGGCGAGCCGCCAGCACAGAACGATCAGGCGGCCGAGCTCCAGAAGAAATGGAAAACCGAAACGGGCCAGCTCTGGCGAATTGGCGATCATCGCCTTCTTTGCGGTGACGCAACCAGAGACGAAGACGTCGCCCGCTTGATGAGCAATGAGCGCGCGATTCTATTCGCGACCGATCCGCCTTATGCGGTCGGCTATTCGGGCGGCGCGCACCCCCAAAGCTGGGGAAACAAGGGTGCCGCGAATCGCGACAAGGACTGGTCCGATCAGTACGTCGAAGCGAAGAGCGCCGACATCAAGAACAGTGAAGAGTCTGGTGTCGAGCTTTACCGCGGCTTCATCAGCATGGCGATCCGCCATGCGATAGCCCCCAACGCCGCCTGGTATTGCTGGCACGCTTCACGCCGCCAGATGATGCTCGAGTCGATCTGGAATGAGTTCGGAGCATTCGTACACCAACAACTTATTTGGGTGAAGAGTCGGCCAGTGCTGACCTATTCGACCTACCTGTGGCAACACGAACCCTGCCTCTACGGTTGGATCAAGGGCCACAAACCAAAAACCCTGCGATCACAAATCGGCGCGACCGCGGGCGAGTTTCCGACGACAGTTTGGGAGGTCCCCAGTTCGGAGGTCGAGACAGACGCGCATCCAACCTCGAAGCCGTGCAGGCTTTTCTCACTACCCATGGGGATGCACACCGAACGCGGTGACATCTGCTACGAGCCGTTCTCCGGTAGCGGATCGCAACTGGTCGCGGCGCAGCAGAGCGGACGTCGCTGTTTCGCCATCGAGAAGTCTCCTCCGTTTGTCGCCGTTGCGTTGGAACGCATGGCCGCGCTCGGCCTGAAACCTGAGCTGGTCGACAAACGATGAAGCGTCAACCGGACGGGACGTGGCGGAATGCCAGGAAGGCGGTGGTCGTGTCTGAGGCCGTTCTGCGCGCTCGATGGATCGAGGCCGAAACGATCAGCCTCAAACGAATTGGGCTGTCGTTCGATGCAATCGCAGAGCACATTACCCGCGTTGGAAAACGCCAGGGCCACGCAACTATCGCGATCCCTGATGGAGTCATCTTTCCGCCTGATTTTCAGATCTCGAGGCAGGCCTGCCACAAGGCCTTCAAAAAGGCGATCGCGCGAGAGCCATCGGTTGCGGCTGAAGAATTCCGAAAGCTGGATTCTGCCCGCTGCGAAGACATGTTCATGAACTTGCAGCCCGGCATTCGCAAGGGCAACCCGCGGTCGATAGAAGCCGGGGTCAAAGTGCTTCGCCACTCCGCTCAAATCAACGGTTATGCGGCGCCGCAACGCCACGAACTGACCGGAAAAGATGGACGCCCGCTAACCCTGGTACAGCTCCTCGAAGCTGTAGGAGAAATCGACGATGAAGAAAAACAGTAACGATGGTAACGGCGGACTCACGCCCGAGCAGATCGCAATGTTCAAAAACGTTGTGCGCGATCCAGTCCTGTTCGCCAGCCATGTGCTTGGTCTGGATCTCTGGCCGCGCGAAGCTGAGATCCTTCGATCGATCAAAACTCACCGCCGAACGGCAATTAAAGCGTGCCACGCAGTTGGAAAGACATTCACTCTGGCGGTTGCAGCCCTCTGGTGGCTTGCCCGTTATCGCGACGGGATCGTTCTCATCACTTCATCTACCCAGCGACAGGTACGCACCCAGGTTTGGTTGGAAATTCACCGATTGGTCACGGGTGCCAAGGTTCCCTATCCGGAGCTCAAGTCGACCGAGATAAAGTTCCGCGACGACACCAATTTCGCGATCGGTTTCTCGACCAACCGTTCGGAAAACTTTCAGGGGTATCACGGGAAGCACGTTCTGATCATCGCCGACGAGGCGCCCGGGATCGAGTCGGGGATCTGGGACGCGGTGGCCGGAACGATGGCGGGCGGCGTGGTGCACATTGTGATGGCCGGCAATCCGACCGTCCCGTCAGGTGCCTTCTACGACGCCTTTACCAAAGAACGCGGACTTTGGAACTGTCACACGATCAGCGTTTTCGATTCGCCCAATCTGAAAGGGGTTACACTTGAGCAGCTGCTCGAAATGGACCCCTCCGAAGGCGGGCCTCTCGATCAGAATCCGATTCCATATCTGGCTACGAGACGTTGGGTCTCGGATCAGCATCAGACCTGGTGGCACGGTGATGAAGCCAGTTCTCCGCATTGGATGTCGCGGGTGCTGGCGGAATTTCCGTCCCAGGCCGAGGACGCACTTTTCAAGATGATCTGGCTCGAGAGGGCTAGGAAGCGCGCGATTGAAACTCCCGCGAACGGCTCCCCCACAAATCTGCCACTGTTCGCCGGGGTGGACGTAGGCGGAGGAACTTCCGAAACCGTCGCCTACGTATGCGAGCTCAGAGCGGGCCGCCTCGGGATCGTCGATATGGGCGCATGGCGAGGCCAGGACACCCGCGGGCAGGTGGTCAGATTCCTAAGCCAGTATCGGTCGCGACTCTGTCAGGTGAATGTCGATTCGATTGGAGTAGGCCACAACTTCCTTCTGCATCTGCAAGACGAGAGGTTTACGGCGATAGGGGTGAATGTCTCCCAGTCGTGCGAGAGCAAGCCAAATCTTCGCGAAAACGATCCAGCGAAGCGCTTTGTCAACCTGAAGGCGTTTGCGTATCAATCGTTGGCCGACTACCTGGAGCGCGACCAGGTGGACGGGCTGACCGATGAAGAGACAATCGGGCAACTCGCCGGCATCCGGCGGGAGCTCGATTCTCACGGCCGGACCAAGATCGAATCGAAGGAACAAGCGCGCGGCCGCGGCGAGCCCTCGCCGGACCGTGCGGAGGCGCTGATGCTGGCGGTGTGCAAGCCGCCCCGGGAGTATGGGTACATCCCCGCACGTCAGCAGCAGCGCCCGACAGACCCTTCTGAAGGAGGTCCCGAACTTGCCGATTTCTTGAGCGACCATCCTCCTCGCAGAGGTCGAGGTCGTCTCTTTGGGGACGGACGGCCAGGGACTCTCGCCCGGTCCCTTAGCCGATATCGGGGAACCTGGTAAGCAGGGCTCAATCAGGATTGCTCATAGTGTGACGCATATGACTCTAAACGGCGCGAACTAGATTTCGCGAGGAGCTCACGATGAATTGGTTTGTCGATCTGGCTGTCCTCGGAAGGCCCGAGGCTCTCATCGTGCCCGCCCAAGGCTTCCCGTTGGAGCCGGGCTCTTCGGGGACCGGCCCCACTCGCGCACGCTGCAGAGCGGGTATACTCCCCGTAGTACCGGGCGGCTCAAATGGCGGGGGCGACTCTACTTCCGATTGCCAGAAAAATGTGAACGAGCCAGCGACGCTTTCGAAGGGTAGAGCAACGACTTAAGCTAACGATATGAACGACGATTCCCGCGTCACAGCACTCCTGGACACATGTCTCTTTCGGATCGCGCCCGCCCAGGAAGTCGTGTTTGAATCTCTCGACGGCACGGTACCTTCGGTGCGCGGCCCGAGAAACTCCGTTGCGCGGCTCACGAAGCGCCATCTACCCAGTATACCAGGCAACGAACTCTGGAAGCGGGCTCAGAGCGAGGCCATGGTTGGTATTGCGCAATCGGCTCGTGAAGGAAGAGTGTACCTCTTCATCTACAACGAGATTGAGACCGAGAATCTTCGCGGCACCCTCTTTCCCTTAGGCGTAGTGGCGAACTGCTTAGACGGAGTGGAAATCGGTCGGGTTCCAGCGGCCATCGAGCGATCAATATTTCAAAAGATGCCTCTCGACACTTTCACCGAAAAGAGCACTCGCGTCGATTTCTGCAGAGGGCTACTCTCGCTCGACTATCGAGAATTCGCTAAGAGGACCAAGTTGATGTCCATGTTGTCTGATTTCGAACGTCGAAATCTAGAATCATTAGGACGGTTCAGAGAATTGTGCGACAATCTCGATGAAACGCACTACCCTGACGCGCTGCACCTCTGGACAGCTGAAGTCAATAACCTCAATTTCTTTCTCACAGCAGACAAGAAATTCATCAACGCGATGACTGAGACGAATCAGGTCGCCTTAACAACTCGCCCTATCTGTCTTTACGACTTTCTTCACCTGGTGAAGAAAGAGAGTGGGGCGGGAATCAAGGTGTGATCAGGCTATGCGGCTACGCACTGGAAGAGGCGAATCGCACCGTCGGTGAGGTTCGCACGCTCTTCATCGGCCGTACCGCACCTCGAGAAATACGGGACGAACCAGCAATCAATTGAGTATCTTCGGGCGTAGAGTCCTTCAGCGCATGATCAACGAGAATGCGCAATTCATGAGTGAGTTGCAGCTTGAACGGCTGGTCGGACTACTCAACCTTGATGATCGAAAGGCGGTCAGTACCGAATGGGAAATTGCTTTATCCAATTCATTTAGCAAATTCGCTCGGGTACAATACGAGCCGAACCTTGGGGGAACCTCGCGGCCCGACCTGCTCGTATCGGATGACAATGGAATCGATCGGTTCGTAGTCGAGATTACATCGGTTTCTGACGCGGGCTACGAGCGCGACAACCCCGTCGATGACTTCCAGATGGCTTTTCACGAACTTGCTGAAAAGAAACAGTTACCTGCTGGAGGCTTTCAGTTTGCGATCGGCGGTGAAGACGTCGGAGACTTTCCTGAGCAGAAGACTCGCTTGCGGCTACCGAGGCGCGCCGAACTAGCTCACTTCGTCAAAGAAACCTACTCGACCTTTTTGGAAGGCGTCAAAGCCGAGCCAAATCGGGCGAATACTCATGAATTCAAGGACTCGAGAGCAGAGGTAACCGTCACTTATGATCCGCGACGTGTCGGATTTTCAGGAGCCGGATATCCTAGCTACAAATCATTGAAAGCACGGACGCGAAACACTCTATACGAGGCCCTGAAGAATAAAGCGAGCACTCTAAAGCGCTGTGGATTTGAGGGAACGCGCGGCATTGTGGTCTGTGACGGCGGAGCCAGCTATCTCTCTGATTCACTCGGAGACGCGACCACTTTCGGATTACGAGCGATCGTCGCAGACTTCTTTCGTAAGCATTTTTCTGTTTCGTTCATAATGGTTGTCAGAACTATACTATCAAGCGAGAGAAGCCGGCAGGTCCGCGGATTGTCACGAGACCTCTGGCTGAACAGCTACCTACCAAACGGACCACACGAAAGTCGGTTGGTCGAATCTCTGTATAGATCCATCGACACTTTGCCCCGACCTGCCCAACTCGCGATCAACGCTTATCGACCAGCGGGCGGCGAATTTCGACTATTTGAGAATTCATTCTTCGGAGGAGGAATGCGCAGTTCCAAACAAATCAAAATTTCTGCCCGCACAGTGCATGCGTTGCTGGCGGGGCAACTCGCCCCGGAGCGCTACTTGGCCGGTCACAAGGACTCCGTCAAGTTTCTCGAAGACGCGCTCAAACAGGGACGTTCGATGAGCGCTGTGCATTTAGAGAGATCTGAGAACGAGGACGACGATTGGTTGACCATCGAATTTGGTGATCAAGATCCGGCCATACATCAGTTTGTCAATCCACATAAAGCATGATCAGTACGCGTTCCGCTTTGGGTCCTCCTCACTGACAACGGTTGACATTTCGACGTGCGATCATCATCTGGGTTTAAGGAGGATTCGTATCGGACGGCTGCAAACGCGTTTGGCATTCAGTGAGACGGGAGTTGTAAAAGTCGATGGAATCAAACACCGCTAAGGCACTAGTCGATATGAGCTATCGAGACGACTTGTCGGCGCTACGGATCGTATACGGCTACAAAACCGCGGTTCTTCGCGACGATGCTCTCAAACGAGTCCATATACGCATATTGGGTCAACTCGCGGAAACGAAAACCCGCGCAATGATCGACAGCTTCGAAGTCCGCGAGCAGCGCGAGGCATGCGAGAGAGCAGCGGAGGGGAGGGATTTACTTCGCCAGGTTCGCGAACTCGCGATGCGGTGCAAGATCAAGGTGCGTTTCGGGAGCAGGAAGTATCCTTACGAATGGTTCCCTCTTCAATTCTTGCTGGTGTACCGAGGCGGCGAATTATGCCAAGCGTTCCCCTGTGTGTTGGAGGGCGGTTACGTGCAACCCGAGGACTTTTTGGAGCGCCTCTTGGCTGGCGAGGCTTGGACGGTCGGGGCGCGACGCAAGAGCCGCGGGCGGGATCATGATCGGATCGTCGAGTACCTGATGGCCAACCCGGACGTGCTCGAACCCGGACTAATGCTCCTTGGGGCGGAACATCCCGTGTCGGACACCTCCGGCGAGACCGGTTTCCTCGACTTACTGTTTCGTGACCGTGAAAATCGGCACCTCATCGTTGAAGTTAAGGTGAAAGCCTCGCAGGTGGACGAGGGGATCGGCAAACTCGGAAGACATCGGCGGTTATTTGCGGAAATGAATCATATAGAGCCTTCTCGTGTGCGGCGCCTGCTTGCTTGCTCGGATATTCCGGAAGCTCGGTTCCCGGAACTGCGCGAGGCGACCATCGAGTGGCGGATCGTGCCGCTGCCCTGATGTGCTGATGTGAAGGGACCTTCATCTCGAATCCAGTGCAGTTAGAACAGAAAGAAGTCCGAGAGCATACGTCAGCGATAAGTCTTGCAGCAGAATACCGACATTTCGAAAGTGCTTCGTATTGGGCAGGTTAAGGAAGTTGAACTTCGTTGGCTTCTGATCGATTTTTTTCGCGGCGCTCTACACGACGACACGAGGGCGCCGGGAGTCGTCTTCTACCCAAATACAGACCGCGCTGCGATCAAACTCATCTACAAGGATCGTGACCTCGTCCGGGCGATCGCGGGTCCAAGTCTGACTCGCGATACTCTCGAAGAACTACGGCGCCGGGTCGATTCCGAAATCATTTCTTCGGCTGGTAGGAAAATTGGTGTAGAGGTTTTATTGTCTGAAAAGCCGGTGGAAGGATATTTTCGGCACAAGGACTCTTTTCAGTTCATGCCCCTTCCGGCCGACGCGCCGAGACCCGATTTGAGCTTATCAGGATTGTATCCGCGGCATCCATTTCTCTTGGAAGTGTCTTTCGAAGTCAGTTCCAATGACGTTTTGAGCGGTCTCCGAAAGCTCTGGTCGTATCTCAAGCTTGAACTCGTTCTTAATGCGCTCCTGGATGGTTCCGTCAGCTGTACATCAACAAGCACCCGCCGCTATCGTTGGGTTCGATCTTCAGATGAACAAAGCAAAGGAGGGTCCGCGTCAGTATTCGTTCAAGAAGGTTATCGCTGCCCTGGCTTCCCCAGGGAACGCTCGGAATTCTCGCCGGCTGGGAGCGCTCCCAAACTGCAGAAAATCGAGCCGAGCAAATACTACCAACTGATATGGGCCCCTTCGATGTCGCTTGGTTTGCCGTCAGATTTCTCGATCAAGATTGATAGCTTTTATGCTCTTGCGAGAAACGAACGGGCGGCCTGGCTGAGAGCTTGCCACTGGCTCCGGCACTCGAGTGTTGCCGTCTGGGATTCAAGACCGGCCGCCTTCTTGGCGCTTGTCACAGCGGTTGAAGCGCTCATGGCCAGAGGGGATCGAGGCAAGCGACGGGAGTTTGAATCGTTCATTGATCGCTACGCTCCAGGTCGGGGGCTTCAGAAAGATCGCGCTCGGTTCTACCGAATTCGATCGGAATTGGTTCATGGAGACGACTTGCGTTATGAAGACGGCGACGGCGGTATGATCTCAATAACGCCGCGAATTAGTGAGGGACTTCGAGAATTTGAGGCGATGAGGGGCGTCGCCAAATCGGTGATCGTCAACTGGTTGGAGGATGCGGCGAGACCTTAGGGAATATGCGACGTATGTAGAGATGGGCGCTTTTCCGGATTCTGGCTTCTCGCAGTACTGGTTGAGACGGTGAGGGAACGGATTTGGGGAGACATAGTTCTCTGGTGCGTATAGAAAAAATTAGTTTAAGTGTGATTGTATTTGCTTTATGGTCGCAGCCTTTTCCTCCCGGTGAGGAATCCGCATCGTCGAGCCCAAGGCGACAGGTGAGCTTGACGAGAAGAGGCCGGGCTTTAGGCCTGGCCTCTGGGATGCCCGCTTCGCGTGCGTCGGTTACTTCTTCTTGCCCGTCTTCTTACTGCGGACCGTCGACCCGTAACGCTTGCTGAAGCACTTGCGGCAGCGGCGATCCCGTCGCTGGATGAAGCTCGGCGACAGGTCGTCGCTGCCACAGTACCTGCATACGAGCTTCTCCGGCTTAGCCTTGCCGGATTTCTCTTTCTTGTCTGCTGAGCCCTTGGCTGGCTTTGCCGCGGCGTTGCGCTTTGTCGCCTCCTCGGTTTCTTAGCGGTTAAGTTGCGCCTGGTCCCTGCCATCTCTGTCGATCCATTCATGTCTCTGCTTCTCCTAAGCCGTATCGGCTCGTGCGGACATTTGCTCTGTTTGCCATATGAAGCCAGTGCTATCGCGATCAACAAAGGAGCATTTCTCTGTCCCAAAATTTGCGCGGTTTCTGCGCGACTAAGCGTAGATGTAGTTGCCCCTGCTTTCCTCAGTGCTGCGCCGGGAAGATGCCTCTGATTCATAGGTTTTACCCCAAGACTTCCTCACCGTTGGGCGCTGCTTTGCAGTGTTAGACAGGTCTGAAGTAGTGGCGTTGTGGCGCGAACAGAGCGCACATGGACACCAGGAAATGGAGGTGTCTATGAAACCAAGAGGTTCGGGGCGTGCGACAGTAAGGACTGCCTTTGATCTTGCCTCGCAAGATCTCAAGACGGATATTGAGCGCATCCAGTCGCTCGACATACCCGCTCTGAGAGAGAGATGGACAGCACTCTTCGGTACCAGCCCCTCGCCACGTCTCGGGCGCGTTTTCATGATCAGGGCGATCGCGTACCGGACGCAGGAACTGGCCTTCGGCGGTCTGAAGCCGTCGACTCAACGGATCCTTGACCGGTTCAGTGAAGCGCGCGGTAGGAAAACTCAACCA
>Ga0070731_10002908_pt1 | contig 15811 bp, 9 predicted proteins | sample Coa_R1_2_FD_66448 | JGI IMG/M metagenome (GOLD analysis project Ga0070731, IMG submission 66448) | Surface soil microbial communities from Centralia Pennsylvania, which are recovering from an underground coalmine fire - Coalmine... | ecosystem: Environmental > Terrestrial > Soil > Unclassified ...
GTGATCACGCCGTCGCACAACCCGCCCGAAGACGGCGGCTTCAAGTACAACCCGACGAACGGGGGCCCGGCTGACACGGATGTAACGCGCTGGGTGGAGGACCGCGCCAACGAACTCCTGCGAGGAAACAACGCGGGCGTGAAGCGCGTCCCGTTCCCGGCGGCATTCAAGGCGAACAGCACTCATCAGGAAGATTTCGTCATCCCGTATGTGGAAGACCTGCGAAATGTCGTGGACATGGACGCGATCCGGGGCGCCGGGCTCAAGCTGGGCGTCGACCCTCTGGGGGGCTCTTCCAGGCCCTACTGGGAGCCGGTCAATTCGATTTACCATTTAGATATCAAAGTCGTCAACCCGGTGATCGACCCGACATTTTCGTTCATGACCGTCGACCACGACGGGGTCATTCGCATGGATTGTTCGAGCCCATACGCGATGGCGCGGCTTGTGGGCCTCAAGGACAAATACCGCCTCGCCTTCGCCAACGACCCGGATGCCGACCGCCATGGAATCGTCACGCCGTCCGCCGGATTGATGAATCCCAATCACTACCTCGCCGCGGCGATCCGCTACTTGCTCGGCTATCGTCCGTTGTGGTCGGCGAATGTTGCCGTGGGCAAAACGCTGGTCAGCAGCAGCATGATTGACAAGGTCGTGCAAAAGCTGGGCCGCCGCTTGTCAGAGGTCCCCGTGGGATTCAAGTGGTTCGTTCCGGGTCTGGTGGACGGCTCATACTGCTTCGGCGGGGAAGAGAGCGCCGGCGCGAGCTTCCTGCGGCTCGACGGCACCGCCTGGGCGACGGACAAAGACGGGCTTATTATGGACCTGCTGGCGGCCGAGATCACCGCCCGGACCGGCAAGGACCCGGGCGAGCACTACCGCGAACTAACCGCGGAATTCGGCACATCCTATTACACGCGCGTTGATGCTCCAGCAACGCGCGAGCAGAAAGCAAACTTGCAGGAGCTTTCTCCTGAAGCCGTAACGGCATCTACCCTTGCGGGGGAGGCGATCACAGCCAAGCTGACGCGCGCCCCCGGAAACAACGCTCCTATTGGCGGGTTGAAGGTGGTAACTGCCACCGGCTGGTTTGCAGCCCGGCCTTCGGGGACGGAAGACATTTACAAGATTTACGCGGAAAGCTTCAGGGATCAGGCTCATCTGAACACTATCCTGGCAGAGGCCCAGGCAATTGTGAACAATGCCCTGAATTTCTCAAAAGGAAAAGCATGAGCCCGGATCGAGCCAAGTTGCCGCCGTTTCCCCAGGATTACCGCGCGTCTGGTTTGTTGATGCACGTTACATCCCTGCCTTCGCCTTACGGAATCGGCGACTTGGGCCCCGCCGCAATGTCCTGGATCGATCGTCTCGCCATGGCTGGGCAAAGCTGGTGGCAGGTGCTGCCGCTTGGTCCCACCGGCTATGGCAATTCGCCGTATCAATCGTTGTCTTCCTTTGCCGCGAACGATCTCCTCGTCAGTCCGGAATGGTTGATTGAGGATAAATTATTGCGCGCCGGGGACTGTCAGACCCATTCGTTCGCGCGGGACAAGGTTGACTACGCCGCTGTGATTCCATTCAAAAAAGGCTTGCTTGAAAAAGCATGGGCCAATTTTAAGGCCGGCGTACGCCCCGATCTGCGTCCAGAATATGAGCAATTCCGTTATGACCAGGCGCATTGGCTGGAGGATTACGCGTTGTTCCGGGCTCTCAAGGAAAAATTCGGCGGCGCCTATTACCTGGAATGGCCGGCGGATTTGGTTGAGCGGAAGGCGACGGCTCTCGATCGGGTTCGGCGCGAATTGACCGAACAAATCGACCAGACTTGCTTCGTGCAGTTCTTGTTGTTTCGCCAGGGAAAACGGCTCCGGGCGTATGCCAATACTAAGGGCATATCCTTGATCGGCGACCTCCCATTTTTTGTTTCTCCCGACTCGAGCGATGTGTGGTCCAACCCGGAGTTGTTCCTGCTGGATGAGAAGTACCGGCCGCAGGCGGTCGCCGGGGTGCCTCCCGATTACTTCAGCGCGACGGGACAACTTTGGGGGAATCCCGTTTATAACTGGGACACGCTGCGGGAAACGGGCTATCGATGGTCCATTTCGCGCCTGCAAGCTCTGCTAAGCCAGTTCGACCTGATCCGGCTGGATCATTTCCGCGCGTTCTCCGCCGCGTGGCACGTTCCGGCTGGAGCGCTGACGGCGCAATCGGGGAAATGGATCGCCGGCCCAGGGGCCGATTTCTTTCATGCAGTTCGGGGAGGACTCGGCGGACTGCCGTTTATCGCGGAGGATCTGGGAGTGATCACGCCGGACGTGTATGCGCTCCGCGACAAGTTTCACCTGCCGGGGATGCGCGTCCTCCAATTCGCATTCGACGGCATGGCTGATAACCCGAATCTCCCGGACAATTTCGAGAGCAACACGGTGGTCTACACGGGAACCCATGACAACGCCACGACCCGAACCTGGCTGGAAGAATTGCCGGACCACCAGCGCCAAGTCCTGTTGAATTACATGAAACGCCACTCCGGCGAAAGTGTCGATGCCGCCCCGGCCTTGATGAGTTTGGCTTGGTCGTCCGTGGCCGCCATAGCGATTACCCCGTTGCAGGATTTGCTGAATCTTGGATCGGAAGCCCGGATGAACGTGCCGGGACACCTGGAAGGGAATTGGACCTGGCGCTGCCCACGAGAATTGCTGTCCGATCACGCATTCGAATGGCTGCGCGATCTGACCAAGAACTCGAACCGGTCGGTGCTCCCTGCGACGTCGAAACCCGGGAAGCTACTCGAGACGGTCTCGCGAAACTGAGCCGAATTGTATAGCCGGACGAGAGTTTGAAACTCGCTGGTCGATGAATTCGAACTTCCCAAAGTGCTTCGCTCCAGCGGGCCGTCGACAACTGGCCCGAAACGAAAGGGGCATAAAAATGGCATCACCCGCTACGCCTGACCCTACTCCCCAGACTTTTGAACCATTGACAAAGCGGAAAGCGTGGAAGGCGCTGCAAGCTCACTACGAACAGGTCCGCAGCTTGCATATTCGAACGCTGTTTGCGGATGACCCCAAGCGTGGCGAGCGAATGACAGCCGAGGCTGCGGGCCTTTTTCTGGATTATTCGAAAAATCGCGTCACCGGCGAAACTCTCAACCTTCTTATCAAACTGGCCGAGGAATCAGGGCTGCGAGCGAGGATCGACGCCATGTTCCGAGGAGAGAAGATCAACACGACCGAGAAGCGGGCGGTCTTGCACGTGGCTTTGCGCGCTCCCAAAGATGCATCGATCATGGTGGACGGCGAGAACGTGGTGCCCCAGGTCCACGCCGTGCTCGACAAGATGTCGCAATTTTCCAATCGTGTCCGGAACGGCGAGTGGAAAGGCCACACCGAACAACACATCCGAAACGTCATCAACATCGGCATCGGGGGTTCTGACCTCGGTCCGGTCATGGCTTACGAAGCGCTCAGGTATTACAGCGAGCGCGAAATGACGTTCCGGTTCGTTTCGAACGTCGATGGCACCGACTTCGCTGAAGCCGTCCAGGACCTGGAGCCTTCGGAAACCCTCTTCATAATTTCATCGAAAACTTTTACAACACTCGAAACGATGACCAACGCCCACACCGCGCGCGACTGGTCCCTGAAGGCTTTCGGAGGCGACGAAAAGGCGGTGGCCAAGCACTTTGTCGCGGTTTCGACGAACGCTGCCGAGGTGGCCAAGTTCGGTATTGACACGGCCAATATGTTCGGATTCTGGGACTGGGTTGGCGGCCGCTACTCGATGGACTCGGCGATCGGCCTTTCGACTATGCTGGCCATCGGGCCGGACAATTTCCGAGCGATGCTGGACGGCTTCCACCAGATGGACGAGCATTTCCGCACCGCCCCGTTCGAAAACAATTTGCCGGTGCTGATGGGTCTCCTCGCCCTCTGGTATAACGATTTCTTCGGCGCGCAGACCGTTGCCGTGTTGCCCTACGAACAGTATTTGAAGCGATTTCCCGCCTATCTGCAGCAATTGACGATGGAGAGCAACGGCAAGCACGTCACGCTCGACGGCGCCGAAGTCGATTACTCGACTAGCCCCATTTATTGGGGCGAGCCGGGAACCAATGGCCAGCATTCTTTCTACCAGTTGATCCATCAGGGGACCAGGTTCATCCCGTGCGACTTCATCGCGTTCAGCAAGACGCTAAATCCACTTGGCCGGCACCATGACATGCTCTTGGCCAACGTTTTCGCCCAGACCGAGGCGCTGGCGTTTGGGAAAACACCTGAGCAAGTGAAGGCCGAAGGCACGCCGGATTGGCTTGTGCCTCACCGCGTGTTCGAAGGAAACCGCCCGTCAAATACAATCCTCGCTGATCGGCTGACGCCGAAAATCCTCGGCAAGCTCGTGGCTCTCTACGAACACATCGTTTTCACCCAGGGGACGATCTGGCAGATTAATTCGTTCGACCAGTGGGGCGTGGAGCTAGGCAAAGTATTGGCCCAACGCATTATCCCTGAATTGGAGAGCAAGGCGGAACTTGCGCTCGGCCACGACAGCTCCACGAATAACCTGATCCGTCGCTACCGAAAATTGAAAGGCACTCCGCAATAGCTGGAAACAACGGGAATCTTCTGAAGACGTCATTAAAGGAGTGATCCATGCAGCTTGGAATGATTGGGCTTGGGAGGATGGGCGCGAATATGGTGCGCAGGCTCCTCAGAGGCGGCCACCAATGCGTTGTTTTTAACCGGACGCCGAAAGCAGTCAACGAACTGGTGCAGGAGAAAGCAACAGGGAGCACCTCGCTGCAGGATATGGTTTCGAAACTGGAGAAGCCTCGCGCCATCTGGTTGATGGTTCCGGCGGCAGTCGTTGACGAAACCATTGCCGCCCTCATGCCTCTTCTGGACTCCGAAGACATCCTGATTGACGGCGGCAATTCCTATTACGTCGACGACATCCGCCGCGCCAAGCAACTCGCGCCCAGGCAGATTCATTATGTAGACGTAGGGACGAGCGGGGGAGTGTGGGGCCTCGAGCGCGGTTACTGCATGATGATTGGCGGCGAAAAAAGCGTGGTGCAGCGTCTCGATCCTATCTTTCTGACGCTTGCTCCGGGCCCGGGCAACGCGCCACGCACGCCGGGGCGCGAAAATTTGAATGGCACCGCCGAGCAGGGTTACCTACACTGCGGTCCGAACGGCGCCGGGCACTTTGTCAAGATGGTTCACAACGGCATCGAGTACGGCCTGATGGCCGCTTATGCCGAGGGGCTGGGCATATTGCGCAGCGCCAATGTTGGAAAGAAACAAGGCGCGATTGACGCCGAGACGACGCCACTGCGCGACCCTGAACACTATCAGTTCGATCTCGACCTGCGCGATATCACCGAGGTGTGGCGGCGCGGCAGCGTGATCGCATCGTGGCTGCTCGACTTGACGGCAGCCGGCCTGGTGAAAGATCCCGCTCTTTCCCAATTTGCTGGGCGCGTTTCCGATTCGGGCGAGGGCCGGTGGACGATCAAGGCGGCAATCGACGAGGCCGTTCCGGCGCCCGTTCTCTCCACGGCGCTCTACCAGCGGTTTACGTCGCGCGGCGAAGCGGATTTCCAGGACAGGGTGCTTTCCGCGATGCGCTTCGGCTTCGGCGGGCACCTTGAGAAGGCAGCCGCGGGGTAACGCCGCTCGAAAGGTAAAGAACCGCTCAGCCGGAGGTGATTCGTGGATGGTGTCGCGGCCAAAAAAGCAATTGCCGAAAAAGCCGGGCAAACTGCGGCGAGGACTGAGGAAAGTTCCAGCCGGAGCTCTCCTCTTGGGGCCACCGTTGTTCCGGGCGGCGTGAATTTCAGCCTCTACTCGCGGAACGCTACAAGTGTGGAGTTGGTGCTCTTTGACAGGGAAGATAACGCCATCCCCACCCATGTAATCACGATCGATCCCACGGCCAATTTCGATTCTTCCTACTGGCACGTTTTCTTGCCGGGAGTTGGGCCAGGGCAGTTGTACGGGTATCGGGTTCACGGGCCATTCGACCCCGCAAACGGGATGCGGTTCGATGCCAGCAAGGTTCTGCTCGATCCCTACGGGCGTGGAGTTGTTGTTCCTAAGAATTACAGCCGGAACGCCGCGAGCCAGGAGGGCGACAACGCGTTCACGGCGATGAAAAGCGTGGTGGTGGATTGCAACGCGTACGATTGGGAGGGGGACATGCCGGTGCGTCGCCCCGCTTCCAGAACCATCATCTACGAAATGCACGTGGGAGGGTTTACGCGACACCCCAGCTCCGGGGTATCGGAAAAAATTCGCGGGACGTATGCCGGCTTGATCGAGAAGATTCCGTATCTCCAAAAACTGGGGATTACCTCCGTGGAACTATTGCCCGTGTTCCAGTTCGACATTCAGGATGCCCCGCCCGGACGGTCCAACTATTGGGGATACGCGCCAATCTCGTTTTTTGCGCCGCATCAGGGGTACTGCTCGAGTCGCGATCCGCTTGCCCCGGTAAGAGAGTTCCGCGACATGGTGAAGGCGTTGCACCGTGCGGGCATCGGGGTCATCCTTGACGTTGTCTTCAATCACACCACCGAAGGCGACCATCGGGGGCCCACGCTGAGTTTTCGCGGCATCGAGAACAGCGTCTACTACATTCTTGAGCGGGACCGTTCGCACTATACGAATTACAGCGGCACCGGAAACACACTGAACGCGAATCATCCCGTCGTGCGCCGGATGATCCTGGACAGCCTCCGCTATTGGGTGCAGGAAATGCATGTCGACGGTTTTCGGTTCGATCTGGCGGCGATTCTGGAGCGGGATGAGTCCGGCAATTTGATGCGGAGCCCGCCGGTGCTCTGGGATATCGACTCAGACCCGGTGCTTGCCAGCACGAAGCTCATCGCCGAAGCTTGGGACGCGGCCGGGCTGTATCAGGTGGGGAATTTCCTTGGGGAAAATTGGAGGGAATGGAACGGCCGGTTTCGAGACGATGTGCGCAGTTTTTTCCGCGGCGATGAGGGAACCGTGGCTCTGCTTGCCGACGGTCTGGTCGGCAGTCCCCAAATCTATGGGCACAAGGAACGCGAGGCTGAGGAAAGCGTGAATTTCGTGACGTGCCATGACGGGTTCACGCTGAATGACCTCGTCTCCTACAATGAAAAGCACAACGAAGCGAACGGAGAAAACAATCAGGATGGGTCGAACGACAACCGGAGCTGGAATTGCGGCATCGAGGGCCCATCCGACAATCCGGCGGTGGAGAAGCTGCGAAACCGCCAGGTGAAAAATTTCCTCACCGTGACACTGCTTTCGCTGGGCCTGCCGATGATTTCGATGGGAGACGAAGTAAGGCGCACGCAGACAGGGAACAACAACGCATATTGCCTGGATAACGAAACCAGCTGGTTTGACTGGACGTTGCTCGCGAAGCACTCGGATGTGCACCGGTTTGTGACGCTACTCTGCGCGCAGCGTCTGCTGAGGGATGATGAACCAGAGCGGCAACGCCTCAGCCTCAACCAGGTTCTCAGCAATGCAAACAAAGCCTGGCACGGCGTGAAACTCGGACAACCGGACTGGGGGGCCGCTTCGCACAGCCTGGCGCTCAGCGCGGAAGCCCGCGACGAGAAGGTGCTACTTCACTTTATCCTGAATGCGTTTTGGGAGCCGCTCGAATTCGAGTTGCCGCAAGTGGGCGACGATAACGGGAACGCATGGCGACGTTGGATCGACACTACTCTTGACACGCCACTCGATATTGTCGAGTGGGGAACCGCCCCAGCGGTTCCGGGACGGTCTTACCTCACCGGCCCCAGATCCGTGGCCGTACTTTTCGCCCGCCTCGGAGAAGGGGCAAATCTAAGTTTGCAATCAGGTTCCGTGCCGATCTAGGGAATTCCGAGCGGGGCTTGCATCCGGCTTAGTCGATCAGGTGGCCCTTCAACATATAGATATAATTTTGTCCTCGCTCCAATCTATTCGTATGGCGGTTGAAACATCCCTTTCGCAGGGAAACATTCAGGCGCACAGCCGGGTGGATAATTTAGTGAACAACTCCCGCCTTTTTTTTAAAACCATACGCAAGCGCCGCCTAGACATCGCGAGGCAATGTTTACGCCGTCGCAGTCGCGGCATTTTCTAAGGGTAAGGTGAACTGAAAGGTCGCTCCCCGGTCCTCGCGCTATCACGAAAACTACAGGATGCTACCTCCATTCGAGTCGCTCGCAACGACAACATTGCCGTCGTTTACAACGGGAACGCAGTTGATCCCGGGATCACAGTTGCACAGGCGGGATTGCAGGCTTTGGATCGCTTTGACGCGATTTCGAGAGGTGAGTTGTGACTTTTCGAAAAGTCGCGTCGTTAGACGATCTTTGGAGCGGCGAAATGATGGGTCTGGAAGTAAGTGGGAACAGTGTTGTGCTTATTAACATGGATGACCACATCCATGCGTATGGTGATGCGTGTCCTCACGAGAAGAGCCGGTTGAGCGAGGGCAGCTTGATAGGAAAGACTCTTCGTAACTATGCCTGAATCAACTTAGGCAGCCCTATTTTTCGGGACCTGAACTTCTGCCCGTTGTTGGACCGGTACTCAAGGCGGTGAACACATCGATCTAGCTCAATCTGAAGCGACGGAAATTTCGTCCCCATTGAATTTGAAAGTTAGGCTCTAACCGGCTTGTCGAGCAGAACGCTGGCCGGTTGCTTGAATGATTCGCGCCACCGAATTCCGCAAGATGTCCGCGCTGCGCTGGAATCCCCGCCGTTCGTCCTCGGACATTTCCGGCTCAAGGATCTGGGTTACGCCTTGGCGCCCGAGCACGCTTGGAAGAGAAATGGTCACCCCGTATTTCGGATTGTACGATCCAATCGGAATGACGGCGTGCTCGTCGCGCAGGATTGCCTCGGCGATGCGCGCTGTGACCATGCCAATCCCAAGCTGGCTTGCGCCTGTTCCTTCTATAATCGTGATATTTGCGTAGCGAACGTCCTGCTCGACGCCTTTGCGGAACTCATCGAGGGACTGACCGCTCTGGCCAAGCAACTCGGCTATGCGTTTGCCTCCGACGCGTGCGGAAGACCAAAGGAAAACCTGGGACGTGCCGTGCTCTCCGACGACTTGAGCCTCGACATACATCGGGTTGACCTTTAACCTGCGCGCGAGATGGAAGCGAAAGCGCAGCGTATCCAGAAAAGTGCCGGTGCTCAGCACGCGCTCATGGCCGGCGAGCTCGCGGGCAATGTCGGCCAGAGGATCGGGCGGGTCGGTGACGACGAGGATCAGAGCCTGCGGTGCTACGGCTACAATCTTGGCAACAATTTCTGTGTATATGCCGGCATTGGTATCAAGAAGTTTCAGCCTTCCAGCTGGATCACTGCGGTCCGTCGCCCCGCCGGTCTTTTCGTTGACTCCCGCTGTGACGATTACGAGGACGGCGCCGGCCAGTTCGGCGTAATCGCCCGCGAGGAGTTCCACTGCCGGAGAGAGAGTCGCGCCATATTGAAGATCGGCCACCACACCCTTCGCGCGCTCATAGTTCTTGTCCAGCACAACGACCTCGCATGCAATCCCACGCATGACAAGAGAGAGAAGACAAGCCGAGCCTACGCCGCCCGCCCCGATGATCCCTACTTTCATGATGAATCTCCTTCTGCGTATTCAGGCCGCTGCTTCCTTGGCAAAATGCGTCTCGGTTTTGGACCTAAATATAACAGACCAATCGAACACTTCCACTTCAACGAAGTCGCCACGATGAAGCCCGACGAACAATCCAGTTGTCATTTCGGGGACAGTAACAATCGCATTTGCGTCTGCTGCGGTGCGCACCAGCGCGGAGCATTGGTTCGCGAGCGGCTTCACGATGAAGACGTCTGCATCGCAATGAAGGTTTGCGAGTACGAAATATCGCCGGTCGGGACGGCCATGCAGATCTGTGTCGAGCCGGGCTCGAACTCTGGGCAGTTCGGTAGTGCATCGGCCCGAGAGGCGCGCAAGAGCAGGTCGCACCAGCTTTTGGAAGCACACGAACGCCGCCGCGGGATTGCCCGGGAGTACGCACACTGGGACGCCATCCCATGCGGCAAAGCCGCATGGTTTCCCTGGCCGCATTTGCACCTGCGTGAATCTGAATTCAGCTCCTAACTCGGAAAGTACGCTCTTGACGAGATCGCGCTCTCCCGCCGAGGCGCCCCCAGTGGTTATCAGTAAGTCCGCGCCGGCCCGCGCTCGCCGGAGCACCGCCGCGAGGGCCTCGCGATCATCCGGAGCGACGCCTTCATATCGAGGCTCTCCACCGGCGGCGAGGACGAGTGCGGAGAGCGCGAAGGCATTGCTGTTGCGCACCTGGCCGCGCGCCGGTGCGTCCGCTATATCGACAAGTTCGTTTCCGGTGCAAACGATGGCAACTCGCGGGCGACGATATACCCGCACCGAAGGCTTGCCCGCGAATGCCAGGAGGCCCAGCTTTCCCGGGTTCAGGGCCTCGCCCACGGTGACGAGTCCTTCGCCTCGGCGAAAATCTTCCCCGGGTGGGAACACGCAACTAGCTGGTGCTACCGGCGCGAAGACGCGTATCGCGACGCCAAGTTGCTCTGTGCGTTCGTGTGGAATCACGGCATCGGCGCCACGTGGAATGGGCGCGCCGGTCGTAATGTAGACGGCGGTTCCAGGAACGAGAAAAGATTCGCCTTTCTCGGCGAACACATGCCCGGCTACAGGAAGCTCAACCGGATGGTCCTGCGTCGCTGAGGTGCAATCACTTGCGCGCACCGCATAGCCATCCATCGCCGAGCGCGGAAACGGCACTGCGTCTTCGTCGGCGACGATGCTTGCAGCAGCGACTCGTCCGAGCGCAGGAGCCAGGGCGACGCTCTCGGCCGGCATGGGGTTCACTGTGGAGAGAATTGAATGAACAGCTTTGTCGAAATTGATTGCGTGCATCACAATTCTCCCGATGGGTTACGTTCAGTACGGAGTCGCGGCACATCGCTGCAAGCCTTTGAAATGAAGCCAGCCGAAAGTCTCGCCAAGCGAGTCGCCAATATTCGGCTCATCAGTTCTTCGCGTACATAGATGTTCGAGCCGGCCCGGTGGAACCGAGTTTGGCATCTCGCATGGGCGGCGTCGCGGCACTTTGCGGGGGAGACACCAACACCGGAAGGAGAGCCGAGACTAACATCACTGCGGCGATAATGTGCAGCGCGCCGCGGTACGTGCCATCCGCCTGACGCATGTATGCGATCAGGAGCGGCCCGAATGCGCTGGCAAAACCCCAGGCCGTCAGCATGAGACCGTAAATTGGGCCGACGTTTTTGGCGCCGAAGTAATCGGCTGCGAACGCGGGCATGGTGCCAAATCCGCCACCGTAGCAAAGCAAAATGATGAACGCGACCACTGTGAGTATCCCCGCGGAAGTAATGCCCGGGAGAAACCAAAAGAGCAGCGCCTGCACCACAAACATCACGAAGAAGGTCGCTTTGCGCGTGATCATGTCGGAAGCCCAGGCCCAAAATACCCGCCCCAGCGCGTTGCCGAGGCTGACCGCGCCTACCATGCCCGCGGCTACGACAGCGGTTACGCGCGCCAGTTCCTGGAAGAGTGGCGCTTCCTGCGAAATCACGGAAATTCCCGCGGAAGTATTCAGAAATAGGAGGAGCCAGAGCGCCCACCATTGCCAGGTCGTCAGGGCTTCCCCAAGCGTATAGTCACGCCTGGCTCTCTGAGAAACTTGCGATGCGGTTGGATTCCATCCCTCAGGCCTCCAGCCTTCCGGAGGGTTCTGCATGAACCAACTCGAAATAACCGTGACGAACAAGAACGCGATACCAAGGTAGGCAAACGTGTGGAGCACTCCGACGGTCTGAATCAGTCGCGTCGCCACGGGCGCGGTGATCAAAGCGCCGGCGCCGAAGCCTCCTACCGCGATGCCAGTAATCAATCCCCTGCGATCAGGAAACCATTTGACGAGTACAGCGACCGGCACGATGTAGCTGAAGCCCAAACCGATTCCGCCAATTACTCCGTAGCTCAGATACAACCACCAAAGCCCACGATCGGAGAAACTGGCCAGGAAAACTCCAACTCCATAAAGGACGCCACCCGTAAGCGCGACGATGCGAGGACCGCGACGATTCAGCCAGAGGCCGCCGAAGAATGCTGCAATCCCCAGTGTGAAGATGCTGATGGTAAAGGTTAACGTGACTTCCGGAATGCTCCATCCGAATTGCCGTGCGAGCGGAATGCGGAATACGCTCCACGCGTAGACTGCGCCCAACGCAATTTGCAAAAATGCCCCGGCGGCTGCGATCCCCCAACGATTCATCCTTTGCATAAATCCCCCATTTGCTTATTCATTTTTTCGATTGCGCGTGTGCTTCCGCAAAAAAGTCTTTTCCCCACGCCTCGAGCAGGCTGTTCACTGCAACGAGCCCGCGCCGCAAATCCTTGCTGCGAAACTTATTCAGAATCGACAGGAAACCCGGAGGCTCTTTCCCTTGCGCCCTCGCCTGCTTCATGGCCTCGGGAAGGGCCAGTGCAAATCCGTCGAACAGGTCGGGATCGATTTCTCCAAGCGTCTTCCCGAAGACAACGAGATTGCGAATCGCACGGACCGACTCGGGCGCCCGCGCCGCCTCAGAGGCGGTCTCTAATACCTTGCCGCCAGATCCGAGCAGTCCTCGCAGCAGTTCGAGCACTCCCTCGTCGTAAAGTCCCTGCAACACTTCATAGCCGGCTAGTAATGCTTCCGCGTGTTCAACCGGCGCTCTATCCAGCCGTGCCTGCAGCTCTTCGCGCGGGTCGCGGGCTGGCAGTTCTAAAGGGATTGGCTTGGCCATGGCTCTCACTCCTTTTTTCGCTATTTCTGCTGGATTTGAACGAGATCACTTCCCGGAAATCGATAGTCCGGACGCTTCCATTTACGCTCAACCTCGACGCCGTCTTGAGGAGTGGGATGGCCGAAGCGAGAGTTTATGCGCGGCAGAGGACTTTCGCCGACCTCGGACAAGACCTGCATTTGCACACTGGCTTCCTTGAAGGCCGGCGTGTGAGTTACCGGATCGGTGATGCTGCTGGTCAGGCGATTCACGGGGCTTTCAGTGGAATTCATCGGCATATAGAGTTCGCGTCCGCTGACACGATCCGTTACCAGCGCGCGCACACGAACCTGTCCGTAGCGGGAAATGAGCATCAACCACGTTCCGCTCTGGACGCCGCGCTCTTTAGCGAGTTCCGGCGAAATTTCGACGAAAACGTCCGGGGTCTTTTCCTTGATGCCCGGGACACGGTAGGTCAAGTTGCCTTCGTGGAAATGCTCAAGCAATCGCCCATTGTTCAGATGCAGGTCGAATTCTGTGTTGGACTTTTCCACCGGCCCCGACCATGTCAGCGGGAAGAGCCGCGCTTTGCCGTCCGGAAAATTAAATTTCTTGGTGTAGAGCAATGGCTGATCGCTTCCATCGGCGGCCACGGGCCACTGAAGGGACTTGTAGCCCTCGAGCCGGTCATAGTTCACGCCCCCGTATAGTGGCGAGAGCGAGGCAATTTCGTTCATGATCTCGGAGGGATGCGTGTAGTTCCAATCGGCGCCAAGACGGTTGGCGATGTCCCGGGTAATCTGCCAATCTGGCCGGCTGCCCGGAATGGGCTCGAACACCTGATGTAACCGCTGGATGCGCCGCTCGGTGCTCGTAAATGTGCCTTCCTTTTCAAGGCTGGGGGCGCCGGGGAGAACTACGTCGGCGAAGCGGCATGTCTTGCTGAAGAAAATATCCTGCACGACAAAGAAGTCGAGCTTGGAGAACGCTGCGGCGACGTGGTTCGCGTTGGAATCCACAATCGCCATCTCCTCACCCTCCAGATACAGGGATTTCAGCTTGCCCTGATGGATCGCGTCGACCATCTGGTGATTGTCGAGACCTTTGGTGGAGGGCAGCCTCACCTTCCATCCCGCCTCGAATCGCGCTCGAACTTCGGGGTCATCCACGGATTGATAACCCGGGAGAGTGGCGGGTGCCGCACCACTGTCGCCCGCGCCCTGCACGTTGTTGTGCCCGCGAAGGGGATACGCACCCGTGCCTGTCCTCATGTAATTTCCGGTAACGAGAAGGAGATTGGAGATAGCCGTTGATGTGTCGGAGCCCTGGCTTTGTTGCGTCACGCCCATGGCCCAGAGGATGCAGACGCCGCTGGCTTCCGCAATCATGTGCGCAACTTTCTCGAGCGTTTCCACGGGAAGGCCGCAAGTCTGCGAAGCAAATTCCATGGTGAACGGCGCGAGTGTTTTCTTATACTCCTCCAGTCCGTTCACCCATTGGCGAAGGAAGGCCTCGTGCGCAAGGCCGTTTTCGAGCAGATAACGAGAGATTGCCGAGAGCCAGACCAGATCCGTTCCCGGCTTGGTGTGCAGGAAGAGGTCCGCGCGGCGCGCCATTTCGTTCTCGCGGAGATCGGACACGATAAGTTTCTGGCCGTGAAGTTTGTGAGCGCGCTTCACGCGAGTGGCGAGCACTGGATGGCTTTCCGCCGTGTTGCTGCCAATGATCAGTACCAGGCTTGCGTTCTCAATGTCGCGGATGGAGCCGGAATCGCCACCGTGCCCGACGGTGCGAAACAGTCCCGTGGTGGCTGGCGCCTGGCAATAGCGGGAGCAGTTATCGATGTTATTCGTGCCGATTACGGCGCGCGCCAGTTTTTGCATCAGATAGCTTTCTTCGTTTGTGCACTTCGAGGATGAAATGAAAGCGAGTGAGTCCGGACCATGCTGCGCCTTGATCTCTGTGAATTTCCTCGCAACCAGATCGAGAGCCTCATCCCAACTGGCCTCGCGGAATTCCTCGCCCTCGCGAATTAACGGAGTGGTCAGACGATCCGGATCGTTCACGTAATCCCATCCGAACTTGCCTTTGATGCAGGTGGAGATTCCGTTCGCGGGGCCCTCCGACGGCTCGACCTTCAGGATCTTGCGGTCCTTGGTCCAGATATTAAAGCTGCAACCGACTCCGCAATACGTGCATACCGTCTTGGTGCGGCGGATGCGCGATTCGCGCATTGCCGATTCGATCTCGGATACGCGCAAGATGGAACCGTATCCTGTCTCCGGTTCGACGCCCTTGACGACATCGATCATGGAGTTCAGCGCTTTCTTGGAGATTCCCGTCAGGAACCCGGCGTGGCCTAGCATCGACTTTTCCATGAGCGCATTACACGGACAAACAGTGACGCAGTGGCCGCAGGAGACACAGCTGGACTCGCCGATCGTCGAACCCCCGTCCCACAGAACTCGCGGATGCGGATCGTCCCAATTAATGGAAAGCGTTTCATTCACTTCGACGTTCTGACAGGCTTCAACGCAACGGCCGCAAAGTACGCATTGATCGGGATCGTAGCGGTAGAAGGGATTTGTGTTGTCGACTTCGTAAGGCTTAGGTTGGAACGGGATCTGCTGGTGGTCAATGGCCAGGAGCTTGGTTGTGTTGTGGACCGTGCAATTTCCATTGTTGTTGTCGCAAACCGTGCAATACAGCATGTGGTTGCTGAGAATGCGGTCAAACGCCTCCCGCTGTGCAGCCTGCGCTCTTGAAGAAACCGTCGAGGCACTCATTCCATCGGAGACGGTGGTCGCGCAGGCGCGCACGAGCTGGCCGTCGACTTCTATCAGGCAGGTGTCGCAGGTCTGAACTGGTCCGAGTTGGGGGTGATAACAAACCTGGGGCACTTTCACGTCCACTCGGTTGAGGAGATCGATCAGCCTCTCCCCGGGAAGTGCCGTATGTTTCGAGCCGTCGATAATCACATGGACTGGCATCGAACTTTCCGCCGGC
>Ga0070731_10002909_pt1 | contig 15797 bp, 16 predicted proteins | sample Coa_R1_2_FD_66448 | JGI IMG/M metagenome (GOLD analysis project Ga0070731, IMG submission 66448) | Surface soil microbial communities from Centralia Pennsylvania, which are recovering from an underground coalmine fire - Coalmine... | ecosystem: Environmental > Terrestrial > Soil > Unclassified ...
CAGTTCGTCCGGCTCGAGCAGCTCTTCGTACGGGTCGGCTGGCTCCCCTTACAGCTCGACGCTCTCGATCAAGACGAACAGTTCCATCACCTACAACGTGCCGCCGAGCAGCTACATCCCGGCGGGTGAGGCGCTGTTCCAGGCCAACTGCGCCAGCTGCCACGGCACCGACGCGTACGGCACCGACCGGGCGCCGAACCTGGTCGGACTGGGTGCGGCCACCGTCGACTTCTGGGTCTCGACCGGGCGCATGCCGCTCGCCATCTCGGCCATCCAGGCCATGCGCAAGCCGCCGCGCTTCGACCGGCAGCAGACACTGCAGATCGTGGCCTACGTGACGTCGTTGGCGCCGTCGTCGGTCAACGGCCCGGCCATCCCGTCGGTCAACCTGACCCACAGCGACCTGGCCACCGGCAACACGCTGTTCGTCCTCAACTGCGCCGCCTGTCACACCATCACCGGCGCGGGCGACGCCCTGGCCGAGGGGTACTTCGCCCCGTCGCTGCACAAGGCCAGCCGCACCCAGATCGCCGAGGCCATGCGGACCGGCCCCGGCAACATGCCGCGCTTCAGCCCGGGCACCCTCACCGACAAGCAAGTGGCCGACATCGTCGCCTACGTGCGGGGCTACATCCAGAAGCCCGACAACCGCGGCGGACTGGGCCTCGGTGGCATCGGCCCGGTGGCCGAGGGCTTCATAGCCCTGCTGATCGGCGTGGGAGGATTGATGCTCGTGGCCTTCTGGATCGGCGACCGCTCATGACGCCCGACACCACGGCCACCGCCGAGGAGCACGCGCCGACTCCCGTCGCCAACTTCGACGACGAGCATCTGCGTCCCTACGCCAAGGACCCGGGACGGGCCGAGATGGTGGTGGCGCTCAGCCTCTTCGTCGGCCTCCTCGGCTTCGCCGCCTACGGGGCCCTGTACTGGGTGGGGGGCCAGACCCAGCTCGAGGGTGTGTTCCTCGGCGTCGGCCTGTTCGCCTTCGGCTTCGGCATGTCGGCCTGGGGCAAGTACCTGCTCCCGCAGGGGCCCTTCTCCGAGGAGCGCCACACGTTCGCCTCCCCCGAGCCCGAGGTGAGGGCCATCAGTGCGGCGGTGACCGAGCGCGGCAAGATGATGTTCCGCCGCCGCGGCTTCCTCGGCGTCCTGCTGGCCGCCGGCGGCGCGGTGATGAGCGCGGTGATCGCCTTCCCCCTCATCCGCTCCCTCGGGCCGCAGCCCAAGAAATCGCTCATCACCACCAACTGGAAGCGCGGCTCGCGCCTGGTGGACATCACCGGCCGGCCCATCCTGGCCGACGACCTCGAAGTGGGCGGGGCCATGACGGTGTTCCCCGAGGGCTTCGTGGGCTCGTCGGTCGACCAGACCATGCTCATCCGGGCCGCCACCGCCCCTCTCGACCCCCCGACCAAGCCCGGCCGCGGCTCGTGGACGCCGGCCGGGTACGTGGCCTACTCCAAGCTGTGCACCCACGCCGGCTGCCCGGTGGGGCTCTACCAGGAGGCAACCCAGGAGCTGGTGTGCCCCTGCCACCAGTCGGTGTTCAAGATCCTCCAGGGCGCCCAGCAGGTCTTCGGCCCCGCCCCCCGCCCGTTGCCCCAGCTCCCCCTCATGATCGACTCCAAGGGCTACCTCCGGGCCCAACGGGGGTACGAGGAGCCCGTCGGCCCTGGTTTCTGGGAGCGGTCATGAGCTTGCGCATCCCCATGCGACGCGGCGCCTCGGCCAACGGCAAGGCCGGTGACCGGGCCCGCATCGATCCCGTGGACGTGAGCGTCCGCTGGCTCGACGAGCGCCTCGGGTTCGGCAAGGGCGGGCGGGCGCTCCTCGACAAGATCTTCCCCGACCACTGGTCGTTCCTGTTGGGCGAGATCGCCCTCTACTCCTTCGTGGTGCTGATCCTCACCGGGATCTTCCTGTCGCTGTACTACAACCCCTCCTCGGCCGAGGTCGTCTACCACGGGGCCTATGCGCCTCTGCGCGGCCTCAAGATGTCGGCCGCCTACGCCTCGAGCGTCGACCTCTCCTTCGCCGTGCGCAGCGGCCTGGTCATCCGCCAGATGCACCACTGGGCGGCGGACGTGTTCGTGGGCTCCATCGCCGTGCACATGTGCCGCATCTTCTTCACCGGCGCCTTCCGCAAGCCCCGCGAGCTCAACTGGATCATCGGCGTCACGCTGTTGACGCTGGCCATCGTCAACGGGTTCCTCGGGTACTCGCTCCCCGACGACCTGGTCTCGGGGACAGGCATCCGCCTGGCCTACTCGTTCGTGCTGTCGATGCCGCTGGTCGGCAGCTACCTGGCCGTGTTCCTCTTCGGCGGCAACTACCCGGGCAACGGGAGCATCATCCCCCGCTTCTTCATCCTGCACGTGTTCGTGCTGCCGCTCGTCATCTTCGGCTTGATCGGGGCCCACCTGGGCCTGCTCGTCCGGCAGAAGCACACCCAGTTCGCCGGGCACGGGCGCACCGAGCACAACGTGGTCGGCTCGCCCATGTACCCGACCTTCATCGCCAAGACCACCGGGTTCCTGTTCATGGTCACCGGCGTGCTGTGGGCCCTGGGGGGCCTGGCCCAGATCAACCCGATCTGGCAGTTCGGGCCGTATCAGCCCTATCAGATCAGCTACGCGGTACAGCCCGACTGGTACATGGGCTGGCTCGACGGCGCGCTGCGCATCATGCCCAGCTGGGAGTTCGTCGGCTTCGGCCATACCATCCCGCTCGAGGTGTTCCTGCCCACGATCCTCTTTCCCGGGCTCACCTTCACCCTCTTCTACATCTGGCCCTTCGCCGAGGCGAAGCTCACCGGGGACCACCGGGAGCACAACCTGCTCGACCGGCCCCGGGACAAGCCGCGTCGCACGGCCATCGGCGCCACCTTCTTGGCCTTCTACTTCATGCTGTTCGCGGCCAGCTCGACCGACGTGATGGCCAACTTCTTCCAGATATCGCTCAACAGCGTGTTGTGGTTCTTCCGCTTCGCCGTGTTCGTCATCCCCGTCATCGTCGGCTTCGTGACCTACCGGATGTGCCTCGACCTGTCCGGCACCAGCGGCTCGGGCAAGCGCAAGCGGGCCAACGTGGTGACGCGATCGGCCTCGGGCGAGTACGCCATCACCAAGAGCGACCGGCGTCCGGGCGACGGCCCGCCCGAGCTCGAGCCCACTCCGGTGCCCGTCTACATCGAGCTCGAGGACGACGAGCCCGTCGGTGTGGGCGACGGCGTGCGGCGCGTCCCCCGCCGGGTCTGAGCACGGACGAACACCCCGCGGCCCGCCGGGCCACGGGCGCCGACGCCGGTGAAATCGTGCGCCTGGCCGAGCTGATGTTCCGCGGCGTGCCTGGGAACGACCTCCCCGAGACCACGTGGGTGACCTGGCGCGCGGCGGCGACTCGGGCCATGGACGAACGCCTGGGCGACGACCTGGCCGTGTTCGTCGTCGATCACCCCGAAGGTGGCGGGCGGCTGGTGGCCTGCGGCGCCGGCGTGGTCGTGCCCCGGCTGCCCAACCCCCACCATCCGCAAGGGCGGGCCGGCTACGTCCAGTGGATGTCCACGGACCCGGCCTTCCAGCGGCGCGGCCACGGCCGGGCCGTACTGCGGGCTGTGCTGGCCTGGTTCGAGGAGCGCGGCGTCGACAACGTGGAGCTCCATGCCACGGCCGTGGGGGAGCTGCTGTACCGCGCCGAGGGCTTCTGGCACGGCACCGGCGGCCTGCCCATGCGCCGGCGCCCGTGGGACCCGCCGCCCGCGGCGCGGCGCACGGACAGGGAGCCTTGATGGCCCGACAGGACGACGCCGTCACCTCCACGCCGCTCGCCCGCAAGATGGGTATCCGCCCCGGCGACACCGTGGCGCTGATCGGGGCCCCCAAGGGGTTCTCCGTGCCCGAGCTGCCCGACGGCGCCCGGCTCCGGCGGGGCGGCTCGGCGCCGGCCGATATCCGGGTGGTCTTCGTGCGCCAAGCCGACGAGCTGATCCGGGTGGGCGACGTGGTGCCGCAGATGCGCAAGACCGATGCCCTGTGGGTGGCGTGGCCCCGCCGGGCTGCCGGTCACACCAGCGACGTGACCGACAACATGGTGCGCGGTGCGGGCCTCGACGCCGGGGTGGTGGACGTGAAGGTGGCCGCCCTGGGCGAGGACTGGTCGGGGATCCGCTTCGTCTTCCGCCTGGCCGACCGCTGAGGCCTGACTTCGGCCTCGCCGCCCCTACCTTCGCACCCCGGCCCCAGGGGCGCGAACAGGCGGCGTGCCGTGCACGCCGCCTGCTCAGTCGTTCTCGGTGCCCTGGATCAGGAGTTGCAGCTGTTGGTCGTCGGGCAAGCCGATGAGTAGTGGTACTGGTCCTGCTGGTTGATCGAGCTGGCGCCCCGGCTGGTGATCACCGTGACGTCGACCGTGCCGGCCGCGCCCGGAGGCGCGGTGACCTGGAGCTCGCCTGACCCCTTGCGCACCACATTGGTGGCCCCGTTGGCCCCGAAGTCCACCAGCGACCCACTGAGGAACTTCTTGCCGTAGATGTGCACCGTCTCACCGCCGGCCGTGCTGCCGACGTCGAAGACCACGGCGCTGACCTGTGGGTTGGGCGGCAGGTAGGTGTAGGTGGCGGCGGCGTCGGCCGGTGTCGTCCCCGCGGTGCAGGTGACCGACACGGCGACCTGGCCCACCGGTTCGAAGGGCGCGTCGGCCGAGATCGACGTGGGCGACACGAACGTGACGTTGGTGGCCGCGCCCGAGCCGAAGTCGACCGTGGTGCACGAAGGGTCGAAGTTGGCGCCGCTGATGTATCGCAGCTGCGCGCGGGGCAGAGAGCCGGCCGGGCCCTCGTTGGGCCGGACGCTGTCGATGACGGGGCCGGACACGTAGGTGAAGTCGTCCGAGGCGGTGGGCGAGTTCGTCCCTGCAGACGTGGTGACTTCGACGTCCACCGTGCCCGCGGTGCCAGAAGGCGCGAACGCCTTGATCACGGAGTTGGACTTGGCCACGAAGCTGACGGCAGGGACGCCGCCGAAGGTGACGGCGCTGGCGCCGAAGAGGTTCGTGCCGGTGATGGTGACGAACCAGCCTCCGTTGGGCACCACGGTCGGACCGTGATCCGGTACGACGGCACCCACGTTCGGCGCCGTCGAGGTGGCACTGGCGCCACTCGCCACACCGAGCATGACCAGACTCCCCACCGCCAACAGTCCTGCCACGATCACGCCCACTCGCTTCATGCCGGGACCACCCTCTCGTCGTCGGTGCGCACACCGGAGCCCGCAGTGCCACGAGCCCTCATAGAGATTCTCCGACGTCAAGCTGAGAGAATGCAGCGTCAAAATTGGTGACTCACCGACTGTGCGGTAGCTCCTACGGTGAGGGAGCGCAGTGGGCTTTGCTGTGACGATTTTGGGCGATGCAACCCGAGTAGACAAGCCGAGGAGGACTTTCCGTGGGAAAGATCACGCCGTTCCTGTGGTTCGACGACCAGGCCGAGGAGGCGGTCGACTTCTACCTGTCGGTGTTCCCCAACTCCCGCATCCAGCAAGTCGCCCGGCACGCCGAGGGCGGGCCGGGCCCGGCCGGCTCGGTGATGACCATCCACTTCGAGCTCGACGGCAACGAGTTCGTCGCCCTGAACGGCGGCCCGGCCCACTACGGCTTCGACGAATCGATCTCCTTCTTCATCGACTGCCCCACCCAGGACGACGTCGACCGCTACTGGGCCGCCCTCACCGACGGCGGCGAGGAGATCGCCTGCGGATGGCTGCGCGACCGCTACGGGCTGCGCTGGCAGGTGGTGCCGTCGGAGCTGCCCGCCCTGCTCGGCGATCCCGACCCGGGCCGGGCGCAACGAGCAATGCAGGCCATGATGACGATGAAGAAGCTCGACATCCAGGTGATGAAGGACGCCGCCGACGCCGTCGGATGACGGCGCGGGTGTCTCAGGCGTTGGTCAGACGGTGCCGCCCCGGCGGCTCTCCACCGTGACACCGATGGCGGCCGACAGCACCAGGGCCAGACCGGGGGCGATGAGCCAGAGGCCGAAGACGACGGAGAGCACCACCAGGAACAGGCCCATGCCCAACACGAACGGCCACACGCTCGAGTCGGGGAAGGACCCGATGACCCCGGCGCCCTCCTCGATCGAGGCGTCGGCTCGGTCCTCGGGGCGGGGCTTCATGCGCCGCGACCACCAGAAGTAGTAGCCGCCGGGGAGCAGCCCCAGCAGGGTGGTGCCGATGAGCATCATGGTCCCGCCCTGCTCGGGTCCGAAGCCGGCGCCGTTGTGCAGCCCCCACACCCAGTAGACGGCCCCGACGATGGCGAAGAAGACGGCGACGCCGATCAGCAGCAGGGCTTCGACACGCACGGTCCGCTCCCTCAGTCGTGGCCGTTGCCGGAGGCGGCCCCGGCTTCGGCGCGGGCACCGGCCAGCACACCGTGGCCGTTGCCGCCGTGGTGGATGGTCCGGGCATCGGGATGGTGGAAGTCCCACACCGGCCGCTCGGAGCGGATAGGCGGGAGCTTGGTGAAGTTGTGGTGCACCGGGGGCGAAGTGGCGAACCACTCGAGCGCATGGGCGTCCCACGGGTTGTCACCCGCAGGCACCGGCTTGCGCCACGACACCCACAGGTTGACGAGGAAGAAGACGAAGGACAGCCCGATCAGGTAGGCGCCGGCGGTAGAGACCTGGTTGAGGGTCTGCCAGCCGAGGCCGACCGGGTAGCTGGCCACCCGCCGGGGCATGCCTTCCAGGCCCAGCTGGTACTGAGGCATGAAGGTCACCCAGAAGCCCACGAACAGCAGCCAGAAGTGGAGCTTGCCCAACGTCTCGTTGTACATGCGCCCGGTGAACTTGGGATACCAGAAGTAGATCCCGGCGAAGCCCGCGAACACGGCGCTGCCGAAGAGCACCTGGTGGAAGTGGGCCACCACGAAGTAGGTGTCGTGGGTCACGAAGTCGATGGGGGGAGACGCCAGCATCACGCCGGTGAGCCCGCCCATGAGGAAGGCGAAGAGGAAGCCGATGCAGAAGAGCATGGGCGTGGTGAAGCTGAGCTGTCCTCGCCACAGGGTGCCGATCCAGTTGAAGAACTTGATACCGGTGGGCACGGCGATGAGCAGCGAAAGCAGCGAGAAGAAGGGCAGCAGCACCGTGCCGGTGGTGAACATGTGGTGCGCCCACACCCCGGTCGACAACGCGGCGATGGCCATGGTGGCGAAGACCATTCCCTTGTAGCCGAACAGCGGCTTGCGGGAGAAGGTCGGGATCACCTCGGTGGCGATCCCGAAATACGGCAAGGCCAGGATGTACACCTCGGGATGGCCGAAGAACCAGAAGAGGTTCTGGTACAGCACCGGCACTCCGCCCCCCTGCACGGAGTAGATGTGGGTGCCGAAGTGGCGGTCGGCGAAGAGCAGCACCACCGCGGCAGTGAGGATGGGGAAGGCGATGAGGATGAGCAGCGCCGTCACCAGCATGTTCCAGGTGAAGATGGGCATGCGGAACATGGTCATGCCCGGGGCGCGCAGGTAGAAGATGGTCGTGATCAGGTTGACGCCGGTGAAGATGGCCGAGAACCCGGTCAGCGCCAGCGAGAGGATCCACAAGTCGGGGCCCGACCCGGGGGAGAAGGCGGGCAGCGACAAGGGCGCATAGGCCACCCAGCCGAAGGCCGCCGCGCCGCCGGCCACCATGAAGCCGAGCATCATGGTGATCGACCCGGTGAGGTACAGCCAGTACGACAAGGCGTTCAGGCGGGGGAAGGCCATGTCGGGCGCACCCACCTGCAGCGGCACGATGTAATTGGCCAGACCGCCGAAGGCGAAGGGCCCGGCGAACAGGTACAGCATCAGGCTGCCGTGCATGGTGAACAGCTCGTTGAACTGCTGCGGGCTGACGAAGCTGCTGTTGGGGCTCAGCAGCTGGGTGCGGATGAGCAGCGCCATGATCCCGGCCAGGAAGAACATGACCACCGAGGTGACGATGTAGTTCATGCCGATCACCTTGTGATCGGTGCTGGTCATCCACTTGAGCAGCCCGCTGGGCCCCTCGTGGTGTTCGGCGTGCGCGTCGCCGGCGTGGGCGCGTTCGGCCAGGACGGTCATGATGACGAGCTCCCCTGTTGGGCCAGCCAGGCCTGGTACTGGGCCGGCGGCAGGGCCACCACGTGGAACAGCATGATCGAGTGGTACAAGCCGCAGAACTGGGTGCACTGGGCCCGGTAGACCCCGGCGCTGGTGACGTTGAAGTCGAACTGGTTCAGCACACCCGGTTGCGCGTAGCGGGAGAAGTTGAACTCGGGGACGTAGAAGCCATGGATGACGTCCCGGGACCGCAGGTTGATGTGGACCGTCTCACCGACGGGGAGCACGAGGCCCGGTCCCAGGCAGTAGTCGGCCGGTGCACACGGCGTCCCTCCGGGCCCCGTCGCCCCCACCGGGTCGGGGTCGTTCGAGGTCTCGCCGCGCACCGAGACGTTGGTGCCGGGGTAGTCGAACTGCCATCCCCACTGGAAGGCGGTCACGTTCACCGTGGCGTCGGGCCGGGACACGACGTTGGTGATCTTGTTCTCGTCGAAGGCGGTGAAGCCGAACAGGACCAGCACGATGATGATGGGGACGATCGTGTAGGCCAGCTCCAAGGGGATGTGGTACTGGAACTGCTTGGGCATCTCGTCGGAGCGGCGCCGGTAACGGATCACCGCCCACAGCATGAGCAGGCCTACGAAGAGCCCCACCACGATGGCGGCGATGAACGTGCCCGCCCACAAGCTGAATTCGTCGTGAGCCTGGGTGGTCTTGCCCCGGTACCCCCAGAAGTTGGGCACCTGGCAGCCCCCGAGCAGCACGGCCAGGAGACCTCCCGCCGCCAGGGCCGCGACCCGCCGGCGACGGGTTCCGGGCGCGGCCGAGCGCTGCGGCGGGCTGTTCACGGCGCCGACCTTATCGAACCGCACCCGGCAGGTAGTAGTTGACCGCAGCCCTGTTCAGGGGGCTTCGCCGGCCCGGGCGGTGGACTCCCGGGCGGCCCAGTTGAACACCCCTTTGGCCATGGTCGAGGTGGCCCGCGCCGCGCGCGTCGAGCACACGCGGGCCCGTGTCCGCTGGATCCCCGGGTCGTCGGGCGCGGCCAGCGCGGCCAGCTCGGCCAGGTGGCCGGCGACGCGCAGCGCCGTCTCGCGCTCGGCGTCTCCGGTTGCCCCGTCGTCGCGGCCCGCGCCGTGGGCGGCCGCGTCGACCAGGGCCAGCGCGCGCTCGGCCAGCACCGTCGCTCCGCCGGCCAGATCGGCCAGCTCGGCGGCCAGGCGCCCCTCCGGCGCGGGCTTGAGCGAGGCCGGGTTCCCGTCCCACCACCCGCCGTACAGGCGCCAGACGTTTCGCACCACGAACTCCGGCTCGTCGTAGACGGGCTGGAGATACGGGCGCTCGAGCAGCTCCGGAGGCGGCACCACACCGTGGATCACCTCGTCGAGGCGGGCGCCGGCGTTCATCAGCGCCAGGGACTGGGCCACCAGCGACTCGAGCAGCTCGGCCGTGTCGGTCAGGGCCTGGCGGACCCGCGCGGCCCCGATGACGGGGAAGCCGTGGCCGGGGAGGAGGACCTCGGGCTCGAGCGCCACCATCTCGCGCAGGGCCCGGGCCCACTCGGCCGGGTAGCGCTGGACCTTCTGGGGGTTGCCGGCGTTGGGGGAGGCCCAGATGAAGAGGTCGCCGCAGCACAGCACCCGCCGGTCGGGCACCCAGGTCCAGGTGTGATCGTCGGTCTCACCCCGGGCGTGGTGGAGCTCGAAGCGCATCCCGCCCACCTCCAGGTCCATCTGGTGGTCGTAGGTGGTGTCGGGGTAGCGGTACTCGGTGGGCCACCGGAAGCCCGGCACCCCGAACTGCCGCTGGTTGATGATCTCGTTGTACCCGGCGGTGAACACGTAGCGGTCGAAGCGGGCCGGGAGCGACCGGTGCGCCACCACCACCGGCGCCGGCCACCCGCGCTCGGTGGACTCGGCTTCCCATACGGGGACGCCGAACACGTGGTCGACGTGCCCGTGGGAGTACACCGCCGTGTGCAGGCGCCCATCCGACCAAGCGCGCAGGGTGTCGTGCACGGCCTGGGCGACGAAGGTCGACCCGGTGTCGACGAGGACGAGCCCGTCGTCGGTGTCGAAGGCCGACACGTTGGCGAACGAAGGCAGGAAGGCAGTGCCGTCGCCGACCTCGCCCAGGCCGCCCAGGTAGCCGCCCACCGGGTGGATCGACGCGATGTCCACCTCGCCACGCCACAGGCGGTCCGCCAAGGCGAGCACGTCGTCGTTCATGGCCCCTCCCTCGTCGACTCGGGCGAGCCTACGAGGGGGCCCGGGGCTCGGGCCTACTCCTTGGCGGAGCCCTCGCCGGCGTCGGCCGCTTTGGCGTCGGCCGCCTTGGCGTCGGTGGCCTTGGCGTCGGTGGCCTTGGCGTCGGTGGCCTTGGCGTCCGTGTCGTCCGACTTGCCCTTGCCGCCTTCGGCCAGTCCCTTCTTGAACTCGGACTGGGCCGAACCGAGCGAGCGCGCCAGCTTGGGGATCTGCGTGCCCCCGAACAGGACCACGGCCACCACGATGATCACGATGATGAGGTCGGGCCCGAAGATCTCGGCGACGACTGGGTGCATGGCGCTCTTTCCCTTCTTCGCCCCGCCCGCTGTGCGGGGATCTGCACCTGCGACACCAGCCTAGACCTGCCGCGGCGACCTTCCCGTTCGCCAGGTATCCGGCGCCGACGGGTGCCCTGGATGCCCCCGGGATCAGCCGGCCAGGAAGATCCCCAGAATTAACGCCGTCACCGACGCCAGCCCGGACATTGCGCCGAGGGCGCCTATGGCGGCCTTCGACGTGGCCCGGGTGTGCAGCCACGCGGCCAGTCCGGCCACCAGGACCACCGTGATCTTCACCCCGAGGACGGCCTGCCAGGCGTGCGGCTGGGGCGAGCCCGCCGCCGACACGTTCCAGATCCCGGTGGCGAGCAACACGGCATAGGCAGGCCACTGGAGCCGGGCGAAGGCCCAGGCCAGCGTGCGGGGTGCGTCGGGGCCGAGGCCCCGGGCGCTGGGCAACAAGCCGGCCAGGGTGATCTGCCCGCCCACCCACACCGCCGCGGCGAGCACGTGGAGGGAGAGCCGGACGCCGTCGAGGGCCGGCGCGAGCTGTTGCGTCGTGTGGGTCACGGCGCGTCTTCGGTGCGGCCGGCTACTTGCCCTGCCAGTTCGGGGCGCGCTTCTCGGCGAAGGCCACGGCGCCCTCCATGGCGTCGGCCGAGGTGAAGACCTCGGTGAAGGTCCCATCGTTCAGGGCCCAGGCCTCGTCCTCGGACAGATCGGCGCTACCGAGCATGACGCGCTTCGAGTAGCGCACGGCCATGGGCGCGTTGGCCGCCACGACCTCGGCCAGGGCGATGGCCTCGTCCATGAGCATGGCCGCCGGCACCACCTTGTTGATGAGACCGATCTGGTAGGCGCGCTCGGCGTCGATCGGATCGCCGGTGAGCGCGAGCTGCAGGGCGACCGCCCTGGGGATGCGCTTGGGCAGCCGCAGGAGCCCGCCCGCCCCGGCGATCAGTCCGCGCTTGACCTCGGGAATGCCGAACACGGCGTGGTCGGCCGCCACCACCAGGTCGCACGACAGCATGATCTCGCAGCCCCCCGCCAGAGCGGTGCCGTTCACGGCGGCGATGAGGGGCTTGGGGAACTTCCGGCGCGTGAGGCTGGCGAAGCCGTGCTCGTCGATGATCCCGACGCCCTGTCCCGAGGCGAAGGCCTTGAGGTCCATGCCGGCCGAGAACGACTTGTCGCCCGCCCCGGTGAGCACGACGACCCAGCAGTCGTCGTCGAGGGCGGCGGACTCGAGGATCCCGGCCATGGCCTCGGTGACGTCGCGATTGATGGCGTTGCGGGCCTCGGGCCGGTTGATGGTGACGATCTCCACGTGCCCCCGGCGCTCACGCTCCACTGCCGACATGCTGCGCTCCTCTTCTTCTGGGCTCTTGTCCTCGAATGTCTCTCTGGAGAAGCTGGGCTCTCCCGGGAGTCTGCCCGCCGGCCCACGCCGGGTCGAACCCGTGGGCCCGCCTCACCCGGTCAGGCGGTAGCGCGGCGGGCGGCCCGCTACCTCGACGAGCCGGCCGACCAGGTTCTGGCCGGCCAGGGCGGCCAGCTCCGAGCTCTCGGCCGCCGCGGCCACCTGACGCCCGTCGGCCAGCCGGGCGACGACCGGTGCGGCGATGGGCGTGCCCGCCGGGCCCATGACCACCGTCGAGGCCGTCACCGTGGCGGGGCCGTCGGCTTCCTCGGCCACCACCAGGGCGCTGTCGTCGATGGCCGCCTGCGCCACGGTCGTATTGCCGGCCCGCCACCCGTGCTCCGCGGGGACGGTCCCGTACAGGCCCACCGAGTGCTTGGTGGCGTACCAGCCCAAGCCGGTCACGAGCCCGGTGCCCCCGCGCTGGCGCACGAGGTCGGTCATGGTGGCGATGGCGTGCAGGGTGTAGTCGTTTCCCGGTCCGCCGAAGTAGGGGAGCCCACCGGTGACGGTGAAGCCGCGGCGGTCGTCGAGCTCGAGGCCGAGGGCGGCCGCGCCCATCTGCACGGCGCAAGGGAAGCATGAGTACAGGTCGAAGGCACTCACGTCGTCGATGCCCAGTCCGGCCACCTCGAGCGCAGCCGCGCCGGCCGCGGCGATGGCCGGCGAGGCCCCGAGGTCGGGACGGGCGCTCGGGAACCACACGTCGACGGCATCCGCGCCGGCCAGGACGAAGACAGCCCGGTCGGCCACCCCCGCGCGCCGGGCTGCTCCCAACGAGGTGACCACGACGGCGGCGCCCTGGTCGACACCCATCACCGCGCACATGCGCTTGGGATAGGGCTCCGCCACCAGGCGGTTGTCCGGCGTCACGTCGGCCAGCTCGGCCGGGCCCCGCTGCTCGGGGAACCAGGCGACCGGGTGCCCGGCGGCCACCTCGGTGAAAGGCGCCATGAGCTCGCCCAGCGCTTTGCGGTGTTCGGGGAAGTCGCGCCCGGCGCGCGCCGCCAGCACGCTCTCGAACATGGCGTAGACGTGGACGGGGGCGAGCATGCCGGCCGCCATCTCGGCCGCACCCACGCCGGAGCGATCGTCGCCGACCACCGGATCGGGGGCGAGCCCGGCTTCGAGCTCGTGGCGGCTCGTGTCCGCCGTGGCCCCGTCCTCGCCGGCTCCCACCCGGGCGCGCAGGGAGCGCTGGGCCTCCGCCCCGGCCACCAGCACGGCATCGTGCTCACCCGAGGCGATGGCGGCGGCGGCGCGATTGACCGACCACTGGGGCGAGTTGCCGCCGATGGTGGTCACTTCGGTGACATCGGGCGTGCACCCGACGCGCCGGGCCAGCGCGCCGGCCCCACCGGGCGGGGCGGGCGACAGCATGTTCACCACCGTGACCCGGCCCACCGACGCGCGCAGAGCCGGGGCCTGGTCGAGGGCAACAGCCGCGGCCCGCTCGGCCAGGTCCAGCGCGTCGACGATCGACGTGCGCTCGACGCACTGGCCGGCGGCCACGACGACGGGAAGCCGGTCCTCGTCAGGGGCGGGCACCGTCACCTCCCGACCGCCGGGGCAGCAAACCGTTCAAGAGCAGCGACACCACGAAGTCGGCGACCACACCTGCCGGCAGCCCGTCGTCGGTCACCACCCGCCGGTGGGCGATCTGGCCGACCAGGGCGGCCACCGAGAAGGCGATCATCCGGGGAGGCGCCTCGACCACCATTCCCCGCTCCTGCGCATCGCGCACGATCGCCTCGATGTCGTCGATGAAGCGCTCGAAGATGCCGAAGAGGTGCTTCTCGAACCGGTCGCCCAAGGCGTAGGAGTCGCGGAACAAAAGCTTCACCACCGCCCGGTCCGCCTCGAAGAATTCGAAGGTGGCCCGCACCGCGGCCCGGAACGGGGCGTCGGGGGAACCGGCGCCGGGCGTGGTGTTGAGGGCCTCGGTGACATGCCGTCGCAGGGCCTCGCCCTCGCTCTCCATGAGCTCGTGGAAGAGCGCGTCCTTCGAGTCGAAGTACCAGTAGATCGAGCCGTAGGAGAGCTTGGCCGTCTTGGCGATCTCGGCGATGGTGGTGGCGTGGTAGCCCTTGCGGGCGAACACCTTCTTGGCCGCGGCGAGGATGTCGTTGCGCCGCTCGCCCTTCTCCTCGTCGCTCATGGCCCGGCGCAGCGCCCGCGGGCGGGCGACGCGGGTGGTGGCTCGCTCGGCCGGCGTCATGGTCTGGTCCCCACTTCGGCATGCGCCCGGCCCCGCAGCGTCCACGTCGCCGCCACCTCCCAACGGGCGCGCCGGTGCTCGAGGACGATCTCGGCGTCGGCCCGTTCGCTGTTGGTGCACGTGGCGGTGGCTCCGTCGGGATCGGTGTAGCTGAGCGCCACCGAGGCCTCGGGCGCAATGGTCACCTCGGCCCGCAGGCGCCAGCGCCCGACCGTGCCCCGCACCGACCACGCTGGCAGTCCCAAGCGGGTGCGGAATAGGGGAGCGGCCACCAGCGGGTCGCGGGGCCAGTCGCGCCCGCGGGCGCGCAGCTGCACGAAGGCAAGCGGGGGGAGCCGGTCGAGCCCGGGCCGCCGGCTAGTGGCAGTGACTACCTCGAGCACGTCGCCGCCACCGAGATCGGCGTGGAGCCAGCCCCACTGCTTGGCGTTGCCGTGGCCGTAGATGTGGGCCACAGCGCCGCGCGCCTCGGGCGAGAGCGTGACCGGCGCCCCGTCGACGGCCACGACCCCCCTTATGCGCGCGTTCGGCACCGGGACGATCTGGGCCGCCGGCAGCGCCTCCTTGTCCCAGGCCCAGCGGGGGAAGGTGTAGAGGGGGAGCACCTCGCCGGCGTCACCGGGATCGTCGGCGTGCAGCTCCCACTCCAGCCGGCCGGCCTGCCCGGCCACGACCGCCGGCGGGTCGAGCGTCACCCACGCACCGGGCCACTCGCGTGGCGCCGAGGGAATCCCGGCGCCCGGGTCGAGGGTCACCGGGCCGAAGCGCTCGGTCACTGGGGGAGCATCGGAAAGGAACACGGCGGCCCAGCCATGTACATAGGGCGGCCCGTCGAGGGGCGCCACCAATTCGTGGTGGACCCAGACGCCCAGGCCCGTGGCGGGATCGTCGAGGGTGACGTAGTACACCTCCACACGGCCGGGCTGGCCTTGCCACCGGGGAGCGAGCGCTTCGGCGGCGACACTGGCCGGCGACATGGCCGTCAGTTGCGCGTCACGTCGGCCCACGCCACTCCCCGGTCGACCTCGGCGTCGCGGGGCAGGCCGAGGATGCGCTCGGCCATCTGGTTGCGCAGCACCTCCGAGGTCCCACCCTCGATGGTGTTGGCCCGGGCCCGCAGGAAGGTCTGCGCCCGCGCCTCGGCCGGCTGGTCACCGGGCACCCAGGCCACCGCGCCCATGCCGTTGGCGTTCACGGCGAAGGCGGAACGGCGCTGGTTGAACTCGGCGTTGAAGACCTTGTTGACCGCGCCCTCGGGGCCAGGCTGCTGGCCGCGGAGCCGGGCCGAGTTGGCCCGGAAGGCAGTGATCTCCTTCACCTCCGTGTCGATGTAGAACTGGGCCAGGCGTTGACGCACGATCGGGTCGCTCCGGTCGGGGATGCCTTGGAGGTACGACAGCCACGGGTCACGCCGCACGCCTCCGGCGAACGACACGGGGTCGAGCGAGATCCCGGCCAGCGCCACCCGCTCGTTCATGAGCGTGGTGCGAGCACAGCGCCAGCCGTCACCCACCGCACCGACCCGCTGGTCG
>Ga0070731_10002910_pt1 | contig 15795 bp, 12 predicted proteins | sample Coa_R1_2_FD_66448 | JGI IMG/M metagenome (GOLD analysis project Ga0070731, IMG submission 66448) | Surface soil microbial communities from Centralia Pennsylvania, which are recovering from an underground coalmine fire - Coalmine... | ecosystem: Environmental > Terrestrial > Soil > Unclassified ...
AGACGCAGATCGCCGCGCTCACGACCGCGCAGATCAATGCGGTGCCGACCGCGCAGCTCGCGGCGCTGTCGACGACGCAGGTGACCTGGATCTCGACGGCCGATGTCGCGTCGCTCTCGACCGGATCGATCGAGGCGTTCAGCACCGATCAGATCGCCGCGCTCACCACGGCGCAGACGACGGCCTTGACGACCGATCAAGTCACGGCCCTCGACACCGATCAGGTGGCGGCGCTCGCGACGGCCAACATCAACCATCTCACGTCGGCGCAATTGCAGGCGCTCGGCGAGGATCAGATCGCCGCGCTGACCGACGGCCAGATCGGCGCGCTCTCGACCGGTCAGCTGCGGGCGTTCACGACGGACCAGATCGCCGCGTTCAGCACGGCGCAAGTCTCGTCGTTCTCGACGAGCCAAATCGCCGGACTGACGACCGACGAAGTCGCGGCGCTGACGCCGACGCAAATCGCGGCGCTCGGCACGGGCGCGATCGTCGCGTTCTCGGGCTCGCAGATCGCGTCGCTCACGACCGACCAGGTGTCGGCGCTGACGACCGGCCAGGTCGCGGCGATCGAGAACGCCGACATCCCGTCGCTGACGACGGACCAGCTCACGGCCTTCGACGGCGACCAGGTGGCCGCGCTCCTCGCGGCCCAGGTCTCGGCGCTGACGACGGCGCAGTTCGCGTCGCTCAGCGCGACGCAGATCGGCGCGCTCACGACCGGCGCCGTGGCGGCGCTGACGACGGCGCAAGCGGCCACACTGTCGTCACTGCAGGTGCAGGGCTTCAGCACGGACCAGGTGGCGGCGCTGACGACGCAGGATCTCAACGCGCTGACGGGCGACGCGCTCACGTCGCTCGACGAAGACCAAATCGCCGCGCTGACCACGACGCAGGTCACGGGCCTGGCGACGGGACAGGTCGGCGCTCTGTCGACCGATCAGGTGCAGGCGCTGACGGTGGACGACTTCACGGTGTTCACCAGCCAGCAGGTCGCCGCGTTGACGGGCGACCAGGTGGCCGCGATCACGACGGACCAGCTCGCCGCGCTGCGGACTCAGGCCATCGTCGGTCTGAGCACCGGCGACGTGCAGGCGTTGTCGACAGGACAGGTGGGCGCGCTGACGTCCGGTCAGGTGGCGTCGTTCTCGACGGACCAGATCGCCGCGCTCGGCACGGATCAGGTGTCGTCGCTGTCGGAGGCCGCGATCGGCGCGCTGCGCAGCCCGCAGTTCCTCGCGCTCAACAACAGCGCGATCCAGGCCCTGACGGTCGATCAGGTGTCGGCCATCTCACTGGAGAACATCGCCGTCATCACGCCGTCGCAGCTGGCCGCGATGAGCACGACTCAGCTCTCGGCATTCACGTCGCCGCAACGCGGCGCGCTCGTCCCATCGCAGCTGACCGGGCTGAGCGACGATCAGCTCGCGGCACTGGGATTCTAAAGACGTATTAACTTGGAACTTGGAACTCTGAACTCAGAACCAAGGAATTGGATGCTTGCCATCTAGTTTTTCAAGGAAGATGCGCCGAAGGCGCCACCTGAGTTCCCAGTTCAGAGTTCCAAGTTCTAAGTTGACAAAGATCAATCCTTCGTCGGTTTCTCCGCCCGGTCGATCGTGAGCGCGGGCGCGAGACCTTTCTGCGAATCCAACTTCAGTCCGAGCTTGTCGCGCAGGGCGGTTAGCAGTGTCGGGCCGTCCGGGTCGATGGGCGGCAGGCCCATCGCTTTGGCTTTGTCCGCATAGCCAGGCGCCGGCAGGCGCTCGGGCGTGAAGCTCAACATCACGTCGAACGTGTCCTTTGAGCCGGTGCCGTCGCGCACCGCCCGTCCGACCAGCGCGGACAGCGATTGAGCCAGCTCCCGCAGCGTGGCTTGTCCCTTGAGCGTGCCGGGCATCGACTGGATGCCGCAGTGGCTCGACGTCGCCTCATCGCACGCGCCGATTGTTCGCAGTTGCGGACCAGGCACGTTCGGCTTCACAAAGTTCAGGACGTAGATCGGCTGCTCTTTGTCCTCCAAGTGGACACCGAGCTTGAACCGGGTCTCGAGCATCGAGCGAAGCATCAGGTCGCCCTGACTCGGCGCTCCAGGCGTCGCAACGCGAAACGCGTCGTTCGCGTTTTCGCCCTCCAGCTTTGCGGCGACATCGAAGCGGTCGTTGTCGATCCAACTCGGACCTCCGCTGATTTGATAGTCCTGCAGGTCGTAGGCGATCTGGATCAGGTACTTCAGCGTGACGCCGGTCGCGGTGAATCGGCCGCCGGCGCCGGTATCGACGATGCGTTTGAGGCTGGTGCTGGGTTTGATCGACGCGGTGAACATGATTCCTTCGGGGTGCGAGGCCATCGGAGATCCGCCTGCGGCTTGACGGCCTTTCGCCGGAGCAACTCGTGCGGACGCCGCGCCAACGAGCGCCGGCCCCGAGATCGATGCCAGCGCGAGCATCGCGAGCGTGGCACGCTTCCATGTCGTCAACGTCGCCGGTGGTCGGTGCTGCATGATTCGCTCGATCCTTTTCTTGAGGTCAGACCCCGCCATGCCGACGACGCAGGGACGCGCCGAGTCGACGACAATCCGGCACGACGCGACGATCGTCTCCGCGTACACCGTCGCTTGCTGGCCGGTCCCCAAGACCGCTTCGTCGCAGGCGCGCTCGCGCTCGTCGACGAGCCTTCGTCCGATCCACCAGACGATGGGATGGAACCAGAACAGCGTCTCGACGGTCATGTACGCCGCCGTGGAGAGATTGTCGCGTCGGCGAACGTGCGCCACTTCGTGAATGAGGATGGCGTCGGTTTGGTCACGGCTGAGTTGATCGGCCAGCGCGCGCGACCAGAGCAACAGGGGCCGCCACACGCCAAATACCCCGGGGACGAGGGGAGCCTCGACCGCGATGACCGGGATCGGCTGTCTGATGCCGGCCGCGCGTTCAATCCGTCGCAAGGCGTCGACGATCGGACCGGCAGTCAGGGCCTCACCGCGGCTGACCATGCCGCGCAGTGTGCGCCACGGCGTCCACCAGCGAAGCAGCAACACCACCGCGCCCGCAAGCCAGATCGCCGCGGCGACAACCGGGACGATCGGTTCGAGTGTCGTCAGCGGACGGGAGGCCGGCGCTGGTGCGGATGAAGGATCGACCGGGGCAAAAGGCTGCCCGATTGCCTCGACGAACGCAGTGACCGGCTGAACCGGCGCCGGCACCGGCGCGCGCAGGCTGACGAGCTGCCCGATCGAGGCGAGCAGCGCGAAGGGCACGAGGAACTTGACCACGGCGGCCGTCCAGAGCGCGTGCCGTACGGCGGCGCGGTTGTGGCGAACGGCGAGAGTGAGCAGAGCCGCGGCGAGCGCAAACAGCGTCGACTGCCATACGTGGTTGGCCGCTGCCGCGACGAATGACGACGAGATCGAATTCAACCCGGTCATGAGCGATCCTTTCCGGCCAACTTTCGAAGCGCGCGCTCGGCCTCGCGGACGTCGTCCAACGTGAGCTTGCCGGCGTCGACCAGGTGCGCGACCACGGGCTCCGAGCGTCCGCCGAAGAGCCCCAGGAAGTCGTCGATCAGGCGCCGGTGCGCGCTTGTACGCGAGACCTGGGCCTCAAAGACAAAGGCGTTGCCCACTTTCTTGAGACGGCGCACCGCCTTCTTGATCTCGAGGCGCGACACCATCGTCTGCACCGTGGTGTAGGCGAGCCTGGAGTCTTTCGGCAGCGCTTCTTGAATCTCGCGGACCGACGACGGCCCGAGCGTCCACAGGGCGTTCATGATCTGCAGTTCGGACTTGGTCAGTCTGGGAGTGAGCATGCGACTACGGTTGTCGATAGATCTACTACAAGTGTAGTTAGTCGTCAACTGAGACGTGCAGTTGTCAGTTCAGGGGTCTCAATTCCGAGTTGACAGGTTCAGTGTCGCTTCTTGAACGCCGTGACCGTGCCGCGCCGGTGGATCGCGCGGGGCGGAGCGGCCGGCGAGGCGGGACCGGCCTTGGACGGTCCGGACCGCACCATCGCGAAGAGCTGTTCTTCCAGGCTGCGCATGAAGCGCGCGGGCGCGGTCTTCCATTCAGCGGCGTGTTCGCGCAGGCGCTGTTTGAGCGCTGCGAGCGCGGCTGTGTCTTCGCTGAGATCGATGACGAGCGACTCGTAGGCGGACCAACTGGTCGCGACGAGTTCTTCGAATCCGGCGGCGCGCAGCAGTCCGCCGGCCATGCGCGAGACCGGCGTTCGTCCCGAGAGCGTGACGATCGGCACGCCGGCGTCGAGCACGTCGCGGGCGGTCGAGCCGGCGTTGTAGGGATAGGAATCCACGTAGATGTCGGCGAGCGTGAGCTTCTCGCGATACTCAGCGTGCGTGGATCGTCCGGAGAAAATCAGCCGTGCGGGATTGAGGCCCGCCGCGGTCGCATGGCTTCGAAGCGCCGCCGTGGCCCATTCGTTGTCGTCGAGCAGCCACAGCACCGCGCGAGGGACGGCTTGCAAGATCCGCAGCCAGCACGCGAGCTGTTCCGGCGTGATCTTGTAGATGTTGTTGAAGCAGGCGAGGACGATGGCGTCCGCCGGAAGACCGACCGATTCGCGAGTGAATCTCGACGCGCCGACCGGCTGATGCGAGAGCGGAATCATCGAGCCGTCGATGTAGAGCGGACGCTCGGTGACAAACGGCGTCACCGACTCGGGCATCGTCCAGCGATCGGTGACGACGAAATCCACCCAGGGCAGCGCGGTCGTGCCGATGAAGCCGAGATACGCGCCGATGAACGGCGCCGGCCGCAGCGCAAGGATGCCGGGCCGCGCGCCCGAGCTGAGGCCGTGCATGTCGAGCAGCACGTCGATGTCTCGCGTCCGAATCGCCTCGGCCGCCGCCGCGTCGGTCATCGTGTGGATGCTGACCATCTCGTCGCAGGCGCGGCGCAGACGAGCGCGGTGCGCGGTCTTGTCTTCGGGACTGAAATCGAACGCCGTGATGTGCACGCGCGTCCGATCGTGCGCTTCGAGCAGATCCGCCATCAGCAATCCGACGGCGTGCGTGCACAGATCGCCCGACAGATAGCCAACACGAAGGGGACGGGTCTGTTCTGCGTGAGCAAGACCCGTCCCCGCAGACGTCTGTTTTGCGGGAGCAAGACCCGTCGCTGGCGACACATCGCTTACGCGGGCAAGACCCGTCCCCTGCGTATATTTTCGCGTCACAAACAGGTGTGCCGTGAGCCACTGCAGCGCCGGGTCGTCGTGCAGCGCGAGGGCAGCGAGCGGCGATGTCGCTGCGAGCATCTTGTTCAGCGTGATGCCCGGCAGCGGCTTGTAGATCGGCCATGCGCACTGCTTTTGGCGCAGATGCACCCAATGCTGAATGGCGTCGGGCTGCGCCGGATCGAGTTGCAGACTGTGCGCGAGCGCCGATTCGGCCGCGGCGTAATGCCGGCGGGCTTCCTGCAAACGTCCGATGTGATTGAGCGCGATCGTCGCGAAGGGGATCGCGTCGGCATGGCCTTGCGCCGCGGCTTCCGCCACCGAGAGCCAGTGCTTCACCGCGTTGACGTCCTGTTTCTTGCGCTCGCAGACGAGCCCGGCATTCACGCGTGCCTGATACAGCCGCGGGTTGATCGCGACCGCGTCGGCGTAGGCCGCCTCCGCGCCGTCGAGATTGCCCATGTCAGAGCGAAGCACGCCGAGGTTGAACAGCGCCACGCACCTGGCGGGCGATGTGTCGCGTGCGATCCATCCTTCGTAGAGTCGCGCGGCCTCGGCCAGCTGGCCGGCCTTGCGCCGCGACTCGACCTGTTCGATGACTTCCTCGAGCGACGGCGGCTTACGCGATTTCATCGCGCCTCATGTTGACATGGTTCAGGTTGACCTGGTCCACGACGAAGACTCGGTACACGACGCGTCACTCGACGGGGATGCAGATTTCCGTCAACAACTGCTCCGGCGGCACCTGGGAAGGATCGTTGAGGTACCGCTCGTAACTCGGCGCGCCGCGCCGGCGCCGGAGACCGCTGGCCGGCATCAACTCGGTCGAGACTTTCTTCCATGCGCCGGGAAGCGTGTCGTAGGAGCCCGCGTGGGTGAAACACGCGAATCTGCCGGCGGTCAGACGCTCTTCGGCAAGTCCATTCGGCAGCGCGACGCCATCCGGAATCACGACGCCGGCCGCCGATCTCAGCTGCTCGACCGGGGTCGTCGTCGGATCGTCTTTGTAGATGCCCATCACGATTGCGCCTGAATGCGCGAACAGTCCGGCCGGTCCTGCGAGGCTTCCCAGTTTTCGAAATGCCGGTCCAATCTGGTTGTAAGCGCCGCTGTGCGGAACGGCGGCCAGCCGCAGCGCCGGGATGGTTCGAGTGTCGGTCTTCATCGCCTCACTATGGATCAACTGAGGCAGCGCCTGGGACGCGCGATCAGAGATCGCGGGGATCGATCCGCCACGCGCGCAAGATCGCCGCCTCGTCCGCGGCGTCGACGGTTTTCTTGAAGCGCGCGCCGGAGCGCCCTTTGACGCGGCGCTCGCAGTCGGCCCACGTTGTGTGCCGCATCGGCTGTCCGTCGACCACGCTGAGGTACGAGTAGGCCGGGCGCTTGGAGTTGGACGAAGACGAAGACGAGGCCGAGCCGGGCGATCGCTTTGGAACAGACGTTTCGTCGGGAAGGTCGAGAATCGCCAGCGGATAGCCGATGAGCGGTCCGTCATAGAGATCGATCGGCTGCTTCAGCGCGAACGCCGTCGCGATTTCGTCCACGCGCTCGTTGCCCGGAATGCCGGAGTGTCCGCGCACGTAGTGCCATTCGACGGGATCGGTCATGCGGGCGGCGACCTCGCGCGACAACTGCTCCCACAACTCGCGATTCATCACGTCGGCGCCTTCGGCCGTTTTCCATCCCCGGCGGCGCCATGCCCAGATCCACTCGCGGATGCCTTTGATTACGTACGTCGAGTCCGCGTAGATCGCGAGTGGACCGCGCGTGTCTCGCAGCGCCGCGAGCGCTCTGATGGCGCTCGTCAGCTCCATTTGGTTGTTGGTGGCCGACTGCGCGCCGCCGCCCAGCTCCAAGACTCGTCCCTGGTTCACGATCACGACGCCCCAGCCGCCCGGGCCGGGATTGCCCTTCGCGCCGCCGTCGGTGAAGACCACGATGGGTTGATCGCTCACGTGTATCGGCGTTCATGTTGCCATGATGGGCGTCGCAGCGCGAGTGCTTGATTTGTGCAACATTGTTGGTTTAAGCTCGGCGTCATGCCGGGCCCTGCTGCGCCGTTAGGCGAATTCGAACAAGTCATCCTGCTCGCCGTCGTGCGCACCAGTCAGAACGACGGCGAGGCGTATGGCATTGCGGTCTACGACGAGCTCGTCGCGCGGACGCGGCGCAGGGTCGCGCGCGGCGCGGTGTACATGACCCTCGATCGCCTCGAGAAGAAGGGCTTGCTCTCGTCGTATCTCACCGAGCCGACGACCGAGCGAGGGGGCCGCGCCCGGCGGTGCTATCGCGTCACGCGGATGGCCACCGCGGCGTTGCGTGAGTCGCGGCACACGCTCGATCGCCTCTGGGAAGGCCTCGAGCTGGGACGGTCATGATGGACTCCCCGATTCTCGACAGCATCGCCGGCGACCTCGAGGAAGAGCGCCGGCGTCGCGCTGCGAAGTCGTCGGCGGCCGCGCGCGTGTGGTTCTGGCGCGCCTGGCTGGGCATCCGGATCTACTCGGTCTGCCAGCGCATTCGCGACGTTATCGGCGGTCTGGGCCGGCCCGGCGGTCGCGGCGAATGGCGCGCCACGATGCGGTCGTTGGCCTCGGCGCCGGCGTACTCGCTCACGAGCGTCGCCGTGATTGCTCTCAGCATGGGACTGGCCACGACGGTATTCGCCGTGGTCGACGGCGTCTTGTTCAAGCCGCTGCCGTTCACACGCGCTGACGAACTCGTCGTCATTCGCCCGTTCCATCACGACAGCAGCCAGGACGGCCCCAGCGCGGTCAGCCCGAACGACGTCGTTGCCTGGCGCGCGGCTCTCCCAGACGTTCCGCTCACGGCTGCGCGCGTCCCGCTCGGAGCACCGTCCGCGCGGATTCCGATCGGGCCCGAGATCAACGCCCTGCAGGTACAGACAGCCGATATCGACGCCGACTTCCTGCGCGTGCTCAACGTGCAGCCGATGCTCGGCGGACTTGCTCCGGACTCCTTTCAAGTCACTTCAAACGGCCTTCCGAGATCGGCGCTGCTCACCTATGCGCTCTGGCAGACGGCATTTGGCGGCGACCCGCATGTCATTGGCCGGGTCGTGACCATCACCGAGCAGCCGCGCGTGGCGTTCGAGATCGACGGCGTGCTGCCGCCGTCATTCGTCAGTCCGACCAGAGTCGACGCGCAGATGTTCTTCGCGACGACGGCCTTGCTGCCCGGAGCCTTGTCGCGTCGCGCGTACCAGGAAGTGATTGCGCGCATCCCAAGAGGACAGTCGACCGAGGTCGTGAGACAGCGGATCGAGGCCGCGATGTCGTCGGTGCCACCCGATCCTCGTGCGGCACAGTGGGCGGGAACCCTGCTCGCGCGGCAAACCGCGCCGTACGATCGCGCCACGATTGTGCCACTCGGCCGGTACGTCAACGGCTGGCAGGAACGAATCGCCCTGGCTGTATTCGCCGCCGCGCTCGTGCTGGTGCTTCTGGGCGGCGTGAACGTGTCAGGGCTTGTCGTCGCGCGCGGCTGCCAGCGAGCACGTGACATCGTCATTCGGCGCGCTCTGGGCGCGGGCACCTTGACGATCGTGCGGTTCGTCTTTGCTGAGGTGGCGACGATCGTGGTCATTGGTACTGCGGCCGGTGTCGGTCTGGCCCGGCCGATGCTCAGCGTCACGCTCGCGGTGCTTCCCTTCGACTTTCATCCCCTGAAGTCCGTCGCCATCGACTGGCGCGTCGCCGCGTTTGCCGCGATCGCGGCGCTGCTGGGCGCGGTTCTCATGACGGTCGCCCCGGCGCGACGCGCGCTTGGCAGATCGATTGCGATTCAGGCCGAGAGCACGGCGATCACGCGGCGTCAGTCGCCTGGGAGCCGCGCGAACATCGCGACGCAGGTCGCGCTCGGCATGACGCTGGCAGTCGGCGGCGCGTTGATCGTCGGCAGCCTGATCGACGTGTGGCAGGAACCCGTCGGGTTCGATCGGCGGGCCGTGGCCATCAGTCTGCGTCTGCGGCGCGCCCCTCAAGCGGGCGGCGTCGAAGACGTCGCCGCCATGCTCGAGCGCGTCCGTCGCGTGCCTGGCGTCGAGAGCGCGGGCGTCATGGACGCGATGCTGCTGCAGAACGCGATGCAGGGTAGTCAAGTCGAGCCGCCGGCTTCGATACAGGCGACGGATGTCGGAGGTGTGCCGATCACGCCAGGTTTCTTCGATGTCGCGCGGCCGACGCTCGTGGCGGGCCGGTATCCGACTGCCAGCGAGCTTCAAGCAGGAACGGCACTGGCCGTTTCGTCGATGGTGGCGGGCGAGTTCTGGCCTGGCGCGCCGGCGGTCGGACAGACGCTCACGGCCAACGGCGCGACGCTGACGGTTGTTGGCGTCGTGGAGGACGCGCGGTACATGTCATGGGATTTCGCCGAGGGCGTCATCTACGAGCCGTACTCGACGCTGGGCCATTCGCGGACGCCGAATCTGTTCGTGCGCGGCGTGCACGGCGCGGATCCGCCGATTGCCGACGTCCTGGCGGCAATCGGATCGCTCGGCTCGTGGGTACAGGCGACGCGGGTCGATCCGCTCGACGAGCTGCTCGCGCAGTCGATTCGCGATCGCCGGTTCAATGCCTGGCTCTTCGGCGCGTTCTCGGGCGGCGCGCTTGCCATCGTCTTGACCGGGCTGTTGGGACTCGTCGCGATGACGGCCGCGCAGCGAACGCGTGAGGTCGGTGTGCGCATGGCGCTCGGCGCCACCCCTGACCGCGTCGTCGGACTGCTCGTGCGTGAGACAGCCGGGGCCGTCGTCATTGGGATCGTGTCGGGCGGCCTTGTCTCGATCTGGGCCGCGCGCTACCTCAAGGCCTCCATGTATCAGATGGGCGTCTACGATCCCCGGCTTTGGACGGCAGCCACGGCCGCCATGCTGATCGCCGCTGGTATTGGCGCATTCGTCCCCGCGCTTCGTGCCAGTCGCATCGATCCTGTGCGCGCGCTTCGCGTTGATTGATGGATTGATTGACCGCTCCGACGCGCCACGACCCACAGCATGTACACTGGTTCGATCGCCGGGCGCAGAGTCCGGCGGCCGAGGACCACCGATGACCAGCGACATCGCGCTCTATCCCAACGCGCGGATTCCGTACGGCTGTTGGGGCAACAGTTTTTTCCCGGCGTGGCAGACGTCGGCGCTTGCGGAAGTGAACATCGGACAGTTCGCCGCCGAGTCGATGAATCGCATTCTCGGGCTGCGCGGCGTGCCGGCCGACGAGCTGGACTATCTGATTCTCGGCTCGACGATTCCGTGGCACTGGAAGTTCTGGAACGCGCCGCTGTTGGCCGCCGTCTTCGGCCGTAGAATTCCCGGCCATCATCTCGAGCAGGCGTGCGCGACCGGCCTGCAAGCGACGCTCGCGGCTGGCGCGCAGATTGATGCAGGGGACACCGACGTCGCCGGTGTCCTGACGTTCGACCGCACCAGCGACTCGCCGGTCGGCGTGTTCCCCGAGCGGCGAGCCTACGAGCGCACGTTCGCGATCAGCGACGTGTGGGACAACTTCGGTTTCGATCCAGCCACCGGCAACGCGATGATCGCGACGGCCGGCGCGGCCGCGCGCAAGTACAAGCTCGACCGCCGCGAGGTCGACGAGATCTCGTTCTATCGCTACCAGCAGTATTTCGAAGCGAAGGCGTCGGGGGTTTTGAACAAAACCTGCGTGCCGCTCGATCTGCTCAACATTCAAGGCCGGCCCCTCGGACGCATCGACGAGGACAAAGGGATTCGGCAGCTGACGATGGATGCGCTGCGCGAAATGCGGGAGTTGGATACCTGCGTCACCGCGGGCGGACAGACGCATGCGTCGGACGGCATGGCGACGCTGCTGGTCACCACCAGAGAAAAAGCGGCGACGCTCAGCCGGCGGCCCGAAATCGACATTCGGTTCGTCGCGCGCGCTGAAGTGCGCACCGGTCCGAGCTTGATGCCGGAAGCGCCCGCGCTCGCGGTGAAGAAACTCCTCGAGCGCACCGGCTTCTCGATGGACGACATGGCCGTCGTCAAGAATCACAATCCGTTCGCGGTGAACGACGCGATTTTTGCGAAGGTCTTCGACTACGACTGGAAGAAGATGAACAAGACCGGCTGTTCACTGGTGTGGGGACATCCGCAAGGTCCGACGCTGACGCGCTCGCTGATTGAAGGACTCGAAGAAGCCGTGATGCTCGGCGGCGGCCGCGTCCTCGTGTTTGGCTGCGCCGCCGGTGACGTCGGCATCGCGGCGATTCTCTCGGTCGGCGATCGGAGGACGCACTAATGGCGGCGTCAACTTCGATGCGCGCGGACACGCTCGGCACGCTCGGTCTCGGATCGACGCTCGAGACGTTTCAACGCGGACGCTTGCCGGTCGAGACTGCGGATCTCATCGACGAAGTCTTCGGCCCCGCGAATCAGCGCGGCGCCCTCGTCATCTCCGGCGCCAACGGCATCGTCGGCGCTGGCAAGACGATGCAGTTCGCGTCGCGGTTGCAGAACTTCGGCGTGACGATTGTCGGTCTCGACATGCCGAATGCGCCGGACGGGATTGGACAGAAGTACGGGGGACTGGCCGCGTCGTTTGGCCCGGAGCAAGCCGCGCGGATCATGTCGAGTATCGTCCGGCTGTCGTATGACGGCAAGCGGCTCCCGTCGACGCTGAGTGGATTCCGGCCGCGATTCCTGCTCGAGGCGATCCCCGAGATCCTCGAGATCAAGAAAGCGCACTACAAGATGTTCCGCGCGTCCTATCCGGAGATCGAGATCCGGTCGGTCACGTCGGGATTTCCGAGCTCCGAGCTCGGCGTCGGCATCGCGCACCCGGCGTTTCCGCACGAGATCAACAAAGTGTTCGAGATCGTCGAGGAGAAGCCGTCGGCGATCACCAAGCTCCTGTGGTCGCTCGGCCTGCTGCCGATGGAAGTCAGCGATCACTGGGCATTCATCCTCGACGTGCTCTTCTGCGGCATCACGCTGGCGGCGCTGCGCTATCACGCGTCGAGCAACATGCCGTACTGGAAGGTCGACAAGTTCGTGCGCAAGCACTTCGGACCGAATCCGTTTCGCGCGCACGACGCGATCGGCGCGAAAGGTTCGGATTTCCTGACGTGGTCGTGTCTGCATCATCTGAGCAGGCACTACGGCGACTTGTTCACGCCGACCAAAGACTTGGTCGAGCGCAAGGAAACGGGGCAGCCGTGGTATCCGCCGAATCATTTCCGTCCGCTCGTGGATTGGGCGATGACGGCAGATGACGAGGACGGATTCCAGACGGCCATTGCGGGACCGCTGATTCAGATGACGGCGCTGATGCTGCACGAGCGGCGCTCGCATCTCGCCCAGATGAACGCGATCGGCGAGCTCTGCGCGCAATTCCGCAAGGGCGTGCTGGCGATGATTCGCTCGATGGGCGCGGATGCCGCGATCGCGCGAGTCGAGGCGTATCACAAGACACATCCGCAGGCGGCGAAGACCGCGTGGCATCCGGATGCGTTGAAGCGCATCGACGAGCCGGAGTGGCAGCAACTGTACGTGAACGCCGAGCACGACGGCCGGGTGGGCGTGATCACGATCAGCCGCGAGAGCTACAACCATGACGTCGACGCCGAGTTGAACCGCGCGATTGACTGGCTCAAACAGGCCGGCATTCACAACGTGATTCTCAGCAGCGATTTCCATTTGTCGACCCAGATGGTCGGCGCCGACACGAGCGAGTTCTTCCCGGCGCTCGACGACACACGCGCGGGCCAGGAGTTGTCTGAGCGCTGGACAACGACTGCGCGTCGGCTGCATTCGGATTTCAAGGTCTCTGTCGCCGTCGTCACCGGCAAGCGCTGCCTCGGCGGCATGCTCGAGCTCGTGACGCACTGCCACTACCTCGTCGCCGTAAGCGGCGCGCAGCTCGGGATGCCGGAAGTGACGCTGCCGGTCGTGCCCGGCATGGAGGGCTGTCACTGGCCGTTCCGCAAATCGCAGCCGCACGATTGGCCGAAACTGTTGCAGCTGCTAATGTCGGGTCGATCCGTCAAAGCGGAGGAGGCAGTCGGCTGGCTGATCGATGTCTGCGGTCCGATGGAGAGCGCGCTATCGACGGCCTGGGCGCTCGCGTCCGGCGGCAAATCGAGCGTCGCCCACCGCGCGGTGAACAGCCAGGCGCTCGACGGAATTCCCGCCGACGTGTCCGGACTTCCGGCGTCCGGCAGTCCGGCGACCGACGCCGCACGCAAGGCGATCCTGGATTGCATCCGCGCCTCTTGCGGCGCGCGGCTCAGCGAGGCGCTGTCGATTCAAGCGCGGCACTCGGCTGAATTCATGAAGACGAGCGCCTGCAAGAAGGGCCGCATCGGCTCGGAGTACGCGAAGACGATGGCGGTGTAAGAGGGGTGTGAAGAGTACTGACCGATGGAGCTGTCACTGCTCAAACGACCGACCGCGATCATTCCGGTCCTCTTGTCGACAGCCGCCCTCGCGATCGTCATTGGCTCCGCAGCAATCTTCGGCACGGCACGGCAACCCGACGAAGGCACCGCGGCTCACCTGTGGCAAATCCTGATGGCGGGTCAGGTGCCGGCGATCGCGTTCTTCGCGATTCGATGGCTCCCGGCTGAGCCCAGGCGGGCGTTGGCCGTTCTGGCCATCCAGATTTGTGCAGCCGCCGGCGCAGCATTCCCGGTCTGGTGGTTCCACTGGTGAGCGTGTCATGATCCATCTCGACCATGACGACCAAGACCCACGCCCGATTTGACTGGAGCGACCCGCTCTTACTCGAGCAGCAACTCAATCCGGACGAGCGCATGGTGCGCGACACCGCGCGCGCGTACTGCCGCGACAAGCTGCTGCCGCGGGTGCTCGAGTCGTTCCGCCACGAGCGCACCGATCTGACGATCTTTCGCGAGCTCGGCGCCCTCGACATGCTGGGCATCGTGATTCCGGAGGCGTACGGCGGCGCCGGACTCGGTTATGTGACGTACGGACTCGTGGCGCGCGAAGTCGAGCGGATCGATTCGGGATTTCGCTCGATGATGAGCGTGCAGGGATCGCTCGTGATGGTGCCGATCAACGAATTCGGCACCGAAGCACAGAAGAAGAAATTTCTCCCGAAGCTCGCAAGCGGCGAATGGATCGGCTGCTTCGGCCTGACCGAGCCGAATCACGGTTCGGATCCCGGCGGGATGACGAGCCGTGCGACCAAAGTCGACGGCGGCTTCAAGCTCACTGGCACCAAGAGTTGGATCACCAGCAGCCCCATCGCCGACGTCTTCATCGTCTGGGCCAAGGACGAGGCCGATGAGATTCGCGGATTCATCCTCGAGAAGGGCTGGCAGGGACTAACCGCGCCGCCGATTCACGGCAAGGTCGGGCTCCGGACGAGCCTGACCGGTGAAATCGTGATGGACGGCGTGTTTTGTCCCGACGACAACGTCTTCCCCGACGTTCGCGGACTGAAGGGTCCGTTCACATGTCTCAACAGCGCGCGATACGGCATCGCGTGGGGCGCGCTCGGCGCGGCCGAGGATTGCTGGCTGCGCGCGCGGCAGTACGTGCTCGATCGCAAACAATTCGATCGGCCGCTCGCGGCCAATCAGCTCATCCAGAAAAAGCTCGCGGACATGCAGACCGAGATCGCGCTCGGACTGCAGGCGTGTCTGCGATTGGGCCGCATGAAAGACGAGGGCATCGCTTCGCCGGAGATCACGTCGATGCTCAAACGCAATTCATGCGGCAAGGCGCTCGACATCGCGCGGATGGCGCGCGACATGATGGGCGGCAACGGGATCACCGACGAGTTCGGCGTCATTCGCCACCTCGTCAATCTCGAAGTCGTCAACACCTACGAAGGCACGCACGACGTGCACGCGCTGATTCTCGGACGCGCGCAGACCGGGATCTCGGCGTTCGCGAACTAGCACAGCGACGGAGTCAATCGCTCGGACCGCGACGCCGGTTCCGCCTCTTGACGCTCGGGCGCGGACAATACCGGTTAACGTTGGAAGCGGTTGACGGCACGCGCGTCGTGAGCCGCAACGTGCGTTTGTCGATTCGATAGTTCACGTCGTTCTATTGGTGCAGGGTCCGGCTGACAATCCATTCGATCCCGAATCGTCCTGGTTGGGAGCGAACGGTGTAGGTGCTCGTGCCCGGCCGCACGGTGTCCCACGCGTCCTGCGAGATCGTGAAATCCTCGTACTCATGATCGGGACGCCACGATCCGACGATGATGTGGCACGTCGTAGATTTGCCGGTTTGTTTCGTTTTCTGGACGATCGTGCTCGTATGCTCGCCGGCAGCGCCGGTGTCCAACGTCTGGTTGAGGATCCCGAGCACCAGCAGACTTAGCGTCGCGGTGAACATCCCGACGGCGAGCAGAAATGCGACGAGCGTCCGTCCGCGAAACGCGTACCGGCGGCTGATGAGGGCGATGCCGGTGACCGCCGCGAGCGCCGCGCCCACAGCCGGCAGACCCAATTCGGCGAGCACGTCTGCGCGACTGAGCGGACTGGTGACGAGCATGCCCAATCCGCACGCGATGCTCGAGACAAGTCCGGCGACGAGCCACATTCCCGGACGAGGAGCTGCAACGGCGTGATGAAATCGCGAGCCGGC
>Ga0070731_10002911_pt1 | contig 15792 bp, 13 predicted proteins | sample Coa_R1_2_FD_66448 | JGI IMG/M metagenome (GOLD analysis project Ga0070731, IMG submission 66448) | Surface soil microbial communities from Centralia Pennsylvania, which are recovering from an underground coalmine fire - Coalmine... | ecosystem: Environmental > Terrestrial > Soil > Unclassified ...
TTGATACCTGGGACTCCTTGGAATGACTTCGAGCCGCGCATCGGCGTAGCATGGCAGCCGATCGGGCAAAGACTTGTGGTCCGCGCGGGCTACGGCTGGTTCTACGACACGATCTACGGCAATCTACTGATCGACAATCAATTGAACCTGCCTCCTTACTCCGGAGCAGGCTCTGGACCATCGCCACAGAGTCAAGCTGACACACTTCAGAATCCCTGGAGAGCTGGTGTCGGTCCTCTTGTCTGGACGCCGCGTTACATGTTCAATGTTCCCATTGTGCCGGGCTTAGGTGGCGGCTTTGACCCAACAACCGGTGCAATTTGTCCCGCTGGCGTTTGTTCGTCGGGTTTTGGATACACATCCGATTCGCCGCAAATGGCCAGCCGCTTGCCACTTGTGCAGGAATACAGCCTGGACCTTCAGTATGACCTTGGCCACAACTGGGTAGCGGACGTTGGCTACATCGGAAGCCACGGCACTCATCTGTACGATTGGTCGAGAAACATCAACCTGGCTCAATTGGTGGCCGGCGCTCCGAATAATCCAACAGCAGCATCTGGGCCACAGAATTTGGAGATGATCGCTTCCTCACTGCCATATAACGATTCCGCGAACCCCAATCCGATCACGAGCAATTCGATTGGGACATTCACGTCAAATCTAAATGAGCGGGTTCCCTATCTTGGGTTCGCGCCCGGCGGCGTTGCAAGCACGGACACACTCGGCGATTCGCTGTATAACAGCCTGCAGGCCCAGCTCAAGCACCAGTTCGGAAGAGGCCTGCTGTTGCAGATTTCCTACACCTGGAGCAAGGCATTGACGAACATTAACACCTCGGCCGCGGGAAACGGTATTCAGCCGCCTGGAGAGGTGATCTTCGGCGCTGCCAATAGCAACGACCCTCTCGATCTGCGCCAACAATACGGACTTGCCGGATTCAACCGCTCGCAGCGTGGCGTCATCAGTTACGTCTATAACTTTCCCTACAAACAGACCGAAGGTCTGGGCGCTAAGCTCCTGGGCGGATGGAGCCTCTCGGGAGTAACGACAATTCAGAACGGTCTGCCATTCTGGATCGTCGATGGCGGAGGAGGGTCGATCTATGGCGCAGGGGCAGGGAACTCGAGGGCTGCCTTGGCAGACCCGGTCGACTGTAACGCGGTTACGAAAAGCTGCAAGTCGGGAATCCCGATTGCCACATCAGGCAGCACGGGTTCTCGCGCGACTCCGGGCAAGTTCTGGGTAAATCCCAGCGCCTTCATCTCTCTGTCGCCAACCACATACGCTGGACCGAATGCCCTAGGGTTGACGCCGCTTCCTGCGAGTTCACCATATTGCATTGGAGGGACACCCAACCCCGGCGGCAATCCGAACGCCCCCTGCGGTCAGCCCGGCTCAACTTTCCTGAACGCCGGCTCAGGGTTTGGCAACACCGCAATCGGTTCTATTACGGGGCCAGGTCAGTTCAATTTCGACATGTCCCTGATCAAGACCATGAAACTCTGGGAGGGTGGAAGCCTGCAGTTCCACGTGGATGCGTTCAACATCTTCAACCACCCTCAATTTAATCCGCCCGGAAACGACATCAACACGGCCTCGACCTTCGGGATCATCACCTCCACGTCGGTGACGCCGCGCGTGATGCAGTTCGGCTTGAAGTTCCTGTTCTAGGAGCGAACGGGCAGGTCTTACACAGAGTTGTAGCTGTACCACCCCGGGGACCGGTTGGGCCCACCCCCTAACTGGTCCCTTTTATTTCGCGGGTCGCCTTGAGCGGCGATTTGTTTCAGCGATTGGTCGGCAATTTATCCCGAGTGCCGGAATAAAATAACGTCGCCATCCTGCACAACGTACTCCTTGCCTTCGAGCCGCACCTGAGCCTTCTCGCGCGCTGCCGCGAAACTCCGCGCTTTCAATAGGTCCTCCCAATTTACGACATCCGCCTTGATAAAATTCTTCTGGATGTCGCTATGGATCGCCCCGGCGGCTTCCGGCGCAGTCATGCCGCGCTTGATCGTCCAGGCGCGGCATTCTGGCTCGCCACATGTGAGAAACGAAATCAAGCCGAGTAGGCGGTAGCTGGCCTGGATCAGCCGGTCGCGCCCCGATTCCGTCAAGCCGTAAGCGCGCATCATCTCGCCGGACTCCGCGTCATCCAGTTCTGCCAACTCCGCTTCGATCTTCCCGCAAAACGGCACCACAGCAGTCTGGCGTTTCGACGCCAGCTTTTCAAGATGGTGTTTCTCGATCACGCGGTCGATCTCCGTCGCTTCCTCGTCTCCTAGGTTCAAGACGTACAGCATCGGCTTGCGCGTAAGGAACATGAAGCCGGTAAGCATTTTCTCTTCTTCCGGTTTGAGCTCGAGCTCGCGAAGGGGCGTCTCAGCCTCGAGGGCCTGCCGGCAGCGCATCAAAAGCTGCAATTCCGATTCGAGCAGCGTGTCCTTCTTTTTTTTCAGATCCTTTTCGACGCGTTCGATGCGCTTGGCCGCCTGCTCCAGATCGTTCAAAATCAACTCGATATCTACATTCACAATGTCGCGAACCGCATCAAGCGAGCCCGCTTCGTGTGGCACCGCCGGATTTTCGAAAAGCCGTACCACATGAGCCAGCGCGTCCGCTTCGCGCAATGGAACGAGCGAAGCCGAATTCTTCTCGCGGTCCTTCTGCAAGCCGCCGATATCCACGTACTCGATCGTCGCGTACGTCACCTTCTTCGGCTTGAACACTTCGGCCAGCTTCGCCACGCGGGCGTCCGGCACGCGCGCGATTCCCACGTGCGCCTGATTCGGCGAGCTTCGCGCATCCACCCGCGCCTTGGTGAGGATGCGAAACAGGCTCGTCTTCCCGACCTGCGGCAGCCCAATGATTCCAGTTTGCATAAGCGGTCGATACTAGCACAGCCATCCACGGCGGCTGCGTGGACACGCGCCCACGCGCAGACAAGAAAAAAGCGCCCCGGTTTGTCGGAGCGCTTTTCAAAAGCACTTGAATTATTTTCGCGTTTATTTTTTCGCTTTAAGCGCGTTGAGCGCCAGCGTGAGCCGCGACTTATAGCGATTAGCCGTGTTCTCGGCAAGCGTCCGTTTCCGAATCGCCTTATCCAATTCCGCAAATGTCGCGGACGCGAGTTTTGCAGCCTCGCCGCCATCCGCTGCTGAAAGTGCCGCGCGCATGCGCCGCATCGCCGTGCGTACGCGTGTCCGGTTCATTCGATTAATCGCCGCCCGGCGCTCTGTCTGCCGGATATTCTTCAATACGGACTTGGTCTTTTTCTTGTGCTTTACAGGGGTACCCTGCGCCATTCATCGCTCCTTAGCTTTTGATTTCTGCTTAGCAGGTTAGCTGACACACACAGCTCTGTCAATTTCCTCGCTCACAAGCCCACAAAGTAATAAGCGGCGAGTGCGAAGCTAAGCCGTATCGCTGAGGATCGCCATCGCGGCATTCCGTCCATTGATGCCGATCACGCTTCCTCCCGGATGCGTGCATGCTCCGCACAGGTACACGCCCGGCATCGGCGTGCGCGCCGAAAGCCGCCTCGACCACATGTACGGAGGCAAACACTCACCTTGAAAGATGTGGCCGCCGGTGAGTCCAACCTTCCGCTCGATATCGGGCGGGCCAAGCACCTGCACATCGATCACCGCATCGTCAATATTCGAACAAAACCGCGCCAGCGAATTAAGCGCGAGCCGGCGCACTTCTTCCCGCCGCTCATCCCATGTGCCGCGCTCAAACTTGTACGGCACATACTGCGCAAACACACTCATCGTATGCTGACCCGCGGGGGCGATGGTCGGATCGTGGGCGCTCTGAAAATACAGCTCGCACCAGAGACGCTCGGGCAATTCGCCCCGCCGAGCCGCGCCAAACCCAGCTTTCCACTCGGCCTTGGTGAGCGGTATGTTGATTTGGCCGTAGTGATGTGGCTGATCGGTTCCGGGCCGCGCCGTGAAATTGGGAAGCTCTCGCATCAGCACATTCAGCTTCACGGTGCAGCCCTCCATCGGAATCTCCTCTGCGCGCTCGCGCCAAGCCGAATCGGCCGCGTCGCCCAGCAATCGCAGGGCTTGCCGAGGATCGGCATTCGACACCACCACTGGCGCAGCGATAAATTCCCCGCCTTCGAGTCCCACACCTTCACTAGGCACGATCCGCGCGACCGAAACGCCCGTAGCAACCACCGCTCCCGCCTCCTGCGCCGCATCGCAAAAGTAGAACGAGACCATCCCCATGCCGCCCCTCACGTAACCCCACATGCCGGGCATTCCGCCCAGTCGCCCCGACGCGTGATGAAAGCGGATGCTCGCGGTTCCTCGATCGAACGGGCTGGCGTTAGTCCCAATCACTCCTTGTCCGAGGTACGCCGTCTGCAGTCGTTCGTCGCGCAAATAGTGTTCAACGAACTCGGCCATCGACCACTCGAAAAGCAAGCGCTTCGCCTCTCCGTCCTTCCCCAGCCGCTCTTCGATCTGTTCCCGCGTGGGAGCCTCGCCGATCCACACATCGCCATTGCCTGCCGGACGCAATGTATCGCGCAATCTGCACAGCACATCGCTCATCGCGCGCCAGCCCTCCACATCTCCCGGAGCGAAGCTGCGAATTTCCGCCTCGCACTGCTCGTCGTCATCCCAAAGTTGAGCGCTCGATCCATCGAGGAAGGGAACGAAGAGCCCATTTATCGCAGGCGTCCACTGAAAGCCCCGCTCCGGCAGATTCAACTCCGAAACAACCAGCGGATGCAGCAATCCCGCCAAATAGGCGCAGGGCGACATGCGGACGTCGGGGAAGGGCTCCTCGATTGTGCAGGCGCCGCCTACCCGCGCGCGGCTCTCCAGCACCAGCACACGTCTGCCCGCGCGCGCCAGATACGCAGCGCATGCCAACCCGTTGTGGCCGGCTCCGACCACAATCACATCCCACCGACGCAAAGCTAATTCACGAATGGGAGCGGGCAATCCAATTTCGCCAAGGACAGCGGCCGTCGGTGAGATCACGGCACGTAGTATCTACCGCGAAGGGTCTCTTGCACAGCTTTTGTCGTGCTTGTTAGCTCCGGCTATGGTGGTGGGGCGGCATGCCCGGCAACATCTTGCTGGCCTTCTCCGTCGATGGACGCTGATGATCGGGTAGAACGGCCAAATCGAGTTGGCGGAGCCGCTCGGCGTCGGCAATTACCACCATCTCGACGATTTTCCCGCCCTTGACCGTGCAGCGAATAGCCATGCGTAGCCGTCCGCGAGGCGCCACCACAATTCCCACCGACCCGTTCACAACGGCCGTTTGCGCGAATCGGGCAGTATCTGAGTGCGTGAGTGCTTCCTTCACCACGTTCGCTGAGCCGCGGATCTCTCTCGCCGCTTCCACAGGCACCGCGGCGTCATCAGCTCGGCGCACCACATCCGGGTCGAGCACCGCCACAAGGCCTTCGAAATCACGAGCGCGCAGAGCCGCGAGAAACGCGTCAACCACTTCTCGCTGCCGGATTAGGTCTGCGTCGGACGCGCTTTCCGCCCCCTGAACGCGACGCCGCGCGCGGCTCGCCAGTTGCCTTGCCGCGGCGGATGAGCGCCCCACAATAGGCGCGATCTCCTCGAAGGGCATTGCGAACACATCGTGCAGCACAAACGCGAGCCGCTCGGCGGGAGCAAGTTTTTCCAGTACCACAAGCAACGCTAGACCTACGGATTCGGCCAGCAGCGTTTCATCTTCGGGATCGATTGTTCTTTTATCCCTCACTGCTGGCTCCGGCGGGCTTCCGCCTAATAGTTCTTCGCGTCGCGACTGGCGCGAACGCAACATATCCAAGCATATTCGCGCCACCACCGACGTCAGCCATCCTTCCAGATTTTCGACTCTGCTCGTGTCGGTACGGCTGAGCCGAAGCCAGGACTCTTGTACCGCGTCGTCCGCCTCGACCACCGAGCCGAGCATCCGGTAGGCCACCGCTCTCAGGTGCGCGCGATTCGCCTCGAATCGTTCCGCCAGCCATTCGTTTCCGTTCATCGGTCACATTCTCTCATTGCCGTCCGTCATGGTAGTGACGAACGAAACTGAGTTTTTGTGACGCCAATAAAGGAATTGGAAAGTCGAACACCGGTTCGCGAACCGTTCACCGCAATCGGTTCATATAAGTTCTTCGGAGGATGTCGCCATGAAACTTCTTCACATTGACTCAAGCATCTTGGGCACGCATTCGGTAACCCGCCAGGTTACCGCCGTGATCGTGGACAAGCTCAAGAAAGCAGATCCAGAGATCGAAGTAATTTATCGAGACTTGGTGGCCACACCACCGCCTCACATGACGCTGGCTTCGCTTCCCGGCGATCATCCGTCGTCGTCGTTCGCAGGCCCACTCGGTCCCACTGCGCAATGCTTGCGCGAAGAGAGTCAACGGATGCTGGATGAGTTTTTGGCCGCCGACATCGTTGTGCTCGGCGTCCCCATGTACAACTGGACCATCCCCACTCAACTCAAGGCTTGGATAGACGTCATTATTGTGCCGGGCAAGACCTTTACATACGGGCCGCAAGGAGCTGAGGTTGGCCTAGCAGGCAATAAGCGAGTAATCGTCGCGATCGCTCGTGGCGCTTTTTATAGCTCGGAGACAGCCGCTGCTTCCGAGCACGCCGAAAGTTACCTTCGCACGGTGCTGTCCTTCATCGGAGTGAGTAATCCCGAGTTTGTCGTGGCGGAATGTGTAGCAGGCGGCGATCAAAACAAAGCAAGAGCCTTAGCGTCCGCTCTCGATGCAGTCGAGCAGCTCGCCGCTCGAGCCTGAACATTTGTGGCGGAAGGAATCCAGTCCTCGCGGGGATGGTCCACTGTCGCCCTTCGGCTTCAGTTGAACTCTTTCACCCGGATCACGCTGTCGCCCGCAAACGTAACGAATACCGTTTTTGCGGGCGGCGTACCGTAAATCCAATCCTCGGTTTCCTTGCCGTCCGGGTCGCGCTGGCGAACCTTATGGTCCGGACGCCCCACCGCTGCAATAACCATGTCCTCATCCATCCCCACCATGGCTTTATGATCCGTGATCGCCTGTTTGAATTTCGGTGGAATCGTATCGATCCAATTCACCGCAGCAGATTGCTGCTTGGAAAAGTCGAGCATCACTCCGAGGTCGCGCTTCAAATCTTCGGGAGTCATGTCGGGCAACGGGCGGCCATAGTCCAAAATCAGAACGCCACCAATTGGTTGCATCGGACCGGTATCAGGGGGCGGCGTGCTGGACATGTCGCCCATGCCGATCTGCAGATGTTGCCGCCAATTAAAATGCTTTTTTCCCCCGCCATTGATTTGGACGCGTATTTGTCTGTAGCGAAATTCGAGACCCGTAATTTGAATCGTGTCACCTTGACCGGCAGCCGTGCCCCACAGCCTAAGCGCGTCCCGCAGGTGTTGCGCGTCCAACGGTTTGCCAACCGCAAGCATGAAGCCGTGTTTCCCGGCCGGCAATGAATGCACGAGTTTCGCGTTCTCGCCATCCACGCCTCGAATAAGCAGCAACCGCGACTCAGGCTGAAGGTCTTTCGCAGGATGGTCCGATTTTGGCGTTGTCTGAGTGGATACGGTGGATTGTGCTGCCTCAATTTTCGCAAAGCCGAAGATACCCGCCGCGAAAGCAATCGCGGCAGCAAGTGCGACGATGTGACGTACGCCCATGGCCAGCCAGTATCCCTATTCTATTGCTTTTGGCCAAATCCGGGAAAATTTTGGCGCTGTGCAAACTGAGATGCAAGGCGTCGTCAAACGTTGCTCAGGCGCCATCTCAGATCGGAGGGGGCATTGCGCGTTCGGTGAAATTGGAGCGGGATAAGAGAATCGAACTCTCGCCTCCACCTTGGCAAGGTGGCGTACTACCACTATACGAATCCCGCCCGTGATGCGTTGTTTAGATAATATTCTATAACGGCTCGCGTGTCAGCAGGAGAACTCCTCGCAAAACACGTGCGATGCGCCGCCCCGGAAAGACACGTGGAAAATCGGATCTCGCCCTAAGAATCGGCCCCATCTCGATCCACTTCCAAAATCCGAGTGGCCTTCACGACAGGGGACTTTTTTTGACGGTCGGCGAAACGCTCCGCTCGTTCGCGGTCGATGTAAACCCGAGCAAACTTTTCACCGTCATTGTAATAAACAGTGACCTGCCAATGGCGGTGTTTGCGACGACGGTCACCCCGCTTACCGCCCGATTTTACAGCCCTTTTTCTTTTGGCCATTCGTGGTTGGTCCTCGGTGATTTGGACTATTACAGAAGCCCGGCGCACGGCACAAGTAGCAAGTTTGCTGTTGTTAATGCTACTAATTAGAAGCATTTCGACGTCGGAAAGCGCACCGTAACCGGGCTCTGACCATCATCACGGCGTCAAATCCGACGGCTTCAGATTCAGTCCGGTAACGGCGCCCTTCTTGACCTGGTACAGCGAAGCACTACTACTATTCTGAGCGTAAACGAACTCCCCGGTGGCCTTTGAGAACCGGATAGTGGTCTTTTCGCCCTTCGGATTGGTCAAGACGACCGTTATTTCCGGGTTCGCCAGAGATTTGAGGTCGGTGGCCGAAGGATGGTCGATTATCTGGTCGGCGGTAAGGCCGGTGAGGGCGTCGACAATCTTCCATCCGGACGCTGGCTTCCCCTTTTGCTGCTCCGGAGCTTCGAAGACCCAGTTTTCGGAATCGTCCTTTTTGCGGGCCACCTCGAGGGAGCCGGCGGCATCGGTGATTCGAATTTGTTGCATGTCGGACGCGGCGACGTCGACGACTTTTTTGTCGCGCAACTGGGCAAATTTTTGCGTCAGCTTCGAGTAGACATCGTCGTTGATGGTGAAAATCGTGGGGCGAGAGGCATCGCGCGCGTAGTTCGAGCTTCCGGTCTTTTTGCCGATGAGCAGCGTGGCAGGCGCGCCCTTGCCTGTTGTTGCGGTGAAAGTGATGGCAGGTTTCTGCAGGCCGTACTTATCGAGGTGTTCCGGTTTTTCTTCGACGATGGAAGCCATTTTTCCGTTGGCAACGGACTGCAACAGACTATCCGTCGCGTCCGGATCGGCAAGAGTGGTCTCGGGCTTGGTGAAATGCCACAGATCGTCTTTCTTGGAAGCTTCGAGCTGGCCTGAAGGGTTGGTGAGACTGAACGACGAAACTCCGGCGGCATCTATATGCAGAATGTTGCGGTCCCTCAGATCGTCGACGGACTTGCCCGCGCTGGTTGCGAGGAAGTTCGGAAGCAGAGACACATTTTGCGCGCCGTCGATGATGGTGTACGCGGAATCGCCGGAAAAATCCTTCGTGCCGATAAGAATCGTGTGCTTCGTCCCGTTGCGAAGCTGGAATTCCAGAGAGACTTGCGGGGGATCTAGGCCATAGACTTTGCGCCGATCGGCAGTGCCCGGTTCCGTTTGCGAAACAAACGCGCTGGCAAGCTGGTCAGCGATGCCGTCAACGGTAGGCTGATCCGCTTGTGTTTCGATCGGCTGGACGATATTCCAGGTGTCGCCGCTCTTTTCGAGGTGAATCGCCGGTGTGTTCGCGTCGGCAGGGTGAGTCAAGGTAATCGAAGAGATATCGGATGCCTGGATTGAAAACGCGGGCTTCGAGGCGTTGACCGCCGGCTTCACTTCATTGCCTTTCTTCCAATCGAAATAATAGACAAGCCCACCGAGGATAATGGCGCAGAGAAGCACGATGAGAGTTGGTTTCTTAATCATACGGATTCGCGGTTTCCTATTCTTTATTCTTAGCGGCGCTTCCACCAAATCGAAATCCCCACGAGGATCACGATTCCCGGCAAGAAAAACATCTCGATCCATCGCAGTGAGGCGGCCTGCGCTTCCGTGAGTATGATGTGGCGGCTGGTTGCCGATTTCGGACGAATGGAGATCAGGTTTTCATCCTGGGCCAGCCAATCGACGGCATTGAAGAAAAGATCGCCATTGTGCTGCAATCCAATCCACTGATTTTCGGCGAAGCTGGAATTTCCGATGACAACCAGACGAGCAGTCTTCGCGCCCTCGGTGCGGCTGGCAGCGACACCCAAGGAGAGGGGACCGGCGGTCTTTGGATCAAACCGGACTTCCCGGGCCAGTTTCGGAATCGTGAAACTGCGAGCCGAGGTTTTTAGCAACTCGACGGCCATGGGATCGCTCTTGGACTTGTCGGCAATGGTCACCGTGCGCGCCAACTGAAAAAAAGTCATGCCGCCCTGAAGTTTTTTTGTGATCGGACTGTCGCCATAATCCACGACCAGCGGCGTTTCAGGTCCGGTGCCAAACAAGCGGCCCACGCCGCTGGCATCGACCACGATGTTCGAACCGACATTGATATTCCAGGCGTGGAAAATGTTCTCGAGCTGAGGGTCGGTCTGCGGATCGACTTCGATCAGGGATTTTCCCCCATCGTCCATATATTTCCCAACCATGACCGCTTCCTGAACGAAGAACGCTTGCTTGGGTCCCGCGATCACGGTTACATCGCAGGTTAGCGGGACGCCATTCTCCGCGACCAGGTTGACGGACTTTGTGTCATAGCCCTCTCGCTTGAGCCCCTGGTCCACGTTCGAGTAGCCCTCCGCGCCATCGTCTGTGAGGGATTTTTCGCTGTGGCCGGTAACGAAACAGATCGTCTTGACCTTGTTGCGCGTCACTTTGAGAATCGCGCTAGTAACATCCTGCTCGGCAAAAGTTCCGTCGGGACCGGGTTCCAGGGGTTGTTTTCGCGAGCCGGACGCCACAATGACGTCGCCCAAATGCGTGGCGCCGAATTCCTTGGCAACATCGGGCTTTTCCTGTGGGTCGATGTTCTCAAACTTGATGTGGTCACTCAGATTTCTGTATTCGCCCATCAGATCGTTGAGCTGTGCATTGGGCACTTTGTCGAAGCGATCAATATCCACGTCCGACTTGAGTCCCTGGACGACTTTTTTGGTCTGATCCGAAAGGGTAAAAAGCTTCTCGCTGGTGAGATCAAAGCGTTTGTGATGCCTGAAGCCGACGAAGTTCACTAACGCAAGGATGACGATGACCGCGATGGTCAGAATCGTGGTGTTCGTGCCGAGCTGGGAGGAGCGGCGCGAAAAGAATTTCACGATCCCGCCGAACCCCACCACGATCGCGGCCAGGACCAGAACCGCTCCCGCAATCAGGAGGATTTTACTGGTCAGGAGGAGTTCGCCCTGCAATGAATATCGGACGTACCCGCCAATGAGTGCCGCCAAGCCCACGCTTCCGATGATTTCCGCCCATTCGTTACGAGTCCACTTCATCCTATGAATCCCTCCGCGACTACTGAATAGCGTAGCTCTCGACGGTTACCAATGATTCGTCAGGCGCGCCGCCAGCGCATCGAGTCGACTGAGCGCACTGTTAGAAAAATGAACAGAGTTATGAAGCTGAGGTAATAGATCAGGCCCGAGGTATCGATGATCCCCCGCGTGAAGTCCTCAAAATGATTGATTACGGATAAATAGTGCAGCACCTGGCCCGGCGTGCTGCCAGCGTCGCGCGAGCCGAAATCCAGCGCCCAGAGAAGCAAGAAACACCCGAATGTAAGCACGCCGGCGATAATCTGGTTCTCGGTAAGCGATGAGAGAAAGGCCCCTAGCGCAAGGAGCGAACCGCCGAAAAGCAAGATGCCGAGATAGCCCGCCAGAATTATGCGGAGCGGTGGCATCGGCGAAGTGTGCAGGTACATGAAGAGGACGAAAATCGCGGTGGGGAGAAGCATCGCCGCGAAGAGAGTGAGAGAAGCCAGAAACTTGCCAAGCACGATATCAATCTCGCGGATGGGCGAAGTCATCAACAATTCCATGGTTCCGCGTTTCCGCTCGTCGGCGAAAATTCCCATGGTAAGCATGGGCATCAAAAAGAGAAGTATGAGGGCAACCAGACCGAGAAAGACGCGAAGCACCTGACTGGCGGCGTCAAATGGCGGCGCCCCCAATCCCTGCATTTCCTGCATGGATTCCTGGAGGGCGCTTTGCACGTAGAGATTGAAAAAGAAGCCAGTAATAAAAAGGAAAAGGCCGACGACCGCATAGGCGATCGGAGAAACGAAAAAATGGCCGATCTCCTTGCGATAAATGGCGTATAAACCCCGCATCATCTCCTCCGTTAGTTTGACGGCTGCGCGTGAGCGGCATCATCCGTAGTGAGTTCGAGGAAAATATCTTCCAGGCTGAGGCTGATGCCGCGAAGCTCGTAAAGCGCCCAACCCTGCTCGACGATTTTGGCGGCGATCTGGCTGCGAATATCCTTGCCCGGAGCGACTTCGACGGTGGCAGTGGAATGGCCGTTGGAGCGCGAGGCGCTGACCTGCACGCGCGCGGCGCCGGGAATTTTGGTCAAGAGATCCTCGAGAGGTTTTTCAGCAGCTTGCGCGTCAATGTAAATTCTCTGCCCACCCTTGAGCTGCGACGTCAAATTCTGCGGCGTATCCACGGCGGCGATTTTGCCTTTGTTGATGATGACCACGCGATCGCAGGTCATGCTGACTTCGGGCAGGATGTGAGTGGAAAGAATGATGGTGTGCGTGCCGGCCAGGCTCTTGATGAGGTGGCGAACCTCAATGATCTGCTTCGGGTCCAGGCCGACAGTGGGCTCGTCCAGGATAATTACTGTGGGATCGTGCACCAGCGCCTGGGCCAACCCTACTCGTTGTTTGTAGCCGCGCGAGAGCCGCTTGATCAGCTCGGTGCGCTTATCGACGATATTCGTTTTTTCCAGCGCGTCGGTAACGCGCTGCGGCCGCTTGTCTGCGGGGACGTTCTTGATTCGCAGAACGAAATCCAGATAGGTCTCAACCGTCATATCCGGGTAAACAGGTGGGGCCTCCGGCAGGTAGCCGATGTGCTTGCGTACCTCCAGCGAATCTCCGAAGACATCGAATCCGGCAATGCTGGCTGTCCCGGATGTAGCGGGCATGAATCCGGTGAGGATACGCATGGTGGTGGTTTTTCCGGCTCCGTTGGGGCCGAGAAAGCCGAGAATTTCGCCTTCATTTACCGTAAAGGAAACGTGGTCAACTGCTGTGACGGGACCGTAGGACTTAGTCAGATTTTGTACTTCTATCAATGCAACCCTCCATAATCATGATGACGCCAATCACAGCGAGGATGCCAGGCAGAGAAAAAATGCAAAGCTCTGCAGATTCCCGAACAGATGTTTATACCAAAAATTTTGGGAAACGGGAGATGCAAATGAAAATTTGGGCAGTGTCCTAATTTAGTTTTTACGACTGTGATCCGACGACTAGCGTTCCGCTGTTTTCCTGCCCCGATTCTCGTATCCCCGCCTCTGAGAGCTTGACATCAAAGAACCCCTGGCGCGCATTGGACATCGTTCTAATCTCGGCCAGTCATTGCGAAATCGAAGAGAGATTCCTCGACTGCGTCCCGCCCCGCGCAGACACCGCGCGAAGGAAAAATGGGGCGGGACTTCGCTCGGAATGACAACGAGAGGCAAGGCGCCCACCTAGAAACCAAGGTGGCCGCTACGAATGCAACCCCTACAGCCTGGCGGCTAAATCGAGAAATCGAATGCAACGGCAGATCCCTCACACCGGCCTGAATACGCCGGGTTCGGGATGACAACTTAACAGCGAAATAGGACGAGCCAAAATTTGAGCGGCGCGACCTTACTTGTGGTTGTCTCTCGATTGCCCGCCGCCGTGACTCGTGGGCCTCACGTTGTGGTCGGCCGGAATCCCTCGGCTGATGGCTGGCGTGGCAGGCCTTCCGTGATTCTGGGAGGCAAGCTGTCCGCGATTCGTCGAGTAGGTTCGCGCGTGCTCCACTTGCGTGCTCATGCGCGGGGCGGTTGGCTCGCGCCTCGCGGCCATTTCGGATGATCGCGGCCGGACCTGAACTCCGTGCCCGCCATTAAAGCTGGCGTGAGAAACAACTCTGACGCGATTGCCGGCGTTATAGCGGTACACGTTGTGTACGACGCGCGTGTCGATGTGGTTGTAGACGCTGTTGTAGAAGAAGTGGCCGGAATGCCAATAGCCGCCCTCGTAGCCGAGGCCGATGTAGCCAAAGCCGTAGTTGATGCCGCCGTAGAAGCCGATGTGCAGGCCCCAGTGGCCGGGATAAAAGGAATAGCGGCCGCCGTAGAAACCCCAATAGCCAGGCGTCCAAAGCGCGCCCGCATAGGGTGGCTCGACCCACGCGCCGGGCACCCAGTAATAACCAGCCGGGCTCCAAGCCCAATAGCCGGGAGTCCAGATATAGCCGTCGGCCGGCGGCGGTGGCTGCTGATAGACGGGTAGCGGCGGAGGAGGTTGGGCTGCCGTTTCTGTGGGCTGCTCACCGTACTCGTCGGCGGGCTGTCCCGGAGCGGCCGACTGGTCGGCTGGTGGCGGAGTTTGAGTTGTGTAGGATTGCCCGCTGGGTGCCATGTTGGCTGCGGCAGGGTCCTGGCCCTGGTCCGGAGGCGGGGCTTGGTCCGTTTGGTCCTGCGCGCCCACCGCTGCGGCGTTGACGGTGGGAATAATGGGGATCAGCCGCTGCTGACAGACTGCTACGCAGAGAGCAGTTGCAAGAGCTAATAAGACCCACCGCGCACTCCGAGGAAGGCGTTTCATAGCACTCTCCAGGTCTCCGGACATTTCCCGGGATTCCCAGTGTAGCGCGGCCGAGCGGAAATGGCTATCGAGCTCGCGCCGTACAACATTCAAGTTAATCCGGTCGCGCCGGAGTGGATTGTCGAGGCAACGAGCGTGGCGCGGGATGCATCCACATGGCTGACGTGTTCCCGTTATTTTGGGGTGTTCTGCAGGCATTCGCCAATACCGGGCTAGCCGGAGATGTGCGTTGACACTACCGGGCCGTTTTGCTATTCAACTTGTTCCGCGATTGCGCCAGGGAGTGCATGGGAAGCTTCCGGTCCGGGTGGGGCGCGTCTGAAAGTAATTCCGCAGGCGATGAAGGAAATGGCGGCCGTATGCCTCGGCTGGGTAACTCCGCGCAAGGGGAGCAGACCTGATGACAGGAATTCTGGTAGCCGCATGAAGAGCGCCCGTGTCGCGCTTTATTTTTTAGCATGCGCGGGGATCGCGATTTTCTGCGGCTGCGGCGGCGGAAGCGGGACAACCATCACCGTTGAGATTGTGCCGCCCGCCACGGGTAACTCGGTGGACGTGGGTTCGACCCAGGCATTGACATTCACGGCGATCGTTGCCGGGGACACCAAAAATAGGGGCGTCACCTGGAAGTTTACCGGAACGACTTGCTCGGGCAGCGGCTGCGGAACGCTCTCGAACGTCAATGCTCAGTCGGTGACATATACGGCGCCGACGGCGCTGCCGACCCTCACGGCGCTGACCGTAACTCTAACTGCGACATCGATCACGAACACGTCGATCACCCAGACAGCCACGATCACCGTGGAGCCTGTCCCAACTTTCCTGACGACGGAATGCAATCCGACTGGCGTTTTACCGTGCGGGCTTCCGAATGGAGAGAACGGAGTAGGGTACAACACGACCATCTCGTTCAGCGGAGGCGTGTCGCCCTACACTTTCAACAAGCCTACTCTTCCGGCGTGCTTGCAGTTGGTGACTTCCAGCACGGGCACGACCGCCGCGATCTCGGGCCGACCGTGCGGCTCGGGCTCGACCACTTTCACCGTAACGCTAACCGACAGCGGGGGAGCGCCTGCCGTCAGCCAGCAATTCACGATCAACATATCTCCCGCACCGACGCTTTCGATTAGCACCACGTCGCTAACGCCGGGCACGGTCGATGCGACCTACGCTAGCGCGGTTGCAACGCAGGGCGGAGTGGCTCCGCTGGCC
>Ga0070731_10002912_pt1 | contig 15791 bp, 13 predicted proteins | sample Coa_R1_2_FD_66448 | JGI IMG/M metagenome (GOLD analysis project Ga0070731, IMG submission 66448) | Surface soil microbial communities from Centralia Pennsylvania, which are recovering from an underground coalmine fire - Coalmine... | ecosystem: Environmental > Terrestrial > Soil > Unclassified ...
TCGGGCTGCCGGCTCTTTTCGTGCTGCTTCTCTGGCTGTCGTACCACAACTTCAAGCACCCCGCTGTAGGCTGGCGGCTCTGGTTGAAAAATGCCTCGATCCTGCTCGTCGTCCTGCTTCTGGCGGACGCGGTGGTTTGGATTCCTTTCGTCAGGGTTGGTTAACATTATGACTCAAACGCCCGCATGACTCACCTCCTCCGCAAAGAAATCCGGCTGCTCCTGCCATTTTTTGGCATTGCTCTGTTCCTCGCGGTAGTGCCCCCTTGGATTCTCGCGGGAGAAAGTTTCGCATCGTCTGCCCAGGAAACTGTGTTCTGGGCCTTTGGCTTTGGACTGGTGCTTTTGGGTTTGGCACCGTTCGGGCAGGAATTCGGCCTCGGCACATTTTCCAATTTGTTGGCCCAGCCGGCACAGCGGAATCGAATCTGGTGGACCAAGTTGCTCCTCATCCTGGCGGCGGCGTTGCTGGTGCTGCTCGCGTTGATTATTTCCATTCACCTGCGCTTCGACTCTCTACTGGCGACGGTGGCCCAACGTATCGAGGAGGACACGCGGGCGCATTATCTGTGGGATTTGGATTATCAAAAATCGTTGCTGAAGAATTTGCATTCGCACGCCTTCTGGTGGATCGGAATCGCTGCGGCAGCGGTCGGCGTTAGCGGCGGGCTCTGGGCCAGTCTGTTGTTTCGCCAGATTGGCGCGGCGCTCTGGTTCTCCCTGCTCGTTCCTGCCGTTTTTTTCCTTGGAGTTGAGTGGTTTGTTCCCGGCGACTCCGCGCGTGAAATTGTTTTGCTCGCCGGCGCCGCTGCTTACTCGATAGCCGGGGTCTTCTGGGCGCGCCGCCTGTTTCTGGCCGCGCAGGACGTCCAGTGGCTCGGCGATTCCATTTCCCCCTTTAGCCTTCGTTCGGCAAACGCGCAGGCGGCGTTGGAGGGTTCACGCCGCCTGCGGCCTTTGCGCACGCTGCTCCTTAAAGAAATACAATCACACCAAATCAGCTACCTGATAGCGTTCGGCTTGCTGGTGCTGCATTTCTGCACTTTGGTTTTTCGGAAGTTCTATACATTGCCCAACAATTCCGAAGTCCGCTTTGCTGTTGAATCAGTGCCATTTCTTTGGTTCCTGCTGCCATGGCTGATCGGCAGCGTCGCCGTGGCGGAAGAGCGGAAACTCGGGACAGTTGAAAGCCAGTTCTGTGTCCCGGTCAGGCGGCTCTTTCAGTTCACCGTGAAACTTGCGATTGTCCTTTTGCTTGGAGTCGTGCTCGGTGCGTTGATGCCTTGCCTGCTCGAAGCCGGCGGATCATTGTTGGGAATAACCAGCGGCGTCTCCGAGTCGCACTTCTTCTTCGGGCCGAATGAGTTTTTCAGCTTCGCGCGGAATGCCGCAATTGTCGCTGCTACCCTGGCCGGCATTTCATTTTTTGCGTCCACACTCACTCGCAACACACTTCACGCACTGGGTGCCAGCATCGTCTTTACTGGCGCGTATTGGACCCTGTTTCAGTGGGTTATCGGCGAATCGCTGAGCGGCTATGGTTACTCCATCTGGAATGGGCATTTGATTTTCCGCATCGGAATTCCGGTTCTCATCCTCGTCGCGCTGTGGTTGAGCTGGTCGAATTACAAGCTGCTGCAGATCAACGGAAACGTCTGGCTCCGAAACGCGCTGATTCTTGGCGTCTCACTGTTTCTGGTGGGTATGGGTACCGCCCTGATTTATCAGCGTCCGTGGGAATTGCTGACAAGTTTTGAACCGAAGCATGGTCCCGCGCAGTTGTCCGGCCCGGTGCGTCCCGCCCTTCGCACAAGCTACGAACGGGCGGTCGCCCTCCTTCCGGATGGCCGTCTTTGGGCGGGAGTGAACTATCACTGGGACCAACTGGCTGAGTATGAATATTGGGACTCCCTGAACCACTCAAATGAAGTGTATCACGTGCGAACAGCGGCTCCCGATGGCGGCGAGTTTGTCAGGGGTTCTAATTGGGTTTCTGTGGCTGCAATTCCCGGCGAAGTGGTCGCACTCCAATCCGATGGGAGTTTGTGGCGGATTCTTTCGTGGCAGGACAAGACAAATAAAATTAACTGGGCAAATAAATTTAAGTGGAACCTTTGGTTCTCCTTGATGCCGGACCCTCGCAGAATTGATTCTGACAATGACTGGAAATCCGTGGCCGCCGCTGCTGATGAATTTGTCGCGTTGAAGACCGATGGCACCGTGTGGCACTGGGGTTATATCCGGAAAGACCAGTTGGGCTCAGAGTCTCCTTACGTGGAACGACCGGTGCGCATCGGCACCGATTCTGATTGGGAGGCGATCTTCTCGGAGGGATACTCTGTGCGCTTTATGAAGCGAGATGGGGAAATTTGGGCTCAAAATAATGACAAAGGTCTTACCAAATTAAATCTGAATGGCTCCGACTGGCTGGATGTTGCGGGTAATTTCTATTTGCACAAAGACGGCAGCTTGTGGGCCTCGGGCTTTTTGCCGCGGGTCGTTTTTGGCACCCGCCCTCCTTCGATGGCGATGCATCGCGTCGGCCAGGATTCCGATTGGCAGCAAATCGCCGCTGGTTATGGACCTGTAGCCGCGATAAAAAAGGGGAAATTAGTGGAAAACGACAGAGAATTGTTTTCCGCAACATTGGGCCAGCCCAGCAGATACTCCGATTGGCTCGCAATTTCTGCCGAGCATGACAGTCTCCTCGCGGTTGGCGCGGATGGCACTATTTCCTGCTGGTTTCCGAGAAACGCCGGCGGATTGCTCGGCCCCACTCGGCGCCCGCTCTGGAGCTTGAACGTTCTGACCGACTCCGAATAGCTTTTCGATGTTCAGCGTTCGATGTTCGGTCCCTTCTCGACAAATATCCACCACTCGCGTAACACTCCCGCGCGATGGCCACAGAACCCGATTCACCCCGCGACCAGCTTTGGAAGGAATACAGCCTGGTCTTTCGCGAGTTTGATGACCTCACTCTCGCGCGGTGGCTGGCGCAAACCCTCGGCCAGCTCGAAGGCAAAGTCTGGCGCGGCTCGCATCCCCTGCTCTCGACCTATGGCCTCGCCGCACAGATCGGCCACGACCGTCAAATCTGGTTCAAACGCCTCGCCACCGCTCCGCAGGCTTATCTGGAATCGGGCTGCTGCCGCGCGCCGATGCTCCCGCTGCTCACGCGCGACGTGCGCGAAACCGGCCTGATCTGCCAGCACTGCGGCGATACGCTCGTGCCGTTCGATGAAATTCCGGAAGCCGTGCGGCCGGATTTGGAGCATTGGGCCTCGCAATACGCGCCCGTTCACGTCGTCGCCCACTGGGATGATCGCCAGCGCAAGAGCGCCGGCAATTACGATCGCTCCTTCGAGCAGGCCGCGAAGGAAGCCGAAGCACTCCTCTCCCGCGTCGGTGGCGAACTCGCCCCGCGCCTGCTCGAGTTCTATCCCGCCATCGTCTGGGAGGACCAGGATGAATGCCTTGAGGTGCGCCCCGAGGATATTCTGATTTGAGATTTCCGATTTCTGATTGACGATTTAAGCTGGCCAGACGTGCGGGTTATGTCGTCCGCTCGTGAATCAAATATCGTAAATCGTAAATAATGAAATGGTTGTTCAAATGGGCGTTGCGGATTGTCGTGCTGGCCGTCGTGGCCGTCGTTCTGCTGCTCGTGTTCAAGGACTCCATTCTCCGCGCCGTCGCCCAACATCAGCTTCGCACAGCGACCGGCCTGGAAGTCAAAATTGGCCACATTTCCTCCGGCCTCCTCTCGCCCGTGGTTGATATCGAAAACATCACTGTCTACAACACTCCCGATTTCGGCGGCACGGAATTTCTTATCGTTCCCGAGCTTCACGTCGAGTTTGATCCCGAGGCACTCGCGAATGAGAAATTCCGGATCAAACTTCTGCGGGCCAATGTTGCCGAACTCGATATCGTCAGAAATCTCGCCGGCAAAACAAATATCTTCACGATGTTCTCCAAAATGCCAAAGGACAAAACGGGTTCCCACGGCATTCACATCGGCCGAAAGAAATTCGAATTCGAAAGCATTGACGTTCTCAACCTGTCACTGAGACGGGCTCGTTTTATCGATCTGAAAAATCATGCTCATGACCGCGAAACCATGATAAACCTCGAGAATCAGGTCTTCCCCAAGGTCAGAACAAAGGATGATTTCAAAGTGATTGCGGCGGTGCTTTACATGCAGAGCGGTGGCGCTTTGCTGGATCCACGGAGCTTCATGGGCGATTTGTTCAAGAGCAAACCTGCCCGCCCGCCCGATCCCATTGAGCGCCCAAAACCCGCGCCGGCACACAACTGATTTTTGCGGAGGAGCTGTGCTGGAGGGCGCTCGTTCAATGTTCGGAGTTCAATGTTCGATGTTCGATGTTCGATGTTTTCGGGATTCATGGTAAGGGCTCACTTTCTCCTTTGTAACCCGCATTTCCCGGCTTACGTTGGTTTCACAATGGATAAAGATCAGGTTGCGGAAATCCTTGTCAGCATCGGCACGTTGCTCGAATTGAAAGGCGAGAACCCTTTCAAGACGCGCGCCTATTCCAACGCCGCGCGCGCCATCGAAGCGACCAGCGAACCGCTCACCAAGCTCATCGCCGAAAATCGGCTCGGCGAAATCGACGGCATCGGCGACGCGCTCCAGAAAAAAATCACTGAACTTGTCACCACCGGCAAACTCCCTTACTACGAGGACCTCAAAGCGTCCGTCCCTGCCGGCCTCGTTGCGATGATGGAAATTCCCGGCGTCGGCCCCAAAAAAATTAAAGTCCTCTACGATCAGCTTCACATCACGAGCGTCGAGGAATTGGAAAAAGCCTGCCAGGACGGGCGCGTGGCCAAGCTAAAAGGCTTCGGCGAAAAGACCGCGGTAAACATTTGCGAAGGCATTAACCGCCGCCGCTCCTTCGCTTCCAGACATCTGCTGGGTGATGTGCTGCTCATCGCGGAAGAAATCCTCGACGATCTGCGCGCGCATTCGGATGTCACGCGCTGCAGCGAAGCCGGTAGCCTGCGTCGCCGGAAGGAAATCATCGGTGATATCGATCTGCTTGCCTCTTCCAGACAACCCGCCGAAGTAATTGACTTCTTCACCAAACGCCCGGGCATCTTGAACGTGATTGCCAAGGGCGAAACCAAAGCCAGCGTTCTGCTCGCGGGCGGCATTCAATCTGATTTGCGCGTCGTCACTGATGCAGAGTTTCCGTTCGCGTTGATGTATTTCACCGGCAACAAGGAGCACAACATCGTCATGCGCCAGCGCGCGATCCAACGCGGCCTGCGCCTCAACGAATACGGCCTGTTCCGCTCGAAGGAGGAAACCCGGGACCCGAAGCTGCTCGTGAAGTGCAATACCGAAGAAGAAATCTTCCAGCAGCTCGGATTGCATTACGTCCCGCCCGAGTGCCGCGAGGACACCGGCGAATTCGCCCTCGCCGAAAAGCAAGACTTCCCGCGTCTTGTCCAATGGAGTGATCTCAAGGGCTCGCTGCACAATCACTCCACCTGGAGCGATGGCCGCATGACCCTCGAGCAAATCGCGAAGGCGATGCAGGAACTAGGCCTCGCCTATTGGGCCATCACCGATCACTCCAAATCGTCCATCCAGGCAAACGGCCTTGATGCCATCCGCCTGCGCCAGGAAATCAAGGAAGTGAAAGCCTTGAACGAAAAGTTCGCCGATGAAGGAATTGATTTCCGCCTGCTCACCGGCACGGAAGTGGACATTCTCGCCGAGGGCCGGTTGGATTTTCCGGATGACCTCCTCGCGGAACTCGATGTTGTCGTTGCCAGCGCGCATCAACGGCTGGCGCTCGACGAAGCGGAGAACACCAAACGCATCATTCGCGCCGCGGAAAACAAATACGTCCACATACTCGGCCATCTCACGGGCCGCCTGCTGCTCGACCGCGACCCGCAGAAGATGAACGTGCACGAAATCATCGATGCCTGCGCCGCCAACGGCACCTGGATCGAACTCAACGCCACACCCGACCGGCTCGACATGGATTGGCGCCACTGGCAATACGCGAAGAGCAAAGGCGTGAAGTGTGTCATCAATTGCGACGCACACCGCTTCGAGCACGCCGGCTTCCTGCGGCTCGGCGCCGATGTCGCACGCAAAGGCTGGCTGACCAAAGACGATGTCATCAACACTTTGCCACTCCCCAAACTCATGAAAGAGTTGAAAAAGAAAAGAAGCTGAGAGTTCGTTAAGAAAGGAATCGCATGGGTGCGCATCCTTATTGGTATTTTGTTCCTTATCAGAAAGACATCAACAAAGCGCTTCAGGAACTGCGCCGGCGCGAATTCCAGGCCGGCCGCTACAATCCCGTAATGCGTTTCCCGGAATTTCCCGTAGACACACGCTTTCCGTCCCTGGGCGCCCAGCACGAATCGATAGAGGAAGCCATGACTGCAGCCGACGCGGATGGCACCCGCTCCATTCTCGACATCGAATCAGTCGAAGACGAACCGGACTTCGGCGTCGCCGGTCCGCTCGACAATGAAACGCTCGAAACGTACTTTGAGACAACTGAGCCGACCCACGAAGCCGTTGAGGAGAACATGGATTTCCTGGAAGAGATCGAGCGCGGCCATTGCGTTTACATCGTAGTTTACAAAGAAGGCCAGCCCAGCGAGATTTTCTTTGCGGGTTATTCGTACGATTGACAGAAGGGTTCCGACTAAATCGCCTTCAACAACACTTCCTTCAATTCTTCCGCCGTCAGCACAATCGGATTCGCTTTCATGCTGCTGGCATTCATCGCGTTCTTCACGATTTCATCCGCGTGCTCGGGTTTGATTCCGTGACTTCCGAGTCGCGGAATGCCAAAGTCCTTCACCAGTCCGCGAACCCATTCGATTCCTGCATCCGCGGTCGCGTGGTCATCGCGCGTCAAAAGGCGCGCGACATAATAATAGCGATCCATCGCGTAACTCCGCTCGTCGCGTTCCCGAAGTGCCCGCAAGTTCGCCTCCATCACATTGGCCAGCAGCGCCGCGCAAATCTCTCCGTGGGGCGCGGAAAACATTCCGCCAATCGGACCGGCAAATCCGTGCACCGCGCCCAATCCTGCGTTGGCGAGTGCGATCCCGCCAAGCAAGCTGGCCACGGCCATGTTTTCGCGCGCCTCGACACCATTGCCGTTTGCAAATGCTTGTCGAAATGACCGCGCCACCCGCTGCATGCCTTCAAGACACAGTGAGTCCGTAATGGGATTCGCTCGCAGGCAAACGTATGGCTCAATCAATTGTGTCAACGCATCCAGTCCCGTGCTTGCCGTAATCCTCGGCGGCAAATCGTACGTCAGCTCAGGATCCACCAAAGCGATCTCCGGCAACATCAGCGGACTGCGCAGGCTCACCTTCAGCTTGTGCCCGGGTGATGCCAACACGGCGTTGCGCGTGACCTCCGAACCGGTTCCCGCCGTTGTGGGAATGGCAACGAAGTGCGCGGGCTTTTTTGCGAGCGCCTTGCCGCGCCCGATAATCTCGAGGTAATCGAGCACATCCCCTTCATTGGCCATCATCGCCGCGATTGCTTTGCCGGCATCCAGCACACTGCCGCCGCCGATGCCGATCACCCAATCGCAATTCTCCTTTTTCGCCAGCGCGACCCCGTCCCGCACAGTTTGAATTTCTGGTTCGCCGGAAACGGAGAATGTTACCGCCTCGACTCTCTGCTCTTTGAGAATTCTGAGTAGAGGCTCTGCCCGTCGACCGTCTTTCCCGGTAACCACCAGCGCACGTCCTCCGAAGCTTTTCGCGATTGGTCCGATCTCACGCAGTTTTCCCGCGCCAAAGATTATTCTTCCCGCCGTGGCAAACTCAAATTGCATCACCAGCTATTGTCATCCGGAAAAATATTCGTGAACTTCATGCCCACTCGCGGCTCCGCCATCATCGACTCCACCGCGTCACGCCAGACCTGGTAATGCTTCGTCCCTCGGTGCGCCAGTTGCGCCTCCGGCGCGCGATAAACTTCCACCAGCACGAAACGCGTGGGATCATCCTGCTGCTGTGAAAAATCAAACCGCACAATCCCCGGTTCCTTCACACTCTCCCGCGCATTGGCCAGCGTGGCTTGCTTAAACGCCTCAACCGTTTCCGGCTTCACGTGAACATGGACATGGACAACCAGCATAGCAGTAACTTTTAAAATTTCCCGTGGGGCTAGAGCGAAATAAACTTCAACACCTCAACTTCCTTCCGGAACACCAGCTCAATGATATTTCCATGGAACTTCACACTCACCGGCGCGCGGTCCTCCACGTAATCGAAGACCGTCTTGCCGTTCTTCGGGTCTAGCCGCCGGATGTCCATCACCGACTTCGTCACCATTCCCGGCATCGTCGTCAGCGAATCCGGATCAATGTCGTCATTCGACTGGTTCGATACAAAGCAGAGTACATATTTCCCCTCCACGTGCGACACAGACCCGCCCGGCTGCACCGTCCACAGCACCTTGCCCGATTTGCAATCAACCTTGAGCACCGCCACGTCCGTTTTCCTGGTGATATCGATCTGCCGCGAATATTTAATGCTGTCCAGGTCCGCCGTGGTGGAATTCACATACATCGCCCCCTGGTCATCAAAGAACACCCCTTGGATCCCTATGGACGGCACACGCCAGCGGACGTTCCCATTCGCCAGGTCGAAGGCCGTCAACGTCGCCTCGTCATAAACGTACAACGTATCGCCACGTTCAACGCACGGTCCCTCGCCGGTTGTTTTCTCGCTGGAATCATCGCTTTCAAAGCCGAATCCACCGAATCCGCTGTTGCCGAATTTGTGCGGCAGGTCAGCTTGCCAGACTTTCTTGTTCGACTTGTCAATCACCGTCACACTGCTCCCGCCGGCGACCACCGTCACCGTTTTCTGCTCGAAAACTCTCGGCGGACCAATGATCTCGCCCGTCCAATCCGCCACGTCCTTCGCATCGGGCCGATGAACAGTCACCTGGTATCGGCTCACGTCTTCCTCCTCCACGTCGCCGCCGCGATCACGTTGCATCTGGTTGAGGATTTCATTGGCCGCCTTCAACGAGTTGCCAACCGTGGGATTACTGTCGAGCACGGACTTCGCCGGTGCCGCTTTCATGGCCGTGTGTCCAATTCTTTTTTCTTCCAGCAGCTTCTGGGACCATTGCACATAACCATATTTGCTCTGGATGAATGTGCGGCCATAAATCATTTCGAAGTCCTCTGGCGACATATTCTGGGCATCCGCCTCGTCCCTTTTCATTTCATCGAGAGCCCGTTGCTGTTCCATCGTGCTCGACAACGTCGCCGGCAACGCCACCCTGCCCGCGTACGACATATTTTGCGCCTGTTGCTCCACTTTTTTCGGATCGAGTGGTTTGCCGGAATCCGGTCCGCCTGCTCGCGTCGGCAGGCCCGCGCCGCCAGCGCCCTTCTTCGCTTTTGCGGATCTTGCCGCCGCGGCGAGCACCGCCGATTTCACCGGTTCGCCGATCATCTCCTTGGTCGTTTCACCTGAAGCGAGGTTGATGTGAGTGATCACGTGCTGGCCGAATTCATTTTGCTCGGTGAAGAGCAACTCGCCACCCTGCAGCTTGGGTTCCACAAAATGATTGGTGGGCATTTGGACCTCCGTGCCAGGTTTGCCGGTGCTCCAATCGTAACGCGTTAACTTGGTGTCTCTGGCAACCCAGATATTCTGTCCGTCAACGTAAAGCGAGAACGCCGCCGCCACTTCGCGCAGCATATCTTTTTCCAGTTCGTATCGCTGCGGCACCTTCATTCGGTCCGCCGAATCCACTCCCATCTTCGCCTGGTAGGAAACCTGGTCCGCCATGCCTTTCATCTCGCGGTCAACCAGCGCCTCAAATTCATCCTGTGTCAGCAGCGTGTTTGTCCACACGGGCGTCGTCGAACCCAACGGATAACGCGCCAGGACAAAGCCGTGCAGGAACACGATTTGTTTGTCCGAGATTTGAGAACTGCCCGCGTAAGCCATCTCGGGAAAACGCACTCGGAAAATCGAATGCGGCCGCGAAGCGTAAAATGTATACCAACCCCACAAGCCGACCACAGCCGCCACGGCAGCCGCAATGCTCCAGCCAATCAACCCTTTCTTGCGCCATTCCTGCGCTTCCCGCACAGACCGCTGGCCCGCAAACAGGGGCACGTCGATGCCCTGCGCTTCCGCTTTGTTTCTGCACAATGGCGAGCACACATAACCGAAAAGCTCCATGCATTTCGGGCAAAGCGGTTTGCGGCACACGTAACAATGCTCGGTGATGAACTCGCCTTTATGCCTCGGACAGGGCTGGCCGACTTCACCGGTCGCCGCGGGTTGGCCCGGCGCTTCCACCGGGGCGCCATGCGTCGCCGCGGAGGCGGAGCGGGCAATCGACAATCGTGGCGCGCTGGGCGCAGCCACAGCAGGAGCCGCAGGAGCGGGGCGCGGCGCGGCGGACGGGATGCTCACCGCCAATCCGGGCGCGGACGCCGAAGCCATCACGGGCGCCGGTGCTGCCACAGGTGCGGGTGCGGGCGCCAAACCAAGTTCCTGCCGTATCAAGTCGTTAATGGGGCCGGACAAATCAGTATTGCACTCCGGACAAATAAACCGCACCGGGTCACGGGCCATTTCCGGTGTGACATCGATGGCATACTTTGAGCCGCATGGGCATTGGACTTTCATAACCACTCAAGGTTTGGGATTCAACAACACAATGGGTTTGGTAAATCGAAGCGGGAACGGCGCATTCAAACCGCTGGAAACCACACCGCCATCGCACGACATGAAATTGCCGCCGCCTTTGCCGTGATTGTTTCCTGGAGGTTTTCCGTTTTCCGAAAAAACAGTGTCGCCCTGGCCTTTGGGATTCGTATCCACCTGCGCGTCGGACATGACAATGGCCGAATCCGTCGCAAGCCGCCCCATGTAATAAGCATAACTGCCCTTCCAATCGCGCAAGCCCTGCCCTGCAGTTGGCTGAGGTTCCATCGACATCGTGCTCGCCATCGCCGGGCACACAAAAATGGTCGTATCGGACGTATAACGCGGCACCAGCAGCGCGAGCGCTTCCTCGGATGTTTGGGCGTTGGTAACCACCGGATATTTGTCCTTATTATCTTTGGCGTATATCTCCATCGCCAGATAAATCCGCTCCATATTTTCCCGACAAGACGTCAGGTCGCGGTCCCGCCGGGATGACGCCGGATTAAAGTAGTTCAGATACAGGACGATAACGATAGCGAGAATAGCCACGACCAGAAGCAGTTCGATCATCGAAAAAGCTGCCTTGGCGCGCAAACGGCCATGGAGCTGGCACGGCTCCTTCATAACTCTCTTATACCTATCATACACCCTTCTTGCAATGTTTCATTTGCCGCTGGTTGCCATGGCGGCCTCGGGACTTTTTGCGTGAAACTTCGGGACTTGAGCCGCTTGGGATTTGAGCCACTTGGGAAGTGGCGAAAAGGATTCGCCAAAAGCGAAGGCCGCCAGGCCGACTGAACGGGAGTGAGGGAGCCCACCGGCGAAAGGTTTGCATGTCGCGATAGCGACAGTCTCAATCGTGGGAAACACTTGGCAAGAGCGGGAGCTCCATTGGGCGAAGCCACAGGCCCGCGAGGGCCGAGCGAGCGGGAGCGAGCGAGTCCAACTTTCGTACAGTCCCTTTCATCCCTTGCCTCTCCATGTCTCCGGGCAACACCGATTCTGCCTTCTGCCTTCTGCGTTCAAATGGCCCTTCCTGATGATCCTGTCCATCCTGTTCATCCTGTCACAATTTTTCAAAGTGGAATTATCGTAAATTAGTGGAATTATCGTAACTTTCGTACAGTCCCTCCGCTGCAAGATAGAACCTCCCAACTTGTCGGGATGCGTGCCGCACTCCTTGCCGCGCCAACGTGTCGCGTCGAAGCGAAGACGGAAGTCCGACGAAGGCGGCCGGCTTCCGCCCCGCTTCTGCCCGATCAACTCTATATCGAGTTTTCATCGCCCAACAACTACCACGACTACGCTCGATTGTAATGCGTTGTTGGCGTTGTTGGCGTTGTTGGCGTTGAATGCGTTGATGGCGTTGTGTGCGTTAAAAAGGCACGCTCCATGCTTCGGCCCGATTCACTCAGTCCCGCCATGGCGGAATCGGATTTCGGTCTTCGGATTTCTCCCTTTGATCCTGCCCCTTTTTGAAACTTGCGAAACTCCCGGGACCGAGTCTTAATGATTTTAGCCCGCCGACACATGCGCATGAATCGAAAGCACACTATCGTTTTTGCTGCGAGGGATTTTAAGGACTTTCACTTTGAGAATTGATATGTGGCCATTCCGAAAGAAAAAAGCCGATCATGAGATTAACCAGAAACGACTCGACGCCTTTGGACTGCTCGCCGTGGTTTCATCTCAGTGCATCGGTCCAAATCGTTTGCCAGTGATGCACGGCATCCGTGAAAATCCCAACAACGTTTCCGACAGCGGTTGGATGCTCTCGAGTGGCCTGGAGCCCGCCGGTTTCGAATCCAAAGCCGACAATTACAATATCGTGCCTTTGGAAAGGATGATTCAGACCGATGCCACTCTCGCGGCGCTCCGCGACTTCCCGGAAGGAACTGAGATCACGCGCAAAGACATCACGGAGCCCTGGCGCTTCATCGTAAACGATCAGGTCGTGGATGCTGACGGGAAAGTCGTTGGAAGATGCGATTGAAATCAACTCTGCGCTCCGGAAATTCCCGAAATCCCGCGTTGCGCATTAATGCCATCGCATCCTGCTGGACCAAAATCTCCCAAAGTACGGCGAAGGTGAATGTACTTTCACCCTCCGCCAATTTTGCGCAAATCAATTGAGTATCGCTGTATATACAGCCCCGATTTGCGGTGCGTCCGGGTTCGAAAAGGTGGGTGAGCCGAGGATGAAGACAGTACGGCTTCCGTCCTTCGTCATCGTAGCCAGATTTCCGAAGCGCTGCCTGACCTCGCCTGGTCCCGGAATTCCATCAAAGCCGGGTGCCATGTAGAGGTTTGCTTGTTGTGTCCACGTGCTGCCACCACGCGTAAACACGAACGCGTCGCCGGTACCCACGCCGGCCGGATTGAAATCCTCATAAGCCGTCACCAACAGGAGGTCGCCGATGACTTTGATGCCGGTGCCAAAATCCGAATCATCAGGTCCCTCGAGTTTTGCCTGCAACGACCAGGTGTTCGTGTTGTTGCTGTTGTTGCTGACGAAGATCAGGGCTTCCGAAGCTTCCGGTTCACCGATGACAGCGGTGTTGCCGTCGAGGCTCACCAACTCGCCAAAAAGTCCCTGCTCCGGTTCATCATCCATGGGATCAAATCGCACTTGTTGGCTCCAAACGCCGCTTTGCCGGGCGAACAGGAATGCCGCGCCGGTTTCAAAAGCAGTGTCTGGCGCGCCGACGAGCAGGTTGTCGTTCTGTACCGACACGCTCCCGCCAAAGCCCGCCACCGAAGAATCCGTGGGCACAATGCGCTGCTGCTGAATCCACTGGCCGTTGCTGTTGACGAACACGTAAACCGAACCGGTATTGCCCGCCGGTGTGGCTTCCGACCCCGCACCGATGGCGAGCGTATTGCCGTTAAGAGACATGCCATTGAACGAGTTGCCGGCAAAGGACAGGCCCGATCCGCCGGACGGAGTCAGAACCTGTTGTTCGATCCACGCGCCGTTCACGTTGGTGAACACATAAGCCGATAATGCGCCCGCCGCGCCCACCACCAGCGTGTTGCCTTGAATCGCCAGGCTGGAGCCAAAGCGATCGCGCGGATTGCCAGTTGGCGAAGTCAGCTTCGCCTGTTCAGTCCAGGTGCCATTGTTGTTTGTATAGACATAGACCGCAAACGGCGCGAACTGGGTCGCGGCCACAAATGTATTGCCGTCAGCGGCAACTGCTCCACCAAAACCCTGAGACGCAACCAGGTCAGGTGGCTGAATGAATGATGTGCTCGAAAAACTGTTCGCATCGGCATGCGCAATCGAAAGCGCGAAAGCCCCGGCAACGGCCGCTGCGGTAATGCATAGCCAATTCGTTGTCGAGCGTTTGCTGGAATTTGGACGGCTGATGTTTCTATATGTATCCTGACTCATAGAAGGTTCCTGTAGTTGAATGCCTGCGGCTCGCGAGCGTCAGGTCCATTACAACCCCGGTGCTTGCAAGACTGCGTAGTCTATGACACGCGTGTTCTTTCGGTGTCGCTTTTTATGATGAGTGAAGTGTGTGAATGTTCCCCGAAGTTGAAATAATTTTGGGCGCGGGTGACCAACCCGATTGTGCGCGGCAAATCGTACGCGTCGGGGAAAATCTTGACGGAACATGCAACCTCACAGAATTTGAGCCATGCGTTCAGAGGCCAACCGTCAAAAGATCGAGACATTCATGGCCGCATTGGGGAAACGTGTCCAGGGGGAAGGTTCCATTTACTTAACGGGTGGCGCGACGGCAGTTCTTCACGGATGGCGGGCGATGACGATTGATGTGGATATCAAACCCGACCCGGAACCACGTGGATTATTTGAAGCAATCGCTGCACTCAAGGACGAATTGGATATCAATGTTGAACTGGCCAGTCCGGACGATTTCATCCCACCGTTGCCTGGCTGGCAGGAGCGGAGTCATTTCATCGCGCGGCACGGACCGTTGCAATTTTTTCATTACGACCCATATGGGCAGGCACTGTCCAAGTTGCAGCGGGGACACGACCGCGATTACAATGACGTGAAAGCGATGTTAAAGGGTGGTTTGATTGAGGTCGGGAAATTACGCGAATTGTTTGTGCGGATTGAACCGCAGCTCATTCGCTATCCGGCAATTGATCACGCGTCCTTTCGCGCCGTAGTGGAAAAGTTTTGCAATGAAAACAACTGAGCTGATTTCAGGGCTGCCTGGCGAATCACTCGTGCGAAAGGGATTGGAGGACCTGTCGTCTGGCAGGCATACGGCAGCGGCGTATCTGGTGAGCATCGCGCGCAAACGGCTGGAATCGGCCGGATTGCTCTCGACCACCGCCCCCCCTCTTTCCAGCGAACCGGAACTGGAACTGTATCGTCTGCTGCGTTCGGAAGGCGGCGATGCTTATTCGCGATATAATGCGTTGCTGCGCGAATTCATCAGTTTCGAACAGGCGTTGGATCGGCGAATTCGCCAATCGAAATGACCGCTTCTAAGGTTTATGCAACCGGTAATAAGTGTCACTCGAACCGACATTGTTCGTGACGTAATAACGGTCGCCGACAATCACCGGTGCCACTGTGGAGGTACTCCAATTCGGCAGGGTCAACGCTTGTTCAAGATTAAATCCCGTTGCGGCGGAAGGCCACGAAAGCAGGACGGAATTCGTGAGGAGCGATATGGCCAGCCTCGGCGTTCCGAGCACGTTGAACGGCGCACTCGCACTCGAAACTCCGCTGTCTGAAGTCGCCAGCAATGACACGTTGGTGGCGGCCTGGAGCACCGCCATGCTGCCGGACCAGATGCCGCTTGAGAAGTTCGTCGTTGCGCCGGGATTGACCGGCACGGAAACAACGTCCTTGCCGTACCGCAAATCGACAAAATACCAACGCGTGCCGTCGTCTGCCAGCGTCGGAAATCCTTCTCCGAAATCCACTATGCTTTCGTTGATTGTTCCGTCCGCAAATATCGATGGCAGATCCGAACTGAAGTAGTATTGAACTCCGTTTTCATGCACCATCACCAGATAAGTGTTTCCGCCAAGGAGCACCACTGGCGCCGGCAACGGCGTGTCCTTCCACGTGCCGGGAGTACTGACGACATTCTGCGATGC
>Ga0070731_10002913_pt1 | contig 15790 bp, 12 predicted proteins | sample Coa_R1_2_FD_66448 | JGI IMG/M metagenome (GOLD analysis project Ga0070731, IMG submission 66448) | Surface soil microbial communities from Centralia Pennsylvania, which are recovering from an underground coalmine fire - Coalmine... | ecosystem: Environmental > Terrestrial > Soil > Unclassified ...
CGCCCTCATCGGACCGCCTCCGCTTCGACCCGCTCGACGAGATCGGCGAGCGCCGCGGCCGCCGTCGGCTGCCCCAGCGCGTGCGCCTCGTGGGCGGCGCGCGCCAGCGCCGCGGGGTCTTCGACTAGGCGCTGCAGCAGCCCGGCCAGCGCCGTCGGCGTGAACTCGGCCTCGGGCAGCAGCCAAGCGGCACCGCGATCGACCAGCTCCTGCGCGTTGGCGGTCTGCTCGTCGGCGATGGCGGCGGCCAGCGGCACCAGGATCGCCGGCCGGCCGGCAACGGTCAGCTCGGCCACGGTCGAGCCGCCCGAGCGGCAGATCGCGAGGTGGCAGTCGCCCAGCCGTGCCGGCAGGTCGTCGAAGAACGGCCTCGCCGTGACCTCGACGAGCGTGCCGTCGTAATCCTGCTCGACCTGCTCGCGGTCCTCGGCGCGGACCTGCTGGCTGACGTCGAGCCGAGACCGCAGCGATGGCGGCAGCCGGGCGAGCGCCGGCGGCACCACGCGCGAGAGGATGCGGGCGCCCTGGCTGCCGCCGGTGACCAGCAGCCGGATGAGCCCGTCCGGCGCCGGCGGCTCGTAGTGGCGTGTCCGTAGCGCCTGAACGGCCGGACGCACCGGGTTTCCGGTCTGCACGATCTTCGGCCGTGCGGCGTCGTCGATGCCGGAGACCTGCTCGAAGGCGGTGGCGATGCGGCGGACTCGACGCGCCAGCATTCGGTTGGCCCGGCCGAGCACGGCATTGGAATCGTGGATCACCGTCGGCAGGCCGAGCCCGACCGCGGCCAGCATGGTCGGCAACGAGGGATAGCCGCCGAACCCGACGACCGAACGCGGCTGCAGCCGCTTCAAGAGTCGGCGCGCCGCGAACACGCCGCGCGCGACGTCGACCGCGCCGCGGATCTTGGCGGTGAGCCCGGCGCCGCTGCGCCCCGCCGGGATGCGATAGGTCGGCACGCCCTCGACCGGAAAGGCGCCGCCGCGCCTGTCGGTAACGAGCGCCACGGCGCGGCCGCGCGCCATCAGCTCCCGGCCCAGCGCCTCGGCGGGGAAGAGATGGCCGCCGGTGCCGCCGGCCGCGAGGACGACCATCGCGCCGGTCACTGGATCCCCTCCGCGCCGAAGCGCCGGCGGGTGAGCGCCAGCACCATGCCCATGCCGAGGCCGAGCGCCAGCAGCGAGGAGCCGCCATAGGACAGGAAGGGCAGCGTCATGCCCTTGGTCGGCATGAGGTGCAGCGTCGAGGCCATGTTGATCACGGCCTGCAGCCCGAACTGCACCAGCAGCCCGGTCGCGGCGAGCACGACATAGAGGTTGCGCTCGTTGAGGAGCCGCGTGAGCCCGCGTACGACGACGAAAGTGAAGAGCAGGACGATGATCAGACAGGTGACGAGGCCCATCTCCTCGCCGGCCACGGCGAAGACGAAATCGGCGTGGGCATCGGGCAGGTAGTCCTTGATCGTGCCCTCGCCCGGCCCGCGGCCCCATAGCCCGCCGTTGGAGAAGGCCTCGAGCGACCGCGTCACCTGGTAGGAATTGCCCGATTCGGGATGGAGGAACCCGTCGACGCGGTTATGGACGTGGGGGAACACGAAGTAGGCCGCCACCAGCCCGCCCGCGGCGGTCGCACCGGCGATCGGCACCAGCAGGATTGGCAGGCCGGCGAGGTAGAACTGCGCCAGCCACATCGCGGTGACGACGGCGGCTTGGCCGAGATCCGGCTGGGCCAGCAGCAGCCCCAGCACCGCGAAATAGAGCGCGGTCGAGATCAGGTAGCCCGGCAGCCGCGATTCCGGGTTCTTCTGCTCGGCGAACATCCAGGCGCAGGCGACCGCGAAGCAGGGCTTGACGAATTCCGAGGGCTGCACTGAGAGCGGCCCGAAGCTGATCCAGCGTTGCGCGCCCTTGATCTCGACGCCGACGAAGAAGGTCGCCGCCAGGGCGGCGAGGCTCAAGCCCAGCCCGATCACCGCGATGCTGCGGATCGTGCGCGGCGACTGCAGCGACACCACGAAGATCAGCGCGATGGCCAGCGGCATCATGGTGAGCTGGTGCCGCACGAAGTGAAAACTGTCGGCGCCGATGCGGTCGGCGACCGCCGGGCTCGCCGCGAGCGTCAGCACGATGCCGAGACCGCACAGCGCGGCCAGCGCCACCACCGTCCAGCGGTCGACGGTCCACCACCACCGCCCGACGAGGCTCTGATCGGTGCGGGCGATGCTCATCGAACCGCCTCCGCCATCAGGCCTTGGGCGAGCGCGCGGAAAGCCTCCCCGCGCACCTCGAAATCGGGGAATTGGTCGAAGGACGCACAGGCCGGCGACAGCAGCACGACCGGCGCCGGCGCCGAATCCGCGGCAGCGGCGACGGCCGCTTCCCGCATGGCGGTGGAGAGATCGCCGCAATGGGTGAAGGGCGTCTGCCCTTCGAGCGTCCGCGCAAACTCCTCCGCCGCCTCGCCGATCAGGTAGGCGCGGGCGATCCGCGGGAAGAACTCGACGAGCGACGCGATGCCGCCCGCCTTCGCCCGCCCGCCGGCAATCCAATGAATGCGGTCGTAGCAGGCCAGCGCCTTCCCCGCGGCGTCGGCGTTCGTCGCCTTGGAATCGTTGACGAAGCGGACGCGGCCGATGGTCCCCACCAGTTCCTGACGGTGCGCGAGGCCGGGGAAGCTCCGCATGCCCGCGGCGATGTCGTCTCGGACAAGCCCGAGCGCCCGGCAGGCGGCAAACGCAGCGGCCGCGTTCTGCCAGTTGTGCCGGCCCGGCAGCGATGGCACCGGCCGCAGATCCATGACGGGCACGTCGCCGCCATCGAAGAGCTGCCCATCGGCGACCCAGACGCCGCCCGGCACGGTGCGCCCGACCGAGACCGGTACCACCGCGACGCCTTCGCGGCGGAGCGACTCGGCGATGGAAGCGGACTCGGGATCGTCGACGCCGACGACGGCCGTCGTGGTCGCATCCTGGTGCCGGAAGATGCGGCGCTTGGCGGCGACGTAGCCCGCCATGTCGCCGTGCCGGTCGAGATGGTCGGGCGTGATGTTGAGCAGGATCGCGACGTCGAACCGCGTCTCGTCCACGAGATCGAGCTGGAACGAGCTCATCTCGACGACGTAGCAGCCGCCCGGTCCGAGACGCGGCAGGGTCAGGACCGGGATTCCGAGATTGCCGCCGACCGCGACCTCGCGGCCCGCCGATTTCAAGATGTGGCCGACCAGCGCGGTCGTCGTCGACTTGCCGTTGGTGCCGGTGATGCCGACAAGATGGGCGCCGGTACCGGCCCGCCAGAGCAGCTCGATATCGCCGATCACCCTCACACCCGCCGCCAGTGCCCGTTCCGCCACTGGGTGCGGGTTGCGGGTGAGCGGGATGCCGGGGCTCATCACCAGCGCTGACCAGCGATCGGCCGGCTCCGCCCCGAGGTCGCGGATCGGCACACCCCGCGCGGCGGCGCGGTCGCGCGCGGTCGGCGAATCGTCCCAGGCGAGCACATTGGCGCCCGACCCGGCCAACGCCTCGGCGGCGGCCAGGCCCGACCGGGCCAGGCCGAGCACTGCCACGGTGCGGTCGCGAAAAGGCAGCCCGCCGATCATCTCAGCTTCAACGTGGCTAGGCCGGCGATCGCGAGGATCGCGGCGATGATCCAGAAGCGGATGACGATGGTCGGCTCCGACCACCCCAGCTGCTCGAAATGGTGGTGGATCGGCGCCATGCGGAACACCCGCTTGCCGGTCAGCTTGAAGCTGGCGACCTGGACGATCACCGAGACCGTCTCCAGCACGAAGAGGCCGCCGATGATGGCGAGCACGAGCTCGCTCTTGGCGACCACGCTGACCGTGCCCAGGCCCGCCCCGATCGCGAGCGAGCCGGTATCGCCCATGAACACCATCGCGGGTGGCGCGTTGAACCACAGGAAGCCCAACCCGGCCCCTACCATAGCACCGCAAAACACCGCCAGCTCACCCGTCCCGGGAACATGGTTAATCTGTAGATAGTTGGCGAAGACCGCATTACCCGCAAGATATGCGATCAGCCCGAAGGATGCAGCAGCGATCATCGACGGCACGATGGCGAGTCCGTCGAGCCCGTCGGTCAGATTCACCGAGTTCGACGCACCGACGATCACGAAGGCGGCGAAGGGGACGAAGAAATAACCGAGATCGATCAGCAGCCTCCGGGCAAAGGGCACGGCCAGCTTGGTGGACAGCCCATCGCCGGTCATGATCATGATGACGACTCCGGCGGTCAGCGCGATGAGCGCCTCGATCAACAGACGGTTGCGGCCGCTGAGGCCTTTATGCGACCGGCGCGTGAGCTTCCGGTAGTCGTCGAGGAATCCGATGAGCCCGAATCCGGCGGTGACCAGGAGCACGACCCAGACGAATCCGTTCCGGAGGTCCGCCCAGAGAAGGGTGGCGCCGACCAGGGCCGTCAGGATCAGGAACCCGCCCATGGTGGGCGTGCCCTTCTTGGTCAGCAGGTGGCTCGCCGGCCCGTCCTCGCGGATCGGCTGGCCCTCGCGCTGCTTGGACTTGAGCCAGGCAATGAAGCGCGGGCCCATGATGAAGCTGATGACGAGCGCGGTCACGAGCGCGCCGCCCGACCGGAAGGTCAGGTAGCGGAACAGGTTGAACGGCTCGAACCACGAGCTCAGCGGCGCCAGAAGATTCAGCATTCACTCTCACTTCCCGGATCGCCGGCGGCAATTCCGGCGATCAACGGCTTTACGATGTCGGCCATGCGGCTGCCGAGCGATCCCTTGACCATCACGGTGTCGCCGGGCTGCAGCGCCGCGGCGAGATGCGGCAGCAGCGCGGCGGCGGTCGGCGCGTGCGCGCCCCGGATCTCCGGCGGCAACGCCTCGAACAGGGTTCCGGCGAGCTCGCCGCAGGTGAAGGCGCCGGCGACACCGGCCGCCTCGATCGCGTCGGCGAGCCCGCGATGGAGCTCGGGGCCGGCGGCACCGAGCTCGCGCATGTCGCCCAGGACGACGATCCGCCGGCCGCGCGCGAAGCCCAGCACGGCGAGCGCCGCCCGCACCGCGGCGGGGCTGGCGTTGTAGCTTTCGTCGAGGAGCGACGCCGTGCCGCCGCGCACCCGGATCTCGACGCGCCGGCCGCGGCCGGACAGCCCTTCGAAGCCGATCAGCGCCTGCGCCGCGCGGAACGGATCGGCGCCGAGCACGGAAGCGGTCGCCAGCACCGCCAGGCTGTTCATCACCAGATGGCGGCCTGGCTGGTTCAGCCGGTAGTTGACCTCGCGTCCGTCGATCCGCGCCCTGACCGTGCTCGATTCCGGGCCCATGAAGGTCGAGAGCAGCCGGACATGCGCCGCGTCATGGACGCCGAAGGAGCGGATACGGCCGATGCCGCGGGCTGCCGCGCCGGCGGCGAGGCGCTCGTACATCGCGTTGTCGCGGTTGAGCACGACGCTGCCGAGCGGCGACAGGCCCAGGAAGATCTCCGCCTTGGCGTCGGCGATCGCCTCCAGCCCGGAGAAGAATTCGAGATGCACGTGCTCGATCGCCGTGACGACCGCAACGTCCGGCCGGGCGAGGCGCGTCAGCGGCGTGATCTCGCCGGGATGGTTCATCCCGATCTCGAAAACGCCGAATTCGGTCTCGCGCGGCATGCGGGCGAGGCTCAGCGGCACGCCCCAGAGATTGTTGTAGCTGCTCTCGGAGCGGTGGGTGGCGCCCTGCTCCGACAGCGCCAGCGCCAGCATCTCCTTGGTGCCGGTCTTGCCGACGCTGCCGGTGATGGCGGCGACCCGCGCGCCCGTACGTGCCCGCGCCCCGGCGCCGAGGCGTTCGAGACCCAGCTGCGTATCGTCGACGATCACCATTGGCGCATCGGGGCCGACGCCGCCCGGCGGATGCGTCACCAGCGCGGCGCCGGCACCGCGCGCCAGCGCTTCGGCCACGAATTCGTGCCCGTCGCGATGGGGGCCGGCGAGCGCCACGAAAAGATCGCCCGGCGCCAGTGTCCGCGTGTCGATGGAAATGCCGGTGATCGGGCCGGCGGGATCGCCGGAAAGCGACCCGCGCACCGCCGCCGCCACATCCGGCGCGGTCCAGAGAGGCCCTGCCCGGGAGATCATGTCGCCTCGCGGAGCCGCCGGGCGACCTCGCGCACGACCGTCGCATCGTCGAAGGGAAGCACCGTGGCACCCACGGTCTGGCCCTGCTCATGGCCTTTGCCGGCGATCACCAGGATGTCGCCGGGGCCGAGCATCCGCATCGCCGCTTCGATCGCCGCCGCCCGGTCGCCGATCTCGATCGCGCTCGGGCAGGCCTCGATGATCGCCCGGCGGATCGCAGCCGGATCCTCGCTGCGCGGATTGTCGTCGGTAACGATGGCGATGTCGGCGAGCGCGGCGACCGCGGCCCCCATCTTCGGCCGCTTGGTCGGATCGCGGTCGCCGCCGGCACCGAAGACGCAGACGAGACGCCCAGCCGTGTGCGGCCGGAACGCGGTCAGCACCTTCTCCAACCCATCCGGCGTATGCGCGTAATCGACAAAGACCTTGGCGCCATCGTTTCGAGAGACGATGTGCTCGAACCGGCCGCGGACCGTCTTGACCTCTTCGAGCGAACGGATGGCCGCCTGGATGGGAATATCGGTCGCCAGCGCCAGCCCCAGCGCCGCCAAGGCGTTCATCGCCTGGGCCTCGCCGAGCAGGTCCAGGCCGATCTCGTAACTATGCCCGCGCCATGCGACACGCAGGGTCTGGCCGGTGGGATGAACCTTTCGGCTCACGAGACGCAGCGCACGCGCGTTCTTCCCGTAATCGAGCACCGTCCGGCCGCGCCCCTGTACGGCCCCGCGGAAGGTGTCGAATTCCGGGCTGTCGGCGTTGAGCACGGCCGTGCCGCCCGTCGCCAACACCTCGCTGAACAGCCGCAGCTTGGCCGCGCGGTAGGAACCCATGTCGCCGTGATAGTCGAGATGGTCCTGGGTCAGATTGGTGAAAGCTGCTGCCGTCAGCCGCACGCCGTCGAGCCGGTGCTGGTCGAGGCCGTGCGACGAGGCCTCCATGGCGACGTTCTCGATGCCGTCCCGCTTCAGAGCCGCCAGCGCGGCGTGGAGCGCCGGCGCATCGGGCGTCGTCATGCTGCCCGGCTCCAACCCTTCCGGCCGCTCGATCCCGAGCGTGCCGATCGAGGCGGCGGGATAGCCGACGCCCTGCCAGATCTGCCTCGTGAACGACGCGGTCGAGGTCTTGCCGTTGGTGCCGGTGACGGCGACCACGATGTCCGGCTGCGGCCCGTAGAAGCGCGCCGCCGCCTGCGCCAAACGCCGCCGCGGATTGGCATCGGCGAAGACTGGAATGCTCAGCCGGCCGGCGATTTCCGGAGCCGTCTCGGTGTCCGTGAGCACGGCCGCGGCGCCACGCTGCACCGCATCGTCGACGAAGCGCCGTCCGTCAGCATGGCTGCCGGGGAGCGCCACGAACAGGTAGCCCGGCCTGACCGCGCGGGAATCCGCCGTGATGCCGAGAATTTCGGGGTCGTGTGGCGCCCCATGTCCCGCGGCTGCGAGGGATGGTCCATCCATCAGCTCAATTGACCGCAATCTTTTTACTCAGGCCCGGCAGGTCGATGGTGATGGCCCGATGGATGTCGGGCGTTTCGTCCTGCGGCTTGACTCCGAATAATGGCGCCATTCGGGCGACAACGCGCTTGACGGCGGGAGCGGCGATCCAGCCGCCGGTCTCGAATCCCATCGACTTCTTGTTGCCCTTGGGCTCGTCGACGGTGACGTAGACCATGTACTGCGGATCGTTCATGGGGAACACCCCGATGAAGGACGCCATGACCGCCTTCTTCGCGTAGCCGCCATGCACGACCTTCTCCGGCGTGCCCGTCTTGCCGCCGACGAGATAGCCCGGCACGTCGGCCATCTTGCCGGTGCCGTCGGTCACGACCAGCCGCATCAGCTTGCGCATCTCGGCCGAAGTCTCCTCGGAGAGGACGCGCTCGCCGGCCGGCACGTAGCCGTCGGCGTGCTTGATCAGCGAGGCCGGGTGGAGGATGCCGCCATTGACCACGGCGGCCGCGGCGATCGCCGTCTGGACCTGGCTCACGCCCAGGCCGTGGCCGTAGGAGATCGTCATGGCGTTGATCTCGCGCCACGGGCTGGGCACTTCGGGGCCCCCGACCTCGGGCAGCTCGATCGGCGCCGGGCGGAGCAGGCCGAGCCGGCCGAGGAACTCGCGCTGCAGCTCGGGACCGCTCAGCTGCACCATGCGGGCTGAGCCGATATTCGACGATTCCATGAAGATCGTCGTGACGTTCGCCGGGTTCGGGATGTGCTCGCCGGCAAAGTCGTGGATGGTGAAGCGGCCGTAGTGGATCGGGTCGGTCGGGAAGGACGAGGCGAGTGTCAGCTTCTTGTCGTCGAGCCCGAGCGCGGTGTTAAAGATCTTGAACACCGAGCCCATCTCGTAGATGCCGAGCGTCGCCCGGTTGAAGCGAGGGTCGTCCGCGTCTTTGCTGGGGCCGCGCTTCGCCGCCATCTCGCGCATCTGGTTGGGATCGAAATCGGGCAGCGAGACCAGGCTCAGGATCTCGCCGGTGCGGACATCCATGACGACGCCGCTGGCGCCGATCCCGTTGTAGTCGTCGATCTGCTTCTGCATCTCCTCCTTGAGGATCGCCTGCAGCCGGAGATCGATGCTGAGCCGCAATGGCTCGCGGCTCGAATCGAGCGTGGTGTCGAACGACCGCTCGATGCCGGCGAGGCCCTTGTTGTCGAGATCGGTGTAACCGGCGACATGCGCGGCCAGCACCCCGGCCGGATAGACCCGCCGCTCCTCGTGCTCGAAATCGAGACCCGGAATGCCGAGCGCGGTGATCGCGTATTCCTGGCCTGGCGTCAGGTGCCGGGCAAGCCAGACGAAGCTCTTGTCGGTCGCGAGCTTGGCCTCGATCTCGGCAACATTGGTGCCGGGCAGCAGCTTGGCGAGTTGCCGCGCCGTCGCCGGCTTGTCGACGATGAGGTGCGGATTGGCGAAGAGGGATGGGCTGGCCAGGGTCGTAGCAATCACGTTGCCGTTGCGGTCGAGGATGTCGGCGCGGCCGTAATGGACGGGCTGGACCACGGCGGGCTGCTCCAGGCGCAGCACCTGGGCATCCGGCTCGCGCAGCAGCGTCACGTCGGCAAGCCTGAGACCGATGACGATGAAGGCCAGCGCGAAGGCCGTGCCGATCGTGACAAGCCGCTTGTGCGCGAGATCGAGCGAGCGACTGACCGGCGCATCGGCGGCACAGGGCGGCGTCAGCGTCGGCTTGAAATGCCGCGGCCGGCAGGGATTCTCGTCGCGGTCGAGAGGCGCTTCGGATCTCATTCCACGGCCCTCGCCTTGGTTGCGGGTGCGGGCTGGACGGCCGGCGGCGTGGCGGCGATCTGCATCGCCTTCAGCACCTCGGAGATCGGCACGTCGCGGTCGTTCGCGGCCACGGCCGGGTCGTCGCCCTTGAGCGGGAGCGTGTCGAAGGCGCCGAGCTGCGCGGCGGTGAGCGGCTGCAGGCTGAGGAACTTGCCGGCCAGCCGGCCCAGCCGGTCGGGCTGGGTGAGGAAGCTCCACTCGGCGTTCAGCACGTGGATCTGGTCGCGGTCGAGGGCGATCTGGCGGTCGATCTTGACGCGATCGTCCTCCAGCCGCTGCACCGCGTACTTCGTCTCGTAGAGCGCGAAGCCCAACAGCAGATCGAGCGCCAGCCAGAGGAAGGGCGAGATCCGGTTCATGCCGCGACCGCCTCCGCCGGCCAGGGCGGGGCCTCGGTGCGCTCGGCGACACGGAGCCGGGCGGAGCGGGCACGCGGATTGGCGGCGCTTTCGGCGGCATCGGGCGTGATCGGGCGCGGCGTCACCAGGCGGAAGCTGGGCGCGTGCGACGGGCCGGCTGCCGGCAGATGGCGCGACTGCGACGGCGCGCGGCCGGCGCGCTCGCGCAGGAAATTCTTGATGACGCGGTCTTCGAGCGAGTGGAACGAGACCACCGCGAGTCGGCCGCCCGCGGCGAGCAGGCGCTCGGCGGCGGCGAGTCCGCGATGGAGCTCGCCGATCTCGTCGTTCACGTAGATGCGCAGCGCCTGGAAGGTCCGCGTCGCCGGGTCGATGCCGTCGCGCGAGGCCGGCACCACGCCGCGGACGATGCGGGCGAGGGCCGCGGTGCCGGCGATCGGTGTCTCCCGCCGGGCGCCCACGATCGCGCGCGCGACGCGACGCGACAGGCGCTCCTCGCCGTATTGCCAGATGATGTCGGCCAGCGCCGCCTCGCCCAGCTGGTTGACCACGACGGCGGCGGTCTTCCCATCCGATCCCATGCGCATGTCAAGCGGGCCGTCGAAGCGGAAGGAGAAGCCGCGCGCCGGATCGTCGAGCTGCGGCGACGACACCCCGAGATCGAGCGCCACACCGTCGACCCGGTCGATGCCGATCGCGGCCAGCAGCGATTGCATCTCGCCGAACCGGCCTTCGAGCAGCGTCAGGGAGGGCGCCGCGTCGGACGGCTTGACCGGCGGCACGACAACAGCACCGAAGGCCTCGCGCCCGTGCGCGATCGCCGCCGGGTCGCGGTCGATCCCGACGACGCGGCAGGGCGCTGCATCGAGAATCGCCCGCGTGTAGCCGCCGCGCCCGAAGGTGCCGTCGACGATGAGCGCGCCGGCCCTGGGCTGCAGCGCCAGCACGACCTGGTCGACGAGGACGGGGAGATGGCCGGTCACGGCGCCTCCCCCTTGAGAGCGCTGCGCGCCTTGAAGAGGCTGCCCGCGCCGAGGCGGCGGCGCTCGCGCATCGCCACCTTGTATTCTTCGTATGCGGAGGGCTCCCACATTTGAAAAACAGTGCCGCCGCCGGCGAACAGCACGACATCGGTCAGATTGGCATGCGCCAGCAGGTGCTGCGGCAGGATGATGCGGCCTTCGGTATCGGCCGGGATCGGCGTGTGCTCGCCGAACAGCGCCTGCAGCGCCTCGTATTCGTCGGATTCCTCAGGAAACTCGGCCAGCTGCCGGATCAGCGCCTCGGTCCGCTCGGGACCGCTGCCCTCGATCATCGGCCATTTGGCCGACTGGACCGCGGTGATGCCCTGGAACTCCGGCCGAGCAAGCTTCGAGCGGAAGGGCGCGGGTACGGAGACCCGGCCCTTCGCGTCGATCTTGTTCGTGTAACAGCCGGAGAAAGTCGGCTCCACGATGCTCCCCCAACGGAGTTCCCAGCGCCCATTCCCCTCGAAACCAAGCTTGCTAGATCATCCCCAGCGCTGGGAATTCACGGGATATCATGGGATGCGGATATTAGGCAAGCGTTGAGGCGCGTCATGGAACAATATTGGTACATCTACTGCTTGGCAGATCTGCGGTCGTCACCTCTACAGGCGGTAGGAGAATGCCTCTCCAACCTACCTCCGCACCTGCCGGTCGAGTGCGACGAATCCGCATGGCTTGCCCATGAGTCCATGAGTTCTTGATTTGTTCCAGAACATTCGCGCCGGTGACTTGGGAATTCTTGGGACAGGCGGCCTGTAAGCCGGGTTCTGTCCGCGCCGCCGGAGCGGCGGGGATGACCATTCATCTGGGACGTCCGTTACCGGACGCCTCGCGCGACCGACCCGGGCGGCGGCGCCGAAGACCCGCCTGCCGGTCCGAACCCGAAGGCTCGGCCGGCCAGCCGCCCCTACTTGGTCTTGCTCCCGGTGGGGTTTGCCATGCCGATCCCGTTGCCGGTCTCGCGGTGCGCTCTTACCGCACCCTTTCACCCTTGCCCGCCGTCGCCGGCCAGGCGGTTTGCTTTCTGTGGCACTGTCCCTGGGGTCGCCCCCGCCGGGCGTTACCCGGCACCGTGTCTTCCGGGGAGCCCGGACTTTCCTCCCCGGACTTGCGCCCGGAGCGGTCATCCGGCCGCCTGTCCCGGGCGATCACCTAGGCCCGCGGCGGTTCCGCGTCAATCGGCGGGGGACACAAATCCGCAATCTGGGCGATCCGCCGGCGGGTTTCGTCATCCGCGAGGCCGTCGACGAGGCGCGGCCGCCAATGGCGCTGGAACGCGGTGATCGCCGCCGGCAAGTCATCGACGGCATAGCCGATGCGGGAAAGTCCCGCGGCCGGATCGATCGTCGGTACCGCCGCATCAGGACTCGGCCACAGCCCGATCCAATGCGCGGCGAGCCAGGCCCAGTCGAGCTTCTCGCCCGGATCGCGCTTGCGCCCGGGCGCCACGTCGGAATGGCCGAGCACCCGGTGCCGCGGAATCGGATGGCGCGCCAGAACGCCGCCGGCCAGCGCCGCCAGCGCCGCCATCTGGGCTGGCGGAAAGGGCGGATAGCCGAACTCGTGGCCGGGATTGACCAGTTCGATGCCGATCGATCGCGAGTTCACGTCATGCGTCCCCGCCCAGAACGCGGCGCCGGCGTGCCAGGCCCGCCGCGCCTCGTCGACCAGGCGATAGACCGTGCCGTCCTCATCGACGACGTAGTGGCTGCTGACAGCCGCCGCCGGATCGCGGAGCCGGTCGAGCGCCGCGGCGGCGCTGGCCATCCCCGTATAGTGCAGGAGCAGGATGTCGACCGGCCCCTCACGGCGCGGCCCGTGGTTCGGCGAAGGACGTTCGATGATATGCATGGGCCTGAGCCTATCCGGCGAACGGCGCCGGCTGTCCAGTGGTGACGGAAACGCCGGATCTGCTATCCCGTGGCCGATGAGTTCGACATCCACGCCTTCCGTCCTGCATGTCACCACCGGGCTCGAGATCGGCGGCGGCGAGGTCCTGCTGCTGAATCTTGCCGAGGCGGCGCAGCGCCGTGGGCTCAACAGCACCGTGGTCAGCCTGATCGCCGACGGTCCCATGCGCCAACGCATTCGGGCGGCCGGGATTCCGCTGCATACGCTCGGCATGCGCCGCGGCGTTCCCTCTCTCTCCGGCGTCGCCAAGCTGGTGCGGCTGATCCGCGAGATAAAGCCGGATGTGGTCCAGGGCTGGCTCTATCACGGCACCATCGCCGCGACCGTGGCCCTGGCGCTGTCCGGCCGCTGGCGCCAGACGGTGCTGATCCATGGGATCTACGGGTCGAGCATCGATTTCGGCGCCTACGGGCGCCGGGTGCGGCTGGGTTTCCGGCTGGCCGCATTTGCCTCGCGCTTCGCCGATGCCGCCGTCTACAACACGGAAGCCGGCGCCGAGTGGCATGGTGCCCAGGGATTCCGGAGCCGCAGGGTGCGGGTGATCGAGAACGGCATCGACCCAACGCGGTTCGAGGCAACGTCCGGGTTGCGGGAGTCGGTCCGCGGCGAGTTGGGCCTCGACGAGACGGAAACCGTCGCCATCGTGATCGCCCGCGTCGACCCGATGAAAGGCTGGGACCGCCTGCTGCGGGTGACGGAGCGCGTGCCGGGCCTGCGTCTCCTCGCGGTGGGCACTGGAACCGAGGCCTTCCCGCCGCACCCCTCGCGAATTCCGCTCGGACCGCGGGAGGACGTGCCGAGCCTGCTGGCAGCGGCCGATCTTTTCATCCTGCCGTCGCTGTTCGGCGAGGGCACCTCGGTTGCGCTGACAGAGGCCATGGCCGCGGGACTGCCGGTCGTCGTGACCGATGTCGGCGATAATGCCCGGATCGCCGCCGGATGCGGCCGGATCGTGGCACCCGAGGACGAGGCCGGGCTGGAGCAGGCGATCGGCGATCTGGCGGCCGATCCGACAGCCCGCGCGGCGTTCGGCGCGGCGGCCCGCACGCGGGCTCGCGAGACCTGCTCGATCGATGCGATGCTGGACGCCTACTACCGGCTCTATCGCGAGGCGGCGTGATGAGCGGCCTGCCCTCGGTGCTGGTCGTCACCAGCGAGCTCGTCGGCCCGTTCAAGAACGGCGGCATCGGCACGGCCACCACCGGCCTCGTCGAGACGCTCGCCGGCATGGGTTGCCCCACCACCGTGCTCTATACGGGCGCCATCTGGCACGTCGAGATCGACATGGCGCCGTGGATCGAGTCGTGGCGGCGGATCGGCGTCGAGGTCGTGCCGCTGACGCTCGGCGACATGAAGCGCCTCGCCGGCCCGGTGCGCGACCAGGGGCTGGGCTCGGCTTGGCTCGTCTACGAGTTCCTGCGCGGCCGGCATTTCGACATCGTGCATTTCAACGACACGCTGGGCGAAGGCATGCTGGCGCTGGCGGCGAAGCATCTCGGCGCGGCCTTCGCGGGCACCAGGATGATCGTCGGCCTGCACAGCCCCACGCGATGGATCGCCCGGCTCAACCGCCAGCTCGTCGACAACATGGTCTACGCCGCGTTCGACTGGGGCGAGCGCATCTCGGTCCGCGCTGCCGACCTGCTCTGGTGCCCCAGCGAATACCTGGTGGATTGGATCCGGAAGGACGGCTGGACGCTGCCGGCCGAGGTGATCTGCCAGCAATACGTCATGCCCACGGCCTCGCTCTTCGATCCCGCGCCCGAGAAGTTCGCGGCGGCCGACACGCTGCCGTCGCCGCGCGGTGTCGAGCGCGTGCCCGAGGTCGTGTTCTTCGGCCGGCTCGAGGAACGCAAAGGGCTGCGCGGCTTCTGCGCGGCACTCGACCGGCTGGAGGACCGGCTCGTCGAGCGCAGAACGCGTATCACCTTCATGGGCAAGCCGGTCCGCCAGGGGGACGAATCGAGCGCCGACTGGCTGAAGCGGCGCGGCGCCGGCTGGCGCTTTCCCTGGCGCATCGAAAGCGGGTTCGGACAGCGCGAGGCGCTCGCCTATCTCAAGGGACGCGATTGCCTCGCTGTGATGCCGTCGCCCTACGACAACTCGCCCTGCACGGTGTACGAGGCGATCCAGAACGGGATCCCCTTCCTCGCCTCGGCGACCGGCGGCATCCCCGAACTGGTCGATCCGGAGGATGCGCCGCGCGTGCTCTTCGCCGATACGGCGGACGGGCTCGCAGATGTGCTCGCGCGAGCACTGGAGGAGGGCGCAAACACCGTGCGTCCTCGCATCCCGCCGGCGGAGACGCGACGCCAGTGGCAGGCGCTCCACGGGGTCGGCCCCCTCCCCCCAACCCCCTCCCGCGAGGGGAGGGGGGACGACCTGGCGGAATTGCTCCCCCTCCCCTCGCGGGAGGGGGTTGGGGGGAGGGGGGCCGCCGGTGCTTCCGCGCTCGCGGTTCTCGTCGAGCACGAAGGCGGCGATGCCGCGGCGGCCGTCGCCGCAATCCGCCCGCAGCTCGGCGACCGCGTCGCCGGCGTGGTTCTGCTCGTCCGCCGGCCGGTGTCGGGCGAGGTGCCGCCGGACGCGGCGATCGTCGATGCCGGCCGCGAGCGGCGGGTCGACCAGGCGCTGGAAGCGGCGCTGCAGGGGATCGATGCGCCTTGGGTGCTTTGCCTCGCCGAGGGCGTCTCGGTGATCGCCGACACGCTGCCGGCACTCGACCGGGCGCTGGCGGCGCCGGATGTCGCCGACGGACTCCTGCCGGCCGGGCAGACCGTGGACGGCCGTGCCGTGCCGCCCTTCGGGGGCGCCGGCTTCGGCTTCTTCGAAGGCTTCGCGTTCACCGGTGGCGCGGTGCTCAGGCGTGCGACCGTCGTGAAGGTGCTGGCCGCCCACGGCATCCTCAACGGCGCACCCTTCGCCGGGCTCATCGACCTTTGCGCGGCAAGCGGCTCCCTGCTCTGGCCGTTCCCCGAGCCGCTCTTCGCGCTGTCCTCGAGCGGCCTCCCCGCGCCGGTGACGCTCGACGGCGCCCGCGTCGCAGTCTTCGATCCCGCCGATCCTTCCGAGCGCGCCCTGATCGCCTCGGTCGGCTTCGC
>Ga0070731_10002914_pt1 | contig 15788 bp, 13 predicted proteins | sample Coa_R1_2_FD_66448 | JGI IMG/M metagenome (GOLD analysis project Ga0070731, IMG submission 66448) | Surface soil microbial communities from Centralia Pennsylvania, which are recovering from an underground coalmine fire - Coalmine... | ecosystem: Environmental > Terrestrial > Soil > Unclassified ...
GAAGCGGAAAAAATATATACACGCGTGCTCAAGGCGGCGCCGGACCACTTCGATGCGCTCAACATGCTCGCCGCCGTCAAGGCGCGGCTTGGTCGTATGGGGGAAGCGCATCGTTTGTTTTCTGCTGCCGTCAAAATCAATCCTGGCGTGGCTGGTGCCTGGGCCAATCTCGGCCAGGTCTTGCATGCGCTCAAGCGCAACGAGGAGGCGGTCGAATGCCTCGACAAGGCGCGCGCGCTTGCACCCGATGATGTTGCCATTCTCAATCAGCGCGCGAATACGCTGTTGAGCGCCGGGCGCGCCGAAGAAGCGCTCGACGAATTCCGCCAGGTCTTGGCGCGCATGCCGCAACACACCGAAGCGCGCGTCAATAGCGGCGTTGCTCATGCTGCGCTCGGAGCATCTGAGCAGGCAGTCGCAGAATTCGATACTGCCCTATCGATCGTGCCCGGACATCTGGGTGCTCATTACAATCGCGGCCTCGCGTTGCACGATCTGGGCCGATATGCGGCCGCCCTCGATGCCCACGAACGGGTACTCGCCGCCGCGCCCGAGCATGACGGCGCATGGCTGCACCGCGGGCGGGCGCTCGCCGCGCTCAACCGCCTCAACGAGGCCGTTGCCAGTTATGGCAAGGCCGCCGCGATCCGCAAAGACAATGCGGATGTTCATTTCAGCGAAGCGCTCGCGCTGCTCGCGCTTGGCGATTACCGTCGCGGCTTCGAGAAATATGAGGCGCGCTGGCGGCGAAGCGGCATGCCGGCGCCCAAAAGCCGCGGCCGGCCGCTGTGGCTAGGCGAGTATCCGCTGGCGCGAAAAACCGTGCTGCTGCACGCCGAGCAGGGTTTCGGCGATACGATCCAGTTCGCTCGCTACGTGCCGCTCCTTGCCGCGACCGGCGCCAAGGTCGTGCTTGAAGTGCAGAGCGAGTTGACGGCGCTGATGACGCGGCTCAACGGCGGCGCTCAAATCATCGGGCGCGGCGATACGCTACCGCCTTTCGACGTGCATTGTCCGCTCGGCAGCTTGCCGCTTGCGTTGCGCACCGAGCCCGATACTGTCCCGGCGGAGATTCCCTACCTCTCCGCCGATGATGCGCAATTGGCGAAATGGTCGGCCCGCGTCGGGGCATTTGCCCGGCCGCGCATAGCCATCGCCTGGTCGGGCAATGCCGAGCACTTCAACGACCGCAACCGCTCGATCCCGTTCGCGCGGTTGGCGCCGATGTTTTCGATGCCAGCACGCTTCTTCAGCATTCAACGCGACGTGCGCAGTCAAGATGCGGAGACGCTGGCAGCCGAAAGCCGCGTCACTCATTTTGGCGCCGAGCTTGCGAATTTCACCGATACTGCAGCGGTGATCGCCCTGTCCGATTTGGTCATCTCAGCCGATACGGCGGTCGCGCACCTCGCTGGCGCGATGGGGCGGCCGCTTTGGGTGCTCATCCCGTTTCAGCCCGATTGGCGCTGGACGCTCGATGGGGAAACAAGTCCCTGGTATCCCACGGCGCGATTGTTCCGGCAGACTTCATTGGGCGATTGGGATGACCTTATCGCGCGCGTCGCCGCGGAGCTTGGGCAGTTCACCTCAAGCTAGAGCAGCGATCCGCGCAGCGGCGGCGGAACGCTCATCGCATCGGCGAGAACGGCGCAGGCAGGTAGATGTCCACCTGCTGCGAGACGAGATGGCCCGGCCCGCCGGGCGGCGGCCAGACGCCCTCGGCGGCGGCCTTCGCCCGCAACCGCGTGCGCTCCTCGAAGCTTTTATAAGGCCAGATGTGCATGAAGCGTATCGGGCCCGTCACCGATGTCATGGCGGCGAGCAGGGGCGAGACCGTCAAGCGGCCGGGCACGGCTTTGCGCCAAAGCTCGATGGTCGGGGCCAGTCCGTCTGGCTTGAGCTCATAGGTGCGCACCTCATAGCAGGGGCCGAATTCGCCCGGGAGCATGGGCGGCATGAAATCGAACGACATATAGGTGTCCATTGCCATCCCGGTGATGAATTCCCCGACGCCGAATGGACTCTTTTCTTTGAGCACAGCGAGGCGAGCATCGAGAGTTCCGGCCGGATCGGTCATCGTGCGAATGAGCAAGATCTGATTGACCTTGCCAATGTCCGAGTACCAGCAAGCGAGCAGATTTCGGTCGTTGGGCAGGCTCTTACCCAGGACCGCAAGCGCTTGCGGATGCGTTCCGGGTCGGACGCTGAGGGTCGTGACATCGTATTGTTGCGTCATGTTTGCCTCTCTTGCTGCTTACCCGCACAATTGACAGGTCCGGCGGCCACCGCGACAATTCCGCGACGTTAGGGAAGAAATGCCCGTGGGACAACGCTGCAACAGGAGAACAAGGTGAAACGGATATCGCTGTTGGTTGCCGGGCTTGCCTTGGCTGCCGCCCTCTGCGCTGCCCAGGCGGCGCGCGCCGCCGATCCGGTGAAGGTCGGCATATTGTGGCCGCTTACCGGCAATGCCGCTGCTGCAGGGCAAGCCTCGAAGGCGGCCATCGAAGTCGCCCTCGACATCATCAACAACGCTCATCCGGAACTGGGTAACTTGCCGCTCGCCGCGACGGCGGGTTTGCCCAACTTGGGTGGTGCCAAGCTCGAAGTCGTTTTTGTCGACCACGAAGGAAATCCATCCACCGCGCAGCAATTAGCAACCCGCCTGATCACCCAGGACAAGGTGAACGTGCTGATGGGCGCGTATCAGTCTTCGTGCAGCTTCACCGCCACCGCGGTTGCGGAGCGCTACGGCGTGCCCTTCATGGTTGGCGAATCCTCAGCGCTCAACATCACCTCGCGCGGCTTCAAATGGACGTTTCGCGCCACGCCGATCGCGACCGATTATGCCCGCACCTACATGCGTTTCTTCGCCGATATGAAGCGCGAGGGCAAGAAGATCGACTCGATCGCGATCGTCAACGAGAACACCGATTACGGGACTTCGGTCGGCGATGCCATCGTGGCTGAGGCCAAGAAGGCCAACCTTCCCGTTGCCATCCGCATCCCCTATAGCGCCAGCTCCACTGACGTTTCCGCCGAGGTGCTACAGCTGAAGCAGAAGCAGCCGGATGTGGTGATCTTTATCAGCTATACGGCGGATGCGATCCTGTACATGAAGACGATCAAAAATCTGGATTACAAAGCGCCCATGATCATAGGCGACGACACTGGCTTTTCCGACCCGTCGTTCATCCCCGCGGTAGCGGATATCGCCCAGGGAGTCATGAACCGCAGCGCCTGGGACATCGGCAAGCCCGGCTCGACGACCTACAAGATCAACGAGATGTACAAGGCCAAGACCGGCCGCGACCTCGACGACACCAGCGCGCGCAATATGCAAAGCTTCTTTGCGCTGGCCGATGCCATCAACCGTGCGGGTTCGACGGATGCGGAGAAGATCCGCGACGCGCTCACCAAGACCGACCTTAAGCCGGACCAGATCATGATGGGCTATCAGGGGGTCAAGTTCGACGAGACCGGCCAGAACATTCTGGCTTCGACCTATCTGATTCAGCTGAGCGGAAAAAAATACGATCTGGTCTGGCCGGATACGGCGGCCAATGGCAAACTGCAATGGCCGATGGGCAGCGGGGCGCACTGATAGATGATTTTCGTTCAGGTGATCGTCGGTGGCCTTCTGCTCGGGGCCATCTACGCGCTGTTTTCGTCGGGCCTCACCTTGATCTGGGGCATGATGAATTTCATCAATTTCGCCCACGGCGAATTCGTCATGCTGGGCATGTACGCGGCGCTGCTTGTGGTCACGTGGCTCACCGGCAGCCCGATCGTTTTCGGCATGGCGGCGGCCTTGGCGTTGTTCGTGCTCGGCGTCGCCATCTATTTTTTGCTGATCCGCTACGTGGTGCGCGGGCCGATGCTCTCTCAGATTCTGTCGACTTTCGGACTCGCTCTGCTTCTGCGTTACACCGCGTTCTATGTTTTCTCCGCCAACTTCGTCTCGCTGCCGCAGACTTCGCTAGCCGGCACTCTCAACCTCGCTGGCGTCTACTTGCCGATCGCGCAGCTCGTGGCCGGCGCCGTGGCCATTACGCTGACCATCGCGCTGCATCTTCTGCTGACGCGTACCACGGTGGGCAGCAGGCTTTTGGCGGTGGCGGAGGATCGCTCTGCCGCGATGCTCATGGGCATTCGGCCGGATCGTATGCAGGCGCTGGCGTGGGGATTGTCGGCCGGCGCAGCAGGGGTGGCCGGCGCCTTGATGGCGACGGCGTATCCCTGGTCGCCGTCGGTCGGTGAAACGTTCGGCCTGATCGCCTTCGTGACGGTGGCGCTCGGCGGCTTTGGCAGCGTGCTCGGCTCGCTCTATGCCGGCCTGATCATAGGGCTCATTCAGGCGGCTTCCGCCTTCTGGCTTGGAGCGATCTACAAAGACATTGTTGTCTACGGACTATTTGTTGCGCTGCTCTGGCTACGTCCCCAGGGTCTGATGGGGAAGGCGTGAAGAGATTTCCTTCCCCTTGGATTGGCCTCTTTTTGCTGGCCGCAGGTTTGCTGCTCTTTCCTATTATTTTTTCCGGGCCGTTTTATCGGGACATCGGTGTGACGTTTCTACTCGCGGCGATCTCGGCATCGGCGTGGAACATTGTCGGTGGCTATGCGGGACAGGTCTCGGTCGGCCACAGCATGTTCTTCGGGCTTGGTGCCTACACGCCGCTCTTGTTTTATACGCTGTGGGGCTGGCCGCCGATTGCCGGCATTCCCGTCGGCATCGTGCTCAGTGTCGTGCTCTCCGTGGTCATCGGCCTGCCCACCTTCCGGCTGAGCGGACATTATTTCAGCATGGCAACCATCGCCGTTGCCGAATTGATCCGTATCTATTTTGGTACCTGGACTTTGGTCGGGGCGGCCATCGGACTGCAGGGGCCGGCGAGAGGGCGCGGCTGGTGGGACCTGACCTTCCGCAGCGAGCTTCCTTATTATTACATGTTTCTCGGCGTCCTCGCTCTCGTGCTGTACATCACCTTTGCGGTCGAACGCCGGCGTTTTGGATTTTATTTGCGCGCCATCAAGGCGAGCGAGCGCGCCGCCCGCAGCCTCGGGGTTCAGGTGCGGCAAACCAAGCTGCAAGCATTTGCGCTGAGCGCCGCTTTCACATCGACGGCCGGCTCCCTCTACGCGGCAAAGACCGGCTTTATTGATCCGGACTCCGGTTTCGGCATTCTGGTCTCGGTGCAGATGGTCATTATCGCGGCCCTTGGCGGCGCCGGCACTCTTTTTGGTCCACTCGTCGGTGCGCTGATCCTCATTCCTCTACAGAGCGCGGTGAACACCAAGTTTGGCGGCGGCGGCTCCGGCCTGACTTTCATTGTTTACGGCGGCATCATCGTCCTGATCGCACGCTTCGAACCGGGAGGTTTGTACGAATTGTGGCAGCGTCTCGCGCCGCGGCTATGGAAGAGCGCTCATGCTGCTTGAGGCCAGCAAAGTTTCCAAAGCCTTCGGCAGCTTTTGGGCGGTGGCGGGTGCGGACCTGACCGTGGAAGAGGGTGAGATCATCGGTCTCATCGGTCCCAACGGCGCGGGCAAATCGACCTTCTTCAACTGTCTCGCCGGAGATACGCTGCCGACCGGTGGCCGGATAGTGTTCGACGGCAAGGATTTGACCCGCGCGTCGCCGGAAGCGCACGCGCGTGCCGGCATCGGGCGCACCTTCCAAGTACCCACGACGTTCGAGGATATGAGCGTCCTCGATAACGTCATGGTCGGCGCCTTTCTCCGCCATCCGCATCGTGACGACGCGCGCGAGAGCGCCCGCCGCATCGTCGAATTGACCGGACTGCGGCCTGATCAGCCCGGCCGTTCACTCGGTACGCCCGGGCGCAAGCGCCTGGGCATCGCCCGCGTGCTGGCGACCGAACCACGACTTTTGTTGCTCGACGAGGCTCTCGCCGGGCTGACGCCGACCGAACTGCAGGAGGCGATCGCCCTAGTGCGAAAGATCCACGAGACGGGTGTCACCATCGTCATCGTCGAACACATCATGGAAGTGATCATGACGCTGACCCGGCGCGTGCTTGTCTTTAACCAGGGCCGCGTCATTGCCAGCGGTACGCCTGAGGCGGTAGTGCGCGATGAAGCCGTGATCGAGGCGTACCTGGGGCGAGGGTCGCGTCGTCAGCGCGGATGATCGAATGACCGATCTGAAGGTCGAACATATGGAGGTCCGCTACGGTGACCTCGTCGGCGTTGCCGATATCTCATTGACGGTCGAAGCCGGTCGAATCGTCGCTTTGCTTGGCTCCAACGGCGCCGGCAAGACGACGACGCTCAGCGCGATTGCCGGGCTGATTCGTCCCGCGCGCGGCCGTATCGAGTGGCGCGGCCAGATCATCTCCGGTCAACCGGCCTACGCGATCGTCAGCAAGGGACTGGCGCTGTCGCCGGAGGGCTGGCGCTTGTTCGTTGCTCAAACCGTGGAGCAGAATCTGCGGCTGGGCGCCACGGCACTGGCCGACCGCTCGCATATCAACGCATTGTTTGAGCGCGTCTACGGATTGTTTCCGCGGCTCGCCGAGCGGCGTCGTCAAGCCGCCGGCACGCTGTCGGGCGGCGAAAGGCAGATGCTGGCCGTCGGTCGCGCACTGATGAGTGAGCCGCGCCTCTTGATGCTGGACGAGCCGAGTCTCGGTTTGGCGCCGGCAGTGGTCGAGACGCTGTACGACACATTGGCCGAGTTGCACCGGCAAGGCCTCACGCTGCTTCTTGCCGAGCAGTCGATTCCGCTCGCGCTCGGCATTGCCGACTATGCCTATGTGCTCCAGACCGGACGCATCGCGCTCGAAGGTCCGGCTGCAGAACTGGAGCGCAACGAACAAGTGCGCGAGATTTATTTGGGGGTTTCGACGCGCGCGGCGAGCTGATCGCCTTTCCCCGCCGCAAGGGCGGGCAAAACCAGTACTACTTTCCATGCTCCCACAGCGTCTCGAGGCGGTGGCGAAACGCTTTGGGCTTTTCCGCGAACAGGCGGCGGGCAATACGTGCGGCGCGCTGCGACAGGTCGGCACTTCGCTCGGCGCAGGCGGGCGCCAGCCGTGATCGCCAGTGGGCGAGCGGCTGATGCGGTCCGGTGAGCCGCTCGAGCACGGCAAGATCCTGACATTTGCCAAGCCGGTCACGTAGGCGTTCGGCCTCCTCGGTCCACATCCGGGCAAAGCGCGGCCACAGCGGTTCGATCAGCTCCATCTGGTAGCGGTGATCGACCACGCGCCGGCGTAGCGCGTGCAAACCCTCGGGCGTCGCGAGGGACCAATCGGTCGGCAGGTGTCGGCGAGCGCCGCGGTAGCCGATGGTGAGCTGCGCCGCAATGTCGGCAAAGTCGAATGGGTCCAATGGCCATTGCTCGACGGCCGCCGCTGCCTCGTCGATCCAGCCGAGTATCGCGTCGCGCAATTCGGGCGTGAGCACAGCGCGCTCCTCGCTGCCGCGCAGCGCTTCGATCCGCTCGCGCACCGTGTTGGTCGATCGCTCCGTCAGCGCCAAGCCGTTTTTCTTGACCAAGTCGTTGAAAGCGTTGAGCGCCGCCTGGCCGTCGCGCGCGTGGGCGAGCGAGCGCGCATGGTCGCGCGCCTCTACCCGCCAGCGTTCGGCGTCGGGAATGAACGGCGCCAGCAGCCGCATCAGCGCCCGCCATTCCTTCATGGTGCGGCGAAATTCGTGCACGGCGTCCTGGCTCGAAAGCTCTGGGTCGGTCATCGCAGACCGAGCCTTGGCCAAGACATGGACAGCGATGCCGCGCACCGCCGGGCCAATCGCAGCTTTAGGCTGCAAGGCAGGTTTCTCGCCCATATGGGCTTCTAGAAACGCGTGCATGACAATTCGATGAGGTTACGTGTGACAGTATGACGAAATATTGGGCCGGTTCCACTTCCCTTATCGGGAAGCGCTTGCTACATGAATTTCCGCCAGTTTAGCGCATTGACGCGGGGTGGAGCAGCCCGGTAGCTCGTCAGGCTCATAACCTGAAGGTCGTAGGTTCAAATCCTACCCCCGCAACCAAAATAACGCCGCCAAGTCAAACACTTGGCGGCGTTGGTGTTTTGTGCTCTCGGCAGCCAGAAGCGGGGGATTTAAGCCGGCGTCACCGGAAAGAAATGATTGATCAGCCCGAGGACGACGAGCAGGGCCAAGCCGATGGTCAGGCTCCAGCCAATTAGCTTTTTCTCGATCGGCAACAGCGGCTCGGCCGGGGCGTCGCGCAGTTCATCGCGAAGGTCGGTGCGTGTGTTGGATTGGGACATGGTGTTCTCCTGAAGGTTACTTTTCTTTGGGTCCTGGCGCGATTTTATGTGGCCAAAGGCGGCTTGATCCCGCTGAAGAACAGCCACGAGATCACAAGGCCAACCCAGATCACGAAGCCGAACAGGCTGACCAGATAGACGGCGGCAAGTTTGCCGAAGCCCTCCTGCCACAGCGTTTTGAAGTTCGACAGCACGCCGATGGAGAAGAAAGTGAGGATGAAGAAAATGACGCGGAAGGTGTTGGCTTCGCCGATCGCGTTCGGGACGTTGTTGGCGATGTCAGCCGGCGTGCCGAGCGCCAGGTAAAGCCCGACCAGGAACGTGATTACGAAACCGATGATGAACTTCGGAAATCGCTGCCAGATTTCCCGCGCTCTGGTTTTGTCGGCCTCGCGGGTGACGTTGATGTGATTCGTCCAGATGTACCCGAGCACGAACGCCCAGATGCCGATGAAGATGTCGATGAACACCTTGATGGTCGCGGCGGTGCCAAGGATCCAGCCCGGCTGATAGTGAATACCTTCAGCGGCGTTCTTGGCGAGGATGAGAGACTCGGAGATGCCGCCCGCTGCCACGGCGGCACCGTCGGTCTTCACCGCAAGCCCCATCCAGGCGCCGGCGACTAGTGGTTCGTGCGCGAGATACGTCTGTGCGACGAACGGCAGTATGAGCACTTCGAACACGGCGAAGACCACAACCAGCGAGGATACCAATACCGGCACGATAGGGCGGGTGCGGATGGCGCCGCCGGTCGCGATCGCCGCCGATACGCCGCAGATCGAGATGCCCGAGGCGAGCGGAGCGGCCCATTCGCGGCTGAAGCCGAACCATTTGCGGGCGATGAAATAAACCACGGCCCAGTAGATCAGATACGCCTCGATGATGGCGGCGACGCCGCGCAGAATGAGTGAGGTCGCCAAGCTGAGTCGCCCGGCCGCCGTTACTGCAAAGAATCCGCCAAGAATGACGATGGCGACCTTGATGTAGAGATCGGGCCGCACCGCGACCTTGATGGCCTCGGCAAAGCGCGGCAGGAAATTGGCGATCACCAGGCCGGCAATGAGAGCAAAAATATAGGCACCTTCGCTGGTCAGCTTCAGCGACCAATCGATGCCGAACTTTTGTTGTTCGGCGGGCGTCACCGCGGCGAAATTGGCGTAGTTGCCGACGATCCAGCTCACATAAGCAATCCAGAAAACCGCCGTGAATGCGAGCGCAAATCGCCTTACGTCGCTGTTGAGCGCCGCGGCGGCGATGCTGAGCACCAATGTCAGAGCGAGATAGGTCGCCAACAGCGCGCCAAGGCCCCCGAGGGCCGCGTAACCCTTCGAGGCCGGTCCGAGCGCCTGGCCGAAGCTTTTCCAGACCGAGGTGCTGACCACCCATCCGATCAGATCGACGTGGACGAGCGCGGCGAGCGAGAGGACAAAAATTGTGAGGCCGAGAATGACCGCGAGCCAATCCTCGTTGATGAGCGCGGCAGGTTCGGCTGTGCTTGGTGCGCCAATGGCGCTGAGAGTGGTGTCGGACATGACTATCCTCGTCGCCGGCGAACAACCGGCGCTTCTTGTAGGATCAAATAGCGTGCAGTACGAGCCGCGCTGCCTTCAGGTCGAGCGGACGAGCAACCCCTGGAAGTCGCTCGGCTCGGCGCAGATGTGACGCGTCATCGGTCCATCTCCATACCAGAGGAGCCCACGAAGACGCTTCGTGGCGCTTTAGCGTTTTTTCGCGGCGCAAGCTGTTCCGTCAAATCCCGCGATCCGATCAAAATCTGATCGGATAACGCAGTTTTGCCGTTCTGCATTGGAAGTCAATGGACCAAACAAAAATAAGACAACTTTGGTCGCACGGAATCGGCTTCGGCGAATGAATTCGCTCACTATGCGCGCGCGGAAGAAATATTGTTTTTGCTCGTGCGGCAGTCCACGCCGCCGCGCGGCGCAATCTAGGCGGCCTGCTGGGCCAGGCGGTCCATCTCGCGCTGCACGAGCTCGCGATAGAGCCCTTCGCGGCGCACGAGAAGATCCGGCGGGCCATCTTGGACGACGCGGCCGGTCTGCAGCACCACGATGCGGTCGAAGTTGCGCACCGTCGACAGCCGGTGCGCAATGGCGATCACGGTGCGTCCGCGCATCAAGCGGCCCAATGCCTCGCGGATCATCTCTTCGGAGTCGCTGTCGAGCGCCGAGGTGGCTTCGTCGAGCAACAGCAGCGGGGCATCCTTGAGGAAAGCGCGGGCGATGGCGATACGCTGGCGCTGGCCACCGGAAAGCTTTACGCCGCGCTCGCCGACGATGGTGCGCATGCCAGCCGGCAGCTTTTCGATGAAATCGCAGCGCGCCGCGATCGCAGCTTCGAGCACCTCGTCGTCGGTTGCATCGGGCTTGCCGTAGCGGATGTTCTCCAGCACCGAGCGATGGAACATCGAAATGTCTTGCGGCACAATGCCGATCGTCTCGCGCAAGCTCTCTTGGGTGACGCGCGTGATGTCCTGCCCGTCGATCAGAATCCGTCCGCTTTGCACGTCGTAGAAGCGCTGGAGGAGTGCGAACAAGGTCGACTTGCCGCCGCCCGAATGGCCGACTAAGCCGACGCGCTCGCCGGGCCTGAAGCTGAGCGAAAAGTCGTCGAAGATGTGCTCGCCTTCGCCGTAGCGGAAGGTGATGTGCTCGAACTTGACGCTGGCGCCGCGGCGAACGAGCGGCTCAGCTTTCGGATGATCGCGAAGTTCGTGCGGCACCAGCAGCGTCGCCACAGCCTCGGCGAGACGGGCGAGATGTTGGGTGATATCGACCAGGGCTACGGCCAAATCGCGTGTGGCGCTGAGTACCGATATGGAAAGCGTGCAGGCCAGCACGACGTCGCCGGTCGTCGCTTCGCCGTTGGTCCAGAGCATGATCGCCCACGCGAGCAGGCCAAGGGTCAGCGTGATTGTCACGACCGCGTGGAAGATACGCAACTTTTCCAGATAAAACAGGCTGCGCCGCCGCGCTTCCATTTCGCGATCGACGGTGGCGTCAAATCGCTGGTACTCCCGCAAAAAGCCGCCGAAAGCGCGAACTAGCGGCATGTTGGTCACGACATCGACCATCTCGCCGTCAACGGTCGCGGCTTTGTTGGCGAAGTCGTGATGCAGCGGCCGGCCGGCGGCGGCGAGGCGAAACATGATGCAGACCATGATGCCGGCGACGAGGGCGAGGGCGCCCGCCATCGGCAGACTGATGGTGCAGACTAGCGCGATCGCCGCCACAGTGGCCGCGCAGGGCGGCATCACGTTCCAGACGAACATGTTCTCGGCGGTGAAGATGGCGTTGGACGTTGCGGTGACGCGGCTCGTCAGCATGCCCGGCAGGCGGTCCGCGAAATAGCCGGGAGAATGGCCGGTCAGATGGCGAAACAAATCGCGCCGCAGGTCTCCGGTCACGCCGACGAACGTGTAATTCGCGATCCAGCTTGCCACCCGCCACAAGAGATTATCGGCGGTTATGAACGAGCCCAGCAGAAAAAATGCGGTCCACACGTCTGCGCCAACACCGTGCGAAAGGGTGTCGACCAGAAACTTGACCCCGTATTGGGTGCCCACCGAACAGCTAACGGCGCCCAGAACTGCGGCAATGATTGCCGCATGCGAAAGCGGGCGCTGGCGCAGGTAATACAAGATGAATGAAAATGGGCGGCTTGCGTAGGTACAAAGATCGGCCATGCTTCTTTGATCTCCGCTCGTAGAAGCGCTGGTCCCCCCCAGCAGGCAACCATCCTTCAACACGACAACGCCGGGAACGCGAAAAATTTCCGCCTAAATCATGACTTTTCGGAAATGTTCTGATCTCCGCGCCCGCCCAATCCGGCGTATTGCAAAGATTCAGCGGGTTTTCGTCGTTGCTCAGTGAGGGTTTGTAGGATGACCGGGGTTGCCATTGCGGCCAGTTGATGTCGACTCGCGGGCGTTGAAGATGACGCGCCAGCGGGCAAAAAGTTCCCTGGCGCAAGCAAAAATAAGTTGTTCCATTTTCGTCGAAATTTTTGCCATCTCCGACGTTAAGGGTGCTGTGCCGGAAGCAAAGAGAGAGGACGATTCGATGCATATTGCCCAGGTTGCCCCTTTGACCGAAGCGATTCCGCCAAAGCTTTATGGAGGCACCGAGCGGGTAGTGTCCTGGCTCACGGAAGAGCTGATCGCCCTCGGCCATGATGTAACGCTATTTGCCAGCGGCGACTCAGTTACGTCGGCACGACTGGAAGCGGGATGGCCCCGCGCATTGCGGCTTGACGGCGCGGTGCGCGACCCAAATGCGCTTCATATGATGATGCTTGAACAGGTGTACCGGCGGGCCGCCGATTTCGACATCCTTCACTGTCACATCGACTATTATCCGTTTTCCCTGTTCTCGCGTCAGCCGACGCCATTCGTGACCACGTTGCACGGCCGGCTTGACCTGCCCGAACACCAGCCGGTGTTCGACACTTTTTCGTCGATTCCCGTCGTGTCGATTTCCAACTCACAGCGCCGGCCATTGCCGCAGGCGAATTGGGTGCGGACGGTATATCACGGTCTCCCCGAACGGCTTTTGGAGCCGAAGCCAGTCAAGCCGTCTTACTTTGCATTCCTCGGCCGCATCGCGCCCGAGAAGGGCATCGATCGCGCCATCCGCATCGCTCAACACTGCGGCATGCCGCTGAAAGTCGCGGCAAAAGTGGATAGAGCCGACAAGGAATATTTTGACGAGCAGATCCATCCTCAGATCAAGGCGTCGAACGTCGAATTTATCGGCGAGATCGGTGACCGCGAGAAGGCGGATTTCTTGAGCGGTGCCATTGTGCTGCTCGTCCCGATCGATTGGCCCGAGCCGTTCGGCTTGGTGATGATCGAGGCCATGGCGTGTGGCACGCCGGTGATCGCTTATAATCGCGGTTCGGCGCCCGAAGTGATCGACGACGGCATCAGCGGATTCATCGTCGAGGACGAGACGGGCGCTATCGGCGCGGTGGATCGCTTGGGGCAACTGTCGCGCCCGAGGATTCGCCAGCAGTTCGAGAAGCGCTTCACGGCGCGGCGCATGGCGCAGGACTATTTGGCTGTTTATCGCAGCCTTGCGAACCGCCTGAAGCCGCCATTGCGGCTGGTCGCCGACGACGCGCCGGCGCTATAGGTCGTCAGTTTTCGAGAAGCAACGGATCGGCGCGAAATAAGCGGGTCCGATGCGACGACCAACAAGCAATCCGGTCCGCGATTCGCCTCCGGATTGCTTTGGCGTCGGTCTTCGAGATTTTGCCTAGTCGGTCTCCTCAGCCGGCTTCGTCTCCGGCATGAGCAGATAAACGAACGCCAGCCCGATAAACGCGATGGCGGCCAATCCGGCAAAGGCCCACGGGCTGCCATAGCGGTCAGTCAGAAAGCCGGCCAATGTCGCGCTGATCGAGGCGCCGATGCCGACGAACGTGCCGACGATGCCCTGGCCGAGATTAAAATGGCCGGTGTCGCGTGTCAGGTCGGCAACGATCAGCGGGACCATGACGGCAAACACCGCGGCGGTGATTCCATCAAAAAGCTGTACGGCGACGAGCAGCACCGGGTTTCCCACCACGGCGAATAGCAGGCCGCGAATGGGCAAAGCCGCAAAAGCAATGAGCAGGAGTGGCCGGCGGCCCCACGTTTGCGCGAGGCTTCCGACCCGTGGCGATACGGCTGCCACCACCATTTGCGGAACAACGATGCAGGCGGCGATCAAAATGGTCGCCCAATTGCTGCTTGAGCGCATGGTCAGTACGCTGCCCATCAAAGGCAGCATGGCGGCATTGGCCAGATGGAACAGCAACAAACAGCCGGCAAAAATAAGGAGCGGGCGGTTGCGCATCAGCTCGCCGGGTCTGATTCTTGGCTTCTTGCGCTTTGGGGGCGGGGAACCGTGCGCTCGTTCGGCATCGACCTCGGTCGGCGAAATCAGGCGCAGCACCAACAACGCCGGTCCGAGCAGTAAGACGGTGACGACAAAAACCGCACGCGCGGAGACCAAATAGCCGATGGCTCCCATCGCGGCCGCCGCCAAACCGTTGCCCAGGGAAGCGAAACGCGCGTTGCGTCCGAGCCGCGCGCCGATTGCGGCGTGGCCGACGAGGCCGAGGCTGATTGCGGCGATCGCGGGACCAAGCACGCAGCTCGCCATCGCGTGCAGAATCGAGGCCGACAGAACCACGGGAAAGATCGGCCACGCCGCATAGGCCAACGCGCTGATACAGATCGCGGCCACTGCGATGGCAGCGACGGACCGTTCCGAACGGGCAGAGTCCACGATTGCGCCGCCCGGCATCTGCCCTATGAGGGAAACGAAGCCCGCAGCCGACAGCGCGAGACCTATATCGACCTGGGTCCATCTCTGTGCCGTCAAATAGACCGAGACGAAAGGCCCGAATCCGGTCTGCACGTCAGCCACGAAGAACACGAACCAATCGAGCCCATGCAGACTTCTCCGCGACGGCGTCAGCGGCGGCTCGCTACCTTTTTGATCCAGCGGTGGCCCCGGTTGCGGATTCTGCGGCGGCACAGAGGACATCTGCTGCTCGCTCTCAGGTGAAACGTACGAGTCAGGCCAGTTGCGCGCGCGGCGTAGTGGATTCCCGGTCAGAGTCCGTCTCCACTGGTTTGGCTAGTCGGCAAACGGCAATGGTTCGATCTTACCGAGCGCGCTGAGCACGACCACCGGCTTGCCGTCCTGGTACTCGGGGGCGGCTTTTACTTGGTCGCGTGTAAATTCAAGTGCGATGTGCGTGTCCGGCTTGCCGGGCGGGGGAAAGTGCAGCGCACCCCAGTCTACGGCAATCTTGCGGCTGCCGACGCCGAGGAAACCGCCGAAATCGATCACCGCCGCGCGCACCTTGCCTGTGTGGTCCACCAGAACGTCGACGATTCGGCCCATATTCTCGTTGGTGGCGCTGACGACCTCCTTGCCGAGAACGCCTTCGACCTCGTGAGCGGCGAGAATCTTGACCTCCGGGGTCGCTTTCGGCTGGGCGGCGGGAACCGGCGTGGGCGCCGCTTGAGCGGGCGCTGCTGGAGCGGGTGCAGCTTGAGCGGGCGGCGTTGGAGTAGATGGCGTTGGAGTGGGTGTAGTGCTTGGTGCCTGCGCCCTGGCGCCATTGCCGAGTAGCGCTAAGGCAACGGCGACAACCACCACGCGGCGCAGGTTTGCCATTGTCGCCGCTCGGCGATATCCCATGACGGCCTCCGCTGACGCCATTGAAGTTCCCTGATCACTAAGCCGAGCCAAGTTCCGCGGTTCCACGCCCCCTCTTGGGCTTGACCCTCGGGCGATTCCCTCGACGTGCGAATTTACGAGGAAAAAACGATTGAAACCTGGATATCGCCGCTGATCCGCGGGGTATCCAGCGACACCGTATCCCGGTGGCGGCGCACGCGCAGATCGACGCTGGAAGAGCCAAGCTGAAGGTTACGCAGCATCACCTCGTCAAGAAACGGTGGCAATTGCGGATTGCACAGCCGGATTTCGCCCTTGAATGGGTCGAACT
>Ga0070731_10002916_pt1 | contig 15788 bp, 9 predicted proteins | sample Coa_R1_2_FD_66448 | JGI IMG/M metagenome (GOLD analysis project Ga0070731, IMG submission 66448) | Surface soil microbial communities from Centralia Pennsylvania, which are recovering from an underground coalmine fire - Coalmine... | ecosystem: Environmental > Terrestrial > Soil > Unclassified ...
GCACCGCGCTGTGCGATATCTTCGAACCACTTGGCGAACGTCGACCCGCTGCCATCGTCCACCACAATGATGATGTCGGTGCCGCGTGCCACCAACGCATCGACCAGCGCCACCAGCTGCCTGCCGCTGGTTCTCTGCAGGGGCCGCCTCGCTTCAGGTGTCACCGGTTTTCGCGCCGGTTCTTGCTGGACTGGCAGCTGTTCAACTAGGGAGGAGGAGGTTTGGGCCGCCTGCGGATGACGGTTGAATAGCCTGGGGCCCGCCAGCACAGCCGCCAATACGAGGACGAGTGCAGTAGCCGGCCCAAGATAAACGTTGCGTTCGGACGCATTTTTGGCGAAGGACACCTTTGGCAAAACAAGCAATTCAGAATTTCTCACCGTCAGGGATACTATGCTCCAGGAGCGAACTCGGACCGAGGGCTGGCGGCGACTCCAAGGGGCCTCTACGTCAATCTCTGAGGGCGTCCAAAGATTGGGTTGAGGGTCGAGACCCACTCCCGCCTAACGGACGATGACCTGCGCGCCAGCCGAGGCCTACTCACGGTAGCGGATCAGCGCATCTCCCAAACTTTCCTTGAGCGGGTCGAGCCAGGGCTCGTAATTCCGCCACTGGAAGAGCCCGTCGCGGAAAATCGGCTGGCGAACCTGCTCTGAGCTGGCCGTGCGGACGCCACGTTCCGTCTTGTAGAACTCGACGCAGGCTGGCTCGAATTCAAGGCCGCAGAATTCCAGGATGCGCCGCACGTTTCCCTCGAGATCCTCCACCACGTCCTCGTGCCAGACTCGCAGTATCCGCCCGGGAAGCACCGCGTCCCAGTGTCGCATCAGTTCCAGATAGCTCCGGTAGTAGCGGGCTATATCCTCGATGCTATAGGTGAACTCCTGCCCTCTGGCAAACAACTGCTTCAAGTTGCTGAAGCAGCACGCCATCGGCTCGCGCCGCACGTCGATGATTTTGGCGTTCGGCATCATTAGATGGATAAGCCCGATGTGGCGGAAGTTATTCGGCATCTTGTCGATGAAGAATTGCTTGTGCTCACGGTAAGCGCGCGTGTCGGTCATGTAGCGCTCGCCGAGTCTGCGGAAATCTTCAGGCGCAAGTTCGGCTAGCACGCCTGGATAATCGCCTGGTTGCTTGCGGCGCATTCCAAGGACGATGCGCTGGATATCCGACAGTTCGTGCGTGCCATCGACCTGCGAGTGGGAGGCGAGAATCTGCTCGATGAGTGTGGATCCGGAGCGTGGCAGCCCGACAATGAAAATCGGATCAGGGTCCGGCACGCCTGCGCCGGCGCGTGCGGCGAAGAACTGCTCCGTGCACACCGCGATCTGCCTGCGCGTGTTCTCTTCGGTGATGTTCGGATCGTAGCGGCTTTCGGTGCGCTTGAGCGCATTGCCGCGCTCGTAAAATTGCCACGACTCCGCATACTCGCCCCGGTCCTCGAACGCTTTGCCGAGCGCGAAGCACAGATGGTAGCGATCGACAACGTGTGCACCCGGTGGGGCTTCCTCGGCGCGCATATGCGCGATCTCATTCTGCGAAAAGTCATAGGTCTTGAGATTGGCGAGGCTCCACCAGGCATCGCCGAAGCTCGGCCTGGCGGCTGCCGCCGTTTGGTAGGATTCCATCGCCTCCTGCTGCCGGCCGAGGGTCTTAAGAACGTGGCCGAGCGACACGTGTAACTCGGCGGACTCCGGCGACGCGGCTAGCAGCCCGCGATAAAGCGCGATCGCCGGCTCGTGTTCTCCGAGGCCGAAGCGCGCCACTGCTAACAGTGAAAGATAATCCCTGTTGCCAGGTTCGAGCCTCAGCAGCGTGTCGATCTCCTCACGCGCCCGCAGGTATTTCTGCCGGTCAATCAGGACACGGATGTGGTCCAAACGTGCCGCGAGGTAATTCGGTGCCAGCTTCAGAGCGGCTTCGAGCAGAAATTCCGCGTCATCCAGCATGTCGCGTTGGTGCTCGATTCTGGCCAGGAGCCGCAGCGCCTCGGCATCGTCGCCGGACTTGAGCAGATATGCCTGGAGTATGTTCTCCGCCACAGACAGCTCGTTGTCCGAGAACCGGCTCCCGGCGTGCACCACCTCGGTCGGCATTTTTTTCAGAGCGGAGGCGCGCTCGGCTGCGGCCACTGCATTTTTTTCGTCCCCCGTCATAAGATACAGGCGTTCGAGCATCATCCAACTCGCTAACAGCGCTGGGTTGATGGCGACGCCGCGCAGAAAAGCATCGATCGCGCGCGGCGCATCCCGCAGGGTCATGTAGCAATAGCCGCGCTCCTGGTAAAGGAGGCTGAATCGCGGATGCTGTTGCTCTAAACGCTGCAAGCTTTGCACGGCCTCGTGTATCAGGTTCAGGCATCGCTGGTTGGCGGCGATCAAGTACACGACATCGCGGTTTTGGGGCACTGCAGCCGCCAGCACTTCGGCCGCGGTGAGCGCTTCGCGATAGTGCCCGCCATTGCTGAGCTCACGAATGCGGCCGATCTCGAGTTCGATCGGTGAGGACGCGCACTGGCTTAACATGGTGCTCCCTCATCATACTGGCGCTGCATAACACTTGGGACACGGCCAAACAAAGTTTATCGGCAATTCATCGTTGCGTCATCGGCGTGCAACAGTATTTCCCTAACCTCATGGCTGGCTCGGTGCAGCGGCCACCAGTAGCTGCGACCGGCGATTGCCGAACCTTAAAAAAAAAGGGAGATTTCATGAGCCATACTCGATTTACCGACCGGCGTCAATTTCTGCAGTTGATGGGCTTGACCGCCATAACGAGTACGCTAGAAGCGAACATCGCCAAGGCGCTCGATATTCCGGCAAACAACCGCACCGGATCGATTCGCGATGTGGAGCACATTGTCATTCTGATGCAGGAGAACCGCCCGTTCGACCACCATTTCGGCACTCTTCGCGGTGTGCGCGGCTTCTCCGATCCGCGCGCGGTCAACATCAATCTCCCGCTCGCGAGTGGTGTCGGCACCACTCCGGCCTCGGTCTTTTTGCAGCCGGCCGGCGCGGCTAACGTGGCGGCAGGATTCGGAGTACCGCCGGGCTCCGTGGGGGGCCCGTCGGACGGAGCAGATGTGATCCCACCGTTCCGCGTGAATCCCGAAAGCGTCAGCCCGGGTCTAACCAGCTTGGGCCTCACCTATCTGCCGGGCACGGACCATAGTTGGTCGGGCATCCATGCTGCCTGGAACCAGGGTCAGTATGACAACTGGGCAATCCAGAAAGGGCCCATGGCTATGTCGTACATGACGCGTCAGGACATCCCGTACCATTACGCTCTGGCGGACGCCTTCACGGTCGGCGACGCCTACTACTGCTCGATCATGGGGCCGACCAACCCGAATCGCACTTATATGTGGTCGGGCTGCGTCGGCAACCTGAGCAACTTGGGTTCCGGGGGCACCGATGGCCTCGGTGCCGGACCGATGACCGGCAACGGCCTCAGCCCCAACAATGCGTACTGGACCTTCTCGACGTTCCCCGAAGTGCTGCAATCGGCCGGCGTGAGCTGGAAAGTTTATCAGGACCTCGCCGGGCAGACGTTCGCGCCGGATTTCGGTGATGGGACGGGCAATGCCTTCGCCGGCAACTTCACCGACAATTCGATGCTTTACTTCAATCAATATGCGACGGCCGCTCCGGGCACGCCGCTGTTCGACAACGCAGCCACGGGAACGGAGATCATCAACATCATCCCGAGCGCGGGAGCGCCGGCGACGGCCTGGCAGGCCTGGGCGGATCACCTGTTCGACCAATTCCGAAGCGACGTGCAGGGCGGCAAACTGCCGCAGGTTTCCTGGATCGTGGCACCGGCCGGTTATACGGAGCATGCCGATTGGCCGATCAACTACGGCGCCTGGTACATCTCCCAGATCCTCGACATTCTGGTATCCAGCCCCGAGGTGTTCAGCAAGACCGTCTTCCTCATCAACTACGACGAGGCCGACGGGAGCTTCGACCACATCGTGCCGCCGACACCGCCGCAGACACCCGCAAACGGAGCCTCAACCGTCAGCATCGAAAACGAGATCGTCACGACGACGACGCCTAACGGCCCTATCGGCCTCGCCCAGCGTGTGCCGTTCCTTGCGATCTCGCCCTGGAGCAAGGGAGGCTACGTCAATTCCCAGGTCTTCGATCACACCTCGGTGATTCAGTTCATTGAGAGGCGTTTCGGGGTCATGGAGCGCAATATCTCCCCGTGGCGGCGTGCGGTGGCAGGTGACCTGACATCGGTTTTCAACTTTGCCAACCCGAATTCCGCTCCCATCGGCCTGCCAGGCACTAGCGCCGATCTGCCGCCGGTAGCCGAACTCGAGGGAGGCAACGTCAGCACCTTCATCCCTACTATAGATGGCGTGATCATCGGTGTACCTGCGCAGGAAAAAGGTATCCGCCCGGCGCGGGCCTTGCCCTACGAGTTGGACGTTCACGCATCTGTTAATGCTTCGAACGGAACGGTAGACTTGACGTTCATTAATACCGGCAGCGCGGCGGCGGTGTTTCAGGTACGTTCCGGCAACGCCGCGGATCCGGTGCGCGATTACACGGTGGAACCTGGCAAGACGCTGGATGGTACCTGGAACGTTATCCCGTCCTACAATTTGTCGGTTTACGGCCCCAATGGCTTCGTGCGATTTTTCAATGGCAGCGTCAGCCACCGTGCCGCGGCTCTAGATATTCGCGCGAAATATGGCAGCCATGGCGGTCTCGGCATCCAATTGAAAATCAGTAATGTCTCCGGCAACCAAGCCGAAGTCAGCGTACTCGATGCCTATACTGGCAACTTGGACACGCGGGTTCTCCATTCCCATGCGGCGTTAGTAGACAACCTGTCGCTGAGCCAGTTCCATGGCTGGTACGACCTCATCATCACGGTTGCCGGAGACCCGACTTTCAAATACCGGCTTGCGGGGCACGTCGAAACCGGAAATGACAGCTTCTCGGATCCGGCTCTCGGGGGCCTTGTTGCTCTCAAGGGCTAATCGGGCAGGCTGATCAGGCGCAAACGGCCGCGGCTCGCAGTGTGCTTCTATTATCTTGCGGGCCAGTCTTCAGGAAAGCGGCCGTTGCGCAGGTCAGCGTCGCTGACGTCTCGTACGGATAGATACTTCGCTTGCAGCCATGTGAATCGCCGCTCCAGCATCTGGTCGCCACCGGGGGGCGGTGGGATGTCGATCGTGAATTGACCGTTGGATGAATTGTGGTGAACGTGCTTGATTCCGAAACGCTCTTCCAGCACCCAGCGGCACCAGTCGAAAGCAAATTCCGGAGACGAATCGGCCCCACTGAACTCGGCGGTCATAGCTTTCATTCGTTGATGGTAACACTGGGCACCCTTCCGGCGGTTTCGTATGCTAAGCCGGACGGCACGATGGATGGCCATCCCCCTTCCTCGAAGTGGACGCTGTTCGAGGCCTTCGCCAAGAACATAATCGAACTTGCGCAAAGCAACCCGGAACAATGGGCCGAGACCGCGATCTTCGTTACTGTGGACGAAGGCGGCGGGCACTATGACTCGGGTTTCATCCAGCCGGTCGATTTCTTCGGGACTGGCCCGCGTATTCCAATGATCGCCATTTCGCCTTCCTCGACGGGCGGCCATTTCAGCCACACCTATAACGAGCATTCCTCGTTCGTCAAGTTCGTCGAACGGAACTGGATGCTCAGTACCACCCTCAGCGTCCGCAGCCGGGATAACCTGCCCAATCCCGATCAGGACGGCGACCACTCCTACGTGCCGCGCAACATTCCGGCAATCGGCGATTTGTTCGACCTATTCGACTTTGATCGTCTTCAATAGGAAGTCCTGCGCCTTGGAACTCCACCGCCGGGCCTTACCCCCGGCGGGTTTCCTGGGCGGCGAGTTTGGCCGGGAGGTGTCGGAGCCAGCCATGCCGCACGCACCTGCAAAGCGGCTAACCTCGCTTGGGCCGCGGTCAGAGGATCGACGCATCGGTCACACTCTCGATGTTGTTTCACCCGATGCAATGGAGTTTGTAGCCGAGTTCTGTCCCCGGTCTCCGAACGCCTCGCTCGGCGCAGAGGGCTGCGCGACCATCTCGCCTGAAGACGCTCGCTTCGTGGCGATTGCAGAAAACTCTTTCCGGGCTGATGCAACGATGCGTTTTGGCTTAGTTTTCTCAACTACGAGCGACTTCTTAGCCGCAGTTCCGGGGGAAGCGGATAAATTCACCGCTGATTTTTTTCTGGCATGAACGCCCTTACTGTTCACGACGCGTCGCCTCTTAGCCAGGGCAGAAGCCCCTTTTCGAGCTGCTTCAGTGACGCGTTTTAGCGTGGTGCGTTTAACCGCCACGCTCGCCTTCATCGCAGCTCTTGGGGAGACTGAGGAATTCACCGCCGCCTTTGCACGAACGACAGATGTTTTTGCAGCACCGAGCACATCTCGCACGTGACGGTCACTAGGAGCGTACTGCTTGATGATGTCGGACAACATCGCCACAACTTTATCTAGCCTTTTGACGACTTTCTTTACTTTCATCGCGGCTCCAAGGTATTCGCGGATGGCTGCAAGTATACACCACAGATTGTTCGGAAATGTTGGGAATGGCAATCAGGGGCCGTGGTGGGTTGATGTGGCTGCTAGACACAATCAAGCGGCGTTTAGACGTGGGTCAGATTGGTAGGGTTGTGTTACCCGCGCTGCTTCTCCTTCAGGAAAGTTCCCTCCTGGATTTCTGCGAATGCCTGTTGCAGTTGTTCTTGCGTGTTCATGACGATCGGGCCATACCACGCCACGGGCTCCTCAAGAGGTTTCCCCGAGACTAGCAAGAACCGGATGCGGTCGTCCCCGGCTTGTACCGTCACGTCGTCGCCGCGATCAAAAAGGACCAGCGAGCGATTGTCCGCCTCCACGGGAGGCGCGGTTTCCAGCCATTTCACCGTTTCCGTCGGCACTGCGAGCGGACCGGAAGCGTTGCAGAACTTGCCGGTCCCGGCGAAAACGTACGCGAAAGCGTGGCGAGTGGTCTCCACCGGCAGGGTCTTTCTTTTGCCTGGAGCGACCGAAACGTCCAGGTATACCGGTTCGGCGGCAATTCCATCTACGGGGCCGGTTTTGCCCCAGAAGCTTCCGCAGACGACGCGCACATGAGTGCCGTCGTCGTCTTTTATTTCAGGGATGTCCAGCGCCTTCACTTCCTGATAGCGTGGCGAGGTCATCTTGAGCGATGCGGGAAGATTCGCCCACAACTGAAACCCATGCATCCGGCCGGACTGGTCGCCTTTGGGCATCTCCTGATGGATGATGCCGCTGCCGGCCGTCATCCACTGCACATCGCCGGCGGCGATGGCGCCGCGGTTTCCCATGCTGTCGCCGTGCTCGATCGTTCCGGCAAGCACATAGGTGATGGTCTCGATCCCGCGGTGGGGATGCCAGGGGAATCCGGCCAGATAATCCTCGGGAACATCGTTGCGGAAATCATCCAGCAACAGGAATGGGTCGAACTCTTTGGTGTTTCCGAAGCCAAACGCACGGCGCAGATGCACGCCGGCGCCCTCGAGGGTTGGCTTGGACTTGATCAGGCGCTTAACGGGTCGAATAGACATAGGCCTCCAATTCAAAAAGTGTTGGATGTCGTCAAGACTCTACCAGTCTAGCGGGCGGCCAGTACATGTTGAAAATTCCACGATCGCGCTGGCCCGATCGCCGGCTGCGTAAAGCGCCATTCAGCGTTTGGCGGTCGGACCTCTGAGCAAACCGCCGAATCCTAACTGACCGCTTCAAAGGTGCGTTGCGCCAGCACTGGCCTCGTTCGAGCTGATCGGGCTCTGGCTAGAAATTCAACACCATCTGATGAAAGCTGCGAGTGTGGCCGAAACAGAATCGCCCGCGCAGCCCGCCTTCACCTATCGGCGGCGCCGAACGACCAAAGTTATGGGCCGTATGAGAACCTGAAAGATATACTACCTGTGAGGTGAGATGCTGATTCTAGTCGGCGTGGTTGTCGGTCTGGCTGCCTGGTTCGTCATACGTGTCGTCCTGCTCGGCGTTTACACGGTCGACCAGAACGAGCGCGCGGTAAAAACGCGATTCGGGCGGGCCCTGCGGGTGCCCGGCGCAAAAACCACGCTCGACGACACCATCGCCGAGTTCCTCCGGCCCGAGGAAAGATCGCGATACAGCTATCCGCAGGTACGTGTAATTCCGCCTGGCGGCCCGTATTTCAAAATGCCTTGGGAAAAGATCCGCAAGGTTTCCATCGCCACTATGACCGTGAACATGGCGCACGACTTTGAGAATCCATCGGCCAACGAGAACGGCACGCGCCTGGAGGCTGTCACTAAGGATCAGCTCAACACGGGACTCACCGGGGAGATCCGTTATCGCGTTAGCGAAGCCAATCTTTATGCATTTCTGTTCGGAATCAAGAAACCGTTCGTCCACGTGATGGCGTATTTCGTGTCGGTGCTGCGGCAGCGCATCGCCAACTTCGAGGCTAAGCCGGTGTCGGTCTCGCCAGCGGCGGACACAACTGGAACAGCCGCGCCCATTGCGGGAGGTGAGATGACGGGCATCTCCATCAACGATCTGCGGAAGAATCTGCGGGACCTCAACGAGTATATGGACCAGGAATCCCGTTCGGCTCCGGCACGATACGGCGTCATTCTGGACGCTTCGCTGATCACTGGCATCGACCCACCACCCGAGGTGGAATCCGCCCTGGCGGCTATCAACACCGCGCACAACCAGGTATCGAGCGATATCAGTCTGGCACAGGCGGCCGCCGATCAAAGGGTCGTGCAATCCAGACGCGCCGTGGAAATCGAAACGCTACGCGCCCAGGCCGAAGTCGAACCCGTCAAGTCGCTGGCGGCCGAATTGGCGGATCTCCATCGCGCCGGTCCAAACGTCCTTGGGGCCTATATGCGCAATGTGCGGCTCGCGCTTTACGATAAAGCGCAACAGATTTACATGGGGACTGGCCAATGACGGATCAACCTCTGATCGCTATACTCACCGCGGCCTTGATTACCTTTGTAGGGATGTTTATCGTCGAGCCCTTTCTGCGGGGGCTGGGAAAAATGTTCGGCATCTACGCCGTCGTCGACGAGCGAACCTGTCGCGTGTACGTGCTGTTCGGAAAGGTGATCGGCATTCTGGACGAACCGGGGCTGCACTTCTTGCCGACCAAGCTCGGACCGGCGGCCTTCTTTGTCAACGTCCTGGGAAACTGTTATGTGCTCGATCTGCGGCTCGATCAGGAATATCTGCGCAGCCAGCCGGTCAATTCGGAGGAAGGAGCGCCCATGGGAATCGGCATCTGGTACGAGATGTGGATCAGCGATCCCGTGTCTTATTTATTCAAGAACACCGACCCGCGCGGCTCCCTTCGAGCCAATGTGAGCAACGCCACGGTGCGCTGCCTCAGCAACATGCCCCTGTCGGAAATGCTGGAGACACGCCACAACATGAGCCAGACAGTGCGAGCGGAAGTGACTAGCAAGTCACAGGCATGGGGCTATCAGCTGGGCTCCGTGTACATCCGCAAGGTCCACTTCCGCGACGCCGGCATGATCCATCAGATTGAAGAGAAGGTAGTGAATCGGCTGCGCCAGGTGACTTCCGCCATCAAACAGGCCGGCGCGAACCAGGTTAGCGTGATAACCAGCTCCGCTGAGAAGGAGGCCGCCATTGAGTTCGCTAAAGCCGCCGCCATCCGCCCCGCCACTCTAGGCCAGGCCTTTCAGGAGATTGCGCGCGAGCCTGCCGTTTCGGAAGCGCTCTTCGATGTCCTCGAAACGCAGAGAATTCTTGCCGGTAATGCGCGTGTCACTCTGCTTCCCGCGGGTCCTCATTCGCGAATCTTGGCGAATCTGCTGGCGGCGGAAAACGCAAATGCTCCCGCGGGTCCCATCATGAAGGCATAGTTGGCCATGATCCGTGCTGGAATGTCGGGGGAGACTTGTGCCAACAATTTACAAGCATGTCGATTTCAGGAGTTGAGCGACACCGGCCACATCCGGAGGCGTTTGACTTTCAAACCACCCCTTGCTGCCTCAGCTTCTGCACCTCAGCGGTGATTCCTTGCAGACCGGAGCTGCCGTAAATCATCAGTAGTCTCTCTGCGCTGAGGTTGGCCAGTACGACGTTGCGGAACTTCGTGTTGTAGTTGGTCGTATCCGTTGGGTTGAAGCCGAACGCCGGCGCAATCGCCGCCAGCAGGACTTGCGCTTCTGATACCGCTGGACCTGAAAGATTGAAATCCGAATCGGAGAGGTTGTGCAGCGCGTACTCGACTAGCAGATTGGTCTGTCCGTTCGCATTCAGATTGACTCCATTGCCCAACTGGCGGACCACGGGGAGACGAAGCTTGTTCAGTCCGTCCACGGTAAGATATCCGTGCGCCACGGGGTCGATTTGCGCGATGATCGCCGCGGCGCGCAGCCAGTTGACCACTTTGTATTCATTGCCTGAGGTCGGAGCCGAATGCGCGGACGCCTGAGTGATCACCAGTTCGGGTGACAGGCCGCGCTTCATGGATTCTGCGATCGAGATCATGTGGTGGCCGCCGGTCCGTGAGTCCCCGGGAGCGCCCCATGCGTCGTTGGTCCCGGTTCCGCCGAAGTTTAACTCGGTGAATTCCGTGCCGTCCGCATTCCATTGGAAGACCATAGGTTTCGCCCAGTCGTGCAGCATCGGTGCGGCAAGAATCGTGTCCTGATCGATGAAGACTCCGCTCTCGCTCTTCTCACCCTTGATGACGGGCAATCCATGACTCCCCGTGCTGCCGTAGCTGCCTCGGTAGAGATCGGCAAAATTGATGTCGCTCTGGTCGTTGTTTGCTTCATGGATAGGCAGGCCGCCCGGGTACGAGTGGTGGCCGCCGAAAGCACTGCCGGGAGCGGCTCCAAACGAAAGCGGCAGCAGCGGGCAACTGGTGCTCTCATGCAGGATTGGCGGAAAAACGCCCGCCTTCATGCCGCCTACGATTCCCGCTGCGTCGGCGGGATTAATCAGATTCGCATTGAGCAGGCTCTGAACGATCGCGTCTTTCTTTGCATCGCTGACGCCAATGCGGTGAGTAACGCACGTACCAGGATTCGCGATCATGTCTAGCGTCGTGCTGCGAATGTTGTAGTCGTGAATGCCACGCGCATTGTTGATCAGCGTTTGTTTGGCGCTCTGGACGAGTGCGGATTTGGCCGCAATCTGTTCTGCCAACGCATTTCCGGCGCCGACGATTGTTTGATCGGCAGCGCTAAGGAGAGATACCGTCGAAACTGCAATCGAAACCAGCAAAGATATTTTGGAGGTCATAGTTCGTCAGTCTACGGGACGAGTATCAATTTTTGATTAAAATCTGCGTTCAGTTGCTTGAAGGAAACTGATTACGATTTCCTGAAAATCAGAAGTCCGCTGGGGAATGATGAATATTTCTGCATCAAACTTCGGAGCGCCCAGGGCGGGTCTTGGTTGCTTCGAGAAACGACCCGGGCCGCACGCTGGCGATCCGAAATGTTTTACGCCGATGGTCCGCCTCAAGCCGCGCATGTAGCGGCGTAACACTCTCCGCCGAAACGTTTTTAACGTTAGCGTCAACGCTTTGTAATAGCGCACTGATAAGGTGAAATTCGGTGGCGGATCCAGTCCCTTCGCCGGTACGTTCGTGATACCCAACGAGAAAGGATAGATATGTTTCAACGCATATTTTCCGCTTCAAAACAGATGGTATTCCTTGCGCTCCCCATTTCGGTATCGTTATTTTTCGCTGCTACCCCTGCGATGCGCGCAGCGGACCCTCCCACGACGACCCCCATCAAGCACGTGGTGGTAATCTTCCAGGAGAACGTCTCTTTCGATCATTACTTCGGCACGTATCCGATGGCTCTCAATACGCCTGGGCAACCCGCATTCCAGGCCAAGTCTGGCACGCCGACGGTGAACGGATTATTTAGCGCCGGCCTGCTGACGAACAATCCTAACTTGGCTAATCCCAAACGTTTGGATCGAGTGCTATCCCAACTCGTTACCTGCGACCAGGATCATGGTTACAAAGACGAACAGACTGCGTTTAACCACGGCCTGATGGACAAGTTCGTAGAGACTCTCGCCGGTTCGAGTTGCCCTGACAAGACCATCGTGATGGATTACTACGACGGTAACACCGTCACAGCACTCTGGAACTATGCTCAACACTTCGCGATGAGCGATAATTCCTTCAGTACCACGTTCGGACCGTCCACGCCTGGCGCTCTGAATTTGATTTCAGGACAGACCCATGGCGTGACGACGCCGGACATTGCGAACAACGTCGCTAACGGCACAGTGATCGGCGATCCTCGCCCGATTGCCGCTTTCGACGACTGCACGATCGCCAGCGCGGCTAAGGCCTCCATGTCCGGGATGAATGTAGGCGACCTGCTGAATGCTAAACACATTACCTGGGGATGGTTCCAAGGCGGCTTCAAGCCCTCGTCGGTTGTGGCCGGCACGGCCGTGTGCGCGACAGCGCATGCCAACATCGCCGGCGCCGTCGTGACCGATTACATTCCGCACCATGAGCCATTCCAATATTTTCCGAACACGCACAACCAGCACCACCTGCCCGCCATCTCCCCAATCGGGCAAACTGACCAGGCAAATCATCAGTATGACCTCAGCGACTTCTTTACCGCTCTTACGGCGGGCAATCTTCCGGCCGTCAGTTACTTGAAAGCCGCTGGTTATCAGGACGGCCACGCCGGCTATTCTGACCCCCTGGACGAGCAAACCTTTGTTGTAAACACGATCAACACGCTCATGAAGTCGAAGTTCTGGGAAGACATGGCGATCATCGTCCTTTATGATGATTCTGACGGTTGGTACGACCATGTGATGGGCCCGATCGTGAACCAGTCGAGTGATGCTGCCAACGACACTCTTACAGGACCTGGGGCTTGCGGAACGCTCAAACCAGGAACAGATCCGGATCGCTGCGGCTACGGTCCGCGCCAGCCGTTGCTTGTAATCTCGCCTTACTCGAAGAAGAACTTTGTAGACCACGGCGTTACGGACCAGTCTTCGGTTTTGCGCTTCATCGAAGACAATTGGAGCCTCGGCCAAATTGGGAACCAGTCCACGGACGCGGTCGCCGGATCGCTGCTCCCGCTTTTTGATTTTTCGAAGTCAAAGGATGACAACGAAGGTGACTCGCTTTTCATTCTGGATCCTTCGACCGGGCAACCGGTTTCCCATGACGACGGCAATGGAAACGGCAAAGGCAATGGCGATGGCGATGGCAAATGAAAAGCCGTCCGTCTGGTGCTAGCCGATCGCGAGGGCGGCGCCTAGCCTCGGGGCATTTGAGCGGGAGTTGGTACACGCCACCAACTCCCGGTTGCAGCTGTGCCAGAGTCGTCCAGTCGCGCCGTTCAGAAGCAATTCGCGAACCGTTGTGGAGTTCTCGGTTGCCTCCAAAGTCGAACTGGCCAATTGGATGGCAGGTGGTGTGCACAAACTTCGATTTTCGTTGTAACCTCGCCTGAGTTTCGCTTGAGAAGAGTCGCTAGATCCCGGATCGGCAGTGACGCGCCGCTTATCTCGACGCCCGCATGCCGTGGTTGTGACCAGGGCAGGTAGAGGAAAAGTTCTAGGAATACGAAAACCGAGTACGGCCTCATTTTGGGCAAGCGTTGCAACCAGAACTAAAGGCTCCGGCGTACTGGTGTTTTAAGGTATACGACAAACAAGTCTTATTGGGTAGCTTCCCTATTGAACAGTGCTGGAGATGTATAATCACTCGAATGCTGCCAGCCATTTCACCGACCAAACTACGCTCAAGCGTAAAAAAAGTGCTGCCAGGCTGTCAGCATTGCGGCCTGTCAAGGCATCACGTTTCAAGGGATGAATGCATCGCCGCTCTTCGCGAGCAGGTTGGCACACTCGAGATGAGGCTCACGGCTGCGCGTGGGGCGGCTCTTCGCGGTCGCGTGGGAAGTGGGCGAAAACCAAAGGCTATGCCTCAGCTTGAGCTTCGGAAAAACGAACTCTGAACGAACAGAGAACGGCGATGATGACCGCTCCGCTTCGTGCCGACCTGGGCAAAAAGAGTTCAACTGATCGAATGAGCTTTGAGAACGCCTGATCCACCATGCAGGGCCGTTAACGCATATAAAAGGGTGCCCCTGTCAGAGGAGGCTTTGAGCGTCGGCTCAAGACCAAAGGAAAGCTTTGCAGCGCCTCGTGCAACAGCATCCACGATTCAGCCTCGTTTGCCATTGGCGCGGTTATTACTACATGACCCTGCGGGATACACCCGGCACGATCGAGGCCTTTCTGCAAGGCGTGGGCATCGATCCGGCGCTGGCGGTGAGTTGCAGCGTGCTCGACCGGCTGTATCGCATTACCGGGGACGCAAGAAATGCGGCGATCGCAGCCGAGCGCGTCTCTGCCCTGAAAAAAATGCCGACCGAGGTCGTGCACGCCGGGAGCCGATTCTCGGACGGCGAGCTATCTGAGGCGGAGAAGATCCTCCGGACTTATCTGCTCAAAGCCGACGACGATGTCGAGGCGCTGAGGCTAATGGCGAGAATCATGCACCAATGCGACGTCTTGGATGAGGCGGAAGGGCTGCTCGAAGCCGCTTTGAAACTCGCACCGAATTACCTCGCCGCCCGTTTGGACTGCGTCCGCGTCCTGATTGACTGGCAGAAATACCTAGGCGCGCGTGAAGAGATCGACACCCTGCTGAGGCTCGAACCTTGCAACAGGGATTATCTTTCGGCGTTTCGCTTTACGTTCCTGGAATAGCGCCAGCTGTTTTTCGAAGAAAGAGGTTCTCGGCTACAAGGGCCGCGCGAGAGGATAAGAACAACGGGATTAATTTGAGCAACTTCAGATTCTACAACCCGTTGCAGGCTCTCCCTTGGAGACCGGTTGGCTCGAACGCCTTTTTTGCGAAGCACACCCGCTGTCGCCCGCGAGATTCGCCAGTTGATGCTGCAAATCGCTACCCGCCAATCCCCTCTGGCGTGCACCGAGAATCCACGGCGAACTAAAGATGCTCGGTATCACGATTTCGGCTTCTTCGGACCGTTGGGCGACCGCCGCCATCCCAACCTGGAAAACTTCGTAACCATCTTGGTCAGATTGTATCGGTCGATTCCTTCACCGCTCCGACCATCCGGCTGCGAGTTTTGTTCGTGTTCCTCGTGATTGAGCATCGCCGCCGGGAAGTGCTCCACTTCAACGTGACCGACCATCCCACGTCCGCCTGGGTTGCCCAGCAGGTCGTCGAGGCGTTCGCAGATCGAGAAGTACCAAAATAATTTAATCCGCGACCGGGATGGCGTTTATGGCAATGAGGTCCGCCGTCGACTGGGATCGCTTGGCATTGCGGAAGTGCTCACGGCGCCGCAAAGTCCGTGGCAGAATGCCTACGTCGAGCGCTTGATTGGGTCGATAAGACGAGAGTGCCTGAACCATGTCATTGTTCTGAACGCCCGTCATTTAAAAGTGACGTTGGCCAAGTACTTTCGCTACGACCATCGATCTCGTCCCCATCTGGCGCTAGACAAGCAATGCCCAGTTGAGCGTCAGATCATGAAAAATGGCGTGATCGTTGAAAATCCCGGAACTCGATGGCCTTCATCATCGTTATGAGCGCGTCGCAGCGTGATATTGGAAGCGGACGGACAATTGGCGAACCACAACCTTGAAAGTTGTGGCGAACACCCTGCGTGTGCCCACATCCGTGTCGATCTTATTCAAATTGCCAACGGTCACAAGCGGATTCGCTGCCAGCAATCGGTCTCCGGATTTCGTGGGAG
>Ga0070731_10002917_pt1 | contig 15786 bp, 16 predicted proteins | sample Coa_R1_2_FD_66448 | JGI IMG/M metagenome (GOLD analysis project Ga0070731, IMG submission 66448) | Surface soil microbial communities from Centralia Pennsylvania, which are recovering from an underground coalmine fire - Coalmine... | ecosystem: Environmental > Terrestrial > Soil > Unclassified ...
GCCGTCCCGGTCGTGAGCATGCAGTCCTTCGAGCGGCGTTCGCCGTTCGTGGTCCCGGAAGACGGCAAGAACCTGAACCGTTGCTTCCCCGGTTCATACGACGGGACGTACAGCGATGTCCTGGCGCGTTCGATCTTCGACGAGTTGATCGCACCGGCGGATGCGCTCATCGACTTGCACGGAGGCGACCTCGTCGAGGCGCTCGAGCCGTTCGTGATCTACCAGGCGTCGCCGGTCGAGGAGCGGGCGCACGCGCTTGCCCTCGCCTTCGGCCTGCCGTACGTCGTTCGCGAGGATCCCGGCACCGACCTCGGCGGGATGACGACGGCCGCCGCGGCACGCGCGGGGGTCCCGGCGATCATCGCCGAGGCCGGCGGCTGTGGTCAGCTCGAGGAGGCGGCGGTGGCAATGCTCGTCCACGGCGTCCGCAACGCGCTCCGGCAGCTCGAGATGCTGCCCGGGCCGGTCACGCCGCCGCGAGCGGACATGCGCACGGTCGGCAGCTTCGTCTGGCTCCGTTGCACGGACGCCGGGTTCTGGGAGGCGGCCGTCCGCGCAGGTGACGAGGTGGCAAACGGCGACCTGATCGGGCAGGTGCGGAACCTGTTCGGCGACGTGCTGGAGGAGATCCGCGCGCCACAGGACGGCGTCGTGCTCTTCCTCACGACGAGCGCCGCCGTCGCCGACGACGGCCTGCTGCTCGGGCTCGGCGCGGACTTCACGCCGCTGGGGGACGCGTAGCCGCACTGACGTACCGCGAGCGTCCCGCCGCCGGCGCTCCGGCCGGGCTGATCGTCCTCCACCACGGTCGCGGAGCGGACGAGCTCGATCTGCTCGGCCTCGGAGACGCGCTCGACCCTGGCCGGCGTCTGCACGTGGTCACGCCGCGCGCGCCGCTCCCGCTCGGAGGCGGTTATCACTGGTACCTGGTTCCCCGGGTCGGCTACCCGGACCCCGGGACGTTTTACGCCGCCTATCGGCGGCTGGCCGAATTCCACGACGAGACGTGGCAACGGCTCGGCCTGGCCCCGGAGCGGACGGTGCTCGGCGGCTTCTCGATGGGCGCCGTGTTGAGCTACGCGCTCGGGCTCGGCGCCGACCGTCCTGCGCCCGCGGGCATCCTCGCGTTCTCCGGGTTCGTTCCCGTTGTCGAAGGCTGGCAACCGGATCTCCCTCGGCCGACACGTGTCTTCATCGCGCACGGGCGGCTCGACCCGGTGATCGAGATCGGGTTCGCGGAGCGCGCGCGACAGCTGCTCGAGGCGGGCGGGGTCGGTGTCGAGTATCACGAGTCCGACCACGGCCACTGGATCGAGCCGCGGGACGCGGCGGCCGCCGGCAGGTGGTCGGCGGAGACGCTCGACGCGCCATAGCCTGGGGGCCGGTGCTCCCGGACTCGCCGCCGCTCCTCGCTCCTTCCGCGTTACATTTCCGCGATGGGGGTCGGGCTCGCGGCGCCGGCGTTTCTCGCCGAGGACGAGTCGGGCTCGGGCTCGTCCGATTTCGAGCGCCGCCCGGCCCGTCGCCTCGAGGCCGTGGGCCGTCCTCCGCGCGAGCGGTCGCGCCGCCGGCTCCGCGTCCTCCTCGTCGAGGACGACCCGTCGATGCGGCTCGTCTGCACCGTCAACCTCGAGGCGGCCGGCTTCGAGGTCATCGCCGCCTCGACCGGCAGCGAAGGCGTCGAGCTGGCGGAGAGCGAGCAACCCGATCTGGTCCTGCTCGACGTGATGCTTCCCGACCTGGGCGGTTTCGAGGTCGCGGAGCGCCTGCCCGCGGTGCCGGTCGTCTTCCTGTCGGCGCGGGCGTCGATGGAAGACCTGGAGCGCGGCAGGCTGGTGGGCGCGATCGACTACGTGACGAAGCCGTTCGACCCGATCGGGCTCCCGATCCGCCTGAGGGAGGATCTGGAGCTGCTTTCCGAAGGTGGCCCCGGCCGGGTCTGGCGTTCTCGCTTCGGCTCGTGGCCGTCCGAATGACGAGGCCCGGTTAAAGCGTGCCCACACCGCAGGACCGTGAGGCCGCTCGGCGCGCGAGGCGACCCGTCGAAGTCGCGCTCCTGCTTCTGGTGCTGGTCGTCGCCGCCCTCGTGGCCGTCGGGGCGCTCGCTGCGTGGGGCATCTACACCAAGGCGAACCAGCGGTTCATCGACCAGGCCGGGCCGTTCTTCGCCGTCACCGAGGACCTGTCGGTCGAGATGCTGAACGAGGAGACGGGCGTCCGTGGCTACGTCATCACCGGCGACCCGGGGACCCTCGCCCCGTACAACCAGGGCAGGAAGTACGTGAAGCTCGAGCTCGGGTTGATCGCGAAGGATCAGGGGTTCGACCCGAAGATCCCCGCGCATCTGCAGGAGATGAGGCGCGAGGTCGCATCACTGCAGTCCTTCTTCGCCCACGAGATCGCGCTCGTGCGAAGCGGTCCGGCAGGAAAGCGGCGCGCGCAGGCGCGGGTCCTCGTGGGCAAGGCTCACTTCGATCACTTGCGGTCGGCTTCCGGCGCCCTGATCGCCGACGCGGGTTCGGTGATCGAACGCTCGCACCGGGAACAGCGGTCGACGCTCATCAACTGGTTCGTCTTCCTCGGCGCCGCGGGGCTGGCCGCGATCGCGATCGCCGTCGGGCTGCTGCTCCGCGTTCCGCGCCGGCTCTACCAGTTGTTCCGCGAAGAGCGATTCGCGCGCCGGCAGGCCGAGGAGGCCGGCGACGCCGCCCGCGCGCTCGCCCACGTCGGCGACGCGGTCGTTCTTCTGGACCCGCACGGATCCCTTCGGTACTGGAACCCGATCGCCGCGGGCCTCTTCGGTCTCGAGCGGGGCGATGTGCGCTCCGAATCGCTCGACCGCGCGCTCGAAGAGTTCGCCGGCGGCGCCGCCGCGCGCCCCGTCACGCTCGCAGGCGGGCAGCGCTGGCTGACGTGCGCCGATTCGACCTTCGAGGACGGGCGCGTCCTCGTCTTCCGCGACGTGACGGACGAGCAGCGCCTCGAGCGCCTTCGCTCGGATCTCGTGGCGACCGCGGCTCACGAGCTGCGTACGCCGCTGGCGGCGGTCTACGGGGCGGTTCGCACGCTGCGCCACCAGGGTCAGCCGCTCACCCCGGAGATGAGCGCACGTTTCCTCGAGATGATCGAGAACGAGTCCGAGCGGCTCCGGATCGTGATGGATCAGCTGCTCGTCTCGGCGCAGCTCGAGTCGTCGGACCTCCGGCTCGATCGTCAACCGGTCGACGTCGGCCGGCTGTGCGAGAGCATCGTCGCCTCCGTGAACGCCGGCAAGCCGCTCGACGTCCAGCTCGACGTCGAGCAGCCGGAGACAGACGTGCTGTTCGACGCCGACCCGGACCGGCTTCGCCAGGTCGTCACGAATCTCATCGACAACGCGATCAAGTACTCACCGGGCGGCGGGCGCATCGAGTTGCGGATCGCCGCGAACGGCGACACCGGGACGCTCACGGTCAGTGACCACGGCCTCGGCATCCCCGTCGAGGAACACGAGCGAATCTTCGAGCGCTTCTACCGGCTCGATCCCGCCATGACGCGTGGGATCGGCGGCTCGGGCCTCGGGCTCTACATCAGCCGCCAGCTGGTCGAGCAGATGGGGGGCACGCTCACGGTCAGCTCGCAGCACGGCAAGGGGTCGACGTTCACGATCAAGCTTCCGCTGACCGGTTCGCGGACGGAGCGGCTGAGCGCCCTTGGTGACGCTCGAGTGGGACGTCCTGCCTGACCCCGGTGCGCGCGGCCGCCAGCGACAGGTACTCGTGCACCTGCGAGACCGCGACCGAGCCCTCGCCGACGGCCGACGCGACCCGCTTCACCGAGCGGTGCCGGACGTCGCCGACGGCGAACACACCGGGCAGCGTCGTTTCGTACATCAGCGGCGGGCGTTCGAGCGGCCAGCGTGCGGCCGCGTCGGAATCCGTGAGGATGTCGCCGCCGGCGATGAGGAATCCCCAGCCGTCACGGGCGACCGTTTCCGGCAGCCAGGCGGTGTGCGGCTCCGAGCCGATCAGGACGAAGAGCGCTGCTGCGGGGACCGTCTCGACCTCGTCCGTCTCGCGGTCGCGGAGGACGAGCCACTCCAGCCGTCCGTCGCCGCCGCCGTCGGCAACCTCGACCGACGTGCGCACATCGACGTTGTCGGTCGCGTCGATCGCGTCGATCAGGTACCGCGACATCGTCGCCGACAGTGAGTGGCCGCGTACGAGAATGGTCGCCCTCGCCGCCTGGCGCGCGAGGTGCAGGGCCGCCTGGCCGGCCGAGTTGCCGCCGCCGATCACGTAGACGTGCTCGCCGGCGATCGACTGCGCCGAGCTGACCGAGCCGCCGTAGTAGACGCCGAGACCGGTGAGTGGTTCGAGCGCCGGGAGGTCGAGCCTGCGATACGAGACACCCGTCGCGAGAACCACGGCCCCTGCAGTCGCCTCGCTCCCGTCCGACAGCTCGAGCACATGACGTCCCCCCTCGGACAGGAGCGAGACGGCCTCTCGCATCAACACGAAGCGCGTCGTGAACACCCACGCTTGCTGATACGCGCGTTGCGCCAGCTCCGCGCCGGTGACGCCGCGCGAGAAGCCGAGGTAATTGCGGATCAGCGAACTGGACGCGGACTGGCCGCCGATCGATTCGCGCTCGATCACGAGCGTGCGTAGACCCTCCGAGGAGGCGTAGACCGCCGCCGAGAGTCCCGCCGGGCCGGCACCGACCACGATCACGTCGAAGTCGCGGTCGCCGCCGAGCCCGGTCGTGACGCCGTACCCACCGGCGAGCTCGACGTTCGTCGGGTCGACGAGCACGCGCTCGTCGAGCGTGATCACGACAGGTCCGTTCGGAGCAGTTACACCGTGCTCTGCGAGCAGCGCCCGGCCGTCGTCCGAGGCGACTGCCCGGAAGACGTGAGGCACCCCGTTGCGGGCGAGGAGGGTGACGATCTCGTGCGTACGTGCAGAGCGGGGATCCCCGACCACGGTCAGCTCTCTCGGTCGCGACAATTGCGCCCGCGACCACTCGTGCACGAACTCCGCGACGGTGCGGTGGAAGAGCTCGTCCGGCGAGCGCCACGGCTTCAGGACGTAGTAGTCGATTCGGCCCTCCGCCATCGCGACGAGGATCGCGTCGGCCGTCCGTGCGTCGGCCCAGGCGCCCCAGTCGACGAGCAGCCCCCGCTTCGCGGTCGGGTGCAGACGCTGCACGCGGCCGAGCAACTCGGTGCCGCTCTGCCCCTCCAGCCACTGGTCGGCGAGGACGACTGCGACCTCCTCGCCCTCCGCCGCCATCCGCTCGAGATCGGCGAGCGCCGCCTCGGCCGAGCGCGCCGCCACGATGCGGTAGTCGGCGGCGAAGCGGCGGCGGAGTTGCTCGGAGGTGCGGTCGAGGGCGTCGTCGTCGCCGTCCACGACGAAGAGGGCTGGGGCGTCGGCTTCCATCAGCGGTACTGATTGTGACCGAGACGGGCTCGTTTACGATTGCCGCATCGCCGACCCGCTCCGCAAGAGCCTCGACGAGCCCGACGAGGTCGTCGACTTCCCGAACGTTCGGACCGAGATCGTCCACCTCGGAGATCTCACCGTCGGTCGCCTCGTGAACCAGCCCGGGTGGCGTTGGTCGAAGGACGTCCGCCCGACGGTCGGCGGCGACTGGTGCAGGATCCGCCACGTCGGCTTCGTCGTCTCCGGGCGCCTCGGGATCGACTTCCAGGACGGGTCCACGGTCGTGTTCCAGCCGGGAGACGTCTTCGACATCCCGCCGGGCCACGACGGCTACACGGTCGGCGACGAGCCGGTCGTCCAGGTCGAGTGGAGCGGAATGCGGCACTGGGCCGGCTACGGCAGCGCCCACAGTCGCGTGCTCGTAACGCTTCTCTTCTGCGACGTGGTGAGCTCGACGGAGGCCGCCGTCCGAGCCGGCGACGCGGCCTGGCGCGATCTGCTGTCACTGTATTTCGAGGCCGTTCGCGGCGAGCTCGAGCGCTTCGGCGGACGCGAGGTGAAGACGACCGGCGACGGGATGCTCGCGACGTTCGACGGGTCCGCCCGCGCGATCCAGTGCGCGGCAGCGATGCGGCGCATCGCCCGTGCGCACGACCTGCAGTTGCGCGTCGGAGTCCACGTCGGTGAAGTGGAGATCGTCGGCAGCGACGTTCGCGGCGTGTCGGTCCACGAAGCGGCGCGGATCATGGCGGCGGCCGGGCCGGACGAGATCCTCGTCTCCGAGCTGACCCGAGCCCTTGCGGGCGCCGCCGGCCTCGCGTTCGACGACCGCGGTGCGCATGCGCTCAAGGGGCTCGACGGCGAATGGCGCCTCGCAGCGTTCACCGAAGCTGCGGACTGAACGACGGCTCAGCTGCAGCCGGACGCGAGCGCGAGCGCAGCGCACACCTCGCCCATGCGGTCGGCCGAGCATGGCATTCATGGAGCTCGTCGACATCACTGGCGTCGAGGTAATCGGGAATTACCGGCTCCGCCTGACGTTCGAGGACGGAACTGTTGGGGACGTCGATTTCACCGAGCGCGACTGGAGTGGGGTCTTCGAGCCCTTGCGCGACCGCGACTTCTTCGCGCGGGTGGCCGTCGATCCGGAGGCGGGCACGATTACTTGGCCGGGCGGCCTCGATATGGCGCCGGAGCCGCTTTTATGAAGAGGCTCGGAGCCGTCCCGTGCATCGCGCCACAGCATCGCGCTGACCTCGGCCGAGCGGTTCGCACAACGCTCGGTACACCCTGCGCGGACCGAATCCGCTGGACGGAGCCAGATTCGGTGATGAAGAAGAAGAAGAAGATGATGGAGCGTGCCGGGATCGAACCGGCGACCTCCAGCTTGCAAAGCTGGCGCTCTCCCAGCTGAGCTAACGCCCCGAGAGTCGGAGTGTAGCCCTGCCGCCGCCGGCTCGAGGCGTCCCCGGGCTCTCCGGGGACGCCTGATGGCGAGGCGGCGGCCCTAGGCCGCGCGCGAGAGCCGCTCCTCTTGCCGGGCGCGCTGGATGATGAGGTCCCGGTCACCGTGACGGAGCGTGGCGCGCGCGAAGCGCTGCTCCTCCCACAGTTCGGCGATCCTCTCCTCGAGGCGCTGGTGCTCGGCCTGGAGCTCGGCGTCGAATCCCTCCGAGAGCGCGCGCATCACGTTCGAGCGGCGATCGGAGAGGCTGTCGATCTCCTTCTTGATCTCGGTCAGCGTTCGCATGTCAGGCAAGAACGTCAGGTGGCGTCAGCCCATTCCCTAACCGGTCCTGCCGGTCCTAAACGCGGCGGGAGCGAGGGCTGAGCGGCGGTCGCACCTGGAAGAGCTTGATCGCCAGCACTCCGAAGAGGAACCCGCCGACGTGGGCTGCGAACGCCACGCCGCCCCCGGCCTGCGGCTGGGTCAGCGAGAAGCCGCCCTGCCACAGCTGGAAGAGGAACCACAGTCCCAGGAAGAACGCGGCCGAGAAGCTCCAGGGTATGAATCCGAAGAGCAAGGTCAGCACCCGCGCCTCCGGCAGCAGGACGAAGTAGGCGCCGAGCACGCCGGCGATCGCGCCGCTTGCACCCACGTTCGGCACGCTCGCCGCGCCGACTCCCGAGTAGTGCAGCGTCACCCAGGTCTGGGCCAGCGCCGCGGCGAACCCGGACGCGAGGTAGAAGACGACGAACCGGACGCGGCCCATGACGTCCTCGACGTTGTTGCCGAAGATCCACAGGAACAGCATGTTCCCGAGGATGTGGAGCCAGCTCGCGTGGAGGAACATCCCGGTGAACACGCCCTCCGGCCACGACAGGTGGTCCGTGCCCGGCCCGACGGGGGCCGAGGCGCACGGGCCGTTCACCGCGCACGGATAGAACGCGTAGTGGTCGACGCGATCGCCGCGGGCGCCGAGCTCCCAGAACCAGACCAGGAAGTTCGCGGCGATCAGCCCGACGGTCACGGCCGGGAAGCGCCTGGTCGGGACGTTGTCGTAGAGCGGCAGCACGGGTGGATCCTACGGCTCTCTCAAGTTGACAATCAGACGCTCAGGTTTTATCATCGAGGCGTAATCAACTTGGTAAGGAGGATCGGATGGCCACATTGGTTCGCTGGGATCCGTTCCGCGAGGTCGCGACCATGCAGAACGAGCTCAGTCGACTGATGAATGGGATCTTCGAGAGCGCCGGCCGCCCCGAGCAGGCCTGGGTGCCGGCGGTGGACGTCTGGGAGACCGACGAGTCCGTCCACTACGCGTTCGACCTTCCCGGGGTGGCGCAGGACGCCGTCTCGGTCGAGGTGGAGGACGGCGCGCTGACCGTCTCGGCAAATCGGGAGCGCACGAAGGAGATCCACGACGATCAGTACCACCGCGTAGAGCGGCGCCACGGCACGTTCAGCCGCACGGTCGGGCTGCCTCAGGGAGTCTCCGAAGATTCGATCAAGGCGGCGTATCGCGACGGCGTGCTCGAAATCACCGTTCCGAAGCCTGCGCAGGCCAAGCCGAAGCGGATCGAGATCAACACCGACGGCGACGCGCAGCCGCAGACGATCGACGGTACGACCTCGGACTCGAAGTGACGCGATGGCGAGGGGCTCGGCTCTAGCCGAGCCCCTCGCGGATGCGCTCGCCCACGGCTGCCATCTCGAGCCTCGCGCCGGTCACGTCGCGGAGGAGCTCGTCCGCCGTGGGGCCCTGGCCGAGCGTCCAGAGCTCGCGGAGCAGGTTGCCGGCCTCGTGGCTGGCGAACCATTCGTTGCCGAACTCGCCGCGCAGGAATTCGCGCAGCTGCGCCTCGAACGCCCATGAGCGGAGGTACCCGATCACGTAGAAGCTGCCGTCGATGTCGTCGAGGTAGCTCTCGCGATTGACGGGAAGCTTGAGCGCGTCGGTCAGTAGGTCGTGGTAGCGCGACTGCATCGTCGCCGGGTCGTCCGCCTGGAAGAACTCGATCTCGTAGAGCAGCTTGGCTGCATACCGGCGCGCGATGTAGAGCAGCGAGATCGCGCCGTCATACGTGATCTCGTCGACGCGGGGGACGTCGAGCCTGCGGTTCAGCCACGCGGCGTCGGTGACGAGATGCTCGAGCAGGGCGGCCCAGCCCTCCGTGACCGCCATGTCGCCGAACCGCCGTGCCTCGACGGGCGCGTCGGCGTCGGTATGGGCGAAGTGCTCGGTGTGTCCGGCTTCGTGGAACAGCGCGCGCCAGTCGTCCTTGCCGCCGACGGGCTGCAGTACGAGCATCACGCGCCCCGGCACCTCGATCGGGACGCAGAACGGCCGCGGCGTCTTCCGCGGACGCTGCTCGAGGTCGAGGTGCACGTTCGCCTGCGCACGCAGGTCGATGCCGAGGTCCGCGAGCGTCGACTCGAGCGCGGGGAGCATCCGGTCGGACGGGAAAAGCGCGTCGTGCTCCGGCGCGCGGAACAGCCGCGGGACGTCCCAGGGGCGAGCGTCCTCGAGGCCGATCCCGAGCCGGCTTCGGAAGAACCGCTCGCCCTCGCGCTCCCAGAGCTTCTCGGTCTCGTCGAGCAGCGCACGGCATTCGACCGCGAGCTCGTCGAGCCGGAAGCCGAAGCGTTTGTAGAGCTCGTAGTAGTTCGGCACTCCCAGCCGGCGGACCTCCTCCCGGTCGACCTGCGCTGCGTCGAGGTAGATCGGGTTCAGGTGCGCGTCGAGCAGCTCGAGCCGCACCTGCTCGAGCCGGCGGCGCTGGTCGCGGTCGGCTTCGTTGGCGACGTGCACGCGCAGCATCCGGTACGGGATCGTCTCGCTGTCCACGTTTGCCTCGAGCTCTGCCTCGACCTGCGCGACGCGGGCCTGATGCTCGCGGGTCAGGTTGCCGAGGAAGCCCTCGCATCCGAATCGCCAGAGCTCGGTGGGCGCGCCCTCCAGGCGCTGGGCCGTCTCGAGCCGGGTCAGCTCCTCGTAGCGTTCGTACACCTGCTCGACGTCGAGCGTCTCCTTGAGCCCTGCGAAGTGGAGGTAGTACTCCTCGTCGAGGTCCGCGACAAAGCGGTCTGCTCTGTGCCGGAATTCGTCGACTTCGCTGGTGGGCAGGGCTTCGACCGACACGGCGTCCGTAGGATAGGCGGCCGTGGTTGAGCTGACCGTGGACACCGAGAAGCGGACGCAGCTGGTCGAGATCACCGACCAGGTGCGGCGCGCGGCCGAGGGCGTCGAGGGGTCGGCACTGCTCGTGTACGTGCCGCATACGACCGCCGGTGTCGTCATCAACGAGCGGATCGACCCGGATCTCGTCGACGACTTCGAGCGCGCCTACGAGCGCATCGTCGACGACGGCTGGGAGTGGAAGCACGCCGACGCGGACGGCGCGAACGCGCCGTCCCACGCCCGCGCATCGTTCGCCTCGGGCCCGCAGGTGATCGTGCCGTTGCGCGACGGCGCCCTCGCGTTGGGCACATACCAGGGCATCTTCTTCTGCGAGTTCGACGGCCCACGCCGGCGAAAGGTCTACGTCACGCCGCTCCGGTAAGAGCCGATGGCCGCCCCAGTCCAGCGAGATCAGGAGCTCGAGCTCACGATCGACTCGCTCGCGTACGGCGGCAACGGCGTGGCGCGACTCGACGGCTTCGTCGTCTTCGTCCGCCGCGGGCTGCCGGGCGACACGGTGCGCGCGCGGGTCACCAAGGTTCAGCGGCGGCACGCGGAGGCGCTCGCGACGCAGATCGTCGCGTCCGGGCCGCTGCGCGTCGGCGCACCGTGCGCGCACTACCCGGATTGCGGCGGCTGTCGTTTCCAGGACCTGGCGTACGACGCGCAGGTCACGGCCAAGGAGCAATGGGTGCGCGACTCGCTGCAACGGCTCGCCGGTCTCGCCGAGCCGCCGCTCGAGCCGATCCTGCCCGCGGCGTCGCAGTTCGGCTACCGGAACAAGATGGAGTATTCGTTCGCACAGGGCGAGGACGCACCGGTGCTCGGTCTCCACAGGGCGGGCCGCTGGGACGAGGTGCTCGACATCGAACGCTGCTGGCTCACCTCGGACGTCGGCAACGCGATTCGCAACCGCATCCGTGAGTGGGCCCGCGAGGAGCGGCTGCCTGCATACGACCAGGCGACGCAGGAGGGATACCTGCGCCACCTCGTCGTCCGGGAGGGCCGGAACACGGGCCAGGCTCTGGTGCAGCTCGTCACGGCGCGCGGCGAGCGGTTCGACCGCGAGCGGCTGATCGAGGTGCTCCGGGAGTTTCCGGAGGTGCGGTCGGTCCACTGGTCGGTCAACCGGGGCGTGGCCGAGGTCACGAACCTGCCGACCGAGGTGCTCTGGGGCGAGGACGCGATCGAGGAGGAGCTCGGCGGCCTGCGGTTCCGCGTTCGACCGAACGCGTTCCTGCAGACGAACACCGAGATGGCGGAGCAGCTCTATCGGCTTGCGGCGGAGATGGCGGGGCTCGGTGGGAACGAGACCGTGTACGACCTCTACTGCGGGATCGGCACGATCGGCCTCTCGCTCGCACGCTCTGCGCTGACCGTGTGGGGAGTGGAGATCAGCGAGGAGTCGGTTGCCTGCGCGATCGAGAACGCCGAGCTGAACTCGATCGGTAACGCGGCGTTCTTCGCCGGCAACGTCGGCGACGCGCTGCGCGAGCTGCGGGATCGTGCGGGAGAGCCGGACGTCGTCGTCGTCGATCCGCCGCGCGCCGGCCTCGCGGGAAAGGCATTGCGGCGCCTCGGCGAGATCGGCGCACCGCGCGTCGTCTACGTCTCGTGCAACCCGACGACGCTCGCCGGCGACGCGAAGCGGCTCGCGGACGATTACGGCTACCGCGTCGTACGCGCAAAGCCGGTCGACATGTTCCCGCACACCCCGCATGTCGAATGCGTGGCGCTGCTCGAAAAGGAGAGCTCACGTCCTTAGGACGTGAGTTTCGAGATGACGACCTGGGTGTGCAAGACGTGCGGGACGCAGTACCCGCCGAGCGCAGAGCCTCCAGGCGCGTGCCCGATCTGCGAGGACCCGAGGCAGTACGTCCCGGCCGACGAAGGCCAGGTCTGGCTCAGCTGGGACGAGTTCCGCGACGGTCATCGTGCGGAGCTCCGCGACGACCACGGCATCCTCGGTATCGGTTGCGAGCCGTCGTTTGCGATCGGTCAGCGCGCACTCCTCGTCCGGAGCGCAGCCGGAAACGTGCTGTGGGACTGCACGACGTACATCGACGCCACGATCGTCGACGGCGTGGCAGCCGAGGGCGGCCTGGCGGCGATCGCGATCTCGCATCCGCACTACTACTCCGCGATGGTCGAGTGGGCGCACGCGTTCGGTTGCCCGGTATGGCTGCACGAGGCGGAGCGGAAATGGGTGATGCGCCCGGATCCGCTGATCCGCTTCTGGGACGGCGAGACGAAGTCGCTCGGCGGCGGGCTGACACTGATCCGCTGCGGCGGCCACTACGAGGGCGGCCAGGTGCTGCACTGGGTCGAACGAAGCGCGCTCTTGTCCGGCGACATCGTCCAGGTCGTCCCCGACCGTCGTTACGTCGCGTTCATGTACTCGTACCCGAACCTCATTCCGCTGCCACCGTCGAAGGTGGAGGCGATTGCGCGAGCGCTTGCGCCGTACGATTTCGACTCGATCTACGGCGCCTGGTGGGACCGCGTGATCCCGCGTGACGGCTCAGCCGTCGTCAGACGCTCCGCCGACCGGTACGTCCGCGCCGTCACCGAGCCGGGGCTGCCGTCGTAACGTCGCCCAGAGCAGGTCGGCGTTCGGAAGCAGGAAGCCGAGTGAGATCCCGGGGAGGGCCGGCAGGCCGCTGAGGTTCCACCAGACGGTCAGCGCGATCGTCGTGCCGAGACCGGTCACGAGGCCGATCCAGGTCCAGACGACGCGCAGGTTGAAGCGCGCGGCGGCGGCGAGGAACAGCGCGAAGAACAGAAGGTCGGGAACGCCGAGGTTCGCGGCGGCGTGCCGACCGGGGACCGGGAACGCGTACGAGAGGTCGTTGAACACGTGCGGGTGGCGCGTCGTGATCGTCTTCGTCGGGCCGCGCCAGACGGAGTACGCGTCGACCCACGGGATCACCGTGGAGACGAGCACCACCCAGCCGAGCGTCTCGAAGAACCCGAGGAACCACCACGCGAGCAGCGTCGCCGCGGCGAGCCGTGCGAAGTTCGCCGGGACGTCCCAGCCCGCGACGGTCAGCACAGCCGCGAGCACGACGAAGGCGACTCCGACGAGCAAGAGCCCCCGCGCCCGGCGCAGCGGCAGCGCGAGCAGCACAAGGCCGAACGTCGCCGGCATCAGCACGACGGCGATCCACGCAACGTCCCACCAGACGCCTTCGCGCCAGAGATGGGGCGCGACCTCGTCGTAGGCGAAGAGGAGTCCGAAGAGGACTAGTAGGGCGGCAGTGCGGCCCACCAGGGGCCGACGGTCTTGAAGGCGTTCCAAAAGGCGGTCTTCGCGGCCTGGTCGTCGAGGGAAGAATCGATGTCGGGAGCGACGAGCGCCTCGATCGTGGGTGTGAAGCGCTGTAGCTGGGCATTCTCCTCGATGGGACGGGAGAGGGGGAACTCGAGGCCGTTCACGAACTCCCGTGCGTCGTCGCCCATCACCGCCATGAGCTTCGGCTGGACGATGCGGAGCTCCCGGGCGAGCCAGGTCCGCGAGAGGTCGAGGTCGGCGCCGGCGAACTTGACGCAATTCGTCCCGTACACCTCGAGCGGGTCGACGTGCAGGCGCTGAAGCGACTTGATGAGCGCGTTGCCCGCGCGTCCGTGGAAGGCGACGCCCTCCTGCAGCTCCTGGGACTGGGGCCCGAACTTCAACAGGAAGATGTTGGCGAGCGGATGGCCGGTGGGCAGCGCGGTGGGTGCGCCGTCGGCGGCCTGCTGGATCTCGTGGGAGAGCCGGTTGATCTCCGTGATGGCCTTGCGCAGGTACCTCTCGTAGATCTCGTCTGTGGTCAAGGCCGCCACGGGCACGGGGACCTTTCGGTCTTACCGCACCTTCTCCTTGACCTGCGCAGCCCACTTGAGCGACTGGAGATAGGCGAGCGACTTGGGGCGCCGCAGCACCTCGGCGGTGCGCAGCGAGATGAGGAATTCCTCGGGGTCGGAGAACGCACGCATGCGCAGCGCGCCCGTCCCGACGCCCTGCAAGACGTGGGCGTCGGAGCCTGCGCCCATCGTCAGGTTGTACTTCTGCGCGAAGCGCAGCGCCTCGTCGTTGTACGCCTCGAACAGGAGTCGGGCGTTGTAGACCTCGAAGACGTCGAAGTCCGCGACGTGCCGGTGCAGCGTCTTCGGATCGGGGATCGCGTGCATGCGGTCGAAGGGATGGGGGAGGTAGACGAGGCCTCCCTGCTCGCGAATCGCCGCGATCGCGTCGGCGAACGGGAGCCCCCGTGGGATCTCGCGCTCGAGGAAGAGCCCGATGACCTCGCCCTGCGCGTCGGTCTTCACCTCCTCGCCGGGAACGACGATGAGGTCGCGGCCGCGCGCATAGTCGGCCGCCTCGAGCGCGCCGCCGAAGACGTTGTGGTCGGTGACGGCGATCGCGCCGAGGCCCTCCGTGACGGCATGGTCGACCAGCTCGGCAGGTTCCACGCTGCAGTCGTGCGACCACGACGTGTGCATGTGCAGGTCGGCGACGATCCAGGGCCGATCCGCAAGCGGATCGGCGACGGACCGCTTGTGGCGACGGCGGCCGAGGCCTGCATAGAGCTCGTCGAGCTCGCGCGCCACCGATTCGAAGTCCTGTTGCTCGGCCGCGGCGCGAGCCTTCGCCCCCTCTCGCTCGCGAAGATCCTCGTGCTCGGCCAGCCGTGCGGCCGCAGCGGCGGCGAGCTCCGGCTGCTCTTGCACGCCGCGCGGGCGGGCTATCGCACATCCTGCCGCCGCTGCCTCGAGGGCGACACGCGCGACACCCTCGACGCCGGGCACGAACACGGCCGCCTCGTTGAGCAGCGCTGCCCGCGAAGCGCCGTCGCGGAGCGTCCGGAGGTGCACACGGTCTGCGAGTGCGCGCGGGATCGCCGGCCGAGCGATCAGAGGCCGCGTGCGCAACAAGACGACCTCCCAGCCTTCGAGGCCGCGCAGCTCGTGCAGCACACCGCGCGCGACGACACGCTCGTTCGGTCGCAGCTCGACGACGATCAGGTGCCGCTTCGGCGCTCGTTGGAAGAGGGACAGGTCGACGCCCGGGGACATGAGCCGGTAGTCGCCGGGGAACCGCTCCTCGGCCGCGTCGCGCACCTCCTCGGAGAGCGCGATCAGAGCGTCGAGGCGCCCGAGCAGCTTCTCCCGCAACGAGCGGGCGGGGGGGTAGGCCAGCCGGGCGGGCGAGACGAAGGTGGCGACGCCGAGCGCGTCCGTGTCGCGCAACGCGAGATACGAGAGCGACGGGACGCCGGGCTCGAAGCCGTGGACGACGTCGTACCGTCCGAGCGCGAGAGCGTGCGCGAGGTTCGCCTGAACGCCCACCGGCACACCGAGCTGTGACCGGCGCGACACCGGGACGGCCGGGCCGACGGCGATGACGTCCGGGCGTTCGCCCCGGACGAGCGCCCGCCGGCCGGCGAGCAGGTCGGCTGCGCGGGTCGAGGGCGCGAGGACGGTGACGTCGTTGCCGAGCGCCCGCAGGCCGCCCGCGATGCCGGCGACGTGCTCGTTGACGTCGTGCGGCTGGGACCACGCGAACGGCGTCACCAGGCAAATCCGCATGAAATGAGCTTAGCCCCGAAACTCCCGTCCTTAGGACGTCGAAGACGTCCTAAGACCGTCTAACAAAACGCGTTCCGTTCGAGGTGTTTGAGGCAGATCAGGCTGCAGGCGATCGAGAGGAAGGCCTCGTGGATGTCGGATCGTCGTTCGTAGCGGACGCGGAGGCG
>Ga0070731_10002918_pt1 | contig 15780 bp, 15 predicted proteins | sample Coa_R1_2_FD_66448 | JGI IMG/M metagenome (GOLD analysis project Ga0070731, IMG submission 66448) | Surface soil microbial communities from Centralia Pennsylvania, which are recovering from an underground coalmine fire - Coalmine... | ecosystem: Environmental > Terrestrial > Soil > Unclassified ...
GTGGACCGCGCCGGGGCCTCTGGGCCACGCTCATGGCCGTGAACCGCTCCGAACCCTTGACCGTCGCCGCTTGGCGGGCGCTGGGCACGATGCACCGCCTGGCCGGCCACGAGGTCTTCGCCGTCGACCTGGCCCCGTCGGGCCCGGAGGAGGCCGAGCCGCTCGTGGTCGTGCACGGGTACCCGAGCTCGTCCTTCGATTTCGCCGCGGTGGCTCCGCGCCTGGCCGAGCGCAGGCGGGTGGTGCTCGTCGACCTGCTCGGCTACGGACTTTCCGACAAGCCCGACCTCAACTACACCATGGCGCTGCAGGCCGACGTGGTGGTCGGACTCACGGCCGAGCTGGGCATCGACGAACTGTCACTTCTCACCCATGACATGGGGGACACCGTGGGCGGGGAACTGCTGGCTCGGCACGCAGAAGGCTCCTGGCCGGTGCAGATCGCGCGACGGGTGCTGACGAACGGGAGCATCTACATCGCCATGGCCCAGCTGACGGCCGGGCAGCTGCTGCTGTTGTCGCTCCCCGATGAGGAGATCGGTGAGGGCCTGGCCCCGGGGGCTGACGCCGTGTCCGCCGCGCTCGCCGCCACCCTGGCCCCGGCCAACGCCGGTACTGACATGTCGGGTCATGCCTCGCTGGTCTTGCACAATGGGGGCAACCGGATGCTTGCTCGCACCATCCGATACATCGAGGAGAGGCGGGCCAACGAGCGCCGCTTCACCGGGGCGATCGAGTCGCACCCGTCGCCGCTGGGGGTCGTGTGGGGCCCCGAGGACCCCATCGCCGTGGTTGCCATGGTCGACCACCTCCGCGAGGTCCGGCCCGACGCCGAGGTCCGCTTGATCGAGGGAAGTGGCCATTACCCCCAGGTCGAGGACCCCAAAGCCTTCGCCGACGCGGTCCTCGAGCTCCTGGACTAGCCCGAACGCCTCCCGAGGTACGGAGGCTCGCGGTCACCCGGTCCGAGGTTGGGCGAGCACGTCACGGATCCACTCGCTCGCGGCGGCGTCGGCCACGGTCTTGCCCTTGGCGTCGACATCCGTAGGGCTGGCGCCGTGGCCGAGCAGCAGCACGATGATCCGGTGCTGCTCCTCTTTGGCTGCATCGGAGCCCGAGTTGCTCTTGCCCGTGTTCTGGACCGCCAAGTGGAGTGGGGTGGAACCGCTCTTGTTCATTCGCAGCGGATCGGCACCTTGTTCGATCAGGGTTCCGACGGCCGAAGAGCACCGGTTCCTCACGGCTCGATGCAGCGGGGCCACACCGCTCTTGTCGGTGGCGTTGGGGTCGGCGCCGGCCTCGACGAGGCAGGCGATCACGTCTTGTTGTCCACGCTCATCGCGGGCGTCGGGGCCTCCATCGGCGGCGTAGTGGAGAGGTTCGGCCCCTCTGCGGTTGCGGGCGCGGACGTCAGCGCCTCGGGTGACGAGCGACTCGACGATGCCTGGGTGATGGGCGGCGGCGGCGACGTGCAGCGCGGTGTCCCCGGCATAGACGTAATGCCGGATCGGGAGAAGGAAAAAGGCCTTCGGCTCTTGGCGGGTCGCGCCGGAACCGAGTGCCCAGCGGGCGAGGTCTGGCATTTGCTCCAGCATCCTCGAGACCTCAGCCTCGTCTCGTGAGGCAATGGCGGCAAAGAGCGCACGCACCGCGCCGTCTCCCGGTCCATCACTCGCCCTCGCCACCCGTACAGACTGGCCGATCGGGTGTTCCGACGCCGGTCAGCTGGCCAGGATTGTCGCCGCGAGGGCCATGCGGTGGTCCGTTGTCCACGGTGGGCCCCATGCGGCCCGAGGACCCTGGAGGACCTCGTCGGCTCGCTCGCCCAGGACGCGGCCGATGTCGCACTCCACACGGCCATTGCAACGTTTCCGCGCATGGTGATCCGTCACAACGGGTACCAACACCTTCACGCGATCTCCGTTGAGGGCATGAAGCCCGGAAAGGGGTCCAGGTGGGGAACGGGTCTTCTCACGTCACCGCCGTCTTCAACGAATCCACTGGGGACTACGCCGTGTACTGCCTCAGTGGTTGTGGACAGGTGGCATCGGTTCCTTACGTGGCCCAGGCCCTCGCTCTCCGTGGGCGGCACGGCGGCGTGATGCAATCTGGGTCTGGCAAGGCGAGGTTTGATCGGTCGGCCCTCGCCCGTCGACTCGCCTCGTAGGAGCGCACTGCTCAACCTCATGGAGTAAGTCCAGCTGAATCGGCCGGCCGGTGGCATCATCTCGCCGTGTCGGACCCAGGTCATGAGCCGTGCTGACCGAGCCGGCTCGGCGATCCCGGGCGCAACGAGGCCGGGTGCATGCGTCACCGCGACCGCCGTTTGGTCGCCGACGGTTCCTGGCGGGTGCCGCTCTTGCTGTAGCTGGATCCGCTGTCGGATTCGGCGTCGACGGGCTCGGCGGTAGCTCTGGACCCACGCGCAAGACCCCCCGACGATCGGCGACCGTTCTCAGGAGCGCGAGTTTCCATTCAGCCCGACGGAACACGACGGTCGGGTACAAGGTGTCCTACCCGTCGGGCTGGGAGCCCGGAGCGCGGGTGCCACTCGCCCTCATCCTCCACGGATTCAATGGCGATCACAGCTACGCCTTCGACCACTTCGACATTGCGCACGTCCAAGACAGGCTGGTCAAGTCTTCCCCATCCCACCCGATCGTCCTCGCTGCCATCGATGGTGGCGATGGGTATTGGCATCCTCGGGCGAATGGCGACGACCCGCAAGGCATGCTCGTGGACGAGTTCCTGCCCATGCTGCGCGATCACGGCGTGTCCTCGGACGCCCTGGGAGCGTTCGGGTGGTCGATGGGCGGATACGGAGCACTGCTGCTGGCCGAGACCTATCCCGATATCGTCAAGAAGGTCGCGGTGATGAGCCCGGCGGTGTGGCAGTCATACGCCGATTCCCGGAACGCAAACCCCGATGCCTTCGACTCGGCGGCCGACTGGGACAGCCACAGCGTGATTACCGGAATCAGGCGATTGACTGGCACTCCGGTCCAAGTCGCCTGTGGGCTGTCCGACCCGTTCCTCCCGGCGTCCCGGCAACTGGCGACCCTCTTGCCTCCCGGTGACGTGCTTCTGGCACCGGGCGCGCACGACGACGACTTCTGGAAGGCCCAAACCCCGGCCTTGGTCGCCTACTTGGCGACGCCAAGTGCGTCGTAGCAAGGCGCCAATCCGGCCCTGCCGGTACGTTCCGCCTTCGCGGCCAACGGGTAGAGCGGAGAACCGCCCGGCTCAGCCCGTGCTGTCGGGAGCGTGTCGATCCCGGTGGCGGGCCAGCCGGGGCGTTCGGGGGCGGCCAGCCGTGGACGGGAGTGACCCCTTGAAGCCCAGGAGTCGCAAGACGAATACCCCGATGCGAGTGGGCCGTTTGGCTCGTTGGGCGGCCTCCGCCTCGGCTTCGTGCCCGCCGGTGACGTGGTAATCCCGGCCCATATATCCGCGTCGATACTTGGGCCAACCGGCCATTCGCAAGAGACTATTGCTCGACCGATTCTTCCTCGACACCGGCCAGGCCGGCGGGCTCTTGTTCGGTCACGCGCTACCCGCTCGGTTGAAGTTCCTGAAGAGCCAGACCCTCCACAGCGGTGTCGTCGTCCTCTCCTATGCGGTGACCGGCTAGCCGTCTGACGGAAACCCAGGGTCAGCCCTTGTCGACCTTGCGCAGGCTGCCGTACCCGTGCTCGATGGCGGCCATGATGATGTCCTCGAAATCCTTGTCCGTCAGCACCTTGGGGGTGCCCATGGAGGACGCCCGCCAAAAGAGCTCGGCCAGCCACTCCAGAAGCTCCAGGCGGTGTATCGCCTGCTCCATCGTCGAGCCGTAGGCCACCGATCCGTGGTTCTGCATCATGGCCGCGTTTCTCCCCCCCTTCAGGGCCTCGGTCACGTTGTCGGCCAGTTCCTGCGAGCCGAAGCGGGCATACGGTGCCGTGCGAGGAACGCCCCCCAACTCCAGGCAGCTGTAGTGGAGGGCGGGCAACTCGTCATGACAGCAGGACACCGCCGTTGAGGCCATGGCGTGGGCGTGCGTCACGGCGAGGCCGTTCGTGGCCTTGTAGATCCCGGTGTGGAGGGGTACTTCGGATGTCGGGGCGAGGTCGCCGTCGACGATGTTCCCGTCCATATCGATCACCGTGATCATTTCGGGCGTCACGGTGGCGAGATCGGCACCGGTGGGCGTCACCGCCACGAGATCGCCCTGCCGAGCCGAGATGTTGCCGGCGGTGCCGATGACGAGTCCTTTTTCCGCCAGGTGACGGCTCGCGTTGGCCACCGCCTCGCGTTCAGCGGCCAGGAGCAGCTCGCTCATGTGTCGATCCTTTTGTCGTGTGCATCCTCACCGGGAATGGCGCCTAAGTAATAGGCCCTGCGGTGGCTGAACCGCCAATGGCTCGGCCTACTCGCCCAGGGTGTCCTGGCGGTACCGGCGGATGGCGGAGACCGCGGCCGCGCCGGGGCCGCCGGTCGAGGCGGGCTCAGGCCGGTAGGCCCCGTGCAATACGGCCGACAAGGTGGCACCGACCGACAACCGCAGCGCGTCGAGGTGGTAGCCCCCTTCGAGAGCGACCACCAGACGGCCCGGTGCCGGTGCGTAGCCCGCCACCCGCCGGGCCAAGGCGCCGAAGTCACCGGCAGACAGGGCCAGCTCGGCCAGTGGGTCGGCCCGATGGGCGTCGAACCCCGCGGATACCAGCACCCACGTCGGTTCGAAGCGGTTCACCGCCGGATCGACCAGATCGTCGAAGGCCCGCAGCACGACGTCGCCCGTCGCTTCGGGCGGAAGCGGGATGTTGAGTGTCGTGCCGGCGGCGTCCGAGCCACCGGTCTCCTCCATACCGCCGGTTCCGGGGTACAGCGGCCACTGGTGGGTCGAGACATAGAGGACGCGCGGATCGTCCCAGAAGATCGCCTGGGTCCCGTTGCCGTGGTGCACGTCCCAATCGACCACCAGCACCCGTTCGCCCTGCGCGGCCAAAGCCGCCGCCGCCACTGCCACGTTGTTCAGCAGGCAGAAGCCCATGGCCCGATCAGCCAGGGCGTGATGGCCCGGCGGGCGAACGGCCACGAACGCCGCCTCGCCGTCGCCGGCCGTCAGGCCGTCCACCGCAGCAAGCACCGCGCCGGCCGCCAGCAGGGCCGTGTCCCACGACCCCACCGAAGCCGGCGTATCCGGATCGAGCAAGCCGCCCCCCGTTTCGCAGAATGTGCGGACCGCCTCGAGGTAGGGCAACGGGTGCACCAGTGTCAGCTCGTCCATGGTGGCCCGGCGGGGTTCGAGGGGCACCACCGCATCGCGCAGACCGGCGGCATCGATCCCTGCCAGCGCGGCCGGGAGACGTGCGGCCTGCTCGGGATGGCCAGCACTCACCTGGTGATGGTCGAGCTCGGGGTTCCCGGCCACGAGGAGCACGCGCCCATGGTAGGGGCGCGCCGTGGTCCAGCCCGCCGGGAGCAAGGTGCGAAGATGGGCCATGCCCGACCTCCGTGGCCTGCTCGACGAAAGGCTGCGCCCGGCGTTCGAGCGCGTGGAGGCGGGCGCCGATCCTCAGGTGCGCCGGTCGGACCACGCCGACTATCAGTCCAACGGGGCGCTGGCCTTGGCCAAGCGGGTGGGTCGGCCGCCGCGTGAAGTCGCCGAGGAGATCGTGGAGGCCAGCACTCTCGGCGACATGTGCTCGGTCGTGGACGTGAGCGGCCCCGGGTTCATCAACCTGACCTTGTCGGACGGCTTTCTGTCCGCGCAGCTGGAAGCAGTGTTCGTGGACGGGCGACTGGGGGTGCCCCGGGAGGCTCAGGCGCGCACCGTGGTGGTCGATTACTCGGCCCCGAACGCGACCAAGGAGATGCACGTCGGCCACCTGCGTTCGACGGACATCGGCGATGCCCTCGTCCGTCTCCTCGATCACGTGGGCCATCACGTGGTGCGGGAGAACCACATCGGTGACTGGGGGACACCATTCGGCATGCTCGTCGAGCATCTGGTCGATCTGGGTGAGGAGAAGGCCGTCCACGAATTGTCGGTGGGCGATCTCGATACCTTCTATCGCCAGGCTCGCGCCTCGTTCGACGCCGATGAAGTGTTTCGCGACCGCGCCCGGCACCGGGTGGTCTTGCTGCAGTCAGGGGACGACGAGACGCTCCGCCTGTGGCGGGTCCTGGTCGACGAGAGCCTGCGGCACTTCGAAGACGTCTATACGAAGCTCGGGGTCCTGCTCACTCAAGACGACGTGGTGGGGGAGAGCTTCTACAACCCCATGTTGCCGGCCGTGGTGCGCGACCTCGACGCGGCCGGACTGCTGGTCGAGAGCGACGGCGCGCTATGCGTGTTCCCCGAAGGGTTCACCAACCGCAACGGGGAGCCGTTGCCTCTCATCGTCCAGAAGTCGGACGAGGGATTCGGCTACGCCGCCACCGACCTGGCCGCCATCCGCGACCGGGTGGAGCGGATCGGGGCCAGCTGTCTGCTGTACGTGGTGGGGGCGCCCCAGGCCCAGCACCTGGAGATGTGCTTCGCCGTGGCTCGCATGGCCGGGTGGCTCCCTGCCGGGACCGACGCCGTCCACGTGTCGTTCGGCAACGTGCTCGGCAGCGACCGCAAGATGTTCAGGACCCGGTCGGGGGAAACGGTGAAGCTGGTCGATGTCCTCGACGAATCGGTCGATCGGGCCGCCGCCGCCGTGGCCGAGCGCGACCTCGGTCTCAGCCAGACGGAACAGGCGGAGGTGGCCCGGGCGCTGGGGATCGGGGCGATCAAGTACGCCGATCTGTCCACCGACCGCGCCCGCGACTACGTCTTCGACTGGGACCGCATGCTGGCCTTCGAAGGCGACACGGCGCCCTATCTCCAGTACGCCCACGCCCGCATCCGCTCGATCTTCCGACGCGCCGGCGAGGACCCACCCCACGAGCTCGGAGCCGTCCTCTCGCATCCGGCCGAACGGGCGCTCGGGCTCTGTCTTCTCGGCTTCGGCGACGCCGTGGAGCAGGCGCTCGACACGTGGAGCCCCAGTCGGCTCTGCACCTATCTCTTCGGGCTCGCCACGGCGTTCACCACCTTCTACGAGCAGTGCCCCGTCCTTGCCGCTCCCGATCCGGCGCGGCGCGCCAGCCGGCTGGGCATGTCCGACCTCACCGCCCGGGTTCTCGAGCGTGGGCTCGGCCTGCTCGGGATCAAGGCTCCCGACCGGATGTGACGTCCGGCTTCGCCGAGGTGCGGGTGGGCGCGGCTCGCGCCCTGGCCGTAGCATGCGCTTCGCCGTCAGCGGCATAGAGGAGGGGCGATGGGGGAGCCAGCACTGCCACAGACCATGCCGGCCGCCGTGTACCAGGGCAAAGGCCGGCTCACCGTGGAGGATCGCCCCGTGCCCGAGCCGGGGCCTGACCAGGTCCTCGTCGAAGTCGGCCACTGCGGGGTGTGCGGATCCGACCTCCACATGATCGTGGAGGGATGGGGCGCGCCCGGCAGCATCGCCGGCCACGAATGGAGCGGGACCATCCGGGCGGTCGGTGCGGGAGTGTCGCAGTGGGCGGCCGGCGACGTCGTCGTCGGCGGTCCCTCGCCGCGCTGCGGCCATTGCCGGCGCTGCTTGCAGGGAAAGCCCTCGCAGTGCGAGAACCGCAGCTCCATGATCACCGAGCACTCCGACGGCGCCTTCGCCGGCTACATCCTGGTCGATGCCCGGGCCTTGCTCCGGGTCCCTCCCGGGTTGGCGCCGCGTAGCGCGGCCCTGGCCGAACCGTTGGCCGTGGCCTTGCACGGGATCACCCGCGGGAAGCTTGAGCCGGGGGAGACGGTGATGGTCTTCGGGGCCGGCCCCATCGGCGCTCTGAGCATCGCCGCTCTGGTGGCCCAGGGAGGGCATCGGGTCACCGTGGTGGAGCCCAATCCCGGACGCCAGGCCCTGGCCCAGAAGCTCGGGGCCGACGAGGTGTTGCATCCCGAGGTCCTCGAGTGCTTTCCGCGCTGGGAGCCCGAGAAGCTGTCGGCCCACGCGGTGGACGTGGTGCTCGAGTGCTCGGGCAAGGGCGTCGCCGTCGAGACGGGGCTCCACCAGCTCCTGCGGGGTGGCCGCCTGGTGCTCGTCGGAGCGGGCATGGACCAGCCCGCGCTGGATCCCAATCGGGTGATCCTCAACGAGCTCGAGATCAGCGGCTCGTTCATCTACGACGCCGACGGCTTCGACCGGGCCCTGGCCCTGCTGGCCTCGGGCGCGCTCCCCACCGACGTGCTCATCGAAGCGCAGGACGTCGGCCTCGACGAATTGCCGCAGGCCATGGCTGGGCTCGCCGGCGGCAGCATCGCCGGCAAGGTCATGGTCGTGCCCCGGCGCGCCGGCGACGTGGTGGTGGCGTGATGGCGCACCCCTTCTATCCGTCGGGTAACCCTCGGTTCAACCATGTCGCCTTGAGCGTGCCGGCCGACGTGTTGGGCGAGGAGTCACGCAAGGACCTGTGCCGTTTCTGGGGCGACGTCCTCGGCTTCGAGGAGATGCCGACCACGACGATCGACGGCAAGCGCATGGTGCTGAGTTGTGTGCACTGGGATCAGTTCATCTTCCTGATCGCTGAGGACGAGCCGCTCAAGTGCCCGCCCATGGACCACTTCGGATTCTCCGTGGGCACGCTCGACGAGCTGGTCGCGGCGCGCGACCGGGCGGCGGCGTTCGCGGCGGAGGACCCCCGGGCCCGGCTCATCGACCTCAACATGGACGACCAGGGCACGATCAAGATCCACTCGATCTACGTCGGCTTCGTCCTGCCCATGCTCTGCGAACTGCAGTACTGGGAATTCGTCAAGTGAGGTCGACGCCGCAATAGGCATTGCGGTTTACGCCGAGGTGCGCACGCGCCGGAGTTCGGGCAGGATCGGACTCTGGCGGCGGAGTCGCTCGGCTCCTACCGCCCGACGACGGACGGGCGCGGACAGGGGGGCCTGGTGGCAGACGTCCTCGGCGATGGCCGGCACGAATCGTCGCCGGCCTGCACGAGGCACCCGGAGCGGGTCGCGGTGGTGGCGCTGGTGCTCGACCACCTCGACCGGCGTGGTCCGGTGACGACGCGCTTTCTCTGCCGGGAGTGCCACCTCGCGCTGCTGGGGTGGTGGTACGAGTCGGATCTCGGCACGCTCTGACGGGTGGCTCCCGTCAGTCGCCGGCGGGACGCAGCAGCACCACGGGGATCTCCCGCGCCGACCGGCGCTGATAGCCCGCATAGTTCGGGTGGTCGCGGGCGATGATCGGCCACAGCCGGGCCCGCTCTTCGGGCCCCACGGTTTCGGCTCGCATCCGCTTCGGCGGCTCGCCCCCGAGGCGGACAGTGACCTCGGCGTCGGCCAGGATGTTCAGGTACCAAGCCGGGTGGTGGTCGTTGCCCCCGGCCGACGGGACGATGGCCATGGCCGAACCCTCCTGGTACGGAGTGGTGAGCATGGTGGTCCGGGGCTGGCCGCTCTTGCGCCCCGTGGTGGTCAGCTCCAGCACGGGCATCTTGTAGCCGGGCATGAACCACCCCAGCCGTCCGCCGGTCGCCCGAAGAACGATCCGGTGCGTGGCGTTCATGGTCTTGAAGATCAGGTCAGAAGGCACCCAGGCGATGGTACCGGCGCAGCTCTTACACTGAACCGCGTGGCTCGCATCGACGTGCCCAACGGTCCCGGTGGGGATGCGGCGCAGGTCTGGCAGCTGCGGCCGCCCATGGGCGCCATGGTCGACACCATGGTGCGCACCGTGTACGGGTCGAGCATCCTCCCCGCTGCCGAGCGCGAAGTGGCCCGCATGAAGATCGCCCAGCTCAACGCCTGTACCGCCTGCTCCACCTTCCGGGCGCCGTCGGTCCGGGCCGACGGTGTCGGGGAGGACGTCTATCTCCATGTCGACGACTTCCGGACCTACCAGGGCTACACGGAGCGGCAACGCCTGGCCATCGAGTACGCAGCACGATTCGCCACCGACCACGACGCCATCGACGACGAGTTCTTCGGGCACCTGCGGAGCCATTTCTCCGACGCCGAGATCCTCGACCTCACCATGTGCGTGGCCGCCTATCTCGGGTTGGGGCGGGCATTGGCGGTGCTCGGTATCGAGGACCACACCGAGCTCGACCTCTGAGGACCTTGCCCACCCTCTACGAGTTCGCCGGGGGCGACGAGGCCTTCCTCCGTGTCGCTCGCGCCCACCACGCCCGTTGTCTCGCCGATCCCGAGCTCAACCACCCCTTCTCCCATCCGGGCCAGCACCCGCAGCACGTCGAGCGCCTGGCCGCCTACTGGGCCGAGGTCTTCGGGGGGCCGCCGTCGTATACGTCGCTCGGCGTCGACCAGTCCTACAACGTGCGCCTGCACGCCGGCAACGGGGACATGTCCGACCTCGGACGGCGGTTCGTGAGCTGCTTCATGGCTGCGGCCGACGACGCCGGACTCCCGCGAGACACCGAATTCCGCAGGGCCATCCGGAGCTACATGGAGTGGGCGGTCGATGACGTCGCACTGTCGCACCCGGATTCCGCAGAGGACGTCCCCGACGGCCTGATGATGCCCCGGTGGGGTTGGCAGGGTCGCGAGGAGTGGTGCGACGCCGGATCGGCTACGAGCGGATGGCAGCGGTCCGGGCGTAGACGAGGGTGGTGACCCGGTTCACCGACGTGTCGACCAGCTCGACCTCCACGGCCGCTTCGGGCCCGTCGCCGAGAAGGCGGGCCTTGGAACGGACGGGCCCTTCGGGCGCCCGGGCGAGGTAGCGCACGTCGAGGTCCGTAACCACCACCGGCGACTCGAAACGGGTGGACACCATGTCCTCGGCCGCCGCCTCGGCCACCAAGGCCACCATGGCGCCCTGGAGGGTCCCGGCCGGATTGCGCAGCTCGGGGGTCACGCGCAGCTGGACCTCACCGTGCACGGGGTCGATGACTTCGATCCCGGCCTCCTCGCGCAGCGGTTGCGACAACAGGCTGAGGCCACTGAACATGGCGACCGATGTGTCGGGCCGCACCCGGGGTTTGGGAGGGTCGGAGTCCCGGCGGGGGACCTTGGCGAACCCCAGCGCGCCGGTAGCCACCAGTTCGCCCTCGTCGCTGGTGAGCTCCACGGCGCACGTCACCGACCGCCCGCCCTGGCGTAGGACCGAGCCGATCGCCTCGATACGCGTGGGCGCGGGCCGGGGGCGCATGCGCACCGACAGATCGGAGGTGAGCGTCCACACCTCGGGATCGGTGTCGACGGCGATGCCGGCGACGGCGTCCATGACGAAGGCGAGGACGCTGGCCCGCACCACGCCGTGGTGCATGACCTCGGGGCGCGGCGACAGGTCGAGGACGAGTTGGCCGTTCACCACACGGGCGGTCACGCCCAGTCTGCTCGCCACCGACGTGCCGTCGGCGAAAGTGTCGGTCAAAAGTCGCTCCGGGTCCGGGAACCGGTGGACGCTACCGTGGCTCCGGGCGTGCCGACCAAACGACGGTCAGGCCGGGAGCTCGGCCGCCAGGTCGAAACGCTCGGCGTAGAAGGCGAGCGCGCGTTGGCGCTCGGCCCGGTCCAGGCCCAGTTGCTCCAGGTCGTAGACGACGGTGCCGTGGCGACCGCGCGGGTGATCCACCATGAACGCCTCCATGGAGGCCCGGGCCCTGTCTCCGAAAGGCTGGCCCGCCACCTCGTACACCCGAGCCGCCATGGCCAGGTCGTCGGCCATGAAGTCGTCGAAGCGCACGTCCACCGACCGGTCGGCCGGCAGCGCGTCGCGCTCGTCGACGCAGGTGTGGAGCATCGTCTCGAGACGCGCCGCCCAGTGGCTGGCCAGCCCGGGGACATCGATGCGGGACTGGGCCATGCGCGCCGCGTAGGCGAGCATCGTGGACATCGAGGCGGTGACCGACACCGGGTCGCGGTGGGTGACCACGAACGTGGCGTCGGGGAACGTGTCCACCAGGGCAACGAACTGCTCCAGGTGTTGAGGCGACTTGAGCACCCAGCGGTCGCCACCCCGCTCGAATTGGAGCACCTGGAGGATGCGCCGTAGGTAGGCGTAACTCGGCCGCTGGTCGCGGGCCAGATAGTGGTCCCGCCAGGTGGGCATGGGGGCAATCGTCTCGAACAGCATGCTGGAGAAGTCGATGGCCAGGAGCTGGATCTCCTCATGGACGTGGTCGACCGTCATCTCGTGCATGCGCTTGAAGAAGGGCATCGCCGCATCGACCAACCACAGGGCCTGCTCCGTGCGGGCGCGGCGCGGATCGGCTGCGCCGTCGGCCGGGCGCTCGCGCTCGGCCAGCACGGGTTCGAGGCTCTCCCAGTAGGGCAGCGATCGCAGGGCCGGGTCGGACGAGAGCAGGTTGTGGAGGTGGGTCGTCCCCGTCCGCGGCAGCCCGCAGATGATGATGGGCGCCCGTACCTCGATGTCGAGGATCTCCGGGTGCCGCCGGATCCGGTCCTCCACCAAAAGGCGGTTGCGCAGGAGCCCGGTGAGCAGCGCGTGCTGGGCGAAGCGGCCGGCCGGGCTCAGGTTGGCCTCCCGGTTGAGCGCACGGCACAGGATGTCGAGGCGTTCGACGAAGTCATCGGCGCCGTAGGCGTCGAGCCCGGTCTGTTCGCAGGCTGCGGCCATGAGCGGGGCCGGGGCCAAATCGAGGCCCGCCCCGGCTTCGGCCATGAACCCGAAGGCCGCCTGCGCGTCCTCGGAGAACTGGGGTTCAGCCAGGTCGTCGATGACGACGGGCGGGGGCCGCCCGGTCACGACGATCCCCGATCGTCCGGCGAGGCCGGCACTCCTGATCGGGCGACCACCTCGGTGGCGGGCCGGTCGGGTGTCGCCTCGGGGAGGAACCACCGGAACCAGATCCGGCCGCGCCGGTGCCCGGCTGTCGACACCCAATTGGGATGGCCAGGATCGCGGGCGGCCACGACGACCACCCAGCTGCCGTCGGCTTCGTATCGCACCTGAGCGCCGTTGATGGTCACCCGCTCGTAGTCGTAGTTGTAGGTGTGGAGGAACGGGTTCCACAGGCAGAGGTTCCAGAAGGCGCAGGCGGGCGACCGGCCCCGGATCACCAGGGCCTGGTCGTCGTCGAGTTCGTAGCTGCCCATGGCGTAGGCGGCGTCACCGGCGGCCCACCCGAAGGTCGTCGTCGGGACCGGGTAGGGCGGGTCGACGGTGTTGGGCTCGCCCATGCCCAGCGGGACCAGCCCGGCTTGCTCGCGCACCCAGGTCAGCGCCGCCCGCAACCGGCGGGCCAGCTCGGCGTCGGTATCGGTGTAGACGGTCGGCGCGTCGTCGGCCTCGATGACCCAGCGGGCCCGCCGCTGTGTGGTGGGGTCCTCGAGGTAGTCGCGGGTGATGGCGCACACCGCGTCGCCCTCGAGACGGATCCACGCCGTGCCGTCGCCAGGGTCGTCGGCCGAGAGCACCATGGAGATGGCGCCGGCCGCGTCCGGGGTGGCCTGCCGGCTGTTCAGGCTGCCCACGATGCGCTCCGAGTAGCGCCCGTCGTCGGGACCGCCGTACACGGTCAGCGAGAGGTAGACGGCGTCCCCCGGCTCCACGCGCACCCGGTAGGTGCGTCGCGGGTCGACTGGCGCGTAGCAGTAGAACGCGTCGGCGTTGTCGCCGCCCCACTTCTTGTACGGGCCGACGATGTCGACGAAGCGGGGCCGTGCCGGATCCGCCCAGACGTGGACGTCGGCCGCCACCTGAAGGATGGAGAGGATCCACCGGTGGGCCTCGAGCTGGGTGAGCTCGTCCTCGTTCTCGAGCTGGTCGACGAGCCGCCCGTGCAGGCCCTGGAGCTCGCCCAGCAGCTCGGCGAAGACGGACGCGGTTTGCTGGGCCACCATGTCTTTCCCTGGGCCTCTCTCTGGTCCTCGCTCCGGCCTTCATCGAGCCGGCACCGTCGCGGCGCGGTCGTCGCGACGATAGAGGGCCGGCCCGGCATCGGGCCGCGCCGCCCAGGATTCCGTCAGCGCGTGGTGGTGGGCCGCTCCTCGGCGAGGCGCCGGTAGTGGTCTCGCCAGATGAGGCGGTAGACGGGCACGGCTCTCGGGATGTCGCGCAGCCCGGGGATGAACGGGAGCAGCACCAGGCCGAGGCTGAGCAACATCATGATGCTCCACACCAGGGCGTCGGCGTTCCCCGACGAGCTGAAGGGGGAGATCTGGTACCACATGGTGTAGAGCCACAGCCAGGCCTGGCCGGGGAAGTTGCCCGTCTCGTTCATCATCCCCCACTGGTCCCCAGCCAGATGCTGGGCCTGGGCCTTGTCGGCCAGATAACTGCCGTCGGCGATGAACAGCAACGGCTTGGTGTAGTCCGTCCCGTAGAACTGCGGTGAAGACAACAGCACCGCGTCGAGGCTCCCGGTACGTGCCATGGTGAGGAGCGATCCCAGCATGGGCGCCACCGGCCCGTAGTCACCGGCCGGCAGCACCACGCTGCTCCCCGAGAACGTGACCTTGTCGAGACCCTTCTCATAGGCGGACGTCCAGTGCGCCTGCTGGTCGGATGATGCCGCGTTGTAAGTGGCGAGCTCGCCCTGCAACGTCGGGTCGTTCTTGGCGTCAACCTGCAGAGGCCCGAGCACGAAGTCCTGGGCCGTGTCGACGGGGAGGTGGACGCCCACCCATTGCTGCGGGTACAGGAAGAAGATCTTTTGTCCCGCCCCCTTCGTGTTGTTGTAGGGCGGCCCGTAGCCGGCCACCCCACTGGAGCCGTCGAGCTCGGTGGCCGAGGTGGCAAGGAAGTCGCCCGGGGTGGCCTGCGACCACTGGCGGATGGTCACCGGGCGCTCGTCGGGTGAGGAGAAGACCACGGCCAGCACGATGGCGAGCAGCGCCACCACCACCAAGGCGATGACGAATTCCTTGGCCAGGTCGTAACGGATCTTCGGGCCGTCCCACTCGGCGGAGTCGGGTTGGCGCGAGGCCTCGGTCAGGGTCTGCACGGCGCCTCCTACCGTCCTGGGCCGTCGGCAGCCGCGCCGGCCCGGGCGCGGCGCATGGTCCGGTCGGGCAGCGGGCGCACCACCCCTCGGTGGCGGACCATCAACAGGTGCAGGCCGACCAGCGCGGCGATGCCCACCGGTAACAGCAGCACATGCCACAACAGCATCTGCCCGAAGTTGAGCACGTTGAAGAACGCGCCCACACCGACCGAGTTGAGCCCGTCCTTGGCCTGGGTGGAGATCCACTGGCTGTCGAAGTTCTGCTGGGACAGGTACCCGGTGAAGGCGCACCCGATGGAGACGAGGAACGACACCACACCCGTGATCCACGTCAGTCGGCGGTTGCCGCGCCAGGCGGCCATGAAGAACTTGCCCCAGAGGTGGAGGACCATGAAGAAGAAGAACAGCTCCACGCTCCAGAGGTGGATGCTGTTGAAGAAGAGCCCGGCCTTCGACTGATGCCACCACGACGGGCCGCGCCACACGAGGACGACACCGGAAACGAGGATGACCACGAAAGCGGCCAGGGTGAGGACGCCGAAGACGTAGACCCACGACGCCACGTAGCTGGGCTGTTCCTCGGGCAGGAGCTTCTCGGGGGGCAGCGCCCGCATGGCCGCGTCGCGCAGGGCCCCGGTCCACGATCGCCCCGACGCGGCGCCGGCCGGCCTGCCCCCAGGGGGTGCCACGGTGCTGGTCATCGGCCCCTCCGGGAGGTGTGGAAGGGGATGACCACGGCCAGGGCGAAGACCACCACCATGGTCAGGATCACGATCGCGTTGGCCACCGACAGCTGGATGAATCCCCAGTGGAGGTAGTGGCCGGTCTTCGACAGGTCGACGAGCG
>Ga0070731_10002919_pt1 | contig 15775 bp, 17 predicted proteins | sample Coa_R1_2_FD_66448 | JGI IMG/M metagenome (GOLD analysis project Ga0070731, IMG submission 66448) | Surface soil microbial communities from Centralia Pennsylvania, which are recovering from an underground coalmine fire - Coalmine... | ecosystem: Environmental > Terrestrial > Soil > Unclassified ...
ATCTTGTCGCTCTGCAGCCGGAGCCGGATGTTGCTGGAAGCCATGCTGAATCACAATTATACCGACAGCTTCGAAAATATCTACATTAACGCGCAGACCCAGATGCTGCTTCTCTATAGCCTGGAATGCATGATTGGCGACAAAGGGGTTGAGTCCTTCCAGTGTAAATTCCTGGCCAATGAGGCAGACCGCGAGAAGATCATCAAAGCACGGGAAGTCCTGCTTCAGCATATCGGCGAGCCCTTGACGATAAAAGCGCTTAGCCGAAAAGTCGCTATCAATGAATGTTATCTCAAAAAGGGATTCAAGGAAATATTCGGAACCACCATATTTGACTTTTACCAGGGGCAGCGCATGGAGCATGCCCGCTACCTTCTTTATGAAAAGGGCCTGAGCGTGACTGACGTGTCAGTGATGCTGGGCTATTCGTCCATTTCTCACTTTTCGACGGCGTTTAAAAAACATACGGGGCTCAAGCCTTGCGAACTCCTACTTCATTAAACATCGCCCAGCTCATTCGCCGATCTTCATAAAAGCCATATTGTTTTCGTGATGGCAGCTGTTGCAATTGGCAGTCAGTCCAGCGAAGTTGGTTTTGAGCGAAGCCGCATCCTTTGCCTGCGCGGCCTTGGCCAGGATGCCAAGCGGGTTTTGAAGGTATTTGTCGTAAAAAATAGCAAATGGCTTTTGAAGCTTATCATTGGTTATGTTCAATTGCTTGATCTTTTCAGCAGTCTCGTTCATCTCGTCCACTTCATATCCGGCGCGATCAAAGTCTTTTACAGCGATTGCCGCGCCAAGCGCATCATGATGATATTTCAGCTGCAGCATGAACTCACCCAGGCCGGGTTTGAGCTGCTGTATTACTGCCCTAAGTGAATCAACGGTAGCCTGGCTGACAGAAGGAACGGGTTCCTGATGGCATGCCTGGATCAGTACCAGCACCACGGAGGCTACTAATATCCCTGATAATAATTTCATTCCAGATTTTTAATAGAAAGTTACGGCAATTTGAAGGTCCGTTGCAAAGTGCCATAAAGTCACGGCTAAAAATGTGGTTGATTTTTTGATCATTGCCTCGTGATGGAAAACCAGATTAGATACCTGGCCGCCGAACACAGCGACGCGGTCCTGTTGGATGCCTATTCAAAAACAGTAACCGGCGTCGTGGGTATGGCTGCGGAATCGGTCGTGCACATCGAGGTCCAAAAAAACCTGCGCGACAGGCAAAACCGGTTAGTCACGCAGCCTGCGACAGGTTCGGGATTCCTGATTTCTTCAGATGGTTTTATCATCACCAACAACCACGTGATCGAAAATGCCGTTTCGATCCGCGTTTCGTTTATTGACGGCCGAATATTTCCGGCGGAAATCAAAGGCACCGATCCTTCTACCGATATCGCCGTGATCAAGATTGACGGAAACAATCTTCGCGCACTATCGCTCGCCGATTCTTCTCATCTCCAGGCCGGTCAGATCGCCATTGCGATCGGCAACCCCATGGGACTCCAGCATACGGTAACAGCGGGCGTGGTGAGCGCATTGGGTCGCACACTGCGCGCCAATAACGGCAGGCTGATCGACGATGTGATACAAACCGACGCCTCCCTCAATCCGGGCAACAGCGGCGGCCCCCTGGTTAATTCCCTTGGGCAGGTGATTGGCGTTAACACAGCGGTCATCCCTTCTGCACAAGGTTTGTGCTTCGCCATTTCCTCAAACCTTGCGGCGCAGATCGCCGGGCAGCTGATCCTCCATGGAAAAGTCAAGCGGGCCCAGCTCGGCATTGCAGCGCAAATCGTAAAACTGACGCCGCGGATGATCGCCGCGAACAAGCTGGAAACAAAAACCGGTGTCTATATTTTCGAAATCGTGCCCGACGGAGATTTTTACAACAGCGAGTTCCGCATAGGCGATCTCATTGTCGAATTTGACGGAAAGCCCGTGAGCAGCATTGATTCGCTGCATTTGTTACTGACTGAAAAAACAATCGGTTTACGGCTAAGCGTAAGCGTGCTGCGCAGCGGCAGAAAAGAATTGATCTCGGTGATTCCAGGCGAGATGAAATAATTATTCGCTCGGATTTTCATTGTTCATGTAGAAGCTCAAAGCACCGCTTGGACATTTTTTTACCTGTTCGATGATTTGATCTGAGCCTGCATTTTCCGGGTTGATCCATGGCCGGGCCATCGGATTAAATACTTCCGGCAAGCCGGTCGCCTTTTTCCAGCAAATGGTTGAATGTCTGCAAATCGACGGTTTCCAGACGATCGTCACTTCCCCGTTAGAATATTTCTTAATTAACTCTTCCATGACTAATTTTTAGGTGCGCCCTTTAAATTCGATTCCGCGAATTTTGTCTCGATAGTGACAGGATTTGTCAGCGCCCGGTGGATCGGGCAATGGTTGGCCACATCGATCAGACGATCCCGCTGGTCCTTGGTCAGGTCTCCCGACACTTCGATTTCCCTTAACATGAAGGCTCCATTCCTTTCTGCATTTTCCTTAAAACTGACCCGGACAAATACCGAATCCAGTTTCCAGCCCTTCCGGTCGGCATATAGCCGCAATGTGATGCTCGTGCACGCTACCAGGGCGCTGCACAGCAGCTCTTCCGGAGTCGGACCCAGGTCTCCACCGTTGACAGCAGCGGGTTCATCGGCGATAATTTCATGAGCGCCCGCGTTCATGGTAGTCCGGTAGCGCTCTTGAGCGATATGTCCTGTCACAGTAATCATGGCTTGAATCTTTAAGCGTTATCAGCCGCAAGCGCTCCCAGGATTTCATTGGCGAGCAGGCCGCTGCCGCCGCCGAAGTGGTAGACGATTTTCATTTGGGGTCTTAATTTCCGGCACATTCCCGCCAGGTTCACTTCGCTTTCCGCATCCAGACCACTGCCCAGCAGGATTATGTCGTATTCAGACGCTTCAAGCATCCTGATAGTTTGTTCGGTGTCCGTTGCGCCGACTGCCCTCCATCCCGGGTGACCGTTCACCAGCCTGACAATGGTCTCCAGGATTTCGCCATGCGCACAAACGGCAAGTATATTTAAGTCCTTCATAAAAACGATTGGCAGCCCCTGGGATTAGAAGGTCATCGGCACCTCCATGAGTAACAATTCTGCGTCCTGGGAGTTCGCCCGGACGCTGATTTGGTCGGTATTCCAGATACCAAAACCGTCCCGCTCGTTTAACGCTTCGCCCTGCACCTCGATGTCGCCTTTAAGCACAAAGGCATATACTCCATCTCCTTTTTTCTTTAGCTGGTACTCGGTCGTAAAGTCTTTGTCGAATTTACCCATCGAAAACCATGCTTCCTGGTTAATGCTCACGCCGGGCTGGCCGTTGGTTTTTTCAGGAGAAACGATCTCCTGGAGACGGTTGTGGCGGTCTTCGGCTTTCAGGGTCACCTGGCTATACCGGGGCGCAACATTTTTTTTGTCAGGGAATAGCCAGATCTGCAGGAACTTGACGGGAAGGTCTTTGTTCTTGTTGAACTCGCTGTGAAAAATCCCTGTCCCGGCACTCATCGCCTGGATGTCGCCGTTTCGGATGATGGCTGTATTGCCCATGCTGTCCTCATGTTGCAGGTCGCCTTCGAGCGGAATGGAAATGATCTCCATGTTGTCATGGGGATGTTTCCCGAAGCCCCTCCCGGGCGCAACGGTATCATCATTCAGTACGCGGAGCGCGCCAAAGTGGACGCGCGCAGGATCATGATAATTGGCGAAGCTAAAGCTGTGATAGCTGTTCAGCCAGCCGTGGTCGGCATGACCCCTCGTACCAGCCTTATGTAGTATCGTATTTGGCATATATAAAATTTTAAAGCAAAATTGCCCCCAATCCGTGCACCATTCCAATAAACTAAATTAAGAAATGGGCTTCAAGGACCGCTTTTTGGCCCCTTTTGCCTAAAGTATTCCGATTTGATCTTGCTAAAAAACTCCGGTGTAATTCCAAGATAAGAAGCGATCATTTTTTGTGGCACGCAATCGGCAAGACTTGGGAATTGATGGCAGAAATCCGCAAAGCGCTCCCTCGCCGAGAGACTTAGGTTGTCGAGAACACGCTGCCGGCTCGCCACAAGAGAATTTTCGGTAATGATCCGAAAAAACCGCTCGAACTTGGGCACCCTGGCAAAGAGTGATTCCTGCTTTTCCCTCGAAAGAAGAAGCACCGTGGCATCTTCCACCGCATCAATGTTTAAACTGCCCGGCTTCCCGGAAATCAGGCTGTACATGTCGGCAATCCACCAGCCTGGCGGCGCGAATTGAAGCACATGCTCCATCCCCTCATGGTCAATCGTATATGCGCGCAGGCAGCCCCGGGTGACAAATATGGAGTCCCGCCCGATTTCCTGTTCCCTGAGAACAAATGCCTTTTTTTCAAATTCTTTTTCGCGCAGCAGTGAAACAAAAAATTGTTCTTCGGCGGTGTCGAGGTCGATATGCCTGGATACATTTTTCAGGATGGGTGATGCGTCCATAGCATTCAAATTTCTTCGAGGGCCTTTTCAATATGCCGGTCCGGGATAAACCAGATCACGGAAACAACGAGGAAAAGAATTCCCGAAACTGTTGTGTTAATAAAGGCAAAGCCCAGCGCGGCGAGATAACAAATAACTGAAAAAATGCCTTTGCGCCGCAATGCCTGGAATGCTTTCCGGAGTTTTTCGCTGGCGTCAATTGTCTTCTCCAGTCTCAGTTGGAGAATCGTAAATGCGATCGCACAAAGTAAAAGCAGGATGGCATAAGCTGCGACGGGCTTCGATGCAAAATGCGTTTGACCCATCCATCCCGTGGCGACGGGAACCAGAGAGAGCCAGAACAACAAGTGTATATTCATCCAAAGAATTGACCCGTCGACATGCCTGGCCGTGTGCAGCAGATGGTGATGGTTGACCCAGTAAATGCCGATAAAAATAAAACTGAGGACGTAACTTAGAAGAACGGGCATCACCTGGCGCAACGCATCCCACCCATCCCCCGCCGGCACTTTTATTTCAAGCACCATGATGGTGATGATGATTGCGAATACGCCGTCGCTAAATGCTTCCGTCCTCGATTTGTTCATGTATCGCGTGACTTCTGTAAGCTGTAAATTAGGGAAAAAAAATTACCGGGGAGATTGTTCAAGTTTATGTGGCCGCCTGTCGGAAAGTAGTTTCAGGCAGGCGCTAAAAACGTCAACGCGGCGACCACCGCGCTCATGCCGACTTCTTCTTTTTTCGCGATCCCTTCCGAATGCCTCGCAGCATGCCTTTGCCGATTCCGTCGGACCTGCATTTCAAAAGTGCTGAACAGCTGAAATTTCTGCAAGGCTTTCACGTGTTGCTTGGACAGTCTCGTCAAGATCATCCAGGGTGAGTGAGTTGTTGAGGAACCAGCTTTCAAATGGCGAAGGTGGAAGGTAGATTCCCCTGCGCAGCATGGCGTGAAAATATTTTTTGAACAGGTCATTGGAAGCCAGCGATGCGCCCGCGAAATCACCCACTGCATGGTCACTGAAATGAACGCTGATCATCGACCCGATCTGGTTTATGACAAACGGAATGGAGGTTTCCAGGAAAACCTTGTGAAGGTTATCGCGCAAATAAATGGTCTTTTCTTCCAGCTCGGAATAGATTGAAGGATTGTTCTTGAGAATACTCAGCGTGGTAAAACCGGCAATCATGGCCATCGGGTTGCCGCTGAGCGTGCCGGCCTGGTACACTGAACCCAGTGGCGCAATGTGCTCCATGATTTTGCGCTTGCCTCCAAACGCTCCTACAGGCATTCCTCCCCCGATAATCTTCCCATAGGTGACAAGGTCAGCGCCCACGCGCAGTTTCTCCTGCGCGCCGCCAGGGGCCAACCGGAAACCTGTCATGACTTCATCAAAAATAAGGAGGATCTTTCCTGCATCACAAATTCTGCGCAGTCCCACGAGAAATCCCGGCAGAGGAAGGACGCAGCCCATGTTTCCCGCGACGGGTTCGACAATGATCGCCGCGATCTGGGATGGATGATTCGAGACAAGTTTTTCAACCGCTGACAAATCGTTGTAGGCGCAGGTCAGCGTATCGGCTGCAACACCGGCGGTGACGCCTGGGACGGTCTGGATATTGAGCGTCGCAACGCCGCTCCCCGCTTTGACGAGGAAAGCGTCAGCATGCCCATGATAGCAACCTTCGAATTTGATGATCTTGTTCCTGCCGGTAAAACCACGTGCGAGGCGGATTGCGGTCATGCAGGCTTCGGTGCCGCTGCTGACCATTCTGATCAAATCGACATTGGGCACCATACCCGTGATGAGTTCGGCCATCCGGATTTCCAGCTCGGTGGGCGCTCCGTATGAAGTGGAATATGTTGCGTACTCGCAGATCGCACGCGTGACTTCGGGTTGCGCGTGGCCGAGGATCATCGGTCCCCAGGAGGCGATATAGTCAATATAGCGATTACCATCTTCGTCGAAAAGGTATGCCCCTTGCGCCCGACGAATAAAGAGCGGAGTACCACCAACACTTTTGAAGGCCCGGACTGGTGAATTTACGCCGCCGGGTATGGTATGCTGGGCACGCGAGAAAAGATCAACACTGCGCTGGGTATTCATGAGTCTTCGTTTTGTTTGTTGCCTTTCTCAGGTCAGCAGTTCCACCGCCCGTTTGGCAAAATAGGTAGCAACCAGATCGGCGCCTGCCCGCCTAATCGCTGTCAGCGTTTCGAGGATCGCCTTGTCTTCGTCTATCCATCCCATATGGGCTGCCGCCCTGATCATGGCATATTCGCCGCTGATATTATATGCACTAACGGGTACGTGTACGCGGTCCTTCACTTCCCTGATAATATCCAGGTACGCCAGCGCAGGTTTTATCATGACGATATCCGCGCCCTCTTCAATGTCCAGAAGGGTTTCTTTGATCGCCTCGTGCCGATTGGAATAATCCATCTGGTAAGTCTTTTTGTCGCCGAAGCCCGGTGCGGAATCAAGGGCATCCCGAAATGGCCCGTAAAAACAGGAGGCATATTTGGCACTGTAGCTCATGATTCCGACATCCGTAAACCCGTCTTCCTCGAGACCTTTGCGGATCGCGCCTACCCGGCCGTCCATCATATCGCTGGGCGCTACAAAATCCGCGCCGGCGCGCGCATGGCTAAGGCTCATCCGGACCAGCGCATCCACGGTTTCATCGTTGACAATTTCACCGTTCCGCACAATGCCGTCGTGGCCGTAAGACGAATAGGGATCAAGCGCTACGTCTGTCATGACGACCATCTCGGGGATGGCGTCCTTGATGGCCCGGATCGAGCGCTGCATCAGGCCGCTTTCATTCCACGCTTCTTTTCCCGTATTGTCCTTGACCTCGTCTTTGGCTTTGACAAAAAGCAGGACGCTCTTCAGCCCGATCGACCAGAGTTCGGCGATATTCGCCAGGGTATTGTCCAGGCTGCAGCGGTAATAACCAGGCATAGAGGGAATTTCGGACCGGACATTTTCTCCTTCGTCAATAAAAAGCGGCACGATGAAATCATCCGGCGAAAGATTGGTCTCTGCGACCATTTGCCTGATGGCCGCCGACTTCCTGAGAATCCTGTTTCTTTTTTGCAAATACATATCATTTTGGTTTTAGACCCATTCCCTGGGATGAAGACAGACCTGAAGGAGCCGGTCTTCATCGCTTCCCGGTAAGGGCTTGTCATCATAATCAAAGCGGGCTGTTGGAGGCAGGCTCATTAAGATGCTTTCCGCCCTCCCATTGGTTTTTAGTCCGAACAAGGTCCCCTTGTCATGGATCAGGTTGAATTCCACATAACGGCCCCGGCGAATTTCCTGCCAACGCCGCTGTTGCTCGCCGTATGGATGATTCTTTTGTTTTTTGGCGATGGGAATGTAGGCCTCAAAAAAAGCTTCCGCGCAGCCTTTGCAGAAGCGAAACCAGAAATCAAGGCCGTGCTCATCGTCAGGTTGCCGGCGATCGAAGAATATGCCGCCAATACCGCGTCGCTCACTTGCGCGATGCGCGTTTACAAAATAATCGTCGCAATTTTTCTTAAATAGGGGATAGAGCCTTTTGTCGAACCCGTCACAGGCATTTTTATAAATTTGGTGAAAATGCGTCGCGTCGCTTTCGTCCAGGTAATAGGGCGTCAGGTCCGTCCCTCCCCCGAACCAGCGGTCGCAAACATAATCTTCCCGGTCGTAGAGTTCAAAGTACCGGTAATTTGCATGCACCGTCGGAACAAAGGGGTTAGCAGGATGCAGAACCAGGCTGAGGCCGCAGGCGAACCATGTCGCGCCATCAATATGCAACGCCTTTCGCATTCGAGCAGTCACGGAGCCGTAAACGATTGAACTATTAACGCCACCCTTTTCGAAAACATTTCCACCGGAAATCATGCGGGTGATGCCTCCGCCTCCTTTTCCCTGCAGGCGTTCCCAGTTGTCGGTTTTGAATTGGGTGCGCCCGTCGAGCTGTTCAAGACGGTCGCAAATACGATCCTGGGTGTCATGGATAAAACCAATCCATTGTTCCCGGAATTCCCGAGTCTCGGTTTTATGTTGCAGGTTTTCTTTCATGACTGCCGCGCAGCGGGTGTTTCCAGCCCCGCTTCATTTTCCAACCCGCTCCAGGCAAACGACTTTACACAGTCCACAAATGCCCGCGCGTGATCGACGGGCACATTGGGCAGAATACCATGGCCTAAATTGGCGATATGCTGATGTGGCCCGAACCCGCGCATCATCCGCCCGACTTCGGCACGGATCACCTCCACGGGTGCAAGCAATTTGGCCGGGTCAAGATTCCCTTGCAGGACGATCTTGTCTGCCATCGATCTTGCGCTTGCCGGCTCAATACACCAGTCGATACCAAGTGCTGCGGCGCCTGTTCCCTGCATTTCATGAAGGCTTTGCCAGGCACCTTTTGCAAACAGGATAACAGGAGCTGCCATGCTGCAGGCAGAGACAATCTGCCGGATATATGGCAACGAAAATGCTTCGAAATCGGCCTTGCTTAAGAGGCCGCCCCAGCTGTCAAAAATCTGGATTACCTGCGCCCCGGCGCGAACCTGCGCAAGCGTATAGGCGATCGTTGTATCCGTGATCATTTGCAGAAGCTGGCGGGCCAGTTCGGGCTGCCGGTAACAAAATGATTTTGCTTCGTCAAATGTCTTGCTGCCGTGGCCCTCGACCATATAACAGAGGATCGTCCAGGGCGCGCCGGCAAAACCAATCAGCGGCACCGCGCCGTTAAGTTCGCGCTGAATCAGCCTGATCGCTTCAAAAACATAACCAAGCGCTTCTGGAACTTCGGGTACCCGTATGCGTGACATGTCTCGGGCAATTCGAACGGGCTTGGGAAGCCACGGACCTTTATTCTCGACGAGCTGCACTTCGAGGCCCATCGCTTGTGGAACGACCAGGATATCCGAAAAAAGTATTGCGGCGTCCACGCCGACCAAGTCCACAGGCTGAAGTGTTATTTCACAGGCAAGTTCGGGAGTCTGGACCCGCTGGAAAAAGCCATATTTTTCGCGAAGCCGGTTATACTCCGGCAGGTATCGCCCCGCCTGGCGCATCATCCAGACCGGCGTCCGCTCGGTATTTTCGCCGCGCAGCGTCCTTAATATCAGATCATTTTTCATTGATTGCCTCGTCCTTTGGTAAATGAAAATATTCTAAAACTTCGCTGAGCAGCAGGCTCTGGTCGGGCCTTATCGGTTGCCTGACCGGTCCATCCCAATGCTTTTTTATTTCCGTTGCCGTCGAATTTCCCAATGCAAAAAGAACCGTTTCCCCGGCTGGCACGTTCAATGAAAAATATGATCGCACGGCGCTCGGGCTGAAAAAAAGGATGGCATCGTATTTTTTGTCGATATGCCGCGGCTCGTCCCAAGTGTCATAGACCACCATTTCTTCCACCGCAATATGGGCCCTGCTCAGTATCTGCGGCAACTCTTCCCTTCTGCGGTTGCCGCAAAAAAAATGCACCTCCTTTATTTTTTTCCCCTGGCTGATCAGCTCCGCCAGCCTGCTCGCGTCATCAGCGGTTCCGATGATGGCGGTCTTGCCAAAATACTTCTCTGCCAGATCCCTTGTCGTTCCACCCAGGCAGTAGATCGACCAAGGCGTTTGCTGTTTACCCAACCAGGATGCAATGGCTTCCACGGCGCGACGACTTGTAAAAACTGCGCAGAGTGGCTGGCTGCCCAGCCGCTGAATTTTTTCGGTGAGCGCGGCGTTCTCGACGCGCCGGGAACCAATGAAAGCAGCCATGTCGATGACATACCCTTCTTCCTCAGCAGGAAGTTTGATGTCAATGCCGGTCGATAGGATCGATATTTTATTACCGTTCATTGTAGTCTTATTAAGTCGGCGGCGCCATTTTGGAGCAGCTCTTTTGCCGCCTCGACGCCAATTTTGTCAGCGCGGTGAGCCGGCAGAATCTTTTCCGCCTCCAGCATCCGTTTGCCATCCGGAGAGAAAATATTTCCGCGGAAAAACAACTCTTCTCCTTCGATTTCGGCAAGGGCACCCACGGGCGTGGAACAACCGCCCAGCAGCGTCCTCAAGAAATCACGCTCAATTTTTACACAAAGCGCTGTATGGTCATGGTGCAAGGGCGCGCAGGCGGCCCGGGCCGCATGATCGTCATCGCGGCACATGACCACGATCGCTCCCTGGGCCGGGGCCGGGAGCATCCATTCGAGTTCGATCGCACCCCTTGGTTTGAGGTTGATTCGTTCCAGGCCTGCAGCGGCAAAGATTGCCCCGTACCATTCACTCTCGGCCAGTTTTTTGAGACGGGTCGGCACATTACCCCTCAGGTTTTCCATCTGGTGAGCGGGATACCGGTGCAGCCATTGAGCCCTTCTGCGGATGCTTCCCGTCGCAATCACCAGTTGAGTGTCCGCGCGGGGTAGCTCTTCTTCGTCCGGCAAGCGTTTCACCAGAACGTCCCGATAGTTTCCCCGCTCAAGAACGGCAGCCTGGTCCAGGCCCGCTGCGGCCCGCGTGGGCACGTCCTTCAGTGAATGAACAGCGAGATCAATGCGTCCCGCAAGCAGGGCCGCATCCAGGGACTTGGTGAAGATGCCCTGGATTCCCATTTCATAAAGCGGCGTGGCCAGGTCAATATCGCCTTCACTTTTGATAGGGAAAAGCTCTGCTTCCACGCCGTATACCTGCAGCCTGTCAAGAACGATCTTGGCCTGGTAGACTGCGAGCTGGCTGTCTCGTGTTCCTATTTTTAACGGTTGAGCCATATTAATGCGTAGGCCGTGGCGACACGGCAGAAGTTTCAGCCGCACCGACCATACTGCCTGCAAATTTAATTTTTGCCTTCGGAAATAAAATCATTGATTGCCTCGATATAGTGGCAACCCTGTCGGTTTTGCGCGCGCATTTTTGTTGCCATGCCGTTAATGACGAGTTGGATTTTTTCTTCGGAGCCGGCTGAGGGGCCGGACATTCCGAGTCCCGCATACAATTCACTATGGTGAATTTCTTTCAGTTTTGTCTTGACGGCTTTTAACAGCGGAACGTTTTTGCGCATCTCGTACCATTCCAGGAAATCGACAATATGAACGGCGATTAGATCCTTGGCCCTGGGTATTTCCGCCTTACGCATTTCGAGCGTTGCATCATTTATTTTCGACAAGTCATCGACGTTTAGCAGCGATATCCCTTCCAGCCCCGAAACCCGTGTATCGACATTGTTGGGAATAGAGAGGTCGATGATCAGTTTTTCCCCACGATTAGCCAGTTCTTCAATGCCCAGGATCGGCGTGGCGGAATTTGTCGCGACGATGATGATATCGGCTTGCCCTACTTCTTCGGCCAGGCATTCATATGGGGCACTGGACAGGCCCATTTCGGCTCCCACAGTTTCTGATTTTTCACCAGACCTGTTTATAAGCCTGATATTCTTTGTATCGAGATAATCTACCAGGTTTTTACAGGTGCTGCGTCCAATTTTCCCGGTACCAACCAAAAGTATTTTTTTTTGCGCGATCTCGGCAACCCGCTCGCGAATACACCGAACTGCGGCAAAAGAAACTGAAACCGTTCCGCCGCTGAGCGACGTTTGGTTTTTGATGATCTTGGAAGACTGCAGGACGGCATTGACAAGTCTTTCGGTGAAGGCGCCAACAAAGCCATGTTCGCGGGAACATTTTACAGCGCGCTTTAGCTGGCTCACGATTTCGTAATCACCGAGGATTTGCGAGTCAAGGCCCGCTGCAACCTGGAAAAGGTGGCCGACGGCGTCGATTCCTTTTTTGACATAAGCAATTTTTCCAAAGGTCTCCAGTTCGCCTCTTGTTTTGGCGCAAAGCAGGCGAATTAACTCGGGTTCGTTTTCCGCAAAACCGTAAATCTCCGTACGGTTGCAGGTTGATAAAACAAAAAATTCTTTAACAGCGAATGAGGGCGCGGACTCCAGGATCCCAAGATACTGCTGGTCGTCTACAGCAAAGTCCCCCCTGGTCTGGGCATCGGATTTCCTATAGTTAATTCCCGCAACATAAAAAGATGATATGTCGATAGTCCTGCTCATTAATGGTCTCCCCCGGCTGTGTTTACGCAAAAGTAGTTTCTGCCGCTCTTCCAAAATCGGCTGCACTGTCACAAGTCTGTCATTTGTCAGCAGGTACCGCGCAGCGAGGATTTTTTCGTCGCTTAATTTTGCACGCGAGCATCCATTACATTTGCAAACCATTTGACGATGAACAATTACGATGGCGTTGTGCTGATGAACCTTGGTTCGCCGTTATCCACGGCTGTCAGTGACGTGCACCGTTACCTGATCCAGTTCCTCATGGATCGCCGCGTTATCGATTATCCGTGGCTATTCCGGAAGGTCCTTGTTGGAGGCCTGATCGTACCCAGGCGCGCACCCAAATCCGCCGAAGCCTACAAGACCATTTGGACTGAGAATGGTTCGCCGCTCATCGTTATTTCCCGCGCGCTCAGGGGGGCGGTTCAGCAGGAAGTCCAGGCGCCGGTAGAAATGGCCATGCGTTACGGTGTTCCCACGGTCACCGACGCATTTACCTCCCTCGAGGAAAAAGTGCCGGGCATAAAACGGGTCCTGGCAATACCGCTTTATCCTCATTACGCCATGTCGTCCTACGAAACTGCAGTTGAGCATGCCCGTGAGTCACACCGGGCGGGAGGTTTCCGGTTCAAACTCGATTTCATCAAACCTTTTTACAGGGAAGAGAACTATATCCACTCGCTGGCGGAGCAGATCAGGCCTTACCTGGAAATGGAGCATGATCACATCCTGTTCAGTTATCACGGCGTGCCCGGCAGGCACATCCGCAAAAGCGATCCAACGGGAAACCATTGTCTTCAATCGGCCACCTGTTGCGAGAACCCGTCCCCGGCTCATCACACATGCTACCGTCACCAGGTTTTGACGACCACGCGGATGGTCTGCGAAAAATTGCAAATATCGCCGGCAAGCCACAGCGTCTCCTTTCAGTCGAGGCTGGGCAAAGGCTGGCTGGAGCCGTTTACCGACAAAAGGCTGATTGAAATGCCCGGCGAGAAAATAAAAAAGCTCTTGATTGTCTGCCCCGCGTTTGTCAGCGATTGCCTGGAAACGCTGGAAGAAATCGCGATACGCGGCAGGGCGTCATTTCTTGCTGCAGGGGGCGAGAGGTTTCACATGATCCCCTGTCTCAATACAAGTCCCGACTGGGTAAAAACGCTGGCCGGTTGGATCAGAGATTATGCCGGGGGACGGGAGCGCATGTTGCTTAGCTAAATCGGACATGTTATACCTGAAAGCGATCCATATTATTTTTATCGTAACCTGGTTTGCAGGCATGTTTTATATGCCGCGCCTTTTCATTTATAACACGGAAGCCGAATCCAAAAGCGCGGAAGAAAAAAAAGTCCTGCATGCCCAGTTCGAGATCATGATGCGACGCTTATGGTATGGCATTACACTGCCTTCTGCTATCCTTACACTCATATTTGGCCCGCTGCTCATGTTCAGTGAAGGACTCAACCGGGTACTTTTCGAACCGGCGGCCCGCTGGCTGCTCATCAAATTGATTTTTGTGATTCTGCTATACCTGTATTTTATTATGCTCCAGCGCATGCTGAATCAACAGTTGCGCGGGGAATACCGGTACAGTTCCCAGCAACTTCGCATCTGGAATGAAGTGGCGACGGTTTTTTTGGTTGCCATAGTCATGCTCGCCGAAGTCAAACAAGCTATCAGCCTCGCATGGGGGCTTGCGGGCTTGATGGTGCTCATCCTGCTGCTGTTTGCTGCCATCCGGATATACCGGTCGTTGCGAAAGAAATAGCCTAAAAAAAGAAAACCTTCTTAAAGAAGGCTTTCCAGTCCGGGTTAAAAAGGAAGTTTTTCAGAAACTTGGCTAACTCAATAACAAATAAGTCCCGAGGACCCCGCGATCAAGGTTGTTTATCGGGTTCTTCTAAGGCAAATATCAGAGATTAAAAACGGGTGGGGCTACGGATAAAATCACTAAGAAAAAGTTGTCAATTTGTGGTTATGTCGTTGCAAAAGAGGAAGGGGAGTAGGAATACCCCCCTTTTTAACCCCTAAACCCTAAACCGTAGAAAAACTTGTCATACACCGCAAATGCAACCGTTATAATGAGGTAAAATGTTTGTTGTTTTGGTTATGAAATAGGATATAGATGGTTCTTCAATAATATAGAATTAGTCGGTTTCGGCCTGTATAAACCATAAATTATGCCAAACGCGAACCCTGTGGATAATTATTAAACCCAATATGGGAAGGCATTGAATTTTAACATTTTCGGAAACAAAAAAAATGCGGGCATGCTCTTTTTCTCACCAAATTCCTCACCATTTCTTACCTTTGCTGCCATTTTTATTTTTAAGCCGAAGTTTGAAAAAAATAGCCAAATACACGGAGTATCAGCAACTTAACCTTTCACTGATCGGCACTGAAATCCTTGAACGTTGGAATCGCGAAAAGGCTTTCGAACAAAGCGTTGATCTTCGGGATGGTGCGCAGCCCTTCGTTTTCTATGAAGGACCGCCCAGTGCAAATGGCCTTCCGGGCATTCACCATGTGATTTCTAGGACTTTAAAAGACCTTGTGTGCCGCTATAAGACCATGCGGGGCTACCAGGTCAAACGCAAGGGTGGCTGGGATACCCACGGATTGCCTGTCGAGCTGGGAGTCGAAAAAGAGCTTGGCATCACCAAGGAGGACATCGGCAGGAAAATACCGGTAGAAGAATACAACCGAAAATGCCGCGAGGCCGTGCTTCGCTACAAGGACAAATGGGATGAACTCACGCGCAAAATGGGCTACTGGGTTGACCTGGACCACCCCTATATAACTTTCGAAACCAATTACATTGAAACTTTATGGTGGCTGCTGAAACAGCTCTATGACAAAAACCTGTTGTACGAGAGCGTCAGTATTCAGCCCTATTCTCCCGCAGCCGGCACGGGTCTCAGCTCACATGAGCTCAACCAGCCGGGCACTTATAAAGAAGTAAAAGATACCAGCTGCGTCGCGATGTTCCGGGCACAAAAGGACGAGAGCTCCTTCCTGCAGCAGGCCGACGGGGATGCCTTTTTCCTTGCATGGACGACGACGCCCTGGACCCTTCCTTCAAATCTCGGTCTTGCCGTGGGGCCAGAAATCGAGTACGCGTTGGTCAGAACCTTCAATCCCTATACGCACCTCCCCGTTAACGTGGTCCTCGCCTCAGCCCTGCTGCACAAATACTTTAGGGCTGAAGATGAGAATTTGCCCGGAGAAGATTTCGTTCCGGGGG
>Ga0070731_10002920_pt1 | contig 15769 bp, 15 predicted proteins | sample Coa_R1_2_FD_66448 | JGI IMG/M metagenome (GOLD analysis project Ga0070731, IMG submission 66448) | Surface soil microbial communities from Centralia Pennsylvania, which are recovering from an underground coalmine fire - Coalmine... | ecosystem: Environmental > Terrestrial > Soil > Unclassified ...
TACATGGGCTGGTACACGCCCGAGCTGACGAACGAGCGGACGCGCCTCGCCGGCGACGCGTTCTGGGACATCTTCGTGTTCCTCGTGAACGCGCTGGTCTTCACTCTCGTCGGCCTGCAGCTCCACAGCATCATCTCCGCGCTCTCCGGCTTCTCGTCGTTCCGGCTCACCGGGTACGCGCTGCTCGTCTGCGCGACCGTCGTGCTCACGCGCTTCGCGTGGGTGCCGATCGCGGCGTACGTTCCGCGCTATCTCTTCCCGAAGCTCCGCGCGCACGACCCGTACCCACCGTGGCAGTACGCGGTCATCACCTCGTGGGCGGGGATGCGCGGCGCGATCTCGCTCGTGGCCGCGCTCGCGCTGCCCGTCCACTTTCCCGACCGGCCGCTGATCGTCTTCCTCGCCTTCGCCGTCATCGTCGCGACCCTCGTCGTGCAGGGCCTCTCTCTGCCGGCGCTCATCGAGGTGCTCGACGTCCACGACGACGGCTCCGCCGATCGCGAGGACGCGAAGGCGCGCATTCGCGCTGCCGAGGCGGCGATCGCGCGGCTGGAGGAGCTCGTCGCCGACGGGGCCGTGCGCGCCGACACGGCCGAGCGGATCCGTGGCGCGTTCAACTTCCGCGCCAACCGCTTCCGCGCTCGCTTCGACGAGGAAGACGACGGCTCGATCGAGGAGCGCTCGGTCGCCTACCAGCGCGTCATGCGCGAGCTGCTCGCAGCCGAGCAGCGGGCCCTCATCCAGCTCCGGGGCGAGCGCATCATCGACGACAACGTCATGCAGCGGGTGCAGCGGGACCTCGACCTCGAGGCAGCGCGGCTCGACGTCGAGGGATAGGGTGACGGCATGGATCCCGATCGCGCCCGTGAGCTCCTCGCCGCCGAGCGCGCCCGCATCGAGCGGTCGCTCGCGCGCCTCGCGCCCCAGGACGACGCAGAGGAGTCCGACGAGCAGGACCCGGCGAACCTCGCCACCGACCTGTACGAGAACGAGCTCGGCGAGGGGCTCGCCGACGACCTGCGCGAGCAGCTGGCCGCGGTCGCGCGGGCGGAGGAGCGTCTCGCGAACGGGACGTACGGCCTCTCCGTCGAGAGCGGGACGCCGATCCCGGACGAGCGGCTCGAGGTCTTCCCGGCGGCCGAGCGGACCGTCGAAGAGGAAGAAGCCGCGCGCTAGACGACGGGGTTCGTCAGGACGCCGATCCGCTCGATCTCGACCTCGACCGTGTCGCCCGGCTGCAGGTAGCGGCCGTCCGGGCGGCCCATCGCGACGCCGGGCGGTGTTCCGGTGGCGATCACGTCGCCCGGCTCGAGCGTGATCGTCGCACTGATGAAGGCGACGAGCTCCGCCACCGAGAAGATCATGTCGGCGGTCGTCCCGTCCTGCATCGTCTCGCCGTTGACGCGGCACGCGATGCGGAGCGAGCGTGTGTCGCCCACGTCGTCGCGCGGCACGACGGGGCCGATCGGGCAGAACGTGTCGAGCGACTTGCCGCGGGTCCACTGCCCGTCGCCAAACTGGATCACACGGGCGGAGACGTCGTTCAGGCAGGCGTAGCCTGCGACGGCCTCGAGCGCGTTCTCGACGGAGACGCCTTTCGCGCGGACGCCGATGACGGCGGCGAGCTCGGCCTCGTAATCGACCTGTTCGACGCCTGGCGGAATGACGATCGGATCGCCGTCGCCGATGATCGCGTTCGGCCACTTCGCGAACAGGAGCGGGTGCTCCGGCAGGTCCAGCGCGACCTCGCGCGCGTGGTCGCGGTAGTTCAGCCCGACGGCGACGATCTTCATGATTGTGCGAACCTATCGTGTGCGGCTCGACGGCAAGGTCTGCATCGTCACCGGCGCGGCGTCCGGGATCGGGCTCGCGTCGGCGGAGCTGTTCGCCGCCGAGGGCGCGATCGTCGTCGCGGCCGACCTCGAGGGGACGCCGCACCGCGTCGATGTGGCCGACGAGGAGGAGACGCAGGCGCTCGCGGCCGCGGTCGTCGCCGAGCACGGTCGGATCGACGTCCTCTTCAACAACGCCGGAATCGCCGGCGTGGGCGACGTGAGGGAGACCACGCTCGAGCTTTGGGAGCGCGTCATGCGCGTCAACGCGCGCGGCGTCTTCCTCATGTCGCGCGCCGTCGTCCCCACGATGATCGGGCAACGGTCGGGATCGATCGTCAACATGTCCTCCGCGATCGCGGAGACGGGCCTGGCCCGGCGCGTCTCCTACGCGGCGTCGAAGGGCGCCGTGCTCGCGCTGACGAAGTCGATGCAGGTCGACCTCGCGCCGCACGGCGTGCGCGTGAATGCGCTGCTGCCCGGGACGATCGTGACGCCGTTCGTCGAGGGCTATCTCCGCGCCTCGTACACGGACCCTGAGGAGGGGCGCCGTTCGATCCGGTCGCGGCAGCTGACCGGCGAGCTCGGGCGCCCCGAGGACGTCGCCCGCGCCGCGCTCTACCTCGCCTCCGACGAGTCCCGGTTCGTCATGGGCGCAGGGCTCGTCGTCGACGGCGGCCTCACCGCGGGCAAGCCCTAGACGTCAGGCGGGGTAGAGCAGCCTGGCGGCGAGCGCGAGCAGGGCGGCCGCGAGCAGCAGCTGGATCGCGGCCCCGCGCAGGCGTAGCGAGACGTGCGCACCGAGCTGTGCGCCGGCGATGACGCCGACGGAGAGCGCGGCGGTGCGTCGCCAGCCGTGGCCGTGGTGGAAGCTTCCCTGGACGATGTGCGTCACGGTCCCGGCGCCGGCCATGATGGCGAGCACGAAGTGCGACGTCGCGGTCGCGACGTGCATCGGGAAGCCGAGTGCGCGCACCAGCAGCGGGACGTGGATGACGCCCCCGCCGATGCCGAGGAAGCTCGAGAGGAACCCGACGCCGAGGCTGTAGACAGCGCCGCGGCGCAGCCGGTTCTCCGGCACGCGCAGAGGCCAGCGCTCGCCGAGAAGGAGCCAGGCGGCGAGCACCGCCAGCACGCCGCCCATGATCGCGTCGAATGCGTGCCGGGAGACGTGGCCGACCACGAGCGCGCCGCCGACGGCGCCGGGGAGAGTGGCGAGCCCGAACACGAGGCCGCTGCGATAGTCGATGCGGCGCTGCCGCGCGTACGCGGTCGAGCCGCTCGCGGCGTTGAAGAACACGGTCGCGAGGCTGATCGCCGTGATCGTCTTCGGCGAGTCGTGCGGGTAGAGGAGCAGCAGGATCGGCGTGAGGATGAACCCGCCGCCGGCGCCGATGAGCGTCCCGAACGCGCCGACGGCGAAGCCGATGCCGATCAGGAGCGCGGCCGTCTCCGCCGTGAACGGCTGCAGGAGCGAGGCGAGCGGCACCGTGCGAGCGTATGCGCTCGATAATCCTCAGCTAACTCACAGGAAAAGGTGGAAGGCTGGGGAGGTATGGCGCAGCGCATCCTGGTGGTGGACGACGAGCCGTCGATCGTCGACGCCGTCGCGACGGCGCTTCGCTACGAGGGGTTCGAGGTGGAGGAGGCGACGGGCGGCCGCGAGGCCCTCAGGGCAGTCGCCGGGCGTGAGCCCGACCTCGTCGTGCTCGACTGGATGCTCCCCGACCTGGCCGGCATCGAGGTCGGCCGGAGGATGCGGGAGCGCGGCTTCAAGTCCGCGATCCTCTTCCTGACTGCGAAGGACGCAGTCGAGAACAAGATCGAGGCGCTGCGTGCGGGCGGCGACGACTACGTGACGAAGCCGTTCTCCCTCGCCGAGATCGTCGCGCGCGTGCAGGCGATCCTCCGCCGCACTCAGAGCGATCTCCCAGGCGACGTGCTCACCTTCGCCGATCTCGTCCTCGACGAGCAGCGCCACGAGGTCTTCCGCGGGGACGTGCGCGTCGAGCTCACCGGCACCGAGTTCAACCTTCTCCGCTATTTCATGCTCAATCCCAGGCGAGTCCTGTCGAAGCATCAGATCCTGCAAAACGTGTGGCGCTACGACTTCGGCGGCAACTCCAACGTCGTCGAGACGTACGTGAGCTACCTGCGGCGGAAGCTGAACGCCAGCGGCCCGCCGCTCATCCGGACGGTGCGGCAGGCCGGATACATGCTCGAAGCCGGCGAAGGCTGATGCTCTCGCGGCTCTCGCTGCGGACGCGCCTCGTACTGGGCGTGATCGTGCTCGCCGCGATCGGACTCGTCGCCGCCGACGTCGCCACGTACTCGTCGCTGCGGTCGTACCTCTATTCGCGCGTCGACAGCACGCTGAACGCGGTGCATCCCGGCGTCGAGTCGAGCTTCTTCGACGACGGCCACGGCCGCCCGCCGGACGAGATCGCGCCCCCAGGCTACTGCGTCGAGCTGCGGACGCTGGCGGAGAGGACGGTCGCGTCCACGTGCCAGGTCGCGCCCGGCGAGTCGGAGCAGCCGGCGCCGTCGTATCCGCGGACCGTCTCGCTGCCCCCGCGGCCGAACGCGAGCGAAGGAGACCGGGTTCACTTCCTCACCGTCTCGGCCGTGAGCGGGGACGGCCGCTACCGAGTCCGCGCGTCGGTCGAGGGCGAGCATCCGAACCAGGTGCTCCTCATCGCCGCGCCGCTGCGGAACGAGGACAACACGCTCCACCGGCTGTTCCTCGTCGAGCTCCTCGTCACCGCAGCGGTGCTCGGCGGGCTTGCCGCGATCTCGCTCTGGATCATCCGCATCGGTCTGCGCCCTCTGCGCGAGATCGAGGCGACCGCGACCGCGATCACGGCAGGCGATCTCTCGCATCGGGTCGACGTCGACAACGAGCGCACCGAGGTCGGTCGCGTCGGCCACGCGATCAACGAAATGCTCGGGCGCATCGAGGCGTCCGATCAGCGGCTGCGGCGCTTCGTCGCAGACGCGTCCCATGAGCTGCGCACGCCTCTCGCGGCGGTGCGCGCGTATGCGGAGCTGTTCTCGCGGGGCGCGCAGAGCCGGCCGGAGGACCTCGCGCGGTCGATGAGCGGGATCACGCGGGAGGCGGAGCGCATGAGCCTGCTCGTCGAGGACTTGCTCCTGCTCGCGCGGCTCGACGAGGGCCGCCCGCTGGCGCGCGACCCGGTGCGGCTCGACACCGTCGTCGGCGAGGCGGTCGACACCGCGCGCACGCTCGACCCGGACCGGCCGCTCGAGCTCACGTCCGAGCCGGTCTCGGTGCTCGGCGACCGCGACCGGCTGCGGCAGATCGTGGACAACCTGCTCGCGAACGTCAGATCGCACACGCCTGCGGGTGCGCCCGCGCACGTGACCGTAAAGAAGGAGGGCGGCCACGCCGTGGTCGAGGTGCGCGACAGCGGGCCCGGCCTCGACGAGGACGAGGCGAGGCGCGTGTTCGAGCGCTTCTACCGCGCCGACGAATCGCGGGCGCGTGCGAGGGGCGGCGTCGGGCTGGGGCTCTCGATCGTCGCTGCGGTTGCCCGTGCGCACGGCGGCACCGTGTCCGCGCGCTCGGACGGCGGCGGTGCCACCTTCCGGATCGAGCTTCCACAGGTACCTCACAGGACCGGCTCACCCGTGACTTAGTCGTCGGCCGCAGGCTGACGACGTGAACGCGAACCGGCAGACGATCGAGATCGTCGTCCCCGTCTTCAACGAGGAGGCTGCGCTCGAGCGGAACGTCGAGCTCCTGCTCGAGTACATGCGGCGCGAGTTCCCATTCCGGTTCTCGATCGTCGTCGCGGACAATGCGAGTACGGACTCGACCTCGTGGATCGCGTCCGCACTCGCCGCCGAGCACGAGGAGGTATCCGCTCTTCGCCTCGAGCGCAAGGGCCGTGGGCTCGCGCTTCGCACCGCCTGGCTCGCGAGCACGGCCGACGTCCTCTCGTACATGGACGTCGACCTGTCCACGAACCTCGAGAGCTTCCTTCCGCTCGTTGCGCCGATCCTCTCCGGGCACAGCGCGGTGGCGATCGGCACCCGGCTGGCGCACTCCGCACACGTTCGGCGGCGCGTCAAGCGCGAGCTGCTCTCGCGCGGCTACAACCGCCTGATCCACGTCGGCTTCGGCGCGTCGTTCACCGACGCGCAGTGTGGATTCAAGGCGATCCGCGGCGACGTCGCGCGCGCTCTCGTCCCGCTCGTGCGCGACGACGGCTGGTTCTTCGACACCGAGCTGCTGCTCATCGCCGAGCGGCGCGGCCTGCGCATCCACGAGGTTCCCGTCGACTGGATCGAGGATCTCGACTCCCGCGTCGACCTGCCGGCGACGATCGCCGGCGATCTTCGCGGACTCTGGCGGGTGCGCCGAGCCTTCTGGGGAGCGCAGGCGTGAGCTCCATCGCCATTGCCTTCCCGCGCGTCCGTGGGCTGCGGCTGTCGTGGCATCACGCCGCGCTCGGCTGCGTGCTCGGGCTCGCATCCGCGCTCGACTTCGTCGACTTGTCGCAGAACGGCTACGCGAACACGTATTACGCAGCCGCCGTTCGCAGCATGCTGCGCAGCTGGCACAACTTCTTCTTCGTCGCCGCCGACCCGGGCGGGTTGATGACGGTGGACAAGCCGCCGCTGGCGCTCTGGGTCGAAGCGGGGAGCGCGAAGATCTTCGGCTTCTCCGGCCTGAGCATGCTCGTGCCGGAGGCGCTCGCGGGCGTCATCGCCGTCTGGGTGCTCTACCTGCTCGTCGCGCGCTTCTTCGGCCGCGTCGCCGGTCTCGTCGCGGCCCTCGCGCTCGCGGTCTCGCCGGTGTCGGTGGCTGTAAACCGCGACAACAACCCGGACGCGCTGTTCGTCCTTCTGCTCGTGCTCGCCGTGTACGTCGGCGCGCGCGCGGTCGCCTCCGGGCGGCTGCGGACGCTCCTGTTCGCGGCGCTGCTCGTCGGTCTCGCCTTCAACACGAAGATGCTCGTCGCCGCGATCGTCGTGCCGGGCCTTGCGCTCGCGTACGCCCTCTTCGCACCGGTCGCCGGGCGGCGGCGCATCGCGTGGCTGATGCTCGCCGGCGTCGTCATGGTCGCGGTCTCCGGGGCGTGGATCGCGGCCGTCGACCTGACGCCGGCGAGCCAACGGCCTTGGGTGAGCGGCACGAGCGACAACAGCGCGCTCAGCCTCGCGTTCGGCTACAACGGCTTCGGCCGCGTCGACGGGCAGACGGGCGGCACGTCGTTCGGCGGCGGCCTCGGAGGCGCGTTCTCCGGGACGCCCGGTCTCCTCCGGCTCCTCAACAGCTCCTTGGGCGACCAGGGCGGATGGCTCCTCGCGCTTGCAATCGTCGGCGGCGTCTCTGTCCTCGGCGCGGCGGTCGCAGCGCGGCGAAGACGCGAGCTCGGCGCGATCACGGCGATCGGCGGCTGGTTCGTCACCGCCGCCGTGATCTTCAGCTACTCGAAAGGGATCGTCCACACGTATTACGTGTCGGCTCTCGCTCCCGCGACGTGCGCGCTCGCAGGAGCGGGTGCGGTTGCGCTCGCGCGCGACGCACGGCGGGGCGGTCGCCGTCTCGTCCTCCCGTTCGCCGCCATCGTCGCGTCGTGCCTGCTCGAGCTGAAGCTGCTCGGTCGATCCGGATACGACTCGTGGCTCGAGGACGTCGTGATCGTCGCGACCGGCGTCGCCGTCGTGCTGCTGGCGATCCCGCGCGCACGCGCGGCGGCGGTGGCGGTAGCGGTCGCCGCGCTGCTGGCGGCGCCGGCAGCCTGGTCGGCGACGACATGGAGCTTCGCCGTGAACGGGACGTTCCCGGGCGCCGGACCGAGCTACGTCTCCGGCGGCGGCGGGCCCGGCGGTGGGCCGGCCGGCTTCCGAGGGTTCGGCGGCCGCCCGTCCGGCGGCTTTCAGGGCGGCCCGCCGCCGCAGCAGGCGCAGGGCTTCGGGTTCGCACCGCGCGGGGGCTTCGGCGCGAACGCGTTGGACGTGCAGGCTGCAGTCGCGTACGTGAAGGCGCACGGCGCGAGCACGCGGTTCGGACTGATCGTGTCGAGCCAGTCGGAGGCCGCGCAGTACGTCATCGACGGCGAGACCGTGGCCGGCATCGGAGGGTTCAGCGGCCGCGAAGCGGTCGTGAGCCCGTCGTTCCTCGCCTCGGTCGTCGCGGACGGCGACGCCCGGTGGTTCCTCCTCGACGGGACGTCGACCAACGCGGCGGAGAGGGCCGTTGCGAGTGTCTGCACAGTCGTGTCGAGCAATCTCTACGACTGCGCGGGCAAGGCGGCGGCGCTTGCGTCCTCTGGCTAGCCAATTCGGCCGGTTCGCGATCGTCGGCGCCTCCAACACGCTCGTGAGCGCCGCGCTGTACGTCGCCCTCGGCTCGTCCGCGCTCGCGTTCGCGGCAGGCGCGGTCAACGGCTACGTGTGGAATGCACGCTGGACCTTCGGAGCGCGCGGGTCGACCATCCGCTACCTCGCCGTCGCGCTTGCCGGCCTCGGGCTGACGGTCGCGATCACGAGCGCCGCCGGATACGTCGTCGCGCTCCCGGCCGTCACCGTTGCTACCTTCGCCGCCAATCGCGCGTGGGTGTTCGCGCGCGGGGGAAGATCGCCTCGATGGACAACGACGCGATCGCCGCGCGTCTCGACGAGTACGCCGCGCTGCTCGAGCTCGCCGGCGCGGGGTACTACACGCATCGCGCCTACCGCCGCGCGGCGGAGCTGATCCGGTCGACGCCTGCTCCCGTCGACGACCTCGTGCGCGCCGGCCGCGTGCGCGAGCTGCGCGGGATCGGACCTTCGATCGACGCGCGGCTGCACGAGCTCGTCGAGACGGGAACGATCGCCGAGCTCGAGGAGCTCGAGCGTACGGTGTCGCCCGAGCTCGCAGCTTTCGGGCGCCTGCTCGGGATCGGCGCGGAGCGCGCGGTCGCGATCGGCCGCACTCTCGGCATCCGCACGGCCGACGAGCTGCGTGCCGCGGCCGCCGAGGGCCGCTTGCGCGAGGTGCCGGGCATCGGCCCGAAGACCGAGACCCGTATCCGCGCCGCTCTCGAGCGGCCGGTCTCCGCGCCGTCGCGTCCGGTCCTCCTGCACCGCGCGCGTGCACTCGTCGAGCGCATCGCCGCGCAGCTCGACGGCGTCGCCGCCGGCGACCCGCGCCGATGGAGGGATGCGTGCACGTGGCTCGCGGTCGCGGCACCCGGTGGCGATCTCGCGACGGTCGCCGAGATCGTGTCGATGGTGGCACCGAACGTGGGCGTCACCGTCGAGGGCATCCCGATCGAGCTCCACGTCGCGCCGCCGGAGTCCTTCGGGACCGCGCTCGTGCGCGCAACCGGCTCCCCGGATTTCGTCGCCGCGCTCGAGCCACTCCCCGACGCGCCGGACGAGGAGGGCGTGTTCGCGGCGCTCGGCCTGCCGTTCGTCCCGCCCGAGCTGCGCGAGGGCGAGGCGCCGCGCAGCGTTCCGTCGCTCGTGCAGGTGGAGCGGATCCGCGGTGACCTGCACGTGCACACGACGTGGTCGGACGGGAAGGCGACGGTGCTCGAGATGGGGGCGGCCGCGCAGGCCCGGGGCTACGAGTATCTCGCGATCTGCGACCACACCCCCAGCGTCGCCGTCGTTCCGGGACTCGACGCCGACGCATTGCGGAGGCAGGCGGAGGAGATCGCGGCCGCCAACGAGGTGCTTGCGCCCTTCCGCGTTCTCCGCGGAGCCGAGTGCGACATCCGCCGCGACGGGACGCTCGACCTCCCCGACGACGTGCTCGCCGAGCTGGAGTGGCTGCAGCTCTCGCTCCACGCGGGCCAGCGTGCGGAGCGGCGCGAGCTGACCGCTCGCGTCGTCGAGGGGATGCGGCATCCGGCGGTCCGCTGCCTCAGTCACCCAATGGGCCGGCTGATCGGGCACCGGCCCGAGAACGCGCTCGACCTCGAGCGAGTGTTCGAGGCGGCACTCGAGACCGGCGTCGCGCTCGAGGTGAACGGGCTCCCCAACCGGCTCGACCTCAGCGGCGAGCACGTGCGCGACGCGATCGCCGCCGGCGTCCGGATCGTCTGCTCCACCGACGCACATTCGGTGAACGGCCTCGGGAACATGCCGCTCGCCGTCCACACCGCGCGGCGCGGCGGCGCTACCCCAGAGGATGTTGTCAACACATGTGGATTGACGGCCGTCCTGGCAGGAAGAACGACGGCATGACGACCATCGACGAACAACTCGTGAAGTACCTCGCCGACGCCCACTCGATCGAGGAGCAGGCGCTCCAGCAGCTGCGCGGCGCCCCGCAGGCCTCCGGCGACTCCGACATCGCGGCGATCTTCCGCGACCATCTCACCGAGACCGAGGGCCACGAACGCGCGATCCGCGGTCGGCTCGAGGCGCACGGTGCGAGTGCCTCGAAGGTCAAGGACCTGCTCATGCGCGTGGGCGGGGCCGGGTTCCTCCTCTTCGCGCGGGCCCAGCCGGACACGCCGGGCAAGCTCGTCGCACACGCCTACTCGTACGAGCACCTCGAGCTCGCCGCGTACGAGCTCCTCATCCGCGTGGCCGAGCGGGCCCGAGACGCCGAGACGGTACGGGAGGCGCAGCGCATCCGTGACGAGGAGCAGGCGATGGGGGAGCGCCTCGCGGCGTCGTTCGACGCGGCCGTCGCGGCATCGCTGCGCGAGCTGTCGCCGGACGACCTGCGGGAGCAGCTGCGGAAGTACCTCGCCGATGCGCACGCGATCGAGGCGCAGGCGATCCAGCTGCTCGAACAGGCGCCGGAGTCGGCCGGCGATCCGGAGCTCGCCCGCGCCTACGCGAAGCACCTGGAGGAGACGCGCGGCCACCAGCGGCTCGTCGAGCAGCGGCTCGATGCGCTCGGCGGCGATCCGTCATCGCTCAAGGACACCGCGATGCGTGCGGGTGGGCTCAGCTGGGGCGCGTTCTTCGAGTCGCATCCGGACACGCCCGGGAAGCTCGCGGCGTTCGCGTACGCGTTCGAGCATCTCGAGATCGCGGCCTACGAGGAGCTGAAGCGGGTGGCGCAGCGGGTCGACGACGGCGACACCGTGCGCGTCGCGGACGAGATCCTCGCCGAGGAGCGGGCGGCAGCTACGTCGCTCGCGCGCTCCTTCGACCGTGCGGCCGCGGCTGCTCTCGACGCGGTCGGTGTCTCCTGACCCTTCCGATCAGGGATACGCGCGACACGGCCTGGTACCAGGTACCGTCACGGCTTGCATACGGATATGTGTCGTAGCCGATACGAGGCCCGCCGCTTCGGACAAAGAGTGTCACGAACCTCGTACGAGTCTCGTGACGGTACCTGGTACCGGTCGTCGCCGAGTACGCCGCTGAGCCGCGTCCTGAAGGGTCAGGGTTTTCGGACCACCAGGGTTGCGGTCATACCGAGGGCTCGGTGGTTCGCCACGCTGCAGTAGAGGACGTAACGGCCCGGCTGCAGTGTCACCTCCTCGTCGGCGACACCACCGGCGGGCGTCACCGGCCACGCCCAGACGTGCGTGCCCCCGACCCGCCGCAGGCGCAGGTCGTGCGCGTCCTCGCCTGCGTTCCGCAGCTCGATGATCGCCCTGCCCGCGCGGATCGTCTGACGTGAGAGCGCGAACGAGAACTCGCGCGCCACCACCTGCACGCGCGCGGGCGCAGGCGGCGCCGCGGCGATCACGACTTCACCAGCGTCGGCCGCGGGAACGACTTCGCCCCGGGGATGACAGCCGCCGCGTCCGTGTCCAGCCACTGCTCGAGCAGCGAGGAGTAGACCGCCCGGAAGTCAGCGGTCTCGAGGAGGTTCCCGTCGCTGTCGAGCCCGGTCTTGTCGGCGAGCCCCGGGAACTCGCCGACCATCGTGCCCGCCGCCTGCGTTCCGATGAGGAAGCCGACACCGGCGGCGCCGTGATCGGTTCCCGCGCTCCCGTTCTCCTCCGCGCGGCGGCCGAACTCCGACCACACGTGCACGAGCACGCGATCCGCGATGCCGCGCGCCTCGAGGTCGCGCTGGAACGCGAGCAACGTGTCGGATGTCAGCTGCAGCCCCTCCGACAGCGCACCGGCCTCGTCCGAGTGCGTGTCGTACTCCCCCGGTGCCGACACCGCGACCACGCGAAGCGGCAGGTTGGCCGCGATCATCGCTGCTAGCCCGGCCATCTTCTTCGGGAAGCTGTCGTCCGACTTCGGATACGTCACCGGGCTCGTGTATCCCGGCGTCCCGTCCTTCTTCGGGCGGAACGGCAACAGCTGGTTCCGCAGCCGGTCGACCTGGACCGCGACCGGGCCGAACAGCCCGAAGGAGTCGAGCATGCGCTCCTCGACCTCGCCCCAGACGTTCGTGGAGTAGAAGTCGTACTGATCCGGTGCGGCGATCGCGGCGACGGGCACGCGCGCGGTGGCGAGGGCGGGGGCCAGCGTGTTGTCGAACGAGACGCCCTGCAGGGGGTTGTCGAGCGTCCCGACGGCGTCGAGGTACCGGCCCAGCCAGCCGGTGTTGAGATGCGTATCGGTCGCGCCCACCTCCCAGTAGTGGCGCGACGTGAAGTGCGACTGGTCGGGATGCGAGTACCCGACCGCCGGCATGACCGTCACCTTCTGCTCGCCATACAGCTGCGTGAGACCGGCAGCGGCCGGGTGCCAGAAGAGGCGCCCGTCCTCCGCGAACGCCGTCCCGCCGGAGAGCGCGAGCTTCGGCCGGAGCGTCCGGTAGAGCGGATCGCCCTGCGGCGAGAGGATCGACATGCCGTCGGCGCCGCCCTCGAGGAAGACGGAGACGAGCACACGTCCGGGGGCGGCCGTCGCCGCGGCCGCGATCCCCTCGTCGAACGCCGAGATCCCGAGCCGTGAGCCGCCGTACACGGCGAGCGCCGCACTGGCTCCGCGGGCGATGAACGTCCGCCTCGACAGCCCCGTTCCCGCCGGCAGCGGCATCCCGGGCTCGATCGCGGGCAGGCCGCGGCCGGCCTCGGCGATCGCACGGTGCAGCATCCGCGAGCGCGAGAGCCCGTCGCAATGGAGGCAGTCACTCATGCCGACTGGAGCTCCGGCGAGGCGGCGATGAGGTGCCGCAGGGCGTTCACGACCATCGGCGGATACTGCTGCTGCTTCCACTTCTCGCTCTTCGCGTCCGCGAGTGCGTTGCGCGTGAACTGCTTCAGCGCCGACATCGTGGCGTCGGCGACCACCGGGTTGCGCCAGAACGCCAGTGCCTTTGCGATGAGCCTGTCGGCGTCGTACGGCTCTTGCTTCTTGCCGGGGTTGAGCGCGTATGGATCGAGCGCCGTCTGCGCGATCCACCAGCGGCCGCGCCACGTCGCGGTGTCGAGCCAGCGTGAGTCGTCCCAGCCGGCGACGTTCGGCGGATAGAAGAGCTGCTGCCCGGCGAGCGAGTCGAGCCACACCCACGACGTCGTGTCGATCCCGCGGCCGAGCCGTCGTAGGAGGCCGGCGGTGTAGAGCACTGGTGACTTCACCATTCGCGGGCCGTCGTAGAGAGAGGGATGCCGGAGGATCGCTGCGACGACCGGGCGGATCTCGTATTTCCCCTGTACGTACAGCTGCTGCAGGGCGGACGCGGTCGCCGCGTCGGGCACGGTCGGGACGAAGTAGCTCCAGAGCTTCTGGACGAAGAAGGAGGGGTGGTCCGGATGTGTGACGCAGAGCCGGCACGAGTCCCGCCACGTCCAGGCGCCGCGTTTCTTGAACAGCACCTTCGTCCCGGCGTCGTGGTACCTCGGGTCATAGCGGAAGTTGACGTCGCCGCGGCCGGGCTTCCAGTCGTTGCGAAAGCCCGTGAGGGCGCGCGCGTTCTGGCGGACGTCCTCCTCGCCGTACCCGTGGTCGGCGCCGAGCGTGAAGAGCTCCATCATCTCGCGGCCGTAGTTCTCGTTGGGCGAGTACTTGGAGTTGTCGCTCCCGTCCAGCCACAGGAGCATCGCCGGGTCGCGCGTGACGTCGACGAGCAGGTCGTGGAACGAACCGAGCCCGCGCTCGCGGAACAGCTGGTTCTGGTTCAGCATCAGCCGCTGCGAGCCGACGCCGTCGTTCGAGGTCGCGAACCAGTCGTGCCAGACGAGCGCCATCCGCTCGACCAGCGGGCGTGACGTACGCACCATCCGGTCGAGCCACCACAGGTGGTCGTGCCCCCAGGCGTCGTACGGCGCGAGCGGGTGTCCCTTGTCGTCGTGCGGAGTGGGCCCGACGAGGCGCTCGAGCCCGGGGTTGGTCAGCTCGCGGACAGCGCCTTCGAGACCGAGCTTCGCGAGTGCCTCAGCCTCGCCCCGCCGAGGCCCGAAGCCGGCGCGCCACAGCAGGCGCTCGGCCTGCGACGCGCCGAATGACCCCCGGTATGCCGCAACGCCGGCCATTCCTCGATGAGATCGAGCGGCCACGGGATTCCTTTCCCGCACGCGTCGTCGGACTCCTCTTCCCGCGTATAAAAAGAGAGGGCCCCGTGACGGGGCCCTCTCGACACGGATTTCTCCGCCGAGTCGAAGCTATTCCGACTCGTCACGCGTGGGGAACGGCGAGGGCTCACCCGAGCCGAGCTCGGGCTCTGAGCCCAGGCCCCCGAAGGTCCCCGGCGTCGGATGCGACGGCCGCTCTTGGTAGCCGGCGCCCGGCGTCAGGATCTCCTCGGGGGTTTCGGTAGAACCGGTACGGCTCGCGCCGGTACGCGCGCGTGCCGCGGTGCCCGTCGAACCGGCCGCGCCCGTGCGACGAGTTGCGGTTGTTGTCGCCCGGGCGCCGGTACGGCCGGAGCTCTTGCGACCGGTGCGGCGGCCGGTGGTGCGCTTCGCCGCAGCCTTCCGCTTCGCAGGCCGGCGCTTCGCGGTCGTCCGCTTGGCGGTGCTGCGCTTGGCAGCCGTCTTCCGCTTCGCGGTGCTCCGCTTTGCGGCGGTCTTCCGCTTGGCGGTCGACCGCTTGGCAGCGGTCTTCCGCTTGGCGGTGCTCCGCTTGGCAGCGGTCTTGCGCTTCGCGGTGCTCCGCTTCGCGGTCGTCCGCTTCGCAGCGGTCTTGCGCTTCGCGGTGCTCCGCTTCGCGGTCGTCCGCTTCGCAGCGGTCTTGCGCTTCGCGGTCGTCCGCTTCGCGGTCGTCCGCTTCGCCGTGGTCCGCTTCGCGGTCGACCGCTTGGCGGCGGGCCGGCGCTTCGCAGTCGACCGCTTCGCGGCCGTCCGCTTCGTCCCGGTCCTTTTCCTTGTCGCCATCTGCCTCCTCCTATTGGGCGAGTTCGGTGGCAACGACAGTGCGCAGTATGCGCTGTGCATCGGACGTTTTCATCACCTTCACGGGAAATTCCTCCGCTAGTTGGAACTCTTTTCTGCGCTCACGACTTGCGTGCAGCCGCGCGACCACCCTTGCGACCCGCTGCTTTCTTCTGTGCGGTCGTTCCGCCCTGCGACGAATTGCTTCGCCGCGTACCCGAACCGGACGACTTTCCACCGCGGCTCGACGAGCCCGGCGAGTTCGCGATGCGCGCCGCCCGCTCCTTCGACATCCCCTTCTCCTTCAGCTTCTCGTACTGCTTCTCGTTCTTGACGCTCGGACGCTTGCCGGGCATTTCCGACCTCCCTGGTAATCCGCGTGCATATCCTTGTCCTGCTTGAAGGTGTTACTCCCCGACAATTCCGAACTTGAACTTCCTGACGGCGGGACCGGGCTCGACGCGGCGCGGTCGATCGGGCCGAAGCTCGCCGAGCAGGCGGTGCTCGTGCGCGTCGACGGACGTGTGCAGGACCTGCGCGTGCCGCTGCCGGAGGGTCAGCCGATCCAGATCCTCACCACCCGCGACAAAGACGATCCGGATGCGCTGGCGGTGCTGCGCCACTCGTCGGCGCACCTGCTCGCCGAGGCGGTCACCCGGCTCTATCCCGGGGTGAAGCTCGCGATCGGGCCCCCGATCGAGAACGGCTTCTACTACGACTTCGACTTCCCGGAGCCGATCC
>Ga0070731_10002921_pt1 | contig 15765 bp, 14 predicted proteins | sample Coa_R1_2_FD_66448 | JGI IMG/M metagenome (GOLD analysis project Ga0070731, IMG submission 66448) | Surface soil microbial communities from Centralia Pennsylvania, which are recovering from an underground coalmine fire - Coalmine... | ecosystem: Environmental > Terrestrial > Soil > Unclassified ...
GCGCGCGAAATAGCGATGAAATGCAGGTTGTGGCTGTAATACATCATCGGGTACATGCCGGTAGCGCCGCTGTCCTGGATGTACTTGCGATCGGCTTCGGCGGCGCGCACGTTGCTGATCGCGGACGCCTCCCAATCCCCGGTACGCGCGTAAATGTGCGACGGCATATGCACCAGGTGCCCTGCCGCGGGAACGAGCGCCGGCAAACGATTGGCGCTGTCGAGCGCACGCTCGGGACGGTTGGAGGCTTCGACCGCGTGAATGTAATAGTGATTGGCGCCGGGGTGATTGGGGTCGCGGCGCATCACGCCTTCCAGCACGGCCACGATTTCATCGGTGCCTTCGTTGGCGGTGCCATCGGCTTTGTAGAGCGCCCAGGGATGCAGGTCCATGGCGGATTCGGCGTAGATGGTCGCGGCATCGAGATCGTCGGGGTACTTGCGCGCGAGCTCGCCCATGGCATCTTTGAACGCGCGGGCGAGTCCCATGCGGTCGACATTGGGGTCGGACGAATAGCGCCTGGCCATGGCGTCGATGTAATCCTGCTCGTGCTGGGGAGCGCCGGCCTTGCGCGCAACTGCCTGTTGCATGGCGTCCCAGGCGGCTTTCTCGCGCTCGGGCACGGCGGGCAAATTGTAGTTCGGGCCCATGGCGAAAGCGATTCCCCAGTGCGGCATGGCGGCTCTGGGATCCAGTTCGGCGGCGCGCTTAAACGAGCGCACAGCTTCGTCGTGGTTGAACCCGAACACCAGTTCCAGCCCCTGGTCGAAGAATTTCTGGGCTTCTTCCGAACTGGTGGTGATGGGGTGATGATGCCGGCCATAACCCTCCATCAGGACGGCGGGCTTGGCCGTTGCGGCTGCATGCTCATGTTGCGCCAAAGCCAGGCCGGCGCTCAGCAATATAAGCAGAACTTTTTTCATACGTTCTCCGATTTTATCTCGCCGGCCAGTATCCGAAGCAACTCGGCCACGCTCCACGCCTGGGCGATGCAGCCGCGCGGTTGGTGGGGCGAGTCGCCGTCGAAGATTTCCGATATCTGCCCCAGTCCGGCTGTTTTGACGTGGGCGCGAAAGGGTTCGATCCATTGCATCGCCTGCTTCTGCACCGCCGCCGTGCGGCCATGAACGGAAAGGTACGCAGTGATAAACGGCCCCATCAGCCACGGCCAAACGGTGCCCTGATGGTAAGCGGCATCGCGGCTGGACGGGTCGCCTTCGTAGCGGCCTCTGTAACAGGGATCGCGCGGCGAGAGCGTGCGCAGTCCATACGGAGTGAGCAGTTCGCGCTCGACAACCTGCAGCACGCGCCGCGCCCGCTCGGGCGGCAGCATGGAATGCGGAAGGCTGATAGCGAAAACCTGATTGGGCCGGATCGAGGCATCCCGCGCGTCGCCATCGATCACGTCAAACAAGCAGCCGGCATCCTCGTTCCAGAACAAACGGTTAAAGCTATCGCGGGCGCGCTTGCCCAATTCTTCGCAAAGGGAGTGCATGGGGGCATCGTCGAAATCGTGCGCCAGTTCCTGCATCACCCGCACTGCGTTGTACCAGAGCGCTTGAATTTCGACCGGCTTGCCCTGCCGCGGCGTCACCACATTGCCACCCGTCTTCGCGTCCATCCAGGTAAGCTGCACGCCGGGAGCGCCCGATTGCAGCAGGCAATCGTCATCCACGCGAATTCCGTAGCGTGTGCCTTGCAGGTGCCAGGCAAAAATTTCGCGTAGCGCTTCGTAGAGGTTCTCGCGGATAAACGCCGTATCGCCGGTTTGCTTCCGCAGCGCCCGCACGGCTTCAAAAAACCAGAGTGTGGCATCGACGGTGTTGTATTCGGGTGTCTCGCCGGCGTCCGGAAAGCGGTTGGGAAGCATGCCCTGATCGGCGCTGTGCGCGAAGGCCAGCAGGATGTTTTTCGCAACGTCGGCGCGGCCAGTGGCAAGCGTCAATCCCGGCAGGGCGATCATGGTGTCCCGGCCCCAATCGCCAAACCAATGGTAGCCGGCGATGACAGATTGCAGTTCGCCGCGCCCGACGATGAACTGATCCGCGGCGGCAGCCAGCGTAGTCACCAGCGCATCGTCGCTGGGCGGGGCGCTCATAACCGCGCGGCGCTGGATTTCCGCCGCCTGGAACCGCGCCGCATCGCCTACATCGTGCGCCTGCGTGGACGCGATCACGACAGCGCTCCCTCCCTCCGCCACGCGGAACGTGGCTACGAAGGGATTGAACAGGTCTTCGCTGTAATCGAGGCCGCGCTCGCGCTCGCGATCGAATTCGAAGTTCTCATACCAGACGCCGCTGTCTGCAATCGCGTCGGCATTGTGCGCAAAGTACAGCCGGGGCAGATGCGGATAGGGCGCGACGCTGGTGATTCCCGGACCTCGCGTGACCGCCGGGTCGAGCGCATCGTTGCGGTGAGTGGTGGCATGAAAATCGCGAAAAGCAATCAGCGGGCGAAGCTCGAGCTCAGAATCCGCTCCCCGCAGCCGGTACTCGATCACCGTGGTGTTCTCGCCGTGCACCATGAACACGCGCTTCTCGAGTTCGACCCCACCGGCCCGGAAGGTAAACACCGGAAACGGATCGAGGCGGAACTCCTCCAAATATTGAAAGCCCGTAGGATGAACAACGCCCGGATAGCGGTTCGCAGAAAGCTCGAAGCGCTGGCCGCCGACCACCAGCGTTTCTTCCAGCTTGGACAGCAGAAGTACGCGGCCGGCAGGCGGCTGGGTGGCAGCCATGAGCAAGCCGTGATAGCGCCGCGTGTGGGCTCCGGCGATGGTGGAGGACGCGTAGCCCCCCAATCCATTGGTCTCCAGCCACTCGCGCTGCAACGCGTCGTCGAGCGAACTGCAGATGGCGCGATCCAATCGCAGGATGTCCGCGCTCATTTAGCTTTCTTGCGTTCCGTAAATAGCAGGCCGGACCAGGTGGCATCGATGGCGCAGATTTTGTAATCGACCAGTCCGGCGGCCAGGCCGAGCGAGCGGACGTGCGGCTCGCGCAAGTCGGTGGCAACGCCGGAAGCTTGCTTGGGCCAGGCGATCCACATTCCGGCCCGATCGGCCATCGCGCGGCAGGCGGCCGGGAATCGTCGCTTCAAATCCGCCTGCGAAGTGGCGAATAACAGAATCAGATTGCCTTTGCCTTGTGCGCGTTTCCCAAACTTCACGCCCTCCGGCAAGTCCCCCAGCTTTCGCTCGAATCCTGCAGGCGCACCCAGCAGCAGCACCACTGCGCCCGCGCGAATGCCGAGCTTCTTAGCCAGCGGGGCGCCGGAGTAGCCGTCCATCGTTCCAGGAACAACAGGATTTTCCGGCGGATTGCTAAGCGCCCGCTCGAGGACTTCGCGAATCTTGTCCCAGGTGGTGTATTCCGCGTCGGGCAGCATCTGGCGGGCGCGCGCAATGCGGTCCCGATCACCGTCGACAAACACGATGGGCACCGGGCGGGTGGCTTTTTGCTGGCGCAGCAAAGTCGCCACCGCGATGCCCTGCGACGGAATGCGGCTCAGATCGATGACGAATGCGTCGGGTGGGCTTTCCCGCAACGAGCGAATCGCGGCGCCGCTTTGCCCGTCCGGCACCTCGGCCCGGTGGCCTGCTTTGCGCAGCCGCCCGGCGCGTTCCTCAGCTTCCGCTGCATTCCAGTGGATCAGTGCAACGCGGCTCATGGATTGCCGCTATTGTACTGGAAATCACTGCTTTAACGGCGTGCGAACCAGCTTGGCGGAAGCGTATTTCGCAGGGCGCGGCATGGCTACCACCGCGCTTTGCGCCAATTCGGCCGCAGCCGCCGGTACAACCGGATCGGCCATAGCGTCGATCACTTCGGCGGGCAAATCGTCATCGCCTTTATAGAAGGCCAGGCAGCCCAGCGCGGAGTCGAAATCCACCCGGATCGAATCGCCGCCATTTACCTGGCCGGTGGCGATCAGGTTCGAAAGCGGCTGCACCAGGGCGCGATCGATGGCGCGTTTCAGATGACGCGCGCCGTACTTGGCGTCGGTGCCTTCGCGAATCAGAAATTCCTTGGCGTCGACCGTAAGCGAGAATGCAAACGGCACTGCCTGGGCCGAAGCCAGAATGCGCTGCTGCAGCTGATTCAGCTCCAGATCAAGTATCTGGTGCAGTTCGCTGTCGCCCAACGGTTTGAAAACCACAATCTTGTCCAGCCGGTTCATAAACTCCGGGCTGAATTTGCGGCGCGCTGCTTCAAGGCCGGCGCGGGAAACTTTCTCCGCGGCTCGTTCGTCGATGCCGACTACCTTACGCTGGCGCTCGGTCTCACCGGCGGCGAAACCCAGACGGGGGCGTAGGATCGAGGTCATCTCGCCGACGCCCAGGTTGCTGGTCAGGAAGATCATCGAGCGCGAGAAATCCACGTGGCGATTGTCGCCAAGAGTGAGCGTCGCTTTATCGAGAATGCCCAGCAGCAGGTTCCAAACGGCATCGCTGGCCTTTTCGATCTCGTCGAAAAGCACGAAACTGAGCTTCACCTTATCGGTCTGAAACTGGTCGAGCGACTCCTGGCTCAACAGCGGCCGCGTCTCGCGATGCCCGAGATATCCGGGAGGCGAGCCGATCAGTTTGGCAATCTCGTGGCTGTGCTGGAACTCGGCGCAATCGATCTTGACGACCGCATTCGCATTCCCAAGCAGGCTCTCCGCCATGGCTTCCACCAGGTGCGTCTTGCCGGAACCAGTCGGGCCCAGGAACAGGAAGTTGCCAACTGGACGGCCGGGGCTGTTCATCCCGGCGATGTACGTCTGATAGGCGTTCACGACGGCGTCGATGGCATGGTCCTGGCCAACGATGCGCTGGTGCAGTCCGCCTGATAGCTTGCCAGCTTCCGTTCCTACCTGCGTGGGGTCGAGTGCTCTTTTTAACCTTTCCATATGCGCCTCCGCGTTCCGCTTCAGCTACTACATTGGATTCGAAATCGACGCGCTGGGTTCCGTGTGCCCAGCGGCAGACGCATCGGGCACGCTATCGCTGCTATCTCCAATCTGCTCTAGCAACACCGGTGAAAGGGCGGCTGGCTGTGCAGTTCATGCGACGATTAAAATTCGTAAATTGAATAGCCTGCAAGCTTCGGCAAGAGGCTTTGCTACACTCGGTTTCTATGCGAACGGCATCTCTCCTTCTGGCGATCGCTCTGGCGGCTACCGCCCAACAACGCGTGCAACTGAACGACGGCGATGCCCATGGCGACGCACCTTACTTGCTGGAAGACGGCTGGACCCCGCTGATCAATGGACGCGATGTGGGCGGCTGGCACGGCGTGGATGGCGGAAAGCCGGGCACCTGGTTTACCACCACCGCCATACGGTGGGAGCGGTTGCTCGCGCCTACCCACCTGCTCGCTCGGCCCGAACCGGGCGGCGTCATCCTGAACGGTCCCGACGGCCGAACGGTGAATCTGGTAACCGATGGAAAATTCGGAGATATCGAGCTGTACGTCGAATTCATGATTTCGAAAGGATCGAATTCCGGCGTCTACCTGGGCGGGCTTTACGAGGTCCAGGTGTTCGATAGCTGGGGTTCGACCGAGCCGATGAAGTCTTCCGATGGCGGCGGCATTTATCATCGTTGGATCAACGAACAGGGCGTGGGCGGCTCCGCTCCCAGCCGCAATGCCAGCCGGCGCCCTGGAGAATGGCAGTCGTACCAGATCTGGTTTCGCGCGCCGCGCTTCGACGCGGCAGGCAAGAAAACGGAAAACGCCAAGTTCATCCGGGTCCTGTTTAACGGGCTTTCCGTGCAGGAGAATGTGGAAGTGGACGGGCCGACGCGCGCCGGCATGGAGATACCGGAGGCCTCGGCGAACCCGATCATGTTACAGGGCGATCACGGCCCGGTGGCCTTCCGCAACATTTATATGCGGCCGCTACGGCCGATTATCGAGCGATAATCCCGCACCGGGGCGGCGCAATTCAACGGACATTTCGCTGAGTTCCTGCTGCAACCGAAAAAAAACACAAAAAACAATTTACAGGCGAATTGTTTTAATGTATCCTAACATTGCTCTGGAAATCAGCCTCGCCGCTTAAGCAATGGACATAGCCGCTCAGATCTCACTCACTCGTGAGGAGATGGAAGGGAGGCGTCTGGAAGCAGCGCGGGAACTGCTTAACGGACTCTCCCAATCGAAAGTCGCCCGTAAGTTTGGCGTCAGCCGCACCACGGCATCACGCTGGTACAGGTCGCTAGCGGGAAAGGGCGTCGATTCACTCAAACGGCGCAAAGCCACGGGCCGGCCCAGCCGTCTCACTACCGAACAATTGAACCGTGTCGCCCAAATCTATCGAGAGCAGCCTGCGGTCCACGGATTCGCGGACGATCGCTGGACCACAGCGCGACTGGCGGTAGTCATCGAAAACCAGTTTGGCGTGCGTTACGATCGCGACCACGTCGGCCGTCTGATTTACAAGTTGGGATTGCGGGAGCGAAAGCCGCGCGCCAAGCAGATGATTCCGGTGGCGCCGTCTTACGCGGCTTCGCGGTATTCCCCGAATACCGACTTGAGCCGGTCCGACATTTCCCCAAGAGTAGCGTAAACAGAGGCAGCTTCCAGGATAAGTGGGAGCAGGTTGTCCGTTCCGCGGGCGGCCTGCTCCAACCGGTCCAGGCTCTGGGTTACGCTGGCGGTGTCGCGACTGGCGCGTACCTGGCGTAAACGGTCGATTTGCGCGCGCTCGGTGGCCGGGTCCACGCGAAATGTTGCGAGCGGGCGATTTTCTTCCATGCGGAAGCGGTTCACGCCAACCACGATTTTTTCCCCGCGCTCCACGGCCTGCTGATATTCGAAGGCTGCGTTTTGAATTTCGCCCTGAATAAAGCCCGCCTCGATAGCCTTTAATGTTCCGCCCATGGCGTCAATGCGCGCCAGGTAATCGCGCGCGCCTTGTTCAATCTCGTCCGTCAATTTTTCAATGTAGATACTGCCCCCCACCGGATCGGCGGTGTTGATGACGCCGCTTTCATAGGCAATCACTTGCTGTGTGCGCAGGGCCAGGCGGGCTGATTCCTCGGTAGGCAGCGAGAGCGCTTCGTCGCGCGAATTGGTGTGCAGCGATTGAGTCCCGCCCAAGACGGCAGCCAGCGCCTCAATCGAAGTGCGCACCACGTTGACATCCGGCTGCTGCGCGGTGAGGGACGAGCCTGCCGTTTGCGCGTGAAAACGTAGTGCCAGCGAGCGCGGATTGCGCGCGCCGAAACGCTCTTTCATCAACCGCGCATAAAGGCGGCGAGCCGCGCGGAATTTAGCGATCTCTTCCAGAAAATCGATGTGCGCATTAAAGAAAAACGACAGCCGCGGGGCGAACGCATCGACGTCAAGGCCCGCCGCCATGGCCGCCTCGATATACGCGATGGCATTGGCAAATGTGAAGGCAACTTCCTGAACCGCCGTCGAACCGGCCTCACGAATGTGATAGCCGCTAATCGAAATGGTGTTCCATTCCGGCAATTCGCGGCCGGCCCAGGCGAACAAATCCGTAATAATGCGCATGGCCTGGCGAGGAGGATAAATATACGTTCCTCGCGCGATATATTCCTTGAGAATGTCGTTCTGCACCGTGCCGGATAGCTTGCGGGTATCCGCGCCCTGCCGCTTCGCGACGAGCACATAAAGCGCCAGCAATATGGCCGCGGTGGAGTTGATGGTCATCGACGTCGAAACGGTGTCCAGCCGAATTCCCTGGAACAGCAATTCCATGTCGGCCAACGATGAGATCGCGACGCCTACGCGCCCCACTTCGCCGGCTGCGAGCGCATGATCGCTGTCCATTCCCATCTGCGTGGGCAGGTCGAAAGCTACCGAAAGGCCGGTAGTTCCCTGGGAAATCAGGTAGTGATAGCGGCGGTTGCTTTCCTCGGCGGTACCGAAACCTGCGTATTGGCGCATGGTCCAAAGCCTGCCACGATACATGTCGGGATACGGGCCGCGGGTAAACGGGAACTCGCCAGGTTTGCCTAGATCGCTCATGACCGGGATATCTTACGCGCCCGGCGGAAGGACGAGATACCATAAGCCGCCATAATCAAGACAAAAGCGACAGTGATCGCCAGGCGAAAAATGGTGCCCGGCTGTCCGTCGTAATCGCGCGCCTGGCGGATTCCGGCCGGAACAGGAAGCGCCGCCAGCGCCAGAAACAGGAAGCCGATCACCTCATGCCAGAGCGTGCGCGCGGGCCGAAGCACTTCGGGAACGACGTGGCGGACAAATTGCCTTCCCTTATGGGCAAGGCTGGGCTTGGGCACGTTTTCATGGTAGCAAAGGCGTCAATCGACTAAGATAACTATAGGGCACAGAGGATGTTATCGTCGCTACCCAAGCTCAATGTGACAGCCGTCATCGACATCCTGGCGGTAGCGTTTCTCATCTACCAACTCCTTCTGATCGTCCGCGGCACGCGCGCCGGGCACATTCTGGTAGGCATTCTGGCGGTCTTCGCGGTTTACGCCATATCCATCTGGGCGGGCCTCGAAGCGCTTCGCTCGGTTCTTTCCTATATTGTTCCGTACACCGCAATTGCTGTGATCATTCTGTTCCAGTCGGAGATACGCCGCACGCTGGCGCGCATTGGCAGGAAGCGCTGGTTCGGCCGCGGGTTCCGGCGTCCGGAATCGATTGACGAAATCCTGCTGGCGCTCGGCCGGCTTTCCCAGGACCACATTGGCGCGCTGGTCGTCCTGGAGCGCGACATCGGCCTGCGCACGTTCGTCGAAAGTGGGGTACGGCTGGACTCGGAAGTTTCCGCCGACCTGCTGCTCTCGATTTTCCGTTCCGGCAGCGCACTACACGACGGCGCGGTCATCGTACAGAAGGGGCGCATTGCCGCGGCCGCCTGTTTCCTGCCGTTGACTACCGCCCCGGCATTGCCGGCGAATCTGGGCACGCGCCATCGTGCGGCCATCGGCATTACCGAGGAAAGCGATTGCCTTTCCCTGGTGGCTTCGGAGGAGACCGGCGACATTTCCATTGCCACATTCGGCGAGATCGAGCGCGGCCTCAGCATTAAAGAAGTCGACGAGCGCATTAACGCGCATTTCGGCGTCAGCAAGACGCTTACGCCGCGCGCCCAAGTGCCGGGAACGGTTGCGGTGGATGGCGGCGTCGCCGACGGGCAGAAAGTCGGCCGTCAATGATGGGATGGCTCACCCAAAACCTGGGCTGGAAGGCGGGCTCGCTGGTGATCGCGACCCTGCTTTGGATTTCGGTGTCGAACGAACCGGAGCTTTCGACCTTTCAGTCCGTGCCGGTCGAGTACAAGCAGATGCCGGAGAACCTGGAAATCGGCTCCAACGTGGATGAAACCGTGCGCCTGGAATTGCGTGGCCCCTCCGGGCGGCTGCGCGACTTGCGCGACGCAAAGCTGGCAGTGATCCTGGATTTTTCCGGGGTTCAACAAGCCGGCGATCGGGCTTTCTCCATCGACGAGCGCAACGTGTCGCTGCCGCGCGGCATCCGCCTGGTGCGCGCCATTCCGGGCCGGCTGCAATTCCACCTGGTGGCAAAACCCAAATAAGCATGCCCAAACAATTGTTCGGAACCGATGGAATTCGGGGCGTCGCCGGGGAATATCCGCTCGACCCGTCTACTGTTTATGCGTTCGGCACGGCGCTGGCCGACACGCTGCACCATATCGATCCCAACCCTGAAGTGCTCATCGGCATGGACACGCGCGAATCCGGCCAATGGATAGCCGAGCACGTGGCCGGCGGCCTGGCGCGGGGCGGCGTGCGGTCGCGCTTTGCCGGCGTGATCACAACACCTGGCGTAGCTTCCCTGACGCGCTCCGATACGTTTGCCGCGGGCGTCATGATTTCGGCCTCACATAATCCGTATCAGGACAATGGCCTGAAAGTTTTCAGCCATTCCGGCTATAAACTGCCGGACGCGCAAGAGCACGAAATGGAGCAGGAGATTTTCACGTTGTTGGACGAGCCTGCGACTCCGGTTCACGCGCCCCTTAGCGCCGACCCAACGCTCGCTCAGCGCTATATCGATTCCCTGCTCGCTACCATGGCGGCTCCGCTTCACAATCCGCACATCGTGCTGGATTGCGGCAATGGCGCGGCATCGGACCTCGCGCCGGAATTATTTCGCCGCGCCGGCGCGAACGTCACCGCCATTTGTTGCGACCCCAATGGCCGCAATATCAATTTGAATTGCGGCGCGCTGCACGTGGGCGGCCTGCGTGACGCCGTGATCGCGAATCGCGCTACCGTGGGCGTGGCATTCGACGGCGACGCTGACCGCGCGATTTTCGTTTCTTCGTCCGGTAAAACAGTGGATGGCGATGCCGTGCTGCTGATGGCGGCGCGCGCGCTAAAAGCTGCCGGCCACCTGCAGGGCGACATGGTCGTAGCCACCGTCATGTCCAATCTGGGATTGGAGCGGGCGCTGGAAAAGCACGGAATTAGACTGCTGCGGACTCCGGTGGGCGACAAGTACGTCCTGGAAGAAATGCTGCGCGCGGGCGCGGTGCTGGGGGGAGAGCAATCCGGGCACATAATCTTCCGCGAATTTTCAACCACTGGCGATGGCCTGCTCACGGCGCTGCGGGTGATCGAGATCGCAGACCGCGCCGGCATTGGCCTGGACGAGCTTTCGAGCGAGCTGGAAATTTATCCGCAGTGTCTGGTAAACGTGCGCATCCGCGAGCGCAAGCCGATGGCTGAGTTGCCCGCCGTGGCCCGCGAAATTCGCGCCTGCGAGGATGCGTTCGGCGCATCCGGGCGGACGCTGGTTCGGTTCTCCGGCACCGAGCCGCTGGCGCGGGTCATGGTGGAAGGTCCCGACCTGCCGCGAGTCAAAGAATTCTGCAACCGCATCGCCAGCGCTATCGAGCGCGAGTTGGGTGCGGTATAACTGACATCTTGAGGAACATGCACATGCGCATCATCATGCTTACGCTTCTGGCTGCCGTTTCCGTTTTCGCCCAGGGAACGCGCGCGAAACTGCCCAACGAGCAATGGGTCCAGATTTTCAATGGCAAAGACTTCAGCGGCTGGGTTAAGGTGGGCAACGAACAGTGGACGGTTGAGGACGGCACCATTCACGGCCAGGGCGTCACCAAAGATTACGGCTACCTGAAAACCGAGAAGGACTACGTGGACTTTCACCTCTCGCTGCGCTTCCGCTGCGAAGGCGATGGCAACAGCGGCGTCTTCTTCCACACGGATTTCAAGCCTGGCACGGCTGATGTGTCGAAAGGCCTGCAGTTTGAGATCGACCAGGTTGTCGGCCACACCGGCGGCATCTACGGCGACGGCCGCCAATGGATAGTCTGGCCGGCACCGGAATACGAAATGGTGCTGCGCCACAACGACTGGAACGACTATCTGCTGAAGGTCGAAAACAATCGTTACGTGGCGATGCTAAATGGCGTGGTGGTTGTGGATTTCACCGACCCCACGCCGAAATCTTTCGACGGCGCGATCGCGCTGCAGTTGCACTCGGGCGGCAAAGGCAACATGCGCTTCAAGGATATTTACATCCGCGACCTGACGCGCCGCTGAGCAGTGCTGCGCCTCTATCACTGCGATCAGTACACCATTCCGCTGCCCGCTGGGCATCGGTTCCCCGCGACGAAATACCGGCTGCTGCGGGAATTGCTGGCGCGTGAAGACTTGTTCCAGTTGGAAGCGGCGCCTTTGACGGATTTTGAAACGATCACCCTGGCCCACGATTCCGAATACGTTCGGCGTTTTTTGGATGGCGCGCTCGATCCGCCGGCCATGCGGCGCATTGGCTTTCCGTGGTCGCCGGAGTTGGCCCAGCGCACGCTGGCCTCGCTCGGCGGGACGCTCGCCGCGACCGACGATGCCTTGTCGCGCGGCTTCGGCGGCAATCTGGCGGGCGGCACGCATCACGCGTTTCGCGGCGAAGGCGCGGGGTTTTGCGTGTTCAACGATATTGCGGTGGCGATCCTGGCGCTGCGCCTGGCTGGCCGCGCTGCGCGAGCCGCTGTGGTCGATCTCGACGTGCATCAAGGCGATGGCACGGCCGCCATTTTCCAGGATGATCCCGCCGTGCTTACCCTGTCTATCCACGGCCGCAATAACTTTCCGTTTCGCAAACAGACAAGCTGCGTGGATATCGATCTGGCGGATGGTACTGGTGACGCCGAATATTTGAGTGCAGTCGAAAGCGTTCTGCCGCGAGTGTTCGCGTTCCGGCCGGATATTGTCTTTTATCAATCCGGCGTGGATGGATTGGCTGGGGACAGGCTGGGCCGCCTGGCGCTGACGCATGAGGGGTTGAAGACTCGCGACCAACTCGTAATGGAGGCCTGCCGCGCGCACGGCATTCCCCTGGTAACGACGCTGGGAGGCGGCTATGCGGAGCCGATCGCGCTAACCGTCGAAGCCCATGCCAATACATTTCGGACGGCGGCGCGGGTGTTCGTGGCCTAGGAGCAACCGCTTTTAACAGAGCCGCGACCAAAGGGAGCGGTGTTCGGTAAGATTTAACCATGCGATTTCAGGTACTGCTCACGCTGGCCGCTCTGTCGTTGGCGGCAGCTCAGGAAATTCCCCGCCCCGAATATCCGCAGCCGCAATTTCAGCGCGCCGATTGGGTCAATCTCAATGGCAACTGGGAGTTCGAATTCGACGACTCGAACAAAGGCATCGATCAGGACTGGGCGGCGGGCGGCACCAAATTCTCCCGCAAGATCGCCGTGCCGTTTTGCTTCGAGAGCAGCCGCAGCGGCATTGGCGACACCTCGTTTCATCCCTGGGTCTGGTACCGGCGCAGCGTAACCTTGCCTGAGAATTGGAAAGGCCGGCGGACGCTGCTGCATTTTGGCGCAGTGGACTACCGGGCCACGGTGTGGGTGAACGGCCGCCTCGCCGGACGGCATGAAGGCGGCAACACGCCGTTCCAGTTCGACATCACGCCGCTACTGAAGGCGGGCTCGAACACGCTGACCGTGCGCGCCGAGGATCCGCCTACCGACCGCTACATTCCGCGCGGCAAGCAATTCTGGGAGCTGAAATCGCGCCGCATTTTCTACACGCGCACGACGGGTATCTGGCAGACGGTGTGGCTCGAGGCCGCCGGCGACAGCTATTTGCGCGGTGTGCGCATCACGCCAGGCATGGATGGCAATGTACGATTCGATGCCCGCCTAGCTCGCGGGGCCTCCGATCTCGAATTCCATGCGGTAGTCAGCGCCGGTGGAAAGCCGGTAGCCAGCGCTACTGGCCCGGTCGACGGAGAGCGTTCCGCGATCGCGGCCGTAGTCGCCGACCCCAAGCTGTGGTCGCTCGAAGATCCGCAGCTCTACGATGTGACTTTCGAACTACGGCGCGGCGGCGCGGTGCTTGACCGGGTAACGTCGTACTTCGGTTTCCGTTCGGTGGGAATCGCCAACGGCCGGATGACCCTCAACGGCCGGCCCACCTACATCAAAATGATCCTGGACCAGGGCTATTGGCCGGAAAGCAATCTGACGCCGCCATCCGATGAAGCGATTCAGTTTGACATCCGCATCGCCAAAGACATGGGCTTCAACGGCGCGCGCAAGCACCAGAAGCTGGAAGATCCGCGCTTTCTCTACTGGGCCGACAAGATGGGCTTTCTGGTGTCGAGCGAAATGGCCAACGCCTATCTCTACGACGACGCGTACGCCGAGCGCTTCACGCGGGAATGGATGGAAACGGTGGACCGCGATTACAATCACCCGTCGATCGTCATCTGGGTACCGATCAATGAAAGCTGGGGCGTGCCCGATCTGGCCGACCGGCGCCAGCAGAACCATTTGAAAGCGATGTACGCGCTGACCCATTCTCTCGATGCCACGCGGCTGGTGATCGACAACGAAGGCTGGGAGCACACGGACATGACCGACCTGTTCGCGCTCCACGACTACACGCGAACCGGCGAGTTGCTGTTAGAACGCTATAAGGACTTGGGCAAGGCTGGCGCGCCGGTGCCGAACAATCATAAGGCCGCGCTTGCCCCGGGCTATGCCTACAACGGCTCGCCATTTCTGCTCTCGGAGTTCGGCGGCATCGCATTTATCCCGGCCGGACATCAGGTGCCGGAGGAGTCCTGGGGCTACGCGGGCGTGGAGAAAACCGCCGATGCGGCGCTCGAGCGGCTGGCCGGCCTTTACCGGGCCATCGCCAGGATCCCTGCATTCGCCGGCATCTGCTACACCCAGTTGACAGACGTCGAGCAGGAGGTCAACGGCCTGTTTACCTACGACCGCAAGCCGAAGTTCGATGTGCGCCGCATCAAGGAGCTGAACGATAATCTCTCCGGCAACCAATAGCGCATCCTGTGCTACCATGCGGAGCATGTCCGAAGTGGTCGCGGAGGGCTTTGTTGCGGCGTTGTGCGGCGCCGGCGCCATCATGGCGTACGGCGTGCGGGCGCGCTCGTCTTCCCTTTTCGGATCTTCGGTTTATCGCGGGTCGCCGTTGCAAAATTCGGTGGCGCTCACGTTCGACGACGGGCCCAGCGAATCAACACCAGACCTGCTTAAAATTTTGGGCGAACATCAGGCGCGAGCTACTTTTTTTCAATGCGGCGCCAACGTCGAGCGGCTGGGCGAAGTTGCGCGCGCCGTGGTGAGCAGCGGTCATGAGATCGGGAATCACACCTATAGCCACGCGCCGCTCTATTTTCGTTCCTCCGGGTTCATCGAGGATCAGGTGACGCGCGCGCAGGAGAGCATCGTCAAAATCACCCGTGTCAAGCCAACGTTGTTTCGCGCCCCATTCGGAGCGCGCTGGCCGGGGCTTGGCGGCGTTCAGCGCAAGCTCGGACTGTTAGGCGTCATGTGGACCGTGATCGGCCGCGACTGGAAGCTGTCCGCGGACGCCATTGTCGACCGGGTAATGCGCAGCATCCGCAACGGGGCCATCATTTGCCTGCACGACGGCCGCCAGCTTCAGCCCAAACCGGAAATTGGAGAGACCCTACAGGCGGTGGGCCGCCTGATTCCATTGTTAAAGGCGAGAGGGTATCGCCTGGAGACCGTTAGCCAACTGCTATGTCCGAGGAATTAATTCAGAAAGTCCGAAGTGTAATCGCTACTGCCCAGCGCCTGCCGATCGAGAAGGTTACGATCGACAGCTCATTTGAGGAGTTGGGTATTGATTCGATGGATGGGGTCAACATTTTGTTCGCGCTGGAGAACGAATTCAACATCACCATTCCGGATGAAGCGGCCAAACAGATCCGCACCGTCCGAGAAATGATGGAAGGCGTGGAGAAGTTGTTGGCGGCCCGCCCGGCCGATCCCTCCACGGCCACCACCTAAACACATGCAGCGGGTGGCAATCACCGGCATGGGCGCCATTTGCGCGCTGGGCCGCACCGTGGATGAGGCCGCTCGTTCGCTCGCCGCGGGCCGTTCGGCCATTGGACCCATCCAGGCCACCAACTGCGGCGCTTTGCGTTTCGCCAACGGCGCCGAAGTGGCCGGCTACAGCCACCAGCCCTACTTCGACGACAAGCGGGCCGACTTTATGGATCGCTTCGCCCAGTTTGCCGTCATTGCAGCGCGCGAAGCCATCGCGGATGCGGGTGTAGTCTGGACCCCGCGCTTGCAGGAGCGTACGACCATCATCACCGGCTCCTGCGTGGGCGGCCAATCGACTGAAGACGCGGGCTTTTGGGAGGTCTACAAACTGGGACTGGGCCGCGTGCATCCGCTGACGATTCCCAAAACCATGGCCAACGCCGGCGCCAGCCATATTTCCATGGAATTCGGCATTACCGGCCCCAGCTACACCATTTCGAC